>Ga0206117_101208_pt1 | contig 14794 bp, 11 predicted proteins | sample 3A5Ametagenome_FD_177997 | JGI IMG/M metagenome (GOLD analysis project Ga0206117, IMG submission 177997) | Enriched microbial communities from leaf-cutter ant dump, University of Wisconsin, Madison, United States - 3A5A | ecosystem: Environmental > Terrestrial > Nest > Insects nest > Nest dump... | reverse complement strand
AGAGGTGGCCCGTGTGTCGAACGGGAAGGATGGCGCGCCCGAAGAGATTCGAACTCCTGACCCTCAGATTCGTAGTCTGATGCTCTATCCAGCTGAGCTACGGGCGCTTTATCCATCGTCTGTCCCGGCGTCGGCGGCAAGCCGTCGGCGTCGAGGCGCGCAACATACTCAGAAGCCCCCTGCCCCGCAAGCGCTTTTTTCACGAATTTTCGATGGCGCTGCGGGGGCCGGGAAAGTGGCCCGTCCGAAGGACAAGATGAACACGGATGACACGGATTTTTCCCGAGCTTGCCGGCGCTCCGGCTTTCCCCGGCGGCGACCGCCTCGGAACGCCACATCCGTGACATCCGTGCTTTGATCCGTGACATCCGTGTTCATCTTGCCCACCTCTGCCGAACCGTCCCGGCAGCGGGAGGCCCGCCTGTCGGACGCTGCCAAGGGAATCGGCCGCAATTGCCGGGCGGCGGCGGCTGGGTTATACAGTCCACTTGCTGTTTTTGGAGAGTCAGTACCGTGGCCGAAGCCCCCTTCAACAAGCATTTCCCGGTGTCCTGGGAAGAGCTCCACCGCAATGCCAAGGCGCTGGCCTGGCGCCTGATCGACCGCGGCCCGTGGAAGGGCATCATCGCGATCACGCGCGGCGGCATGGTTCCCGCGGCGATCATCGCGCGCGAGCTTGAGATCCGCATGATCGACACCGTCTGCGTCTCCAGCTACGACCACCAGCAGCAGCGCAATGCGACGATCCTGAAGGGTGTCGAAGGCGCCAATGCCGGCGACGGCGAGGGATGGCTGATCATCGACGACCTGGTGGACACCGGCAAGACGGCGGAGATCGTGCGCAAGATGCTGCCGAAGGCGCATTTCGCCACCGTCTACGCCAAGCCGGCCGGCCGCCCGCTGGTCGACACATTCATCACCGAAGTCAGCCAGGACACCTGGATCCACTTCCCCTGGGACATCGAGCTGCAGTTCTCGCAGCCGATCGCCAAGCAGCGGAACGGCTGATAAGCCGCCGACCGGGGCGCGCCCTTCCCGTCCGGCCCCATCCGGCCGGGGAAGGTGCGCCCCGGTTCATTACATAAAAATTTACCGTTTGCGTCCTAAATGACGCGCGGCGGAGCGCCTGCGCCCGCCGACGCCTTCAACATCGCGTGGCGGCCCGCGCATGAGCGACGAATTGACCGGCGACCTGCGCCCGGATGAGCTGCACCCAGACGAACTACGCCAGGAAGACCTGCGCCAGAAGATCGACGCCCTGGTGACCAGGCTGCCGGCCAGCCTCGTCTACAGCCTGCTGAGCGAGATCGAAGGCATGGACAGCGAGCCGACCGACCGGGTCCAGCTCGTCCGCCAATATGTCATCGAGTATCTGAACCGCCAGCGCACCAACCGCGCCCGCCGCCTGTTCACCAACCTGTTCGAAGCCTTCCTGATCGACGACGACGTGCTGTACCATTCCGGCGTTTCCATCCCCGGCATGCTGCAACGGGTCGATGTCGGCGCCCTGTGGGAGGCGCTGAGCCGCGACGCCTTCCCCCTGCTGGCGGTGGAGGCGCAGGAAACGCTGGACGAGATGGCGCGCGGCGACGTGATCGACCGCATCCTGCGCTCCCCCGTCGCCATGGTGATGAAGGAGCGTATGCGCGTCGCGTCGGTCAAGCATCTCGACGCCGTGCTGGCGAACAAGAAGACGGCGGACGAGCTGCTGGCCGGCATGTCGCGCAATCGGCCGCGCCGCACCCGCCTGATGTCGGGTTTTCTGGAAAAGACGCCGTATATCGACATCGGCACGCTGCGGCTGATGCATCTGGTCCTGACCGGCGCCGAGGGGCCGGTAAAGCCGGTCGCCGACAGGCTGGAGGATTTCCCGGCCGGCAGCAGCGGCGAGATGGAGGCGAACCGGCTGGCCGACCTGCTGCTGGACGCCACCGAATCGCTGCGCGAGCGCTGCGGCGACGATCTGGCGGCCATGCTGCCGCTGTCGGTCCTGTCGGTGAAGCGCAACTATCCGGTGGCGGCGCTCTTTATCCGGCAGAGCGGCGTCGATCCCGGACGCGGCGACGCCATGACCGCGGCGCTGACCGGTCATTTCATCGGCGTCACCCGCGCGCTGACCGCGGCGCTGACAGTCATCCTGAAGCTGAACGACCGGGTCCCCGGCTCCGCCATCCGGCCTAGCGCCAAGGAGAAGGCGCGGCTGGAGGCGTTGGTGCAACGGCTGGACCAGCTGGTCCATGCGGCGATCTCGGCCGGGCTGATGGAAGACCGCCGCAGCGAGCCGGCCTTCCGCAACGCCTGGACCCAGGCGGCGAAGATCATCGGCAGCCGCGTCGCCGCGGTGGCGATGGAACGCTCCGCCCAGGCGGCCGCCGCCCGGCGCCAGCCGGTGATCGACCATGCCGACATCGTCTGGCTGGACCGGCTGCTGTGGCGCTGGCAGGCGATGTCGCGCGACTTTGGCTTCGAGACCTACGATCTGGTGAAGTGGCGCGAAACCCTGCTGGAGGAGCTGCGCGCCAACGTCGAGAAGGCGATGAAGTTCGAGGACGCCGATCCGCTCGACGAGCGGATGGAGCATCTCCTGCGCATCAACGCCATCGCCGGCGTGTTCGGCCAGCGGGTCAGCGCCTGGATTCCCACCTTCAGCCACAACATGACCCGCCTGCTGTCGCACCGTCTGGAGCGCGGCGGCGAGCTTGGCGCCGACGAACAGGCGATCATCGACGACCTCGTCGCCACGGCGCGCACCGAGGTGGGCAAGTCACGCTATTGGAAGAGCAACGAGCTGATGGACCTGATCGAGCTGTCGGAGCGGACGCGGCAGGCGGGGTGAGTGCTGCACCCCTCGAACACTCCATGATGAAATTCCTTCGGCCGTCATTCCCGCGAAGGCGGGACTCCAGACGGTCCAGAGGTTTAAAAGTGGATCAGCCTGGATCCCCGCCTCCGCGGGGATGACGGCCGAAAGACGGTCTTGAAAAGCTCGCACACCCTCACATCACTCCGGATGACCGGTGCCGCGGGTCGAGCCAGTCGCGCAAGCCATCGCCCAGCATCGTCAGCCCCATGACGCTGAGCGCGATCGCCACACCCGGAAAGACCGCCTGCAACGGGGCGGTGAACAGGTGGGTCTGGGCGTCGCCCAGCATCTTGCCCCAGCTGGGGCTGGGCGGCTGGATGCCGAGGCCGAGATAGCTCAAAGCCGCCTCGTTGACGATGGCGACGGCGAACAGGACGGTGGCCTGGACCACGACGATTCCGGCGATGTTGGGCAGCACATGGACCAGCGTCACCGACAGCGGCCCCCGCCCCAGCGCCAGCGCCGCCCCGACGAAGGGCCGCCGCCACACCGCCAGCGCGGCTCCGCGGGTGACGCGGGCCAGCACCGCGGCGTTGAACAGGGCCAGCGCCACGACGACGTTGACCGCCCCGGCGCCCAGGGCGGCGGTCAGCAGGATGGCCGTCAGCACGGCGGGAAAGGCGAAGACCAGATCGCCCAGCCGCGCCACCGCCTCGTCCCCCCAGCGTCCCAGCGCGGCGGCCAGCAGCCCCAGCGGCACCCCGCCCAGCAGCCCGAGCCCGACCGCCGCCGCGCCGACGGCCAGCGAGTTGCGGGCGCCGACCATGATCATCGACAGCACGTCGCGCCCGAAATGGTCGGTGCCGAGCCAATGGGCGGCGGTGGGCGGCTTCAGCCGGGCAATCACCCGCAGCTGTTCCGCCGGGTAGGGCGTCCACAGCAGCGACAACAGCGCCACGGCGACCAGCAGCAGCGTCAGCCCGGCGCCGAGATGGAGGGAGAGCGGAAGGCGGCGCTTCACGACGCCCCTCCTTTCGGCCGGGGATCGGCCAGCGCGCAGGCGATGTCGACCAGGGCGTTCACCACGACGACGAACACGGCCAACAGAACGACCACCCCCTGCACCACGATCAGGTCGCGCTGGCCGATGGCCTGATAGAGCAGCCGGCCCAGCCCCGGCAGGGTGAAGACATTCTCCACCACCACCGCACCCGCCACCAGGAAGGAGATCTGCAATCCCAGCACCGTCGCCACCGGGATCAGGGCGTTGGGCAGGGCATGGCGCAGCAGGACGGCCATGCGGCCCACCCCCTTGGCGCGGGCGGTGCGGATATGGTCCTCGCCCAGCGTATCGAGCACGGCGGTGCGGGTGACGCGGGCGAGGATGGCCGCTTCCGGCACCGCCAGCGCCACTGCCGGCAGCAGCAGCGCGTGCAGCGCCGGGCCGATGCCGGCGCTCCAGCCGGGAAAGCCGCCGGCCGGAAACCAGTGCAGGGTCAGCGAGAACAGCAGGATCAGCAGGATGGCGATCCAGAAGCTGGGCATCGACACGCCGAGCTGCGCGAAGCCCAGCACCGCCCAGTCTCCCCCCCTGCCCCGCCGCGCCGCCGCCAGCAGCCCGAGCGGCAGGGCCAGCGCCGTGCTGAGGACCAGCGACAGCAGGGACAGCGGCAGGGTCACCGCCAGCCGCTCCGCCACCAGATCGGCCACCGGGCGGGCATAGGTCAGGCTGACGCCGAGATCGCCGCGCGCCAGCCCGCCGGCCCAGTGCAGGTAGCGGGTAAGGATGGGCCGGTCGAGCCCCATCTGGCTGCGCAGTGCCGCCAGCGTATCGGGCCGGGCATCGATGCCCAGCATCAGCAGCGCCGGGTCGCCGGGAACCAGCTGCAGCACCGCGAAAACCACGATGGTGGCCAGCCAGACGGTGACGGTCAGGCTGACCAGCCGTCGCAGCAGGAACGCAAGCACGCGGGTCTATCCTTACTTGGCCTTACTTGCTTGGCTCTATTTCCAGGAAACGCCGGTGACGTCGTTGGCCTGGACCGGGCGGTTCACCCACATGCCGGTCAGGCCGGCCTTCTGCACCGTCACCGACGGCAGCATGAACAGGAAGCCGTTGACCGCATCCTCCGCCAGGACCTTCTGCTGCTCGCCATAAAGGGCGTTGCGCTTCGCCGCATCCTGGGTGCGGTTCAACTCGTCGTTCAGGGCGTTGAAACGCTCGCTCTTGTAATTGAAGTAGTAGTCGGGCCGGGCGTAGATATCGATGTCCAGCGGCTCGGTGTGGGCGATCATGGTCAGGTCGTAATCCTTGCCCTTGAACGTCTTTTCCAGCCAGGCCGCCCACTCCACCGGCTCGATCTTCGCCCGGATGCCGACCTCGGCCAGCATGGCGGCGACCAGCTCGCCGCCGCGGCGCGCATAGGGCGGCGGCGGCAGGCGCAGCGTGGTGTCGAAACCGTTGGGATAGCCCGCCTCGGCCAGCAGCGCCTTCGCCTTGGCCGGGTCGTAGGGGTACATCCCGGTCAAATCGACATAGCCTTCGCGGTGCGGCGGGAAATGGCTGCCGATGGCGACGCCGTTGCCGTAGAGCACGCCCTCGATCAGCGTCTGGCGGTCGATGGCATGGGCCATGGCGCGGCGGACGCGGACATCGTCGAAGGGCTTGCGGGCGTTGTTGGTCGACAGCAGCGTCTCGCCCTCCGTCGAGCCGACCATGACCGTGAAGTTCGGATCGTTGCGGAATTCCGGCAGGGCTTCATAGGTGCTGAACAGGGTGAAGGCGTCGATGTCGCCGGCCTTCAGCGCCGCCACCTGGGCGGCGGGGTCGCTGATGAAGCGGAAGGTGACGCGGTCGATTTTCGGCTTCGCCCCGTCATAGTCGGGGTTGCGGACCAGCACGACGCGGTCGCCGGCGACCCAGCGGTCGAACTTGAAGGGACCGGTGCCGACGGGCTTCTGCTTGTTGGTCGCCGCCGTTTCCGGGGCGACGATGGCGGCGTCGCCGCTCGCCATGTGGAACAGGAACAGGCCGTCGGGACGCGACAGCGTGACGACCGCCGTCTGCGGGTCCGGCGTCTCCACCTGGGCGATGGGAGCGAAATAGGCCTTCTGCGCGTTCACCGACTCGGCGGCGCGGGCACGGTCGAGCGTGAACTTCACGTCGGCGGAATCGGCGGCCGTGCCGTCGTGGAACTTCGCGTTGGGACGCAGGGCGAAGCGGTAGGTCAGGCCGTCTTCCGACACGCTCCAGCGCTCCGCCAGTCCGGGCACCAGCTTGCCGTCGGCATCGACGCGCAGCAGCGGTTCGAACAGGTTGGCGTAGGTGACTTCCTTGATCGCCCCGGCCGCACCGGCGGTGGGATCGAGATGCGGCGGCTCCAGCGCCATGCCGACGACGAGGTCGGTGCGCGGCTGGGCCGTTGCCGTCTGGGCTGTGGCAGCAAGCGCAAGGGCCGCGAAGGCGGCGGCAAGGGTGAAGCGCTGCTTGGCGGTCGGCATGGTTGGCAAACTCCCCCGTCTCGTCGTTACCGACGTTGTCTTTGCCGCGATGATGCGGTGCGGCGAGGGAGAGCGCAAGGGAAGCCGCCAGCCCTTTTCATTGTCTCTTCCGCTATTCCACCCACCAGCTTTCCAGCATCGGGCCATAGAGCGGGGTGACGGCGGGACGGTGCAGGGTCGCCCAGCGGGCGATGCGGTCGACCGGGCTGTGATAGAGCGGGACCATGTAATGCCCCCACAGCAGAACCCGGTCGAGCGCCCGCACCCGGCCGACCAGGGATTCCCTCGTGGTGGCGGCGGCGATGGAGCGGGCCAGCGCATCGACCACCGGGTCGCGGATGCCGGCAAGGTTGCGGCTGCCCTCCTGCCCGGCCGCATCGGTTCCGTAATAATAGAGCTGCTCATTGCCCGGCGACAGGCTGGACGCCCACCAGCGCATGGTCATATCGAAATCGAAACGTTCGAGCCGGGCCTGGAACTGGGCGCTGTCCACCGTGCGGACGCGGGCTGCGATCCCCAACGGTTCCAGCGAGCGGGCGAATTCCAGCGCCACCCGCTCCTCCGACGGATCGGACAAGATGATTTCGAATTCAAAACGGCTTCCGGCATCGTCGGTCAGCCGGCCGTCGCGCACCCGCCAGCCGGCCTGCTCCAACAGCCGCAGCGCCTCGCGCCGGTTGGCGCGCAGGCCGCCATTGCCGGCACCCGTCCCGTTGTCGGGCAGGACGAAGGGCTTGGTGAACAGGTCGGGCGGCAGGCGGTCGCGGAAGGGCGCCAGCGCCAGCAACTCCTCGCCCTGCGGCAGACCCTGGGCGGCAAGTTCGGAGTTGGGATAGTAGCTGGCGGTGCGGGTCAGCAGGCCGTGGAACAGGCTGCGGCCGATCCAGTCGAAATCCGGTGCCATCCCCAGCGCCCGGCGGACCCGGACATCGGCGAAGAGGGGGCGGCGGGTGTTGAAGATCAGGCCGCGCGCCGGCTCGGGGCGGTGGTTGGGCAGTTCCTCCCGGACGATGCGGCCGTCACGCAAGGCGGGACCGTCGTAGCCGGTGGCCCATTTGGCCGGATCGCTTTCGTAACGAACGTCTCCCTGCCCGGCCTTGAAGGCCTCCAGCGCCACCGAATCGTCGCGGTAATAGTCGAACTCCAGCCGGTCGGCATTGAACTGCCCGACACGGACCGGCCGGTCGCGGCCCCAATAGTCACGCACCCGCTCATAAACGATGCGGCGACCGGGATCGACGGACGCGACGCGGTAGGGACCGCTGCCCAGGATCGGCTCCAAGGTCGTGCGGCTGAAATCGCGCCCGGCCCAGAAGGCCTTGGAATGGATCGGCATCAACCCCATCAGCAGCGGCATCTCGCGGTCGATGGTTCCGTCCGGGTTGGCGGCGAAGGCGAAGCGGACGGTCTGCGGGTCGGGCGCCTCCGCCGCCGTGACCTTGGCGTAGAACAGGCGGCGGTTGGGGGTGCCGTCCCGTCGCTGCGCCTCCAGCGAGAACAGCACGTCGGCAGCGGTCAGCGGGGTGCCGTCCTGCCAGCGCGCCCTCGGGTCGATGTGGAAGGTGACGGCGGAGCGGTCGTCCGCCACCTCGACCCGGTCGGCCAGCAGCCCGTAGAGCGAGAAGGGTTCGTCCCACGAGCGCGTCAGCAGCGTTTCGAAGACATAGCCCATGCCCAGCGCCGGCACGCCCTTGACGATGTGCGGGTGCAGGCTGTCGAAGCTGCCGGTCACCGCCTGCCGGATGGTCCCGCCCTTGGGTGCCGCCGGGTTGACATAGGGGAGGGTCTTGAAGTCCAGCGGCAGGGCGAGGTCGCCATGCATGGCGATGCCGTGATGCGGCGAGTCCGCCGAAGCCGGATGGGTCGCCAGCACGGCCGGAAGGGTGAAAAGAAGGAGGATCGGAAGGAGGATCGGGCGGGGCATGACCGGCAGGGTTGCCGCTTTGCCGCACCTGCGCAAGAGCCCGCGCAAGTTCCTTGGACTCAGGGTGCGTTCCGCCTAAACTCCCGCCCCGCGTGGCGCCGGACCGGGCATCGGCGCCAAAACAAGAACGTGCCCTGAATACGCCAGTCGAAGGAACGCGATACATGGATCTGAGCAAGCTCGCCGCGGGCAAGAATGTGCCCTGGGACGTGAACGTCGTCATCGAGATTCCGATCGGCGGCCAGCCGGTGAAGTACGAGGTCGACAAGGACTCGGGCGCCGTGTTCGTCGACCGCTTCCTGCACACCGCGATGTTCTATCCCTGCAACTACGGCTTCATCCCGCACACCCTGTCGGGTGACGGCGACCCGGTCGACGTCTGCGTCGTCGGCCAGCACGGCGTCGTCCCGGGCGCGGTGCTGCGCTCGCGCCCCATCGGCGTCCTGTACATGGAGGACGAGGCCGGCGAGGACGAGAAGCTGCTGGCCGTTCCGGTCGACAAGCTGCACCCGTTCTACACCGACGTGAAGAACTACACCGACCTGCCGGCCATCGTGACCGAGCAGATCGCCCACTTCTTCGAGCACTACAAGGATCTCGAGAAGAACAAGTGGGTGAAGGTCCGCGGCTGGGGCAACGCCGAAGAGGCCGCCAAGAAGATCGAGGAAGGCCTCGCCCGCGCCCTGGAAGCCAACAAGGGCAACCCGGGCCCGGTGGTCTGAGGGTAATTCGCTCCGGGCGAGCCGGCGTCTGAGAAGGCGCCGGCTCTACCCCATATGTTGGACGATCTGCCATAACGGCCAATCCGGCCGTCGATGATGAAAACCAGCTACGATCCCGACACCGACAGCCTGTACATCGAAGTTCGTCCATTGCCCTCGAAACGGACGGTTGAAGTCGAACCGGACGTGATGGTCGATTACGGCGCCGATGGCGAACCGGTCGGCTACGATATTCAGCACGCTTCAGCCAAGACCGACTTGATCGGCCGCCTGATCCTGATGCCGATGGCTGCCGAATAAGACCGGGTTGCTGTTTTCCCGATCCACCACCGGCGTGGGGAGATGCCCCAGCCCTTCGAGGGTCCGGCGCACCGCGAGATCCAGCGGCGTGTGCGGTTCCCCGCCCAGGAAGGCCAGCAGGCGCCGGTTGTCCAGCCGCACCGGACGTTGCCAGAGATAGCGCATCTCGACGAGTTCGCGGAACAGCGGCACCGCCACGCCGGCCAGCCGCAGCAGCCACCAGGGCATCCGCCGCACCGGCAGGCTGGGCTTGCCGACTGCACGGGCGATGGCCGCGACCATTTGGCTTCCATCGGCATCCCAATGGCCGTCCATATGGAACATCGCGTCGTCGCCCAGCTCCGCCTCGCGGTCGAGCAGGCGCATCACCGTTTCCGCCACGTCGGGCAGATAGGCCCATTGGTGGCCGATCCCCGGCCGGCCGGGCTGGTTGATGCGGGCCGGCGGCTTGCCGGGCGTCAACAGGCCCTGGCTGAACCAGCTGTTGGCGGACTTGGGTCCGAAGAAGTCGCCGCAGCGTAGGATCAACAGCCGCGCACCCTGTCCCACCGCAAGATGAAGTCGGCGCTCCATCTCCACCCGGATGGCGCCTTTGCGGGTCAGCGGGGTCTGCGCCGCGGTTTCCGGGATCAGCGGAAAGACGTCGGGGCCGTAATTGTAGACGGTGCCGGGCAGCAGGATGCGGGCATTGTTGGCGACGGCGGCGGCGATGCTGTTGTCGACCATGGGTAGAACCAACCGATCCCAATCCTTGTAGCCGGGCGGGTTCACCGCATGGACGATCAGCGTCGCCCCCTCGGCCGCCGCCGCCACGTCGGCGGCGTTCATCGCGTCGCCGAGCACCCACTCGATACCGTCCGGCTGCGGCTGTCCTTGTTTGGCCGGCTTGCGGCGCAGGCCGCGCACAGTCCAGCCGCGCGCCGCCAGCGCCCGCGCCAGTTCGCCGCCGATCCCGCCGGTCGCCCCCAAGACCAGAGCGGTCCTGCCTTTACCGGTCATCTGCCCTGCCATCGCTGCCTCCATCGCCTTCCTCCTGGTGATGGAGAAGGATGGGCCTGGGAGCGGGCTGAACGGAATTGTCGAACTACGGCTAACCGCTATACTGAAATCGATGAACCATCCGCCGCCCAGTTGGGACCTTTACCGCAGTTTCCTGGCCGTGATCCGCGAGGGGTCGCTGTCGGCGGCGGCGCGCGCCCTGGGGTTGACACAACCGACGCTGGCCCGCCATGTCGCGGCGCTGGAGGAGGCGGTCGGCGGCCCGCTGTTCGTGCGCTCGCCACGCGGGCTGGACCCCACCGACGCGGCGCTGGCGCTAAAACCGCAGGCGGAGGCGCTGGACGCGGCAGCGGCCAGCCTGTGGCGCACCGCGTCGGGCTATGGCGGGAAAAATGGTGGGACGACGGGTGGCGGAGCGGAGGTGCGCGGCACGGTGCGGGTCACCGCCAGCGAGGTGGTTGGCGCCCGCATCCTGCCGGCGATCCTGGCGGACTTACGGGAACGCCATCCCGCCTTGGAAATCGAGCTGGTGCTGTCGAACGCCGTCGACGATTTGCTGCAACGCGACGCCGATGTGGCGGTGAGGATGGTGGAGCCCGACCAGCAGGCGCTGCTGGTCAGGCGGATCGGTGTCACCGCGCTCGGCATGTACGCCCGCCGCGACTATCTCGACCGCCACGGCAGTCCGCAATGCCTGGAGGACCTCGGCCGTCACAGCCTGATCGGCTTCGACCGCGAGACGCCCGATATCCGCGCCATGATGCGGCGGGCGCCGGGCCTCGTCCTGCCTCGCTTTGCCCTGCGGTCCGACAGCCATCTGGCCCAGTTGGCGGCCATCGAGGCCGGGTTCGGCATCGGCATCTGCCAGGTCCCGCTGGCGCGGCGGAACCCCGGTCTGGTCAGGCTGCTGGCCGACGCTTTCGACATGCCGATGGGCATGTGGGTCGCCATGCACGAGGATCTGCGCTCCACCCCCCGCTGCCGCGCCGTCTTCGACGGGTTGGCGGCAGGTCTACGCGATCACGTCTCGGCGGATCATGCCGGGTAGCGTCAACCGCTCCAGCCCATCCGTCGCTCGACCCCGTCGGCGGCCTCCTTCAGGATTTTTGCGCTGCCGCGGAGCGCCGTTTCCTCCTCCGCCGACAGGTTGGGCAGGATCGTGTCCACCACGCCGCCGGCGCCGATGACGCGCGGCAGCGACAGCACGATCTGCGGCACGCCGCAGACGTCGTCGGTCAGCATGGCGCAGGTCGCCACCATCCGTTCGTCGGCACCGATGGCCGAAACCAGCCGGGCCAGCCCGCCGCCGATGCCGAAGGCGGTGTGGCCCTTGCCGTTGATGATGCGGTAGGCGGCGCGGCGCACGCCCCCGTCGATGGCGGCGCGGTCGTCCGCCGTCAGGCTGCGGCGGAGCTGGGCGGCCGCCTGCTCGACGGGCAGGCCGGCGACGGTGGCGCTCGACCACAGCAGGACCTCCGAGTCGCCATGCTCGCCAACCACATGGGCGTGGACGGAGCGCGGCGTCACCGCCAGCTGTTCGGCCAGCAGGGCGCGGAAGCGCGCGGTGTCCAGCACGGTGCCGGAGCCGATGACCCGGTTGCGCGGCAGGCCGCTGATGCGGGTGGCGATCTGCGTCATCACGTCGACCGGGTTGCTGGCGACCAGCAGAACGGCTTCGGGGGCGGCCTTCAGCACCTCCGGAATGATGGCGCCGAACACCTTGGCGTTGCGTTCCAGCAGCTCCAGCCGGGTTTCGCCCGGCTTCTGGGCGACACCGGCCGACAGCACGACCACCCCCGCCCCCTCCAGCGCGGCATAGGAGCCGGCGCGGACGGTCACGGCATGGGTGAAGGGCACGGCATGGGCAATGTCCTGGGCCTGGGCCTGGGCCAGCGCCTCGTTCATGTCGACCAGCACGACCTCGCTGGCCGCACCGGTGGTCACCATGGCGAAGGCGGCGGTGCTGCCGACGAACCCCGCCCCGACGATTCCGACCTTCATGAACAGGCTCCCTTGCGCAAGTTGGCGTACGGACCATCACAGCTTGCGGGCGGTCTGCCCCCCGCCGCAAGGTGGAACACGACAACTCCCCCTTGTTTTCAACCGGCTCACCGCTTTCAACGGGCGCGACGAAACGCCCCCTTGCCCAATGGTCATACCAGCCCGTAATGTTGCGCCGCAGCAAATGGTGGGGATGAAAGTCCGGGCCTGCGCTGTTCGTCATCAAAACCGTCGGCATCCCGTGGCAGACTGGGGGCCGGCGCCATATCCCAGCACCGGATCCGGTCATGACCGTTCGCAACCTCGACAAGCTGTTCAAGCCCGCCTCCATCGCCCTGATCGGCGCCAGCCGCAAGCCCGGCACGGTGGGGGCGGTGGTGGCCCGCAACCTGTTCCAGGCCGGCTTCGACGGGCCGGTGATGCCGGTCAACCCGACCGAGCGGGCGGTGGAAGGGGTGCTGACCTACAAGACGGTGGACAGCCTGCCGATCACGCCGGACCTGGGCGTCATCTGCACCGCCCCGGACACGGTGGCGGCGACCATCGACGCGCTGGGAAAGCGCGGGACCAAGGCCGCCATCGTCATGACCAAGGGCATGTCGGCCGAGCAGACCCAGGCGATGCTGGACACCGCCAAGCCCTATCTGATGCGGGTGCTGGGTCCGAACAGCCTGGGCGCCATGGTGCCCGGCCGCGGCATGAACGCCAGCTTCGCACCGGTGGCGCCCCGCAAGGGCGACGTGGCGCTGGTGGCGCAGAGTTCGATGGTGCTGACCTCGGTCGCCGACTGGGCGACCTCGCGCGGGATCGGTTTCTCGCATCTGGTGTCGCTGGGCGACCGCGGCGACGTCGATTTCGGCGACCTGCTGGACTATCTGGCCTCCGACGTCACGGTGCGCGCCATCCTGCTCTATATCGAGAGCATCACGCATGCCCGCAAATTCATGTCGGCCGCCCGCTCCGCCTCGCGCCAGAAGCCGGTGATCGTCATCAAGGCCGGCCGGTCGGACGAGGCGCAGGAGGCCGCGGCATCCCACACCGGGGCGCTGGCGGTGTCCGACGCCGTCTATGACGCGGTGTTCCGCCGGGCCGGCGTTCTGCGGGTGAACGATCTGGCCGAGCTGTTCGACGCCGCCGGCACGCTGGGCACCGGGGTGCCGATCACCGGCGACCGGCTGGCGATCCTGACCAACGGCGGCGGCATGGGGGTAATGGCCACCGACAAGCTGATCCAGGCCGGCGGCCGGCTCGCCGCCATGGCGCCCGAGACGCAGGAGGCGCTGGCTGGGTCGCTGGGTCCTCAGCCGGGCGGGGCGCCCTTCCGCAACCCGCTGCGCATCGGCGCCGACGCCACGCCCAAGCGCTATGCCGAGGCGCTGAATGCGCTGATGCAGGACACCGGCAACGACGCCGTGCTGGTCCTGCACTGCCCGTCGGCCCTGACCGACAGCGAGGCCATCGCCCAGGCGGTTGCGGAGACGGTGCAGGCCAACAAGGCGCGCCGCCACCCGGTGCTGACCAGCTGGATCGGCGACCAGTCGGCGGTGGAGGCGCGCAAGCTGTTCGCGGACGGGCGCATCCCGACCTACAACGGCCCGTCCGACGCCGTGCGTGCCTTCATGCATCTGGTGCGCTACCGCCGCAGCCAGCAGCTGCTGATGGAGACCCCGCCGTCGGTGGCCGAGGATTTCCAGCCCGACGAGATCACCGTCAAGAAGGTGATTTCCCGCGCCATGGCCGAAAAGCGCGAGTGGCTGAGCGAGTATGAGGCCAAGCGCGTGCTGGCCGCCTACGGCATCCCGGTGGTCGATACCCGCGTCGCCGAGACGCCGGAGGAGGCCGCCGCCGCCGCCCGCGTCATCGGCGGGCCGATCGCGCTGAAGATCCTGTCGCACGACATCACCCACAAGTCCGACGTCGGCGGCGTCGCTCTCGGCCTGACCGGCCCGGAGGATGTGAAGGCGGAGGCCGAGGCGATGCTGGCCCGCGTCGCCGAACTGGCGCCGGACGCGAAGATCGAGGGCTTCACCGTGCAGGAGATGGCGGTCCGCCCCGACGCCTACGAGCTGATCGTCGGCATGACCGAGAACGAGATGTTCGGCCCGGTCCTGCTGTTCGGCGAGGGCGGCATCGGCGTCGAGGTGGTGGAGGATTACGCGCTGGCCCTGCCGCCGCTGAACATGAAGCTGGCGGCCGAACAGATGAGCCGCACCCGCATCTACCGCCAGCTCCAGGGCTACCGTTCGCGCGCGGCGGTCGATCTGGACGCGGTGGCGCTGACGCTGAACAAGGTCAGCCAGCTGGTCGTCGATTTCCCCGAGATCGCGGAAATGGACATCAACCCGCTGCTGGCCGACGCCGACGGCGTGACGGCGCTGGACGCCCGCATCAAGGTCGGCGTGCCGGCCCTGGCCGGGGCGGCGAGGCTCGCGATCCGCCCCTATCCGAAGTCGCTGGAAGACCGCATCACCATCAAGGACGGCCGCCAGTTCTTCGTCCGCCCGATCCTGCCGGAGGACGAGCCGCTGGTGCACCATCTGGTGG
>Ga0206117_101207_pt1 | contig 14812 bp, 15 predicted proteins | sample 3A5Ametagenome_FD_177997 | JGI IMG/M metagenome (GOLD analysis project Ga0206117, IMG submission 177997) | Enriched microbial communities from leaf-cutter ant dump, University of Wisconsin, Madison, United States - 3A5A | ecosystem: Environmental > Terrestrial > Nest > Insects nest > Nest dump... | reverse complement strand
CCAGAGGACGGTAGCGATAAAACGCGACACAAGTAATAGTACGTTCGTCGCCTTGACGCCGACTCGATGAACAAGCTTCCCGCCCTCGTGCGCAAGCGGACCGTTCGGGTGCAACCCATCGTCATCTACCCTCTCTACTCGGTTGCGAAATAGATCAGAGAGCCAAGGCGGGCAAGCTAAGACCGCCCCATGACGTCAGGCTCCGGTTGCCTTGGGCGAAGGACCGGACGCCGGCTGTAAAGAAGAAGATCGCGCTGAGTCTGGACAGAATTTTACTATTTATATTTTTAATAGTATAACACTGCCGCGCCGTGTGGAGTCTGGTCTGAGAAGGAGAGATCGGCAGTACGAACACTCACGATTGGCGACAAGGTGTTTTCGGAAACCTCCCCGGAGTTCCGGGAACTTCTTCCGCACGTCTACGAAGAGAAGCTCCGCCCGATGTGCATGTGCAGGCAGCCGCCGGTCGCGATGTACATCGCGCGGCTGGACGATCAGTATGTTGTCAAGCGCACGCCATTATCCGGACGCGAGCACGATCCGGCCTGCCCTTCCTATGAACCGCCATACGAGCTTTCCGGCCTCGGGCCGCTCATCGGCGGCGCCATCCAGATCGATGCCAGCGGAAAAGCCGATCTGAAGCTCGACTTCTCCCTGACGAAACGGGGGCTGCGCGCTGCATCCGGCGCGCCGACGGAACAGTCGGAGCAGGGCATTCGCAGCGATCACACCTTGGGTCTGGCGTGTCGGCGATGGCGAGATTCCCCGACTTCCTTGATCGTGGACTTCCTGGCCCATGCCGTTGACAGGCTTTCTCGAATAAGAACAGTTGCTGGAAGACAGTCATCTGCCATAGTCAGCCGGAGCATCATGAAGCCTGAGAAAAAGCCCTTCGTCGTCGAGTTCAAGAATCGGCGACGTCTCCCCCGGAAAGAAACGTCGATCTGGGGACGCATCGACCTGAAGGCCGCTGGCGACGCGATCTTGGCTGAGGAGATGGTCAACGAGGGTGAAGCGATCGCCAACGGGCCGACGCCGAAATCCGAAGCCACGCCCAACCCGGCTACCATCATCGCCTGATTGCGTCGTACCTGGGATTTTTCCGCGATCGGCGCACGACGGCGACAGCGACCTCGTCGCCGTCGGAATTCTCGAAGCAGCTATCGAATGTCCGCGTGTTCGCGCCGCCGCGGGCAATTACTTGGGCGGCATAGGCAACGCGGCCTCGAGAGTTCTCAGGATCACAGCTGATCGATAGCGAGCGCTGCGGCGGCGATGCCCCGTCGGCGGCCGGCGACGGACGCCATGACGGTTTCCAGAAATTCCTCGGGTTCGCGATCGCGATGTGGCCAGCCGGCCGACCGTGTCGCCGTCGCCCCGCCGTCAGGACCGATCGGCGGCGGCGACCGCGTTGATCTTTACCTTGGCAACTCCATGGGTCGAAAGCCGTCCGCGCCGGCGCAAAAAAGCGCAGACTGGATCGAATCCGGCGCTCGACAGTGTGTCTCATGAGAAGAGGGGCCGATACGCACAAAAAAAGCCCCGCGCTAAGGCGGGGCAGTAGGCGGTCAGGTTGATCATACCGCAAGAAACTCCGGAGAGGGGGTTTCCAAGAGGAAACTATGCCTTTCTCTCTTCGACGAAAAGGGCTGAATCGGCAATTCGATGGGTTGTACAAAAAATTTCCCGGACGGCAGGCCGGAGCGCGAAGCGGCCAGGCGCTCGAGAACATTTTGGCGCAAGGCGCTGATGTGGACCCGCCCGCGCTTGCCGCGAAACGGTCACAAGACCAATGGTTGATTGGCGAGTTGACCGGCGGCGTCCGTCAGGTAACCGGACGACGAGGAATGCCGCGCCACGGGTGGACCGAGACCAACGCGAGACGCTGACCCGCAGGGCCGTGGCGCGGATCAATGATCCTCCCATACGGCACCGTCCCATCGACAAGAGGGGCAGTCTGCGGTGTTTTCTCAGGAAGACGCTGCGGCCTTCGCGGAAGGTTGGCGATCGCCTGAAGCTGAGGCCATTCGCAGCCGAGAGCTGGGAATAGGGCAGCGTTCTTTCGATGTTATCCATCGGCGCGCGACCGCAGGATTTTGGGCGCGGTGCGTGGGAATGTCGGTTGAGGGAGATCGATGAGGCGCGCGCATCCCGCCGCATGCGCCGGCGAACCCTTCGGGTGCTACCGATGGTCATCTCCCCTCTTCACTCGGTTGCGACATAGGTCAGAGCCGAGACGGGCAAGCTAAGACCGCCCCAGGGCGCAGGCTCCGGTTGCCTTGGGCGAAGGACCGGACGCCGGCTGTAAAGAAGAAGATCGCGCTGAGTCTGGACAGAATTTTACTATTCATATTTTATACAGTATAACGCCATCGTGCCGTGTAGGGTGTGGCTTGGGAAGGAGAGAGCGACGGTGCGAGGATTCACGATCGGCGACAAGGTGTTTTCGGAAGCCTCCCCGGAGTTCCGGGCCCTTCTTCCGCACGCCTACGAAGAGAAGCTCCGCCCGATGTGCATGTGCAGGCAGCCGCCGGTCGCGATGTACATCGCGCGGCTGGACGATCAGTATGTTGTCAAGCGCATGCCATTATCCGGACGCGAGCACGATCCGGCCTGCCCTTCCTATGAACCGCCATACGAGCTTTCCGGCCTCGGGCCGCTCATCGGCGGCGCCATCCAGATCGACGCCAGTGGAAAAGCCGATCTGAAGCTCGACTTCTCCCTGACGAAACGGGGGCCGCGCGCTGCGGCCGGCGCGCCGGCGGAACAGTCGGAGCCGGGCATTCGCAGCGAGCCGAGGAAACTGTCGCTGAAGGCAATGCTTCATTATCTCTGGGAAGCCGGCGAGCTTACGGAATGGCGTTCGGTCTGGGCCGGACGGCGTGGCTGGGGCCGGGTTCGCACCAGCCTGATCAACGCGGCTTTGCAGATGACCGCGAGAGGCGCCCCCCTCAGCGACATGCTCTATGTGCCCGAGGTCTATCAGGCAGAGGACAAGGACGGCATCGCCGCACGGCGCGCGGCCGCCCTAAAGGGCGTGCAGGCGACGGGGTCTGGGCCACGCAAGCTGATGATGATCGTCGCGGAAGTGAAGGAGCTTTCTCCGGCGCGCGCGGGACAGAGGATCGTCGTGCGCCATCTGCCCTTCCCCTTGATGATCGAGGACGGCGCCTGGCGGCAGCTGGCGGCCCGCTACGAAACCGAGCTGGAATTGTGGCGCTCCAGCGAGACGTTCCACCTGATCGTCATCGCCACCTTCGGCATTTCCACCGCCGGCATCGCATCGGTCGAGGAGGTCGCGGTGATGGTGGTGAACGAACATTGGCTCCCCTTCGAAGACATCAATGAAGTGCGACTGCTGGACAAGCTCGCCCACCTGAAGCGCAAGAGCGTCAAGGGCCTGCGCTTCAACCTTCCGCGCCACGCCCCGATCGTGTCGGTGACGCTACCGGAACAAAAGCCCGCGCCGGTGGCCATGTTCATTGTGCCGGCGAGCGCGGGGGAGGAATACGAGCACGCGCTTGCCGATTTGATTGCGTCCAGACCGGAGATCACACCTTGGGTCTGGCGTGTCGGCGATGGCGAGATCCCCCGACTGCCCTGACCGTGGGCGTCCTGGCTCAAGCCGTTGACCGGCTTGCTCGAAGAAGACCAGCCGCTGGAAGACACTCATCGGCCATCGTCAGCCGGAGCATCATGAAGCCTGCGAAAAAGCCGTTCGTCGTCGAGGTCAAGAATCGGCGACGGCTCTCCCGGAAAGAAATGACGCCGCGCCAGTCCCCGCCCAAGGAGCACATCGCAAGCCCCTGGCTTGCCTGCATCATAATCCTCCGGCCACAGCGGGACCATGAACACGAGGTCTACCCAATCCAGCCGCAGTGCCAATCAGTGGCAACAACTCTTCGTGGTGGACTAGCAGGGCAAAAACGAGAACAAAGAGTAGACAGACATTCGTCTCTGTAGGATAGGTAACCGTCATAAAACGACGCGAAGTCGCCCGACTCGGGAGCCGGACGTGAAGCTTGTATCTCACCGCGATCCTACTGATACGCCCATTCTCCGCAAAGAGAGAGGAGCCTTCTTCACGCCTGCGGCCATCACGCGTTTCATTGCAAATTGGGCGCTTCGTGCCCCAGGCGATCGCGTGCTTGAACCTGCAGCTGGCGACGCTGCGTTCCTAGTCTCTGCGGTCGAGCGCCTTCGTGAACTCGCCCCACATCGAAAGTCTTTGCCCCTTGTACACGGGGTAGAAATACATACACATAGCGCAAACGTGGCTTGCGAGAGGGTCGCTGATGTCGGGGGCACTGCGGATATCCAGCGAACGGACTTTTTCGCCGTTAAGCCCAGCCGATCGTTCAATGCGGTAATTGGGAATCCACCCTTCATCAGGTACCAGGATTTTGCCGGAGAAGCGCGTGCCCGTGCTCGCGAGGTCGCCATTCGCGAAGGGGTATCTCTTACCGGGCTCGCGTCGAGTTGGGCAGCCTTCACCGTGCATTCCGCATCCTTCCTTCAGCGTGGAGGACGTTTAGGCTTCGTCCTCCCGGCCGAACTGCTTTCGGTGAACTACGCCGCACCTGTTCGCAAGTTCCTGTTTAGTCGGTTTAGGGACGTCCAGCTGGTCTTGTTTGACGAGCAGGTTTTCCCTGAAGCCGAAGCAGATGTGGTGCTTCTTCTTGCCGATGGATATCTTGAGGGCCCGACCTCTCACGCAACCATTCGTCAGACAAAGAACGCCGAGACCCTTCCAACACTCGGCCCTGGCCAGAGTTGGACGCCAACTGATCCTGCGGCCAAATGGACCAGCAGTCTCATCGATGCCGCTGTAGTCCATCAATTGCGGTCTCTAACCGAAAACGGCCTCTTTTCGAACCTGGAGACCTGGGGCGACACCACGCTCGGGATGGTGACCGGGAACAACAGATACTTTACGCTTTCTCCTGAACGCGTTGCCGAGCTTAAGCTGGGTCCTGAAGAGCTCCTCAGCGTGTCCCCGCCCGGCAGCTCTCATTTGAGAGGTCTCTCACTTTCGAGTGCAGACCTCGAAAAACTCGGACAAAGCGGCAGTGCCATTCACCTCTTCTATCCCGGCGACCCGCCGTCGCCGGCAGCTGCGGCATACATTGCAGATGGGCATAGGACCGGGGTGGACACCGCCTACAAATGTCGGGTTCGCAAAACATGGTATCGCGTGCCGCTCATTGCTCCGGCTGACCTCTTTCTCACCTGCATGAATGCGGATACGCCCCGTATCACTGAGAATGCCGCCAAAGCCCATCACCTCAATTCTGTCCACGGCGTCTATCTGGATGAGAAATATAAGCCCTTGGGCAGACAACTGCTTCCGCTGGCCAGTATCAACTCAGCGACGTTGCTGCACGCCGAAATGGTGGGCCGCGCCTACGGAGGCGGGATCCTGAAGATTGAGCCGAGGGAGGCGGACATATGGGCGATGCCTTCACCTACTCTGGTCGCGTCTCGTGCCGACAGGCTTCGCGAGGTCAAACGAAGCGTTGCAAAACTCCTCGAAACGGGAAGGCTGCTCGATGCCGTGCAAATCGTTGACCGCGTCCTTTTCGCCGACGTCGATATCACCACGCCTCAGTTGGAAGCTGTCCGAAATGCACGGGCAGAACTGGCGAACCGCCGTATTCTGAGGGCAGCAAGTGGCCGCTAAACCTAGTTCGAAAACTGAAGCCTGGGAAATCTTCGATCACATCGTCGAGGCCGCCGCCCCCGGTGGAGAACACACAAACCCCTGGGTTCTGGGATCGGACGGCCAGCCGCACTTCCGTCCGGACTATGAAACCCTGGCGCTACTGCTCGGTGTCCCTCTCCATCTGAAAGTGGGGACGCAAACGGGTGTGCCCGCCCTGGCCCTGGATGTTTGGCTCAGCTATGAGCTTCGCAGGGCCGGATTTGGTACGGACCAAGTGTGGCCCAGGCCTTCAAACCCGCGCGTTCTTCCCGCACCTGTCGCCGCGTTCGTCAAATCACTCCCCTCTACAATTCGAGCCAAGGCTCAATCGCATCTGACGTCGAACACGTCGATTCCGAGCGTCACGTCGTCCTCGGCGTCAATTCTGGGCAAAAACTACCTGAAGCAAGTGGATGTCATCATCACCGACTGGGTAACGGGCCCGGAATTGCTGATATCGACGAAGCGAATGGATTCATCGTACGGAAAGAATGCACCTAACCGTATCGAGGAGTCTTATGGCGACGCCAAAAACCTGCGCTTGCGCCACCCATTAGCGGCTCTGGGATTCTTGTTCGGACTGCGTTCAGACATCCTGGAAAAAGAACCGAAGACCGCTGAGTGGCTGTTCGACCTTCTGTCCAAGCTTGGCCGTGAGGACGACGCCTATCACGCCACGTGTCTAGTGCTGATGGAATACTCCAGCGATCAAGTCCCGGTAGAGGTCGACAAGGAAGTACCGAGCCCAGGCATACTGGAGCCGGGGCCACAGCCGATAACAGATGTGACCGAGGATGCCCCTGCAGACCTTCCGGAAAGCACAATCCAGAGTATCGTCAAGGTCCTGCCAAAGGTATCAATCCTGGAGGATCGAACGCCTGATGACCTGTCCCCGGCTCGGTTCCTGACCTCGTTGGTTACCCGTGTTCTTGCCGCTACGCCGGTGAACATGCATGAGGAAGCGAGGAGGCGCCGCGCCTTAGTGCTGTCGACTAGGTGAAAGGCTGGCGCGCAGGTCGTTGTTGAAGGCTTTCCTGTGCCTAGTCGTTTGGCGCAGTTGAGATCGTCGGTCGTGAAGAACGCCGAACGTGCCTTGATTTCGGGTGTCGCTGACGACGACGAGAAGGCATTCAACATGCTTATGATGCGCAGGAGAGCGCCTGTTTTGGCAGAAACGTGGCGATGATCGCGGCGATCAGGCACAAAAGTTGTCTGAGCCACTCGAGCAGAAGCGAGAAGTTGTAGCCGACGGCGGCGAGAAGCGCGTTGACGGCACCACCCTGCTTTCCGGCGAGATAGTTGCGGTTCATGATATCCGTCCGAGGGCGGCCGTCTTTGAATATCGAGTAAAGTCGTTCAGACCCTGTCCTTATTCCCATGCATAAGGACAGTTGGGCGGATGTAGCGGAAAGCGCTCACCGCTGTTTCTGCCGAACAGGAGAATGCGGCGAGCGGTGATGCCTTCGGCGTCTTCCTGATCGGCGTGCCGATGTCGAGCACGGTCGGGGGAGACGAGGAAACAATACCATGAAGAGCAAGGGATGCTGAAGCGTGCCAGGCACTGCGTACGGGACCAGCCATGAGAGGACGACGCGTTGACAGGCTTTTTTCACCAACCGGACCGGAATCGCGAAACCAGACCTTCCCGAAGACGATGGAAAGCCATATGATTGGCAGTGAAACCCCTCCCCGGAGTTTCCTGCGACATTTATCCACCTTGTCGCCTCTTGCCTCGCCGTGGCGCGGGGCTTTTTTATTCCAGCGTCCACGGCGTCGTGAAGAACGTCCGGATGGCATCGCTATCGTCAGCATTGGTGACGAGGAGCGTGCGCTCAACCCGCCTATGATGGGCAAGAGGGGACTTGCGCCGCATAACGGCAGGGCACTTGACGCCTGGCAGGCCGCAAAGGCGGTTGAGGAATGGCCTGAGGGAGGGCTAAGACGAACCGGACCGCGGCCGGCGATTGTCGCGAAGAACATCGCGCCTTTGCGCGAGGATGGCCTTCCGCGCTGGCTTGGGGGAGCGACTCGGCGTAGAGCGTACGCATGGCCATAGACGAGCGCACCCCGACCCACCCTCCGGCCGCTGTGCATACCGATCACTACTGCGAGCATCCCGGCTGCAATGCGTGGGGCGGCCTTGGCTATGTGCGCATGAAGGGCGAGCAAGGGAACTGGTGGTGCGCGCGTCACTATCCCTACTGGCCGGAAGACGTTAAGGCCAGATATGCAGCCTTGCCGGCCTGAACGGCCCGCCCTATCCTCCTGAACGCGGAACCGAACCACCGGGCGCTTCAGGGGTGACGAATGTGCGGACGCTTTACGCAGATGCTGTCATGGCGCGAGCTTGTCGCGCTCTATCGCCTTACCGACAAATGGCTGGTCAGAAACACCGAGGCGCGCTTTAACATCGCCCCGACGCAAACCGTGCCCTTTATCCGCATGGGGGACGACGGAGATCACCTTGTCGACGACGGGCGATGGTGGCTCGTCCCGCATTGGGCCAAGGAAATACCGAAGGCCGCGATGTTCAACGTGCGCATCGAGACTGTTGCCACATCTCCGGCGTTCCGAGACGCATTCAAGCTACGGCGATGCCTGGTCCCCGCCGATGGATTTTACGAGTGGACGAAGGCCGACGACGGCGGGAAAGACCCCTGGCTGATCCAGATGCCGGGAGAAGCGCCTTTTGCCTTTGCCGGCCTGTGGGCGCACAACACTCAGTTGGAGGTAACCAGCTGCACCATCGTAACAGCCCCGGCCGTCGCGCCAATAAGCGACATCCACGACCGCATGCCGATCATCCTCGACCCGGATGTTTTCGACGGCTGGCTTAACCCGGCAACCCCGCCCGAAAACCTTATGGGCATCCTCGGGCATCATCGCGACGGGTATATGCAGATGCACCGGGTTAGCCGCGACATCAACAGTTCGAGGTTCACCGGCCAGCCCGCGCCGATTGTCAACTCGCTGTGAGGAACCGACAGGCGCGGCCGGAGTGTTGCCATTGGCTCAGGGAGCGGCTTGAGCCTTTGCGGCGGTGAAGGGTAGGCGGTCGAATGCCGGCCTCGGTCGGGCGCTGCGGCAGGCCTGCAAGAACGTGGCGCAGCCAGACGAGGGGGGCGAGACCGATGGCGCGGCCGGTCAGAACGAGGCTACAGACGACGGCGCTGGCTTTGGCGCCGGTAGGCGTCGCTGAACAGCCAGCTGTTTCGTCCGGTGCAAAGCGGCCATATTCGCGCTCGGGCAGGTCATGATCGATCGGCGAATGGCGCTTTCGCCATAGCGGATCAGCACGAGCTTTTCGCGCGGCGGGCCATCGGCAAAGGCGAATTGGTGGATCGATGTCGCATAGGGTTTCGAGATTGGTCATGGGAAGGCCTTTCCGTGAAGGCGAGAAACCCGGCACGATGGCCGGGGTGGCGAAGGGACCAAGAGGAGGTGATTGTGGAGGCAGACCCGGATCAGGCTGCGCTTTCGAGAAGCTTGCGGGCTTTGCCCTCCAGGTCCAGCCTTGTGTCCTGATGCGCTTTCCCGCGGGCCAGGGCGGTGATGCCCTGGACGAAATCGAAGATCGATTCCGGCGGCCTGCCTTCCTCGGCAAGCACCGTATCGATGATCTTGCCGGTTTCCGCCTTGGAGAATCCACGCTTGCGCAGGAAACGGGACCGGTCCTCTTCCGTACGGGCGACGACGGTTTCGCGGGCAGCGCGGATACCGGCGATGAAGGGCGCCGGAGAGGAGTTCGCGAAATTCGTCAAGGCCGGGGCCGCCTCATGCGCAAAGCGTTTTGCCGCGAATTTCGAGTGCCGAATGGTGATTTCTTCGAAATTTTCCGTGCCCCAAAGATTACGATTGCAGCACACCGCCCGCAGGTAAAAGCTCGCGATCCCAAGGGTTTTCGAGCCGACTTCGGAGTTCCAGGCGTAGAACCCGCGGAAGTAAAGATCGGGTTCGCCGTTCGGCAGGCGGCCAGCCTCGATGGGATGAGTATCATCGACAAGGAACAGGAATACGTCCCTGTCACTGGCGTAAAGCGTCGTCGTGTCCTTGGTGATATCGACAAACGGGTTGTGGGTCATGGTCGACCAGTCGAGCACGCCCGGCACCTTCCACATCGTGTCGCCCACACCATCGCCGGCGATGCTCATCACGGCAGCGACAAGATCCTTGTCCCAGATGCGCCCATATTCGGGGCCGGTCACCGCGCGCAGCTCGACGCGCCCATCGTCCATCTCCAGGGTCTTGACCAACTCGGCGCTGTGGTTGAGCAAGCCGTGCTGGAGATTGATCGCGGCGAGCGGGGCTGGAAGCTGGCGCATGTAGCTCGACGGCGCGCCGACAAGGCTACACAATTGCCCGTAGCTCCAATGCGTCGGCGCCAGCGGTACGCGGCTGCCGGGAAGCACAAGCGATAGGCGCTCGGCATTTTCCCGTGTCGCTTCCACACGGATGTCCGCGCTCTCGACGGTGCGAACGCGGGCGTGCTCCGTCCGCTCGCTGACGGCACGATGGAGGTCGGAGAGCGAGAGATAGCGCTCGTCATCCGGGCGAGAAAACCATTCGGATGAGACGCGGCCGATACGCGCGCCGCGCGAGATATCGACCTTGAAGCCGGACGTTACGGCCGGCGAGCTGGAGATCATGGAATGCATGTCTAGTTCTCCTGAAACGAAAGAGCCCGGCCGGCGCTGTCGCGCCAACCGGGCTGGTGAGATGAACATGGACCGCTGAGGAACTATCCGACGCGGCGATGGACCAGCTGCGGACGCCCCCTCTCGGAGCACCCGGAGCCCGGCCCCGGACCGCCCTCCTCTCCCTCTCGCGGCGCAAATCGACCGCGTTGGAGCTGTCTTGCCATGCTACCAGTCGTAGAACGGCAGGCCGTCTACCTCGTCGGCGTCTTGATGGAACAGGATGTGGCTGCACCCGTTTTGCCCGGCCCATGTCATGACTGCGAACAGATCCTCGGGAATGCGCTGGTCGCCTTCGCCGCAGTTCTCGTCGTGGGCGTAGACGAACCAGCCGTAGTCGGAATAGCATCCCCCGGCACATGGCCACTCAGCACAGGGCTTGGTATTGAGCATTGTTGCTGTCGACGCCGATACGTGTCCGGTCGAGATCCTGGCGACCCGTAGTTTTTCGAGATTCGTCATAACGATTGTCCTTTCGGAATGCGCGCCTGCCCTGGGCAATGGCAGGGCTGGCGGCTGGGGAAGAGGTCATCGATCGATCACACCTCGGCATGCTTCGGTGCGGGCGATGCCGGCGAGATGTTCGATCAGGCTGCGCGAAAGGTCCTTCTGCTCGGCCCAACGGCAGACCAGCAAAAGCAGGGTGAACCCGTCCCATCCGGCCTGGCCGGCAATGCGCTCGAGCTCGTCGTAGGTGGCGTTGCGCATCAGGCTGCCCTCCCTTCGATGACATCCGCGCAGACTTCTTCGGCAGTCACTTCCTCAAGACGAATGTTGATGTGGCCGCTTTCTTTGACCCAGCGCTCCGCATCGGGCCTGTTTTTCGCGAGATAGAGGATGATGCTGTGCGCACCGTATTCCTGAAGGACGCGGAACTCGCCGGCTTCCGGTCGTCGAACAACCGCAAACGCCAGATCGCTATCGAGCGGAAAGGCTTCACGGGCTGCAATCGCAGCATCGAGGTCCATCGGAAACTCGCCCTGCAGCAGCGTGATCGCGCCATGGGTAGACCAGATGATGCTGGAACGCGGCGGCGTGCATCGCACGAGCCAGCCTGCGCCGTTGCGCTTTTTCCACGCGTTGAAGGCTTCCACGTCAAGTTCCGGCGGTCGGGGTGTGAGGTCGTGGTAGCGAACCAAAGCGCCGATCGGCGCCCGCTCGTATATGGTCATGACGGACATGGTCATCTCCGAATTTCGAGAAACAGAATGACCCGGCTGGACGGCCGGGCCTCGGATTGATCGTTGGTGCTGTGAGGATATTTCCTGCGGCTTCGAGATGCCCGGCCGTGTCCTCGCGGGGATCGCCATGGGGTTCGTCGGTGAATCCGTCATAGCCGCTCTGCCTCGGCGAGCTCGTCAGGATCGCGCGCGCCTGCGAGGATCGCCTCACCACGCGCGACAGCGGAGACGGCACGCCCGAGCCAGTCGTCCGACGCGGTCCGACCGGCTTGGACATCAGCGAGAAGCAGCTTCAGAAGGCCAAGCAGGATTTCGAAGTGCTTGACCTTCCTCTCGGCCGTTTCCGAAAAGTGCGATGGAACCGGGATTGCCGGGCCCAAATAGGCGGCGTCGACCCCGTTCCAGATACCGGAAACGTACGTCTCACCGGCGTCTTCATAGCTCAGCTTCTCGGCGGACCAGTCATCGTCCTCGGTGGCCTGGCGGCAGGCGAGCACAACGGTTTCGGCGTGATAGGTGCGATGACGGTAGGCTGGCAGACGATAGCTCGTCTCAATGGTGTAGTCAGGCATCTTGGACTCCTGGAACGAAAAAGCCCGACTGGCGCTGTCGGGCCAAGCGGGCTGTTGAAATGAAAATGGACGACTGGGTCGCCGGACGGTTGGGATAGCGGTTTGGAGAAGACGCGGGGATGCGTTGGTCCAGGCATCAATGTGCCGGTTGGCGCTTGTCATAGGTCTCCAGATCGAGAAAGAGAAGGGCCCGGCGCGGCGGCCGGGCCTCGGATTGATCGTTGGCGCTTCGCGGATTTATTCCGCAGCTTCGAGATGACCGCCTTGATCCTCGTCGGGATCGGCGGCCGCCTGCTCGTCTTCGACACCCTCGGTCAGGAACGCCGGCAGCGTGACCTCGACGGCTTCGGTATCGTCTTCGTCAACGAGCACCGTTTCATCCGTCTCCGAAATCCCGGTCTCATCCGCGATTTCATCGGCAGGATAACGCAGCACCTCGGGGAGCCATCCGCTGCCGTCGAGCAGCCGGGCAGCTTCGCGCGCCATGTCCTGCTTCTTCAGGTGGTCGATGAGCTGCGCGGACTGGTCGCCCTTGGCTTCGCGAACGGCCTGCAGGATGTGGGCCTTGGTCACGCGGCCGAGATAGTTGTCGACCGTCGGCGTCCAGCCCGCACCCACCATGCCGAACCCGATCGTCTGGGCCAGCTGCACGGCGTGCTGGTTTTCCTTGGTGCGCCGGTTCCATTGCTGGATCGTGGCGTTCAGCGACATCGATGCGCAATGCGCAAACAGCGCCATCCGGCTATCCTGATCGAGCGCGATCAGGTAGGCCCACACCGCATCGGCTTCACCCGGAAGATCGTGTCCCCAGTTTTCCTGGCGCTGTTCGATCTTCTTCGCCCAGACGGTGTCGGCGAGGCCCTGCGTCTTGGTCGACACCGTATGCTGCACCGTGATTTCCAGGCAAGACGCCGTGCCGTAGTGGTAGAAGGTCTTCAGCACCAGAAGGTGCAGCACGGCGATGAAGGCCGTCATCGGCTCATTGGCGAGCGCATTCCTGAGCGCAAGCGTGCGGGCCGCGGTCAGGTCCTCGATGAGGCGTTCCGAGAGCGGCCGGATTTTGCCGTCGTCCTCCTCCGGCTCCTCGACACCAACGGGCTTGCTGTTGAACGTCACGCCACCTTCTTCCGAGGCGGTCGCCTGCTCTCCGTCTTCGCCATCCTGATCGGCGGCGTCGCCCCCGTCCGTCTCGATGACAGGCTCGTCCTCGGGCCGGACAAAACCGCGCTCGATCTTCAATTCGCCATTGCCGGCCAGCGAGATGAAGGCGCCGCCGCGAGCGACGTCGTCAGGATCGAGCACATAGGGCCGTTCGTTCAGCGCCGTGAGCTGCGCATCAAGATCATCGAGGCGCGCTTCCGTCTCCTCGGAATAATCCTCGGCGGCTTCGTATTCCTCGCTGAGCTTGTCGAACTCCGCCTGCAGGCTATCGTGGCGAGCAAGCTCTTCCTCGGTGAATTCCGCTTGCTTCCCATAGAAGCGGCGAAGGCCGGATGCGTGGCCGAAATGGAAGTCGATGGCGGAATCGACCCACTTCCAGCCTTCCTCCGTCTTCAGCGCTTCGGCGTCTGCCGTCAGCTTTTCCAGCACGAGCTGTTCAAGGAGCGCCGGGTCCTGGAGCCACCCGCCGTTGTCCTGCTCGAAAAGATCGCGCATGACGATGCCGCCGGCAGCCTCATAGGCTTCGATGCCGACGTAGATCGCGCGGCGATCCGTTGCACGGACCGCCGTTTCGGTCAGCAGCCGGCGGATGTAGTAGGGATCCGTGCTCTGCGTGCGCGAAATCGTCTCCCAGACCTGCTCCTGCCGGGCATGATCCTTGGTGATCGAAAACGCCATGACCTGGCCGAGCTTCATCTGGTCGTCGCCGTAGAGTTCGAGCAGGCGGGGCGACACCGTCGCCAGGCGGAGGCGCTGCTTCACCGTCGCAACCGAGATGTGGAAGCGGGCGGCGATTTCCTCCTCGTCGAGCCCCTGCTCGCGCAGGACCATCATCGCGCGAAACTCATCCAACGGATGAAGATCGGCGCGCCTGACGTTTTCGGCAAGCGAGTCCTCCGCTTCGAGCGTTTCGCTTTTGCTGACGATGCAGGGAACGGCCGTGGTCTTCGTCAGCTGCTTCCGGTCGACCAGCAGCTTGAGGGCGCGATAGCGACGGCCGCCGGCAGGAATGCGATAGATGCCGGTCTCCTTACCCTCGGCATCGAGTTCCGCGCGCACATTGATGCTGGTCAGCAGCCCGCGGCGAGCGATGTCGTCGGCAAGATCTTCGATAGAGACGCCGGCCTTGGTCTTGCGCACGTTCTGCTGGCTGAGAACGAGCTTGTTGAAGGGGATATCGCGTCCGACGTTGAGCGCGATCTTCTGAATGGCCTGTGCCATATCAATTCTCCGCGGCGGACCGGCCGGAGCCTTTCTCCAGCCACCTCAATCCGCCACGAACGCCCCTTCCCCCCTCTCCCTCTCTTACCGGCCGGAACTCACCGCCAGCCGCCAGCGCCCGCGTCACCGCTGGCGTCTCACGATAGCGGCGTCGAGCAAGGCAGCCTTGATCTGGCTCTTATCCTTGACAGAGCTGATGCTCAGTGCCGCTTGCTCCAGCAAATCCGCCGTGTCGATCACGCCTTCTGCCGGGCCTCATCGAATTGGGAAAGGAAAAGGACG
>Ga0206117_101206_pt1 | contig 14825 bp, 12 predicted proteins | sample 3A5Ametagenome_FD_177997 | JGI IMG/M metagenome (GOLD analysis project Ga0206117, IMG submission 177997) | Enriched microbial communities from leaf-cutter ant dump, University of Wisconsin, Madison, United States - 3A5A | ecosystem: Environmental > Terrestrial > Nest > Insects nest > Nest dump... | reverse complement strand
ATCAGCCGACAGGCGGAACTTATTGCTCTGGAGACAATATCGAAATAAGCGCGTTTACCGGTACTTCCGGTACAGTTTTTAATTGGACTTGTTCCAATACGGCAATAGGCCTGGCAGCCGCCGGAACGGGAAATATACCTGTATTTACTGCTGTCAACAGTACTTCGGCTCCAATTGAAGCGACAATCAGAATAACCCCTGTCAGAGGAAATTGTACGGGCGATGACAAAGAATTTAAGATAATAATTAACCCCGTACCTGTAATCAATCCTGTATCGGATATCGTTATATGCAATAGTACGACCTTAACGGTTCCGGAATTCGTATCCGCTACGGATGGCACTACTTTTACGTGGGTAAATGACAATCCGGCGATAGGCCTGGCAGCCGGCGGGACAGGCAGCATAGCTCCATTTCTAACAGCCAACAGTACAAATGCACCTATTGTAGCCAACATTACAGTAACTCCCGGATATGGTAATTGCGAAGGCATCTCTAAGACTTTTACAATCACGGTCAATCCCACGCCTAAAGTGCAGCACCCTAACAACTATATTTCATGCAACGGACGAGAAATGTCGGGCATAACCTTCCAAACACCAACGATTCCTTCAGAGATGGTAACTTACAGCTGGACCAACGACCGGCCGGACATTGGTATTGCAGCCACAGGTACAAGCCCGACAATACCGCCGTTTGTATTGACCAATAATAGTGATTCCCCTGTAACAGCCAATATCAGGGTTACTCCTATGTATGACAATAGTTGTACAGGCACTCCTATGAATTTTTGGATTACAGTCAACCCGACAGCCAGATTGAATCCCATTGCTGACCAGATCGTATGTAACGGACAAGCAATGCCTGCGATAACCTTTAGTACACCGGCGACCCCTTCTGAGATGGTAACTTACAGTTGGACCAACGACCAGCCGGGCATTGGTATTGCCGCCACAGGTACCACATCCGAAATACCGGCGTTTACAGCGACCAATAACGTGAACACCCCTGTAACAGCCAATATAACAGTAACTCCCAAATATGGAGAATGTACCCGCGCTACCGTTGCTCCGTTCACTTTTAAAATTACGGTTCATCCTCAGGTTGTAACCGGCAGCATAACCGGTAATCCTTTTGTCTGCCCCGGGGCAGTTCCTTCTCCTATGAAAGGAGATCCGGGTACCGGAGGAAGCGGTATTGCCAACTTTGAATATCAATGGCAGTCGAGCTCTGATGAGGTTGTCTGGGCTGATATTTCAGATGCCACCGGTCAGGACTATACGCCACTTAATCCTCTTTTGGCAGATACTTATTTCAGACGAATTACAACCGACAACTTTTGTAATACGGAGAAGCATTACAGCAATATATTTTTGATTAAAGTAGTCTCCGAGCCTGTCACATTGTATTGGAAAGCAGATGCTGTCGATAATGACTGGAACAATCCGGCAAACTGGGTAGATAAAAATGGAGTTCAGTCGGGTATGGTTCCTTTGGCATGCTCTGATGTGGTAATAACATCGGGAGCGGACATATATCCATCGTTGAATACAGCCTCTGCCATATATGGAGACCCGGTTTGTGAGAACATAACCTTCCAGCCCGGAGCAGAGTTGCTTTACCAGCATAAATTACAATATAAAAAAGCCTATGTCCAATATGACTTCGGATATTATGGTGATACGGAAAGTACCACTGCAAAGAAGCGGGATATATGGTATGCACTGGCAGCTCCTCTCAAGAAAATGGCATCCGGTGATTTCTCGCTGGCGGGGTATCCTCTGACATGGCAGGGAAACTTTCAAACTTCAGAACCTGAACCAGGGAAACTGCAGGTCGGTGATTTCAGTAAAACCTTTTCCAGAAACGATATCGACCTGTCATCCACCAATGGAGCCATTGCTTTGAAAGTGGCAGGATATAGCACTCAGACAGGCTTTAACGATCACCGGAACCTTGACAGCCTGAGAGGGGTGATTCAAATACCTTATTTTGAAAATCCGACAACTGCAAAACATTTCACGGCACACACCTATGATTCGATAACAAAGCAAAGTACCTTTTATTATTTCGACAACCGGAACCTGAAAATTATCTACAACCCTATCGGACGTATGGCAAGGGCAGACGAAGCCTATCGCTTCATCTATGAAACAGAGAACGGCAAAACAGAAACGATAAACGGTGTGCCCGGATACAGGCAAAAAATAGTTAAGCCGGATGATAATTCCCAAAGGGTAATGGTAGGTAATCCCTTGATGGCTTCATTGAACCCTGAAGCATTTTTTGCCATGAATTCAGATGTACTGGATGAACAGGCAGGCTTTGAACTCTTATCTGAAGATCAGAACTGGACGCAATATGAATATGATATTAAATACAGAATACCTTCAGGGCAAGCCTTTGTGATAACGTTAAAGGATGGTCTGGAAAATGTGACTCTAAACTATCAGTTCGAAAATAATGACTTGTTTTCACCTGTTACTAAGTTAAGCTCCGGCATGCATCAAAACACGTCCGTTTATCTGAGTATATCACAGGCTCGGCAGGACACAGAAAAGAGAGATGCCATACTGAAAGCAAATCAAACAATCTTTCAGAATGAAAAGAACATCCCCAAAATGATCTTTCCTGAAGGAAGCTCTGTTATGGAAGCATTTTTTGTAACCCCGGACGGGAAAGAATTTAATCTTATCCAATATCTGGATAAAAATGACCATGAGATTGGTATCGGAATAAAAGGCTCGGATGTAGAAAATGTATATACCTTGAACTTCGAGAATATATCAATTTTTGCAATAGAAAATAATACTCAGGCTGTTTTGTACGACAAGCTGTTGAATATAGAACAGGATTTATTGCAAAATCCCCGGTACAGTTTCAGGCAGAGCCAGACCGGATTAAATACCCAGTCTTCTGATGTGAACAGGTTTAAGCTCCGGTTAAAATCCGTATCTGCGAAAGACATGGCAAATGATATCCGTATTTTATACCACGGGGGACGCCTGGAAATTACATCGACATCGAATATCGACAACGTGAAGCTATACAATTTGCAGGGACAGCAGATTCACGGATATGAGAACATAGGAGCAACATATTATTCAAAGATCCTAAGTCTAAATAATGGGGCTTATATCATTAGAGTACATACAGAGAATGGTAATATTAAAACCGCGAAGATTATGGAATAAGTTCATCTGCAATAATCAAGTCAGTATATATAAGTTTTATAAGGTAGCGATATAGCCTATATACATAGATTTCAATAATATCAGCAATTAAAAGCCTTTGTTTAACAAAGGCTTTTAATTCTTTCATAATCCTATAATTCTTTCTCGAATATTTCCAAATGTCATAAAGTGAATAAAAAAGAAAAGAAGGAATAAAAAATACAGAATTAGAGAAATATTCAATACTGTTTGTTTAGTGGAACTCAATGATTTCAGCCGGACAGACGCATCTTCGTAAGAATCATATTTCCTGTAGCGGACTGCAAAAAATAGATATCCTGAAATAGGTAATCCTCCAACAGTATAAATATTAAGGGTTCTATAATCCAAATGGAAATCAATCAAATGCATTATACCTAAACAAAACAATGCGAGACTAAAGCCACTTACAAGACCTCCGGATATTTTCCATATTTCTAAGCGTCTCTGCTTTCTAGACAGTCTGTACAGGTTACAGAAAAAGTAATATATATAGTCAATTAAGATCATATGAATATTGGTTTAAGTAAGTCTTAGGGTTAAGAATGCGATATTCGCCCAGGTTCCTCATCAACCGGATATCCAACTCTTTTCTGTCTAATTCAATGACGGGAATGGTGGAGATACGGTACTGACAACTGCGATTATAAAGGAATGTTTTAGCTATTGAATTACTATAAAAGGAAAGGAGGTCAATTCATTATAAATTTCCCTCCTTTATATATGAACGTTTGTTTAAGATTTAATTTTATAGAACCTTAGTAAGGGTTTGAATTACTTTAATTGAAGTAATCTCTATAGATTCTTTATCTATATCTTTCAACTGTTCATAATACTGCGGGTTATTAAACAGACCTTCGATAAGCATGTCCACAATCGGAACTTCTTGCTCTGATAAGCTTGCCAAATAGTCGAAAGAAAGTATCATAACATTATTATTAATAGCTATATCAAATTCAGTAATTTCTTCATCCTCGTCTCCATCAAGTGTCATTTTTAGTTTTCCGTTTTCGGTAATGTAGGTTCCCTGTGATACCGAGAGTTCGGCTCCGTCTTGAATGACAGTTGAATATATACCATTTTCAGTAAATGTTGTTGTAAAATTATAATTTTCGAAAAGGTAATCTTCTAAAATATTTTCGGTAAAAAAATCTTTCAGAACCGACGTGAATCTTTCATCAGATGTAGTAACACTAACGTTTACGTTCTCGGGCTTATATTGCCACGAGCCAACAATTGCATCTGTTTTGTCAACATTGTCGTTTTCACTGTCAGAGCACGAACTCAGAAACAAGCCCAATACGGCCAGTAAAATAAAATTCTTTTGTTTAATCATCATTTTGTTTATTAATTTAAAATAGATCTGCCATATATAAAACTGACATTTACTCTTGATATAGAGAAGAAGAATTCTTGAGATATGATTCGAATGCTTTGTCAAAAATCTCGCCGACATTGTTAGATGTGGTAGAATCTATCTAATTATCATTTTCATCGATGTGTCTTTGTAAAAGCGTATAATAAGTATTTATAAAAAAGAAAAGATGAACGGATTCATTATTTTTTTCATTCGCTTTTATCTGAAAGATTTAAAAACTGAGATATATGACATTTCGGATGGAACTCTTATCTGTTACTGCCTTTTGAAACTGATCTTTGCGATTGCTTTTGTTACTTGATATTCAGTAGGATCAGAAATACCCAAGCGGATCAAATCATCCTGATCTAGATCATTACAATCTTCTGTATAGTCTTCGTATAAGTAAAATTCACCATTTTCTATTGCAACTTTATAAACATCTGATTCATCCGGTCGTCCCCATATTAACTTTAATATTCCATCTTGATATATATAAGTTCCGGATTCAGTCTCATCCGAACCTTTCAAAGTAAAATTACCATCGGCAGCTAATGTAAAGGTAAGACTGCCAAAGTCTTCTTTTCCCCAGTCTGCTATAAACGAAGCTGTCTTACCGTCATTTATCGTACTATTGGTTTCTACTTCTCCGGCTACCGCCTCTTTGAATTTCCATGTGCCCACGATAGAATTATTCTCTTTTTCCTGGTCATCATCGCTAGAGCAAGACACAGCTACTAATGACAAAAACAACACCGTTAACATAACTGATAAGACTTTTAATTTCTCTTTCATTTTCATTCATTTATAATTAGTAATTAAAATTTCCTTAACTATTGTAATCTATAGGCTGATTTGCCTGATATTATATTGTAAAAAAAATAAGCCACACTAACTTCACAGCCGGCATGGCTTGGAACTTTACAAAACTACATTGTTAGTCGTTAGTCAGGTATTATCTTGTTCTTTAAAAACTTCATGTTGTTCCATTAAACAATTTCCTATAAATACAGCTCCGGGTTCTATTTCAATATTCCGGGCTTTGATCTCTCCCTTAACATAGGAACTGCTCTTTAAGGTAATCCGTTCGGATACATTCACATCCCCTAAGAGTTTACCCATTATGATTACATTTTTACCCTTCAGGTTACCTGTCACGTCACCCTGATCTCCAAGCACAAGTAAGCCCTGACAGTCTACATTGCCATTAATAGTCCCGTCAATACGGAGATCCGTCTCCGTAGTAATTCCGCCTGTTAATACCACAGACCCGGACAAAATGCTACTACCTGAGGTATTATCTCCTTTTTCTTTGGACTTGTTCTTATTAAACATACTTCACTATATTTTAATAGTTATCAATCAATAGATATAACCTGTATTTCTTAATAGGCAAAAGCTCATTAATTAACGACTAACACAACACAAATAGTCACTATTACTAACAGGTATAATGTGACAATACCACCAATGAGCGTACTCAGAATCCCATTGGGAAATCCTCTCCATATTCGATATCGATATTTTTCTCGCATTTCTCTACCATTGTTTTTCAAATAATTAGTTACAACCGGAATAAAAAGTAAGCCACACTAACTTCACAGCCGGCATGGCTCTTCTTAACACAAACTTTACAAAACTACACTACAGGCGCGTTCGCCTGTATATTGCTATAAAACGACTCATTTGATTTCTTTTCCGCTGAGTATATTGTATAAATGCACCTGATGCTCAATTAAAATAGTCTGAGTCTGTACACAAAAGGCACCTAATCCGTCGGTATTATCCGTTTCACCGGATTTGAAATGCGCATCAAAAGCCAGACAGCTTGTGCTCCTGTCAATGTACAGGCAACCGTTTTCTATGTTTTCATTGGCACAGGACAGGTAATCCCCTATCTCACCCATTTTAATCTCCGGTATATAATTAGAATAGATACTCAGGCTTGATATCTTCCCTCCTTTATGGCTGAAAAAGCTGTATATGTCCCCATAGCTATTTTCATAGAGAGCATAAACTATTTTCTCCTTCTCATTATATGTACAGGTTATATTATCCCTGAGTAATGATCGTTTAATTGTTTCAGCGTATCTGTCCATTGATTTTCAGTTTAAGTTTATACTCGAAATAGAATTATAAGCCATACTAACTTCACAGCCGGTACGGCTCCTTTTTTGAAGACAATTTATGCAACTTCAATTGTGGGTAGTTGCCTTTTGCAAATTGAATGCTCTTTACTCTAACTTCCTGTTAAACTGTTCTATTTTAAAACGGGTAATAAATCATAGAAAAGGCTATCCTGCTGTTCTTTTCCGATATAGTATTGTCCCCGAATTTGTATTTCTTATTTTTTAGCCCATGGTTAAAATCAATATCGAATACCAAATTTGGAAGTATCTTAATTCCTAACCCCAGCACTATTCCATAATCGAAACGCGCGTTCCCATTAAGGTCGAGTGTGCCGGAAGAAATCCCGTCTCTGATTTTTCCGGATAAGATATACGAAGTATATAGGCCTCCTTTGGCATAAGCCTTTAGAGAAAGGAGATTAAACTCTTTATATAATACGACAGGCAATTCGACATTATTCGTCCTGAAATAAAACGTAACGCCACTGCCATTACTGTAATCTTCCGTGAGTTTAAATCCCCGGTTGACATAAAGCAGGCCTGTTTTTATACCTATGCCGGCATGCCGAAAGGGAATGTCGGATTCAACTCCCACCTGAAATCCGTCATTGGACGAAGCGTTTATCCCCGGATATGAGATTCCGGAAAAATCGGCAATATAACCTGCTTTGACTCCCAAACGCTGAGCGTAAGTTCCGGCAGAGGTAATCAATAGGATGGTGCAGCAAAGGACGAATTTGAATCTGCAATTTAAATAGTGTCTTTCTTTGATTGTCATAGAGGCTCTTTCGTTATTGTATTCTAATCAAATGTTTCTTCCTGTATGATATAATCTTCCCAGTCTTTAACCGAAACTTTTATGTCCAGAAATGCAGGGGGCTCTCCACTGAATGTCACCACAAGCTGTATATTCCTGTTGGGTTGAGGGGTATAAGGTATTTCGATAGGTGTCTTTCCATGGAAAGCGGTATTATTGATAGGCATGCTCATCTTTAACTTCAATTTATGAGTGATGGTATCAGTGATGCCGGTACTCAAATGTGCAGGAACTATGAAATTGACTGTATCGGCTTTTCCTTCGAAGTTAAAGGAGAGCATTTCACGCAATGGCTTCTCAGATATATTTTCGGGGGCAAGCGAGAGCTTACCGTCCCACATAATGGTTGTTGGGATATCCAGTAGCTCAGCATATGCCAGAGGATGTGCTCCCGAAATATCATCGAACCCGTTATACCCCTTTAATATTACCTGAATTCTTGCCACATTCCTGTTTAATACAGCGGATGCGGTCTTGGTCACATCCGGTTCGATATGTACCGGAAGGGCTGCATATCTTATCTCCGGGGTTTGCTCCAGAAACTCCCCGTCCGGCGTCAAAGCGGTCTTCCACATCGGATATGCTCCGGCCAGGATTCCCGAAGGTGGCTGGGTGATGTTTCCTGATATATCTTCTTCACAACCAAGCAAAACCAGATTCAGGTAACCGGCCTCCATTATGGTGAATAGCCTGTCCTGATTTCTGCTGATATTTAACTGCTTACGAATAAATTTATTATCATTGGCAAATACATACAACTGTGTATTGCTAAGCAAGTTGGCAGAAACGGACTTCATTTGCAGGCTGACACCCGATATAGCTTCTTCCGCCTGTTCTTCTCCTGCACACGAGGTTGTAAGGGTTATAAAAAATAAGCCCAGGAATAGTGCAGCAAATAATCGTATTTGCATATTGTACCGTCTTTTATCTGTTGGTTTATCCATTACTTTTCTTTTTTATAGGTATCTCCGGTCCACGGGAATAAATCAGTACCCACACTTTCCTCTATTCGGATATAATCATTATCAAAAGCCTTTATACTTTTTCTCACAATAGGGTTTATATTTGACCTGTCATATAAAGGACTTAGATCTTTGATAGTTATTTTCAAACCATATTGATTGTTGGGTTTTATATAGTTGTGATCGGCACCATTGGCAAGGCCGTTTCCATTTATAACCACCGGATAATAGGCTAACGCTGTTTTTATTATTCCGGGATTAAGAGCGCTCCTGAAGTTGAAACGCAGTGTGACGATTAATGTCGTCGGATAGCTTTCACTGATATAATTTTCAAAGGCGTAGAACCAGACAGGATTATCCGCTCCCTGAATATCATAATCGCGTCCCAGATTTAAGGATGCAAAAAGAATATCTTCTCTTCCGACATATGGTATATGGTGATACGGGCTGAAATTCCCCAAATTTCCCCCCAGATACCCGATAGTATTAGATGTGAAGTCAACATTATCCGGCTGTGTCGCGAATGCATGCATCAGGTCTATACCCATATCTGTCCCGGTATTCATATTCAATAAAAAATCTTTCACCGAGCTGAACGGGGATATATAATCCTGTACATTAAGTAAAAATACATTCTCGATCCGTACAGAGTAGTTTCCTGCAGAAATGAGGCTTCCGTCATTTTCCAGAGCCAGGTTTTTCCCGGAAAGATCCAACGTTATTTTCTGAACGGCGATGCGGGCGACAAGGCGCTCCAGTTCAAATTTAGGTACATCTCCGGTTCCGTACCCCCACTTATGATTTTCCACTGTGTTATCGAATAAAAAACCCGGTTCTTCACGCACCATTGTCAGTTTTATATTGTCATCCCCTTCAATCCCGCCAATCGGGCCTTCTGTGTCGGGATCACCATCGACGGTTCCTCCCTGTTCATATAATCCGATATAACTCTTTTCGATCTTCTTAAAATCCTCAAGTGTTTGTACGCTTCGCAGGTTATTGGAGGCAGTAACAGTGGGATTGGCAATGACATATACATCACGTCTTCCTGCTGTAAAAGAGATCCCTTTTATCTCTGTGATGCCGGTCTGGGATACTGCTTCTGCAAAGCCGTCCCGCTCCCCGGTTGAAGAGTTGAATATAAAAACCATCAGATGAAATATCCTGCTTTCACTTTTATCCGGTGTTCCCACAGAACGGGTCAGGCTTTTTTCTTTATCCGGGGTAAACGATATGGATAATTCGGTCCGGTCACCCGAAACAATATTGTTTTCATTGGGCTCTTCGGATGAACAGGAAAGCAATAAGGTAATCAGCAATACTCCTATGAACAGGTATTTGGCCGGATATCGCTTTATTATCGGGTTTCTTATCGTCATATTCTCGGTTTCTTAATGTATTTCTTTTTCTTTATTCGGTTTCAGTTTCTTTATTATGCTTATCGGAACCGGTATCTGATCTTTATTTTTTTCAAGTCAGGCATCCCGCCTACAGACACTGTTTTAATGTTTGTTTAGGTTGGGAATATCAGACGGGATACTGACTGAACAAAACGGAACTTTAATTATTCTTTGATTATGAAAAATGCAGAGTTATTATCTGTAATAAGTCCGATTTGCGGGGCTCCGTCAGGCATCTTCACCGACGATATATCTATATGCAATTCCTTTGACCCGGTGGTTGCCTTATCAAAAAGAACAATACCGTTCAGGTTTACATTCCCCCTGTTGCCATCACCCCAGATTTTCAGGTCATGCAGATTGGTCAGCACAAAGTCTTTTCCTTCTGCTGCTGTAGTTGCCGGATTCAGTCCACATTCCACAAGAATATCGCCGCCTGTTGTATTGGTAAGCAAAACTCCGTCACCGGCGCGAAGCAGGGAGACGGTAAAGAAGCCGGAAACAATATTGTTCAGACGGCCGTGGTCTCCAAGCGAAGTAATTGCAAGTACAGCCGGCTGGTCGATTATCGTACCGCTACAGCTTAGTAAAGAAGCTTCAAAGCCGATATTGACATCAGTGATCGTATTGATTTTACTGAAATCCACAACGACCGATTTAGGCAACTCATAACGCGTATCTTCAAGGGTCCTGACATTAAATTTTCCGGTGTGTGCATCTTTGGCGATAACCACACGCGGAATAACTCCCATATCAAAATCCAGGGCATCGGCAGTCCCTTTGCCATAAGCTCCGTCAATGGAGATATCCGCTCCGGTAGCATTCACCAGCTTTTCACCGTTTGTTTTGAATATACCCAGCTCATAGACTATGTCCTTTTCATTTTCCAGTCCGTCCGCAGTGCTGACCAGGCGGACAAAGGCCTCGTGGTCTTCTATGATACCTGTTCCTACGGGTTTCGCTGCATAACTGTTGCTGATATTATTCAGGTACATTTCAAACAGCTTACGTCCTTCGATCAGGTTGTTTGCTTTTATAGGAACTTCAATGTCCTGTTTCATCATATAGGCATTGGCTCCTTCGTTGGAAGGGATAAAGGATAGGCTGCCTTTCACCGGATTATAATTGTTTCTTTCGATTGCCGTACCTTCCTGCGTATAATAATCGACTGTAACGGGAATGGGCCTGCCTTGTTCGTTTGTCGAGTATCCGGTCAGAGTTACTGTAAAGACTGCCGTTGTCTGTCCGTTGACCGGCTTATTGACCTTTACATCCGAAACATACAGGCCATGCCCCATTTTTACAAGGTGGCTGTTCTTTCCTTTAAACAGGATATCTCCCGAGGATGTAAAATTTACACTTTCGAATGGCCGGACGTTGTTATCTGTAGCCAAGCGGTCGAACAGCAATTCTCCCATATTCGTTAGCATACAGATACGCGATGTCCCTGTATTCACCAATACAATCCCGTTCGGGCGGAAAGATGCCCTGTCAAACCGTCCGTCCGTATTTTTCTGATAAACGGGCTTACCGTCTTTAGACAGGCCTGTGATTGTTCCCCGTCCGCGTTCATTATCGAAACTGACAATAACCGATTCTCCGCTTGACGGGTTCATCGCCATTTCGGTAATCTGTCCTTGCAGGATATATTTGTTCAGGTCGGTTCCGTCATTACGCAACAGGGAATAGTAACACTTTTCGTCGGAATTGCCGCCGACAAGGATATTGCCGTTCGCTGCCAGTGACAGGTGTTCAAAGGTAGACGATGATGAAGCGGGTATTATTTCCTTATCGAAAACGATATCGCCTTCTTTGCGTATTTTGAGTATATGCCCGCTATGATCCGGTTTACTTCCGATAAGATAAACTTCTTCTGCCGGCGAGCTTATCATTTTATGTATATTGAATTTATCTTCCGGTAAACGGGTTATATAGATCGCTTTGCCTTTACTGTCAAGTCGGGCTATTGTAGCCGCGGTGTTTTCTTCGGATGTGAAAGCCACCTGTATAAATTCAGTCGTACTGCCCAATACGTCGAAGGCGACACATGGCCCTGACGACTCTGCTATGTATTTATAAATTTCTTTTCCGTTCAGGTCATATTTTCCGATCATGCCCCAGCGGTCACTGCCGTTACGAAGCTCATAACCTGCCAGGATCAGGCTGCCGTCTTTGAGCTGCTGCCCTGACAATAATCCGCTTCCGTTTGTCCCTGCATATAGCTCATTGGCTATATTTCCCGTATTGTCAAGAATAACGGCACGGCCTCTGATTACTTCCGCTTTTGACTTTGCCTGATGATCTTTTGATTGACCGATAAGCAACAGTTTGTTGCCCTGAAGGTATTTAACGGCATCCACCGAAATAAAGCCTTTGGGCAGCGTTCTGGAAAACAGGGCATCCCCGTCTCGTTTTACCCAGGTAACGGTAGTCTTACCCATATCATTGCCGACCATCGCTACTTCCCCTGAAGACAGCGGTACGATGTGCCGGTAATCCGTATCATTGCCGTAAGTACGGTCATAGACGACAGGCATAAACTGGGCTTTAACTTCTGCTTGTGATACCGTTAGAAGAAAAGCCGAAATCAGGATAGCTATGTATTTTCTACTGATTAGTTGCATTGTATTATATGTTTTATTATTTAATTACTGCTTTAATATCCACCCGCCTGGCTGTATGGTTTTGCAGGATACGGTTGTTAAAACCGATATTGTTTACAGGGCGTTCAATGTAATAAGGAGTCATTTCAGTACCGCTACGGCTGACTGTAATCTGCCCCTTACCCGATACGGTCATTTTTACTCGGATACCCTGTTTCGTTAACCAGTCTGAAATAGCCTCCGCTCTCATTCGGGATAATTCCATATTGTATAATTCTGTTCCCATTTCATCTGCATAACCCTCAATTATAAAGGATTGTATCCTTGTCAGATCAGTATCTGCCAGCCATTCATCCAAAGCATTCATTCCTTGTCTGTCAATGTGGTATTTATCAAAATCAAAATAGACGCTCAATAAGAGTTCGGTAGAAGTATAGGCCGGTAAAGGAACATTGCGGGTGGTACCGGTTACATTGCCATTGTTTGAAAAGTTGATCGCTCCTGTAGAGACCGCACGCTGTTCATGCATACCCATCAAAAGGTTGTTCTGCATAAAAGTACGGTTACGCTCGAAATAGAATATATCGTCTTTGTCTATACGAAGCCTGTCCGATACGATATAACCCCTGTCCTTATCTATCTGGAGCATTCCAAAATCATTCATTACCGTATTGATCGGATAATCGAAATGGTGCAGGCTGCCTTTTACGACTTTACTGCCTTCATAGGATACGGAATAGATATCATATCCTCCGAAACCGACATGCCCGTTGGAGGCAAACAGTAATACACCGTCTGAAAGTGATGGACCAATCTCATCGCCTTCTGTGTTGACTGACGGACCCATGTTGATGGGCTCACCCCATGTTCCTGTCTGATCGTTCCAATGAGCGATATAGATATCAAAACCACCATAGCCGCCTGTCATGTTCGATGAAAACAAAATAGACCTGTCGTTATTGAATATATAAGGATGCGAATAGGATGCCTCTTCTTTTTGAGGAAAGGCTTCTTTAAATGCAGACCAGCCGTTACGCTTGGCGTTATATTCGGATAAATATAGTTTCGTGGGGAAAATACCTGGTCCGTCTTTGGAGAGATTTATCTTTTCACCCTGCTTATAGGAGACTTCCGTGACGATGATTTTACTTAAATCGGAAGAGAATGAGATAGGCCCATTCTGAAGATAAACAGGGATTGAAGAAAGAATATCGCCTTTTTTGTTCCGAGCTCTATTATTGAAATATATAGAGCTTTCGTTAAGAGGCAAATAACTGGCACGGTGATAAAACCGTTTATTGGGATCATGAAAACGGCTACCGCTTTCGGCATAAAAATGTTCGCCTCTTATACTACCAACCCAAAATTGAGAATTTATTGAATTTAACGCTTCTATTCTTCGAACTGAATATTCCGGTGTACCCAAAGGCATAAAGCCTCCTTCATAATTCAATGCATGGAGAATATTCAGGTAACGCTGGTCGGCGTGATAGATATTACTATAAGCATATTTCATGACGATACCTGTAGCCTTGATTTTCTGCCCTGTAAAGCGTAGGGCATCCAGGTAATTACAGATATCGGTTGTTGTGAACAAGTCTTCCTGTAATTCCATGGCTTTATCATAATGGGGTACAGCCTCCGGGTACATCAGCAGCGTCAGATAAAGGCGGGCTGTCTTCAGATGGAGCAGGGCTGCCTGGTCTTTTGGCAGGGGGTCGTTAAAAGCGGATTCATAGATCTTCATCGCTTTATCGAACTTCTGCCTGACAAATTCCCTGTCAGCCTTGGCTTCCTTCTTTGCGGCTTTTTTATCCGGTTTCCCTTGAGCAAGGGCAAGACCAAAAGGCAGGCATACAAGAAAGATGAATATCGAAAGTCTTTTGTACTGCATGTATTTATATTTATCTGAAGATGTTATAGACTAAGTGGATTCCGAATTTGGTAGGCCCGACATAAGCTTTTGTCTTTTTACGTTCAAGGGGATATCTGGAATACTCGCCTCCAAGCTGGAATTTATCATATTGCATGTGTGCATAGCCAAAGCCTGCATTTACTTCGAGTCTGAAGCGGCTTGATAAATAAAACTTATATCCGGTGGATATACCGCTGGATATTCCCCAGCCTCTGCGGCGATAGCTCATTTTATCGGGATCGCTGTTTTTTAATCCTATATTAAAATTACCGGCCATCGCATACGGACCGATATAAAATCCGTCCCACAGGTCATTGGTATAGTAAAACTTAGGATTGATATAATACCGCAGATCGACACTGCCGATCAGAGAACGAAAAACTTCTTCATTCTTTTTGAACAGATAGGGAGCCCAGAGGACATCCCCGTT
>Ga0206117_101201_pt1 | contig 14982 bp, 14 predicted proteins | sample 3A5Ametagenome_FD_177997 | JGI IMG/M metagenome (GOLD analysis project Ga0206117, IMG submission 177997) | Enriched microbial communities from leaf-cutter ant dump, University of Wisconsin, Madison, United States - 3A5A | ecosystem: Environmental > Terrestrial > Nest > Insects nest > Nest dump... | reverse complement strand
TGTGCCTGGAAGACGGCAAGAAGCTGAAGATGCTGAAGCGCCATCTCAAGACGGCGTACAATATGACTCCAGAAGAATACCGTGACCGCTGGGGCCTGCCGACCGACTACCCGATGGTCGCGCCGAACTATGCCCGCCAGCGCAGCTCGCTGGCCAAGCAGATCGGTCTCGGTACCCGCGCCCGCCGCGGCGCCTGAGGGTTGGGGGTCCCGCAGGGCGGATTGGTGCCGTGTCGGCGCCGCCGCCCTTTTCCGCCCCCTCCCCGTCCTTCCGCCTTCCTTGTGGGTCGCCCGTCAGGCAGGGCATCAGCGCCGCCCAACTCACCGGCGCTCCTGACCCACAACGGCAAAAATCACGCGAGGCCGATCCACCGATCGCCCAGGGTGCCGACCGGAGCGTCAAACCGGGCGCCGGCCAAGGCGCCGGCCGACCGCGACCGTGCCGTCTGCTACGATGGCGGTTGACCGGCAACCGGCGGATCGTGTTATGCCTTGTGGTGCGCGCGACTCTGTCGTCCCGACCCAGCCGCTGTTGCCCGGCCGCCATGGCTCGGCCGCCGTGGTCCGGCGGCGTCAGGCAGGCAGGCGCAACGCTATAGTCACGAACAATCGCAGCGGACCCTCGACATGGCTGATGCAAGCTTGGACCAGCCGGGCATGACCCGGACTAGCCCGGAGCGGCGCGAGGCGTCCGCACCAGATGCCCCGGATGCCGGTGGTGAAAAGCTGACGGACGGCATTCGCCTGGGCACACTGGAGGTGCGGCTGGCCCGCTCGGCGGAAGAGATCGATTGGGCGCAGGCGCTGCGCTACCGCGTCTTCTATGAAGAGATGGCGGCGGTTCCCTCTCCGGCGATGCAGGCCCGGTCCCGTGATTTCGACGATTACGACGGTGTGGCCGACCATCTGCTGGTCATCGACCATGCCCGGGGCAACGGTCCCGACATGGTGGTCGGAACCTACCGGCTGATCCGCCGGCCCGCCGCCGAGAAGGTCGGCCGTTTCTATTCCAGCGACGAATACGACATCGGCCGCCTCGCCAGCTATCCCGGCGAGGTGCTGGAGCTGGGGCGGTCCTGCGTCGATGCCGGCTATCGGTCGCGCGGCAGCATGCAGCTGCTGTGGCAGGGCATTGCCGCCTATGTGTTCCAGCACGACATCGCCTTGATGTTCGGCTGCGCCAGCCTGCCCGGCACCGATCCGGATGCGCTGGCGGAGCCGCTGTCCTATCTCTACCACCATCATCTCGCCCCGGCGGAGCTGCGGGCGACGGCCCTGCCGGAACGCTTCGTGTCGCTGGACCGCATGCCCAAGGACCAGATCGATCCGCGCCGCGCGCTGAACATCCTGCCGCCGCTGATCAAGGGCTATCTGCGGCTGGGCGGCTTCATCGGCGACGGTGCCGTGATCGATCACCAGTTCAACACCACCGACGTCTGCATCGTGGTGAAGAGCGACCTGATCACCGACAAGTACGCCAAGCATTACGAACGTCGCAGCCGCGACAGCCAAGCCGGCTGAGGCGATCATGACCCGCACCGCCCGCGCCCTGGGCTCCTCCGGCCGCGGCGCCCTGCGCCTGACGATCTATCTGCTGTGGACGCTGCTGCTGATCCCGCTGCAGGCCCTGGCGGTGGCGCGCGGCTGGCGGCTGCGCAGCACATTGCCGGCCTTCTATCACGGCGTCTGTGCCCGTGTGATGGGGCTGGATGTGGTGGTGCGCGGCCAACGGGTGGCCGACGGGCCGGTGCTGTTCGTGTCCAACCACTCCTCCTACCTCGACATCACGGTGCTGGGGTCGCAGATCCCCGGTTCCTTCATCGCCAAGTCGGAGGTTGGGAGCTGGCCCTTCTTCGGGCTGCTGGCCCGGCTTCAGCGCACGGTGTTCGTGGAGCGCAAGGCCCGCGCCACGGTCGACAAGCAGCGCGACGACATCGGCAGCCGCCTGGATGCCGGTGACAGCCTGATTTTGTTCCCGGAAGGCACCTCCAGCGACGGCAACCGCACCCTGCCCTTCAAGACCGCCCTGTTCGCCGTCGCCGCCCGCCGCATCGACGGCCGTCCGCTGACGGTGCAGCCGGTCAGCGTCGCCGCCACCCGCCTGGACGGCATCCCGATGGGCTTCGCCTTCCGCCCCTTCTATGCGTGGTACGGCGACATGGATCTGGCGCCGCACCTGTGGCAGGCCTTCCGCCTGGGCGGCATGACGGTTGAGGTGGAGTTCCACCCGCCGGTGACCATCGACGGTTTCACCAGCCGCAAGGCGCTGGCCGAGCATTGCCACCGGGTGATTTCCGACGGCGTCGCCCGTGCCGTCTCCGGCCGCCCGGCCGTCCCTGTTTCGGCGAAAGAAGCCACGTCTCCGGCCCCCGCTCCCACCGCCGCGAGTGCTTGATTCCGCACTTGTATCCGGTGCGGCACTCGCCTATAAACAGCGGGCGCGCGGGTGTAGCTCAATGGTAGAGCAGAAGCTTCCCAAGCTTACGACGAGGGTTCGATTCCCTTCACCCGCTCCAAACGCCATGCCGGCTGCATGGCATCCGGCCCTGGGCCGTTTCATTTCCTGAAAATTTGACAATTCAAAGGCGGGCGGTTCGCACCGATGGGTGCGGATGGGCGCTCTCTTTTGCGTGGGCGGTTCGCCGATGGCGCAATTGCTCGAAGAGCCCCGATCTCTGAAGCTGGACGCTGCTGTCCGGAAGCAAAAGGGGAAATGCCGATGCCGCCGATCGAAAGAGCCCGCAGGCTGAGCCGCTCGCTGCAGGCGCGCTTCCGCATCGATCTGTTCTCCGCCCTCGTGGAGCGTGAGTTCGAACGGCGTCTGGCTGACGCCATCGTCGAGGCTGAACGCGACGCCTACCGGCGCGGGCGTGAAGAGGCACAGGCGGGGCTGGCGGCCGGTCCGGTCAGTCCAGTTCAGCGGCCGGAAGCGGCGGTTCGGCCGGACGGCCCGCCCATGACCATGTAAGGCCGGCGCGCTCGGCGCAGGCATAATGCCAGGGGCTCTGGTCGCCATGCCCGGCCCAATGGGGGTCGCCGGCACGGATCGGCCGACCACAGGAACAGCACAGCGGCCCGTTGCGGCCGGCACGGCCAGCATGTGCGCGCGATGCGCCGGTCTTGGTCGACTTCGGCTTCGGTTCCCAGCCCAACGAGGCGGGATGCCGTCCATACAGCGCCATGGTGGTTCCCCCGGTTCGCCCTGATTGCGTTTGTCCTGATTGCGGATGATCCCCCGATCCCGGTCCGGCGACCCTCGGCAACGAATCCCCCGAAAACGAGGCCGTCGATAACGATGCCGCCGTAACGGGGCGAGAATGCCGTCCGCAGTCCGTTTTGCCAACGACAAGGATGGACAGGATCCAACCCGAAATCGCCGGGCTTCAGCCTGTGCAATCTTTCAAAACCATTTCCGTCACAGTGTGAGAAAGCAGAGAACACACAATAATCACCGGCTTTAACGACGGGAGACACATGATTGCGCTTCCCAACTTTCGGTGGTTGGCGGCCGGTCGTCTTTTGGTCTGTTTCCGGTCACATCGATGTTCATATCTGGTTAACCGTCCGGGACTAGCGTCCGCCGCCTTCGCTGCACTGCGGCATGTTCTTCGTGCGAAGGCGTTCCATGACGGCATTTCTGCTGGATTATCTTCCGACCCTCACCTCTCACTCCGTCACGCTGTCGCCGGTTGCGGCAACCGGCATGGCCGGACTGTCGGCTGCCACGCTGTCGACGCTGCTCGGCGGCCGGCGGGCGATCCTGCTGGCGCAGGCGACCGCCTCCTCCCTCTTCCTGCTTCACTTCCTGTTGCTGGGCGCCCAGACCGGCATGCTGATGTGCGGGCTGGGGCTGATCCAGATGGCGGTTCGCATTCGCCGGCGCCCCAGTCGGCTGCTCGGCCTTCTCTATGGGCTGACCGTCCCGGCGGCCCTGGCGGTGGCGGCGCTGAGCTGGCAGGGACCGATGTCGGCGCTGTCGGCGACCGGTTTCCTGCTGGCGACGCTCGGCCGCTGGCAGAGCGAGGTCGGGCGGATGCGTCTGTTCTTCATCCTGGCGACCCTGGTCGGCTCGGGACACAACCTGCTGGCCGGCTCTGTCTTCGGGCTGGTGTCCGACGCGATGGGCCTCTCCGGTCATTGCATCAGCCTGTGGCGGGCGGGCCTCTTCCGTGGCCGCCAGTTTCCCGCACGCATCGCCCCCGGCCAGGTGGCGGCATAAGGCGTCCTTGTTCGTTTTCCCTTCCTGTCTCTCCCGGAGTGCTCCCGGTGGCTGGTGGGAACATTCAGCCCTGCGCTTTGGTTGTGGCACCGTAGGGGACGCATGGGAGGGCTTGCCGTCATGGAAAAAGACGAGATCGTCGATACGCTGAACGAGCTGATCCGCATCGTCGAGGACAGCCACGAAGGCTACCGGCAGGCCGCCGAGTCCGCCGAGGACGAGGATCTGAAGGCCCTGTTCAACGATCTTGCCGCTCAACGCGGCGCCATCGTGCGCGAGATTCAGCGGCTGGTCGCCGAACAGGGCGGGGCGCCGGACATGGGCGGCACCATGCTGGGCGGCGCCCACCGTTTCTTCCTGGAACTCAAATCCACCGTGCTCGGCCATGACCGGGCCGCCATCATCACCGAAGTCGAGCGGGGCGAAAGCGAGTGCCTGCGCCGCTATGACGAGGCGATGGCGAAGGAGCTTCCGCTGCCGATCACCGCGGTGATCGCCCAGCATCTCGACCGCATCCGCGTCGACCGGGACCGCATGGCGGCCCTGCGTGGGGTGGTGGCTTGATGGTGCGTCGCAGCATTGCGAGTGTGGAAAAGCGGGCGTAGGCTTTTTCCAATGGCTGCAACGAACCGGTACGGCCGCAGGGTTGTGCCGCAGCCATTGCCGATCATCCGGCACCGGTGGCCGGATGTCCACTCCACCTGGACATGGATTGATGAACAGCGACAAACCGAAGAACGCGGACCTGACCGGCAACGATCTGGTGACGAAGGGCGCTTTCGCCCTGTATCGCGCCGAGAATGCCCACCGCGTGTCCGAATTCGAGAAGTCCCAGAATGCAGAGGCGGCCATCGCCGCCGATTTCGACGCCTACCGCACCCGTTACCTGCGGAAGTTCAAGGACGTTTTCGAAAGCCTCTCCGAACAGGGCCTGACCGTCACCCGCGCGGTCTGAGCGTCCCGTGACCGGCGTCCGGCACGGCGACCCCGCAAGGGCGACCGCCGCCCGGGCGCCGTCCACCCCGCTTCCGTCTGCCAATTCCGCCGCTGCGGCAAGCCGTCAGCACCGACGGATTGCGGATTGAAACGAATGGGAAAGCTGCGGGGCCGCCGCTATACTGAGCGGCATGGCCCGTATGCTGTTCCTCCGCGACATCGACGCCGACGTGCAACTGCGCTGCCGCGCCTGCGGACATGGCGGCGTGCTGCCCCGCGCCATGCTGGAGCGGCGCTTCGGCCCCAATTATCCGGTTCTGTCGATTGCGCCGCATTACCGCTGCTCGCGCTGCGACTCCCGCGACATCGAAAGCCGGCCGATGCTGGCCGTTCCGGCGCCATCCACCGTTGTCCCCACCGGTGACGAACCGTCCTTCGACGTGCCGCTGGCGGCGCTGAACGGATTGCTCGCCTCGCTGCGGGGAGACAATGGTCCGGACAGGGCCGTGGACAGGGATCCGCCCGCTCCACCGCCCCCGCCTCCCCCCGCCCCCAATCGCGCCAAGCCTTTGTCGGAGCTTCCGCTGTCCGACCTCGTGGCCGACGGCCCGGGAGACGGCGAGGCCGAACCGTTGTGGGAGCCGGTTTCCCTCGCCGACATGGCGGCCCGGCTTGGCCGCAGCTCGCCGCCCGACGATTGGGACGATGATCCGGATGAGGAGCCGGCTGCGGGCGATTCCAGATTTCCGGCCAAGTTCCCGGCCAACGACGCCTTGCCGGAACCGGGGGGCGCTCCGGACGATGATGAGGATGGCGACGACGAGACGCTGATGGCGATGCGCCAGCTGCTGGCGCAGGCCTATGGGTCGGATGACGAGTTCGATGACGATCAGGAAGGTGGGCAGGAGGATGGGCGGGACGGCGCCATGCCGCAGCCTCCCGCCGGCCGCGCTGCGAGCCCGGCGGAGCACCGGCCTGCCGACGCTTTCGGCGCCGACGATCCCGCCTCCGGCCATGATGACGACGAGCCGCCGGTCTTCTCGCACAAGGTTCTGGTGCGCCGGGATTTCGAGGACGAATGGGCCGATGGCGAGGCCGATCCCTGGGCGGCGGAAACTGAAGGCACCGACCAGGAGGACGAGTTCGACGACAGGGAGCCGGACGGCGAGGAACCGTCGGAGGAGGAAATCCTGTCATTCGCCATCCGCGACCCGGAAAAGCCCGCCGCGGCCTCCCGCCCTGCCAAGCCTGTGCCGCCGCCGGCCACCGAGCCGCTCGACTTCGATCAGCACCGCGCCGAACGCCGCGCCCTGCGCCCGTCGCCGCCGGAGGACGAGGAGGGCTTCGACCGCACCCTGGCCGCCCTGCGGTCGATGATCGAGGATGCGGCGAGCGAAACGGAGGAGGAAGACGTCCCGCCCCCGCCTCCGCCCCTGCCGCGCAGGACGCCGCGCGGCGCTGGCCAGACGGCCGACAGGTCTGCGGCGAAGCCTGTGGACAAGCCTCTCCGCCGCGAGGAGGAGGACGAGCCGTCGGCCGTGCGGGACGACGACGATGGCTGGTCGCTGCCGGCCGGCTGGGGCGATCCCGATCCGGTGCCAGAGACGCCAGCTCCTGATTTGGGACCTTCCGGGCGCCGCTCGGCGCAGGAGCGCGAGATCGAGGAGGCGATGAAGGCCCTGCGCGGGTTGATCGAGGACGAGGTGCAGGGCGAGCCGCCGGCATCCCCCCCGGCATCTCCCCCGGCATCTCCCTCGGCCCAGCCTAAGCCCCGTGCCGCCAAGCCGCGCCAGGCCCGCGGCGGACCGGCTGGGCCGGATGCCGTCCGTCCGCAAAGCGTCCCGGCACCGGATGGGGCGCCGCCGGAAGAGGACCTGTCCGGCAAGCCTGCCGGCGAACCGACGCCGCTCAGCAAGACCATCGCCGCGCTGCGTGGCATGCTGGAGCTGGACGGCCGGCGCAAGCGCTGACGCTCCGGCCGTCCGGCCGGAGGGCGCTTATCTCCGCAGGCGCTTTTCCTGCATGATTTCCAGCTGAAGCTGCTGGATCTCGGTCAGCCGCTGCCACTGGCGCTGGATCAGATAGTCCATCTTCTCGTGCAGGTGCCGGATTTCCAGCTCGGCCTTCAGGTTGACGCGATAGTCGTTTTCGGAACGCAGGCGGTCCTTCGCCTCCTGCCGCTTCTGGCTCATCATGATGACCGGCGCCTGGATGGCGGCGAGGCAGGACAGCAGCAGGTTCAGCAGGATGAAGGGATAGGGATCGAAGGCGCGGGCATCGCCCTCGATGATGTTGATCAGCATCCACACGCCGAGGAAAAAGGCGAAGGAGATCAGGAAGGCCCAGCTGCCGCCGAAGCTGGCGAGCCCGTCTGACAGCCGTTCGCCCAGCGTGCGGTGGTCGTCGTACTCCTCCTCCGGGTTCTCGGCCAGCGTCTCGTGCCGGGCGAGGCTTTCGGCGACCTCGCGGTCCAGCTCGCTGAGTTCGCCATGCTCCTCCTTCAGCAGCTCCGCGACATAGAGCGAGCGGTAGCGCGCCAGCTCCTGCCGGCTGATCTGCGCGTCATGCTCCAGATGCGGGTGGTCGTGGCGGATGCGGTCGGCCAGGCTGGGGCGCAGCGCGTCGAGCGCGATCAGGTCGCGCTTCGGCCGGCGCTTGCCGCTGATGGCGCAAGGCTGCCGCTTGGACGCCTGATCGGCGGCATCGTGATTGGTGGATGGGAAGGTCGGTTCGGCGGACTCGTCACCGTCCTCCGGTGGAACCTGATGATCGCTCATGGTGTCGCCCTCCCCGCATGCACATTCCGGCGCGGGCGACTTTATGCCCGATTATTTTGACAATCCGGTTAAATCACCGAAAGGCGAAGACCGCAGGTAAGGAAGCGGGCGCCTTGCAAAGGCTGGACATCACCGGCGACGCCCGTCGCATCGGCTATCCATCGGGCAATTCCGGATGAATTTCGGTTCATCTTCGCCGCAAACGGACAGGACCAATAGAAAAGGGGCCGCCTTGCGGCAGCCCCTATCCTTACTTGACCGATGGGCCTTCTGCGAACCGCTCGGGACGGTCAGCCGATGCGCCAGACGTCCGGGCTGTTCTCCAGCCGCTTCAGGACGTTGACGCGCTGCTGCTCGATCTCCTCGGGCAGGCGGTCGCCGAAGCGGTTGAACAGCTCCTCCTGGTCCTTCGCCTCGGCCTCGGCCTCCTTGCGGTCGATGTCCATGATCTTGGCGAACTTGTCGGCCGGGAAGTTCAGGCCGGACCAGTTCAGATCCTGGTAGCGCGGGGAATAGCCGAAGGGCGATTCCGCCACGTCGGTGGCGCGGCCGCGGACGCGGTCGACGATCCACTTCAGCACGCGCATGTTGTCGCCGAAGCCCGGCCAGACGAACTTGCCGTTCTCGTCCTTGCGGAACCAGTTGACGCGGTAGATGCGCGGCAGGCTCTCGACCTTGCCTTCCATCGACAGCCAGTGGTTCCAGTAGTCGGCCATGTTGTAGCCGCAGAAGGGCAGCATGGCGAACGGGTCGCGGCGGATGGCGGCCTGGCCGACGGCGGCGGCGGTGGCCTCAGACCCCATGGTCGCCGCCCAATAGACGCCTTCGCGCCAGTTGTAGGCCTCGAACACCAGCGGGAAGGTCTTCGACAGGCGGCCGCCGAAGATGAAGGCGCTGATCGGAACGCCGGCCGGATCCTCCCAGGCCGGGTCGATTGACGGGCACTGGGCGGCGGGGGCGGTGAAGCGGCTGTTCGGGTGGGCGGCCGGACGGCCGGAGCCCGGGGTCCAGTCCTTGCCCTGCCAGTCGATCAGGTGCGCCGGCGCCTCGTCGGTCAGGCCTTCCCACCACACGTCGCCGTCGTCGGTCAGCGCGACGTTGGTGAAGATGACGTTGTGGTCCAGCGTCTTCAGCGCGTTCGGGTTCGACTTCACGCTGGTGCCGGGGGCGACGCCGAAGAAGCCGGCCTCCGGGTTGATGGCGCGCAGCGTGCCGTCGGGCTGCGGCTTGATCCAGGCGATGTCGTCACCGATGGTGCGGACCTTCCAGCCCTCGAACTCCTTCGGCGGGACCAGCATGGCGAAGTTGGTCTTGCCGCAGGCCGACGGGAAGGCGGCGCCGACATAGGTCTTCTCGCCGGCCGGGCTTTCCACGCCGAGGATCAGCATGTGCTCGGCCAGCCAGCCCTGCTCGCGGCCCATTGCCGAGGCGATGCGCAGCGCGAAGCACTTCTTGCCGAGCAGCGCGTTGCCGCCATAGCCGGAGCCGTAGGAGACGATGCGGTGCTCGTCGGGGAAATGGACGATGTACTTGTTGTCGGCGTTGCAGGGCCAGGCCACGTCCGGCTGGCCGGGCTCCAGCGGGGCGCCGATGGAATGCAGGCAGGGCACGAAGTCGCCGTCGCCCAGGATATCCAGCACCTTCTGGCCCATGCGGGTCATCATCCGCATGTTGACCGCCACATAGGGGCTGTCGGAGATCTGCACGCCGATGTGCGAGATGTCGGAGCCCAGCGGGCCCATGCTGAACGGCACCACATACATCGTGCGGCCGCGCATGCAGCCTTCGAACAGGCCGTCCAGCTTGGCCTTCATCTCGGCCGGGTCCATCCAGTTGTTGGTCGGACCGGCTTCCTCGCGCGTCTTCGAGCAGATGTAGGTGCTGTCCTCGACACGGGCGACGTCGCCCGGATCGGAGCGGCAGAGGAAGGAGTTCTGGCGCTTGGCCTCGTTCAGGCGGATGAAGGTGCCGGCCTCGACCATCTCGTTGCAGAGGCGGTCATATTCCTCCTGCGAACCGTCGCACCAATGAACGCGCTCCGGCTTGCATTTCAGGGCGATCTCCTCGACCCAGGCCAGGAGCTTCTTGTTCCGCGTCCGTGTGTTACCAGTCATATCGTCCCTCTCGAAGGCTGGGCCGGTACCGCCGCGCCGGGCATGCCCCTTGTCCGGGGATCCCGCGGCCGGTCCGGCCGTTCTTTCGTCCGTTGTCGTGTCAGATGGATGGCATCCGCCGCATCAGCGGCGTGCCGGTCCGAACGGGCGGCCGGGCTGCGAACCCGCCGCGATGCGCGGCACCGGCAGGGTGCGGCGACGATACGGGGCAAAAGGCGGTCCTGAGGCGACAGGTCTGGGGGCCAATGGCCCGGACGGGAAACGGGTCGATCCGTTATGGTCCACTGAAGTGTTCTCCTGGTTGCGCGTGCCCGCGCGCCACGTTTTTGTTTTTGGTGCGGCGCCCGGTGGTGTCGAAGCGACCTCTCGGCTGGTCGTTCAAGGCTGACGGTTGGCTTCTCGTCTCTCTCGTTTTCGTTTTTCGCTGACCGTTTCTTGTTCTTTTCGATCTTTTTCTTTTTTGTGCGGCGGCACGGCTGTCAGGTGCCTCCGCCGTCCGGTGGGGTTCCAGCCGTTGGTGTCCCGGATGTCGATCCTCCGGGTTGTCCCGACCCGTCCGGCGGCCGGACCAGCGTGTCCAGCATCAGTTTAGCCGATTCGGGGTCATGGATTCTCTGCTCAAAATCGACGCGGGCGACGTACCCCCCGCGTCGCAGGTCGCATCCCTCCGGGTCGATCCCGGTCACGCTCCAGCCGTCCGTCCCATCGTCGGAGGCGGGCGTCAGCCGGGGGCCGTACCCCTCGCCGTTCAGACGGTCGAGCAGCGCCGCCTCATCCGCCGCCAAGGCAGGGGCAGGGGCGGGAAGGTCCAGCTCCGCGGCGGACAGCCAGTGGATGCGGCCGAAGCCGGCGACAAGATGGGCGCGCTCCACCGCCACGCGGTAGATCGCGAAGTCGCCGAAACCGGCATAGAGGGCGGCGTCGGGATGGCGGCGCAGGTAGCGCGCGCGGTGGTCCGGATCGTTCGACCGTTCCGCCCGGCCCTGGACCGACAGGCGCGCGCCGGTCAGCGGCTGCGCCAGCCCGGCGGTGCCGTCGAACAGCAGCCCGACCCGGCCGTCGGCCAGCAGGTTGCGCGTGTGGTCGGCGAGCGTGGAAAGCAGCAGCAGCGGGCTGCCGTCATGGTCGAACGCCACAAGCACCAGCGAGGGGTAGGGCCAACCGGCGGCATCCGCCATCGCCCCGGCACCCTCTTCGGTGGGCCGCTGCACGGTCGCCAGCGCGGCGCGATCGCAGGCGCGCATCAGGCGTCGGGCACGCAAGGCCGGAGCCATGGTCGCCGGAGCCGCACCGTTCCGGTCGGAACCGGGTGGCGTCGCGCTACCCTGGCCGTCCGGAGTGGCGCCGGCCGGAGAGGACGCGGAAAGGGCGTTCGAAAAACTCATTCCAAAACGAGCGCGTTCTCCCGCGCGGCACCGTTGTTCGGCGCCGCATTGCCGCCATATTGGCCCATACAAATGCTGCGGGAAAAGAGAAAACTGCCGCTGGTACCTGGACTCTGGCATAAAGTATTGGAATGAGCGCTCGTCCTATGCCTGATGTTTCCGCTAACATTACCGGGCCCCGGCAGTTCGGCCGTTCCAACCTGTTCCCGACTGTCCGTTTCCCACTGTCCCTGCCCCGCTTCGATAGGATCAGTTACGACCATGGCCCACACCGTCGCCCTGGTGGATGACGACCGCAACATCCTGGCCTCGGTCTCCATCGCCCTGGAGGCCGAGGGCTTCGACGTGCGCACCTACACCGACGGCGCCGAGGCGCTGCGCGGCCTCAGCCAGCGCCCGCCCGACCTCGCCGTGCTCGACATCAAGATGCCGCGCATGGATGGCATGGAGTTGCTGCAACGCCTGCGCCAGACCAGCCAGATGCCCGTCATCTTCCTGACCAGCAAGGACGACGAGCTGGACGAGCTGATGGGCCTGCGCATGGGTGCCGACGACTACATCAAGAAGCCCTTCTCGCAGCGCCTGCTGATCGAGCGCATCCGGGCGCTGCTGCGGCGCGAGGCCCTGCGCGGCGAGAGCCCGGAGGTCGATCCCGGCCAGATCATCACCCGCGGCCCGCTGCTCCTGGACGGCGCCCGCCATGCCTGCAGCTGGAAGGGCCAGCCGATCGACCTGACCGTGACCGAGTTCCTGCTGGTGCGCGCGCTGGCCCAGAGGCCGGGCCATGTGAAGAACCGCGACCAGTTGATGGACGCGGCCTATGGCGAGCATGTCTATGTCGACGACCGCACCATCGACAGCCACATCAAGCGGCTGCGCAAGAAGTTCAAGGCGGTCGACGCCGACTTCTCCCAGATCGAAACGCTTTATGGCGTCGGCTACCGGTACAAGGAATAACGCGGTGTCCACGCTCGGCAGGGGGGGAAGGAAGCGGCGCGTCTCGCCGCTGACCCTGCGCATCCTTGCGGTCAACGTGCTGGCGCTGCTGGTGCTGCTGGCCGGGCTGCTCTATCTCGGCCGCTACCAGGACCGGCTGATCCAGGCGGAGACCGAGGCGCTGGCGACCGAGGCGCGCATCTTCGCCTCGGCTCTCGGCGAAGGGGCGGTGAACCGCATCCTGACCGCCCCCTCCCCCACCGGCGACGAGAGCGGCGAGCGCTTCGAGCTGGCGCCCGAACTGGCGCGGCCGATGATCCGCCGGCTGGCGGAGGCGACCTCGACCCGCACCCGCCTCTTCGACATCGACGGGAACATGCTGTCCGACAGCCGGGTGCTGGTGGGATCGCAGGGCCGCATCGAAATCCGCGAGTTGCCGACCCCACCGTCCGGCGATCCGGTCAGCCGCGCGATCAACGACCTCTACACCCGCCTGATCGACGTGGTTCCCAGCCGCGAAGGGCTACCGGTCTACCGCGAGAAGCCGGGCCAGCCCAACCCCGATGTGGAACGGGCGCTGGTCGGCGAGGCGGCGGCCACCGTCTGGCGCGTCGACGGCGCGGGCGGCGACCCTGAACTGCTGCTGACCGTGGCGGTTCCGGTCCAGCGCTACCGCGAGGTGCTGGGGGCGGTGCTGCTGACCCGCGGCGGCGGCGAGATCGACCGGGCCATCCGCTCCGTCCGCTTCGACATCCTGCGGGTGTTCGGCGTTGCGCTGCTGGTGACCATCGCATTGTCCTTCTATCTGGCCGGCACCATCGCCCGGCCGATCCGCCGGCTGGCCCAAGCCGCCGACCGGCTGCGCACCAGCCACGGGCGCCATGCCGAAATCCCCGACCTGACCCGCCGCGGCGACGAGATCGGCGAGCTGTCCGGCGTGCTGCGCGAGATGACCGACGCGCTGTGGACGCGGATGGACGCCATCGAGCGCTTCGCCGCCGACGTCGCCCACGAGATCAAGAATCCGTTGACCTCGCTGCGCAGTGCCGTGGAGACGGCGGAGCGCGTCAGCGACCCGCGCCACCGCGACCGGCTGATGGCGATCATCGCCGACGACGTGCAGCGGCTGGACCGGCTGATCAGCGACATCTCCAACGCGTCGCGCCTGGATGCCGAACTGTCGCGGGCCGAGCCGGAACCGGTGGACATCGGCCTGCTGCTGACCATGCTGGCGGAGCTGCGCCAGACGGTTGCCGCAACCTTGGACGAGCGGGTGGCGGCCGGGGATGGAGACCGGGGGGATGGCGGAGAGGGTGGCGGGACCCGGCCGCAGCCTCCGCGCGTCGTGCTGGATCTGCCGGCCGGAGAGCGGCTGGTGGTGCCGGGGCTGGAGGGTCGCCTGACCCAGGTGTTCCAGAATTTGATCGACAACGCCCTCTCCTTCTCGCCGCCCGGCGGCACGGTACGGCTGACCGCAAGGCGCAGCGGCCGCAGCGTCAGGGTGGTGGTGTCGGACCAGGGGCCGGGCATCCCCGAGGGCAAGGAGGAGGCGATCTTCGACCGCTTCTACACCGAACGTCCGGCGGGCGAGAAATTCGGAACCCACTCCGGTCTCGGCCTATCGATCGCAAAGCAGATAGTCAGCGCTCACAATGGTTCTGTATTTGCGAAAAATCGTCATGTATCGAACGGGACCATCGAGGGCGCCGACTTCTCGGTGACTCTGCCTTTGTTGTGAGAGTCCAGGCGGAATTCCACAAATCCTTCGCACTCTCGGCTAGACAAGCAGTGTCCAAGCATCGATCATGATCCTGGTCGTTCTCGCTTGTCGGCTGCTGCGGTGGACGGATCATGCCGGTCCGGTTGTATGCGCTTGCACCATACGGCAACGGGAGGGTGGCCACACCCCGGGACAAAGATGTGGGGTTGCCATGCCTGAGTGCGTTCCGCCCGGATCCTCGTCCGTCCATACACTGCCTGCGACCGGTGGCCGTTCCGCCGTCGCGAGTGCTGCCGCAAGTGCCGCCAGGGGGCGCGCACCGGGCGACGTGGTCGACCTGCGCCGCTACCGTCTGGCCCGCCTGATCCGGGATGCCGGCCGGCAGCAGGGGGAGTTGGCAAGGATGATGCGGGACTCCGCGCAGGAGCGGACCCAGCTCGCCGAGGCGCTCCAGGGGGCGCAGCGCCACCTCGCCAGCATCGCCGACAACTACAAGGTCCTGCTGGTGCGGCTGAAGCGGGAGAAGGATTTCCGCGACGCCTGCCAGGAGGCGGCGGAGCTGGAGGATCTCGACGAGATGATCCGCCGCCGCGACGCCCTTGCCCTGGAACTGGAGGCGATCCGCCGTACCCCCCGCGGCGCCGCCGGCGCCTGACGGCACGCATCGGCATCATCCGCTCCAAAAGAACGGCAGGAAGCGGATGGGGGATCCCGGACAGGTTTCCCCGCCTGACCTTGTGGGACACCGATCCGTTTCCATTGACAGAACCGGCGCCACGTCTCACCTTCGCCAGACTATGGTGACGATTCACGGCACCTGCGTCTTGCTCTCCGGAATCGGCGTGCTGCTGCGTGGGGAGTCCGGACGGGGAAAATCGGATTTGGCCTTGCGACTG
>Ga0206117_101200_pt1 | contig 14996 bp, 13 predicted proteins | sample 3A5Ametagenome_FD_177997 | JGI IMG/M metagenome (GOLD analysis project Ga0206117, IMG submission 177997) | Enriched microbial communities from leaf-cutter ant dump, University of Wisconsin, Madison, United States - 3A5A | ecosystem: Environmental > Terrestrial > Nest > Insects nest > Nest dump... | reverse complement strand
CTGCAAAGCCTGCACGGCCTGTTCATCGCACCGTGGGACGGCGTGCTCTGCCTGTTCCTGCTGGAGATGGGCTATCTCGCCACCTCCCGGCTGCGGGAAGCGGTGTCGCTCAGCCCGCGGCTGATCGCCTTCGGCATCCTGATGCCGCTGGCCGGCGCCGGTATCGGTCTTGCCGCCGCCGCCTCGCTGGGGCTCGGCCTCGGCGACGCTGCCCTGCTGGTGACGCTGTGCGCCAGCGCCTCCTACATCGCGGTGCCGGCGGCGCTGCGCCACGCCCTGCCGGCGGCGGAGCCCGGCCTGTCGCTTCCGCTGTCGCTGGGCATCACATTTCCTTTCAACATCCTCGTCGGTATTCCACTCTACCTCGCACTGAGCCGGGCGGTGCTGACCTGACCGGCCGAGCCGGAACCGCCCCCATGCCGCCGCACTCCCCTCCGCCCGCCATGCCCGCTCCGCTGCCGCCCTTCGACCTCGACCTGTTGCGCAGCTTCGTGACCATCGTGGACAGCGGCGGCTTCACCCGGGCGGCGGAGCGGCTGGGCCGCACCCAGTCCACCATCAGCCTGCAGATCAAGCGGCTGGAGGACGGGCTGGGCAAGCGGCTGTTCCTGCGCGAGGGCCGCGGCCTGGACCTGACCCCCGACGGCGAAATCCTGCTGACCTACGCCCGCCGCCTGCTGGGCATGGCGGGCGAGGCCTGCGCCCTGCTGATGGAGCCGGAGGTGGGCGGCGTGGTCCGGCTCGGCACGCCGGAGGATTTCGCCACCGCCCATCTGCCCGACGTGCTGTGGCGCTTCTCCCGCGCCCATCCCCAGGTGGCGCTGGAGGTGCAATGCGACTTCACCGTCAACCTGCTCGACCGCTTCGCCCGCGGCGAATACGACCTCGTGCTGTGCAAGCGCGAGCCGCAGGGTCCGGCCGGCGGCGTCCGGGTCTGGCGCGAGCCGCTGTTCTGGGTGGCGTCGGACCGCCTGATCCTCGACGCGGGCGCCCCGGTCCCGCTGGTCCTGGCCCCGGCGCCGGACATTCATCGCAAGCGCGCCATCGACGCGCTGGACGCCCATGGCCGCCCCTGGCGCATGGCCTACACCAGCCCCAGCCTCGCCGGCATCAAGGCCGCGGTGACCGCCGGGCTGGGCGTGACCATCCTGCCGAAGGACATGCTGGCCCCCGGCTTCCACATCGTGAACGCCGAACACGGCCTGCCCGACCTGCCCGACATCGAAACCGCCCTCTACCGCCAGCCCGGCCCGCTGCCCAAGGCGGTGGACCTGCTGGCGGAACACATCGTCCGCTCGCTGGAACGGACGGCGGAGAGAACGGCGGACAGGAGTGTTGCGGGGTGAGAGGCTCTTCTCACCACAGCAGGGGCACGTCTCCGCGGTTCGCCCGGTCGCCCCAGTACAGCGACGGCAGCAGCTTCGCGAGATAGCTGAACTCGGTGTAGCAGTGCTGGAGCAGCCCGAAACCGATGGCGTCGGGAAGCTCGTGCCCGGCCGCCTTCCCCGTCTGGCCGAGAATGAAGCGGCTTCTCAGCACGGCTCCATAGCTGGTGTCGCGCGCCACATGGACCATCTGGCCGTCCAGCGGGTCGCCGTCCGCGTCGAGCGCCACATCGTCGCCGAAACCGATCCGGGCATAGACCGCGGCGGACACCTGCCCGCCCATCAGCGCCAGACGATAGGCATCCGGAGCGAACAGGTCGGCCGGATCGTGGAATTTGATGACCGCGGAGACCGGCGGAATGTCGCCCAGCGCCTCGACCGCACGGATGGTCGCGCCGATGTAGTTTTCCCCTTTCCGCCAGTGCCGGTCCCAGCCGCAATGCTCGACATGGTCGAGCGGATGCCACCAATGCAGGTGCCGGGTGGTATCGAACTGCTTGAACCACCAGTCGAGCATCCGCCCCTTGCAGCCGTGAAGGTCGGTCCGCACGGCGACGACCAGCGCGCCACTTTCCAGCCGGCTGATGCCGGTTTCCAGGCGGACCGGCGCCGGGTCCAGCAAATCGTCGATGTAGGCGATGCCCGCTCGGGCGGCATCCGGGGAACGCTCCGCATGTCCAGTCATGATGGTGTCCTCGCAATGGCTCGGCTATTTAGGAAACGTTGATCGTTTCCTAAATACCGGGTATGTCAGGCAGGGAGTTTTGTCAAACGGAGATTTCGGGTGCCGGACGTCACGCCCAAACCGCAGAAGCCCCGCGGCCGGCCGCCGCTGTCGGAGGATCTGCTGCGCGGGAAGGTGGCCGGAGCCGCCACCCAACTGATCCTGGCGCAGGGATATGCGGCCATGACGATGGAGGCGGTGGCGCAGCAAGCCGGCGTCGCCAAGAAAACGGTGTACCGGTTCGCCGCGAACCGCGAGGAGCTGGTCGGGCTGATCGTCGGCAACTGGACCGACAGCCTGCCCCCGGCCTTCGAGGCCGAAGCCGCGGATCCCGCCGAGGCGGCCCGCCTGCTCGAAACCATCCTGGTGCTGATTGCGGAGCGGGTTCTGACCGCTGAGGCCGTCGGGCTCTTCCGGGTTCTCGTCAACGACCTGCCGGCCCGCAACGAGGTTCTGGCGATCTATGGCCGCAACGGCATCGAGCGGTCGCGCCGCATGCTGGCCGACTGGCTCGCGCGCCACCGCTCGCGCGGCGTCCTGACCCTGGCCGATCCGGTCCTGGCGGCCGATCTCATCCTGTCGATGGTCGTCGCCGAACCCTTGCGGCAGATCGCCATCGGGATCGCGGAGCCGCAGCCGGGCTGGGACATCCGCCCCCGCGTGCGCGCGGCGCTCGACCTGCTGAAACTATAGGCCTGCTGGCGCTTACCCCAGTTCGAAGCTGGTGATGCCGAACACCCGCCCCAGCCCGGTCGCCGGAGCCGGCCCCAGATACATGCGCGCCGTCTCGAACTGCGGCGACAGCCCCAATTCCTCCGCCAGCCGCACCCCCGCCGCGTTCGGTTCCGGCACGTCGAGGAACACCGGGCCGGCGCCATCCCTGGCCTCGCCCCCGGCCGCCCGGCCCAGCGCCAGCAGCAGATCCCGCGCGACCGTCGCGTCCGCGGCATAGAGCGGGCCGATCTTCCAGCCGTCGTGGCAGGGCCGGATCACCCCGAAGCCCGTCACATCGCCATCCCCCACCGCCGCCAGCGCCGTCGCACCGGGAAGGGCGATCCAGTTGGCGAGGAAGCCTGGACGCGGGGCCGGGAACAGCGCGGCATCCAAGGCCGTCAGCCGGTCGAAGGGCACGGTCCGGGCGTCCACCAGAGCCGTCCCGCCGGCCCCGCCCTCCGGCAGGGCGCCGCCGAAACGGATGTTGCGGTGGGACAGGGCGAAGCCGGATTTGCGGTAATTCTCCTGCTGGGCGACGACGCCGTCGAGGCCGACGGTGCAGCCCCCCAGATGGCGCAGCCCCACCTGCCACAGCGTCCAGCCATAGCCGCGCCCACGCGCCTCCGGCCGCACGATGTAGAAGCCGAGAAAGCCGAAATTCCCCGGATAGCGGACCACCGACAGCGAAGCGACCGGCTGGCCGTCCAGCAGCCCGACCAGGAAGCCGGCCGGATCGGCGGCATGGAAGGCGCCGGCATCGTGCAGGCCGGGGTTCCACCCTTCCAGCCGCGCCCAGTCGACCGCCAGATCCAGCTCGGCCCGGCTCATCACGCGCACGCTGTAGCTGCCGGTCCCCTGCCCCTCGCCGCGTTCCATCTCCGCCCCCTTCGCCCCTATGGAACAGAGCGTAACGCAATCCACGGCGTGCTGGGAGCCACCCAGCGACACGACCAAGATCCCCTCTCCCCGGGGGGGGAGAGGGGGCACCCCCGATTTTCATCCACCCTTTCCCCAAGCCGCGACAACCATGATAGGACTATCATCCTTGCTACTGCCGGTCAGGACCCGCCATGCCCCGCCGGATGCCGTTCACCAGATTTTCCTTTTCTGCCAACGGCTTCACCCCCGGCGAGACAGTGGAACACACCCGGATTTCTGTTCCACGCTGTTTCAAAGCGTCAGCCCGCCCCGCGCGCCCCGGTACTGCCCCGACTCCGCATGAAACAGGTGAACACCGCCCGGAATCCTGTTCCACGCTGTTTCAAGCCGTCAGCCCGGCCGCACCCTCTGGCACCGCCCCGACGGCGGATGAAACGATGGAACACCCCCCGCACCCCTGTTCCACGCCGTTACACGCCTCCCGGACGGCGCCCGGCCGCCACCGACCGCGCGCCGTTGCTTTCGGGGCGGGAGTGCGGTTAAGTCGCCGCCGGTTTCCGCTGATCCGCGTCAAGGTCATGCCCGTCGAGTCCCTGGACGCCACCGCGTCGCGCTCCGCTCCCCCAGCCCCCCGCCCGTCTCCCGCCGGCCGCGGGGTCGATGCCGCGTTGCATGGCGTGGCCGGAGCCGCCGCCCTGGTGCTGGGGCCGCTGGCGGCGCTCGCCCCGCGCGGGCTGCCGGTCTGGGCCATCCTTGTGCTGGTGCTGTCGCTCGTCGGGCTGGCCCGGCGTGGGAGCTTCGGGCGCATCCTGCGCCTCACGCCGCCGGTCGCCGCCGTGGGCACCTTCCTTCTGCTGGCCCTGGCCTCCACCCTGTGGAGCCCGTCCGACCGCGCGCTCGCGACGGTGCTGGAGATCGGCTACATCGCGCTGGGTGCCTTGGCCGGCGGCGCCTGGATCGCCGGGCTGCCGGCGGCCGACGCGCGGCGGCTGGCCGGGCTGTTCCTGGCCGGCGGGCTGGCCGGCGGCTTGCTGTTCGCGGTGGAGGCGGCGCTGGACTTCCCGCTGAACCGCTGGTGGAACAGCGTGCCCGACGACCAGCTGCCCAACCTGCTGAACGGCAATGTGCCGAAGCGGACGGCGGCGCTGCTCTGCCTGCTGGTCTGGCCCGCCGCCCTGGCGGTGGACCGCTTCGGGCGCAAGGCGCTGGCCCTGCTGGTGCCGGTCGGCTACGCGCTGGCCTGCCTGCCGCTGACCAGCCGGTCGGCCATGCTGGGCATCGCCGCCGGGCTGGTCACGCTGGCCGCCGCCCGTGCGTCGGCCAAATGGACCCGCCGGCTGTTCGGCGCCGCGGTGACCGCCGCCTTCCTGCTGGTGCTGCCCGCCGCCCTGCTGTTCTCCGGCCCGCTCGACCTCGACCATTCCGGCCTGCTGTTCCGCTCCGCCCAGCACCGGGTGGAGATCTGGGGCCATGCGGCGGAGCGCGCGCTGCGCACGCCGGTGTTCGGCCAGGGCATCGACGCCTCGCGCTCCCTGCCGCCGGAAGGGGCGGTGTCGGAATTCTCGCCGATCGGCGACAGCCTGCTGCCGCTGCATCCCCACAACGCCTTCCTGCAGGTCTGGCTGGAGACCGGGGCGGCCGGGGCGGCGCTGGCGCTGGCGGCGCTGCTGCTGCTGCTGGCCGCCACCGCCCGGCTGGAGCGCCGCGACCAGCCCTTCGCGCTCGCCCTGTTCGCCACGGCGATGGCGATGGGCAGCACCGCCTACGGCATCTGGCAGCCCTGGTGGATGGCAGGCTTCCTGTCCGCGGCACTGATGCTGCGGCTGGCAACGCGTATCGGGGGCCGCATCGGGGCCCCTATCGGGAACAAGACACGATGAGCAAGCGCCCGCTCCGCATCCTGGTCATCAAGCTGGGCGCCTTCGGCGACTTCTTCCTGGCCCAGACCGCCTTCGCCGCAATCCGCCGCCACCATGCCGGCGACCGGCTGACCCTGCTGACCCTGCCCTCGCTCGCCCCGCTCGCCCGGATGAGCGGCCTGTTCGACGAGGTGCTGGAGGACCCGCGCGACCGCTCGCTGTCGGCCTATCTGGCGATCCGCCGGACCCTGCGCGCCCACCGCTTCGACCGCGTCTACGACCTCCAGGCGCAGACGCGCACCGACCTCTATCACCGCCTGCTGTTCCCCGGCCCCTGGCCGGAATGGTCGGGCACCGCCCGCGGCGCCTCGCATCCCGACCGCTACGAAGGCCGGCGCAAGGTGCCGGTGCGCGACCGCTACATCCGTCAGCTCGCCCCCTTCGGCATCGTGCCGGACGAGACGCCGGACCTGTCCTGGCTCGACGCCGACATCGCCAAATTCGGGCTGCCGGAGCGCTTCGCCCTGCTGGTTCCCGGCTCCTCCCCCGGACGGCCGGACAAGCGCTGGCCGGCCCGCCGCTATGCCGAGGTGGCGGCGGCGCTGGCCGACCGCGGCATCGTGCCCGCGGTGATCGGCACCGGCATCGAGCGCGATCTCGCGCGTGTGATCGCCGAGACCTGCCCGCAGGCGGTCGACCTCACCGACCGCACCAGCGTGCCGGAGTTGGGCGGGCTGGCGCGCCGGGCCTGGGGGGCGGTCGGCAACGACACCGGCCCGACCCACCTGATCGCCGCCGTCGGCTGCCCCACCGTCGTGGTGTTCTCCGACGCCTCCAACCCGATCCACAGCACCGGGCCCCGCGTGCTGATCCACCACCGCCCCGACTTCAACGACATCGACAGCGCCGGCGTCGTGGAGGCGCTGGACCGCGCGCGGACCCTGGGAGGCGCCTAACGGCAGAAGGGACCTAATGACAGAAGGGAAACTGCGCCACCTTGGGCATGTAGATCGGGATCCACTCGCAATGGGTCGCCGGGTTCGGCAGCTTGCGGGTTTCGATGACCGGCCAGGCATGGGCCGCGACAACGACCAGCGCCACGCCCGCCAGGATCCAGCGCCGCGGCCTGGCCCGGTCGAGCAGCCCCGGCATCCGCGCCAGCACCCAGGCCGCCGACAGGATCGCCAGCGGGTCGGTGTAGGCGGCATAGGCGCGCTGGAAGCCGCGCAGCGAGAACAGCGACTCCAGCCCCCAGGCGACCAGCAGCAGGAACAGCGCCTGCACCGCCGCCAGCCTCTCCCCCCGCCGCCACAGCACCACCGCCCCGGCCAACGCGAACCACTCGACGACGATGGTCTGCGGGATGTTGTCGGGGTGCAGGACGATGGTGCGGATCGCCAGCGTCCGGCCGATGCCGGCCAGCAGCAGCCCGAGCGTGCCCTGCCCCACCACATTCCCCTGGCCCTGCAATTCCGCCCCATGCCGCCAGGAGGAGAAGACGAACATGTGCTCGACGAAGTTCGCCACGGCGATGGCGTTCTGCTCGTTCCAGCGGATGTCGAGCGCCAGCAGCCCGACCGCCAGCCCCAGCAGCACCGCCGCCGCCCCGGCGGTCGCACGGGCGGGCGGCACCCGGTGGACCGCCGCATGGACCAGGATGCCGACGAGAACCCAGCCGGCGACGATGCTCTGGTAGCCGCCGCCCGACAGCCCGCCGCCGACGGGGGTGTAGGGATAGACCGCCCGCCCCCAGCCGGCCAGCCCGGCCTGGATCAGCCCGAAGGCCGGCACCGCCGCGGCAGCCGCCAGCAGCACGGCCAGCGAGGCAACGCCCCAGCCCTTTTCATCGGACGCAGCCTGCGCCCGCCGCCCGAACAGGATCGCCGCCACCGGCAGCCCCATCGCCAGGAAGACCGCCTGCACCTTGGTCACCATCGCCAGGCCGACCAGCAGCCCGCCCAGCGCCAGCTGCAGCAGCGATGCGCCGCCACACGGCTTGCCCTCCGCCGGCCGCACCGCCCGCAGGACCAGCAGCAGCCCAAGCACGACGAAACCGGCCGACAGCAGGTCGGTGCGCATCTGCCGCCCCTGCGCCGTCAGCCCGACGCCGAAGGCCAGCAGGATGCCGGCCAGCAGCGCCACCCGCCGGTCCTCCACCAGCCCGCGCAGCAGCGTGGCATAGCTGACGGCGAAGGCGGCGGTCAGCAGGATCGACAGCGCCCGCCCGGCCTGGACCAGCGACTGCCACACGGCTTCGGTCGCCGCGACGTCGCTGCCCGGCGGCAGGGCCGACAGGCTGGCGACCGGCAGCAGCCCAACCGCATGCAGCAGCCGGTACCAGACGTCGATCACCAGGAAATAGCCGTAGCCGGGATGGTCGAAATACTCCTGCGGCAGCCCGTCGCCGAACAGCAGCCCGTGATAGGCCAGCACCAGATCCTGATCGGAATGCACCCAATAGGGCAGACGGAACCCGACCAGCAGGACCGACAGCGCCATCGCCGCCGCCAGCCCGGCGCACAGCAGCCACCAGGGCGCCGCCGCGACGCGGTCGAGCAGGGAAGGACGGGCGGCGGAGGGTGCAGGCGTCATGATTGGCACGGCTCAAGGGTCAGGTCGGCCGCCTTGTGGCACGGAATGGACCGGTTTGGAACCATCTCCCGTTCCCCCTGGGAACCATGCCCTTGCTCCGGTGTTGCCCTCATGGAACGGCGGAGTCGGGAGTCTCCGCCCCTTTCGTGGTGCCTCGCACGAGTGGCTTTGCAACATTGGTGGGTCGCTGCCACAAAATACGGTATGGCAGACCCGCCGGGCAGACAATTGCCGGACAGACACATGGGGAACTCGATGGCCGATACCGACGATATCCAGGAGCGTATCCGACGCCGTGCCCACGAGTTGTGGGAGAGCGAGGGCCGTCCGCACGGCCGCGACTCCGACCATTGGACCCAGGCCGAGGCGGAGGTCCGCGGCGCCGGTGCGCTGGAGCCGACCGGCAAGGTCGCCGGCTCGCGCAAGAAGACCACCACCTCCAAGACCGCCGGCAAGAGCACCCGTGCCGCCGCCGAATCCCTGTCGGAGGTCGCGAGCGCCCCGGCGGAGAGCGCCAAATCCGAACCGGCCAAGCCTTCGAAGGCCAAGCCGGCCGCCTCGAAGGCGCCTGCCTCCAAGCCGAAGGCCGATGCCGCTCCGGCCGAACAGGCCGCCTCCGTCAAGGCTCCGGCGAAAACCGCCGCCAAGGCGGCGCCCACCAAATCCACAGCCGCCAAGACTCCGGCTGCAAAGCCCCCGCGCAGCGCGAAGAAGGATGGCGGCAAGAGCGCCACGGCCGGCTGATCCAGCCTCCCTTGCCGGAATCCAGCGCTCGGAACTCCGCGGCCCCGGAGCCGGTTGTCAGGTAATCCCTGCACTCTTCTCCGGAGGAACCGTCATGGCCGGCACGCCGTCGATGGACGACTGCATCCGCAACTGTACCGATTGCCACACGGTCTGCCTGGAAACCGTATCGCACTGCCTGACCAAGGGCGGTGCGCATGCGGAGGCCGGGCATATCCGCCTTCTGCTGGACTGCGTCGACATCTGCCGCACCAGCGCGGATTTCATGATCCGCGGCTCCCGCTTCCACTATCTGACCTGCGGCGCCTGTGCCGAGATCTGTGCGGCTTGCGCCGACCAGTGCGACCGCATGGCCGACGACGCCATGATGAAGCGGTGCGCCGAGATGTGCCGCCGCTGCGCCGAAAGCTGCCGGGCGATGTCGAGCATGGCCGCCTGACAGAAGCGGCGCCCCTACTCCATCACCGCCGCTTCCTCCGGCGCCGGGGCCCCCGCCTTCGGCCGCCGGAGCAGCAGCAGCATCGGGATGACCAGCAGGGCGACATACATCATCAGCTTGAAGTCGTCGATGTAGGCGATCATCGCCGCCTGCTGCGTGACCTGGGCGTTCAGCATCGCCAGCGCCTCGGGCGTGGCGGTCACCTGCTCCGTCATCATCTGCGAGAAGGGCGTCAGGTGCGCGGCCAGGCTGGCGTGGTTGACCTGGGTGTTCTGCGACAGCAGGGTCATCACCACCGAGATGCCGACGCTGCTGCCCAGATTGCGGACCAGGCTGAACAGGCTGGCGGCGTCGGTGCGCAGCCGCGGCTCCAGCGTGGCGAAGGCGATGGTGCTGAGCGGCACGAACACCAGCCCCAGCCCCAGCCCCTGCACCACGCCGCTGATGATGATCGGCTCGCGGTCCATCACGATGGTGAAGCCGGTCATGTACCACAGCGACCAGCTGGTCAGCAGCACGCCGGCCAGGATTAGCAGCCGCGCATCCACCCGGCGCACCAGCCGCCCCACCATCAGCATCGAGATCATCGTGCCGACGCCACGCGGCGCCAGAACAAGCCCGGTGGTCACCGTCGGATAGCCCAGCAGGTTCTGCAGCATCGGCGGCAGCAGCGCCATGGTCGCCAGCAGGATCACGCCGATCACGAAGATCAGGATCAGCCCGGTGACGAAATTGCGGTCGCGCAGCAGCGCCGGGTCGATGAAGGGCTCGGTCTTCGTGTTGCCGTGGGCGGTGGCGATGTGGATGGCGAAGACCCAGAAGGCGCAGGCGGCCAGCGCCGTCTCGATCCAGATCTCCGTCGCGCCGAACCAGTCCAGCTGCTCGCCGCGGTCCAGCAGCATCTGGAAGGCGCCGACCGCCAGCCCCAGCATGGCGAAGCCGAAGAAATCGAAGCTGCGGATGCGCCCCTTGGTCTCGTGCAGGAAGACCGCCATGCCGGCGAAGGCCAGCAGCCCGACCGGCAGGTTGATATAGAAGACCCAGCGCCAGCTGAAGCTGTCGGTCAGCCAGCCGCCAAGCGTCGGGCCGGCAATCGGGCCGACCATGATGCCGGCGCCCCACAGCGCCATCGCCTGCCCGTGCCGCTCCTTGGGGTTGATGTCCAGCAGCACCGATTGCGACAACGGCACCAGCGCCGCGCCGAAGATGCCCTGCACCAGCCGGAAGGCAACCATCTGCGTCAGGCTGCCGGCCAGCCCGCACAGCACCGACGCCGCCGTAAAGCCCGCCACCGCGATCAAGAACAGACGCTTGCGCCCGAAGCGGTCCGCCATCCAGCCGGTGGCCGGCGTCGCGATGGCCGCCGCGACGATGTAGGAGGTCAGCACCCAGGTGATGGTGTCCTGCGCCGCACCCAGGCTGCCCTGCATGCTGGGAAGCGCGACGTTGGCGATGGTGGTGTCCAGCACCTGCATGATGGTGGCGAGCATGATCGACACGGTGATCATGCCGCGATGCTTCACCTCATGCGGGGCTGCGGAGGATTGGCTGGCGGCCATGGGATGCCTGCGGATGATGGATGCGTAATTGCCTTACCGGATCGCCGCGACCGCGTTGCCGATGGCGCCCGGCAACGGCCGGCTGTAATGGGTGTCGACCTCGACCTCGGCACTGAGGCCGGTGCGCAGCGGCACGGGCTCGCCCTCCGTCCGGTCGATGCGGAGGCGGACCGGCACCCGCTGCACCACCTTCACCCAGTTGCCGGTGGCGTTCTGGGCGGGCAGGACCGAGAACTCCGATCCGGTGCCGGCGCCGATGCTTTCGACATGGCCGGTCAGGGTGCGGCCGGAATAGGCGTCCAGCACCACCGTCGCGGTCTGGCCGACCGCCATGTGGGTCAGGTCGGTTTCCTTGAAATTCGCCTCGACCCAGCTCGACCCGCTCATCACCAGGCTGACCGCCGACAGTCCGACCGAGGCGTATTGCCCGACCAGAAGCCGGTCGGTCTGGCTGACCACGCCATCGGCCGGCGCAGCCACCACCGTGTGGTCCAGATCGCGCTGCGCCGATGCCTTCTTCGCCAACGCCTCCAGCACCGTCGGATGGCGGTCGGTCGGGATGTCGGGATCGCCACCAAGGGCAGCACGGGCGCTGATCACCGCCTGCTTTTCCGTGTTCAGATCCTGCTGGGCCGCCATCAGGTCATGGCGCACCGAATCGTAGGTGGCCCGCGCGGCGACGCCGGTCTTCAGCAAATCCTGCTGGCGCTGGAACTCGCGCTGCTCGAAGGAGACCTTCTCCTCTGCCGCGGCCTGCTTGGCCTGCGCCTCACCCAGGTCGGCGCGCAGTTGCTCCACCTTCAGCCGGGCCGAAGCGAGCGCCGCGTCCGCCTGCTGCAAGGCCAGCCGGTAAGGTTCGTCATCGATGCGGAACAGCAGGTCGCCACGATGGACCGGCTGGTTCTCATGCACCGCCACCTCGACGATGCGACCGGAGATATCCGGGCTGATCGTCACCTTGTCCTGCTGGACATAGGCGTTGTCGGTCGAGACATAGCGTCCGCCAACTACGTATTCATAGCCGCCGCCGACCGCCACCAGCAGCGGCAGGGCGGCCATCAGCAGCCAGCGGCGCCAGCGTGTCCGGCGGACGGGCTTGGCGGCTGCATTCTGGGCATCGGGACGGGTATCGGTATCGCGGTCGGTCACGGCGGTCATGGCGGTCGGGTCCCGAAAGAAAAGACGGGTGCGTCAGGCTTTGGCGACGATTTTTTCGGATGCGGTCCTCACGGATGCATCGGCCCGGCGGTCGGAGAGGTTGGCGCGCATGTGGGCCAGCATCCCGACCAGCATGGCTTCGGCATCGGGCGGCAGGCCGGCCAGCGCCTCCGCATAGAGCCCGGCGGCGAGCGCCCGGCCCTGCTCCAGCACCGCATGGGCCTTCGGTGTCAGGTGCGGCAGCCGGGCGCGGCGGTCGGTTGGATCGGTGCGGCGTTCGATCCAGCCCCCCTCCTCCATGCGGTCGATCTGCCGGCAGAGCGTGATCGGCTCGATCTCCAGCAGGTCGGCCAGCGCCGCCTGCTTGATCCCCTCGTTCCGGGCCAGCGTGGCGATCACCGACCATTGTGGACGGGTCAGGCCGAGATGGCGGGCGCGCTGGTCGAAACGGACGCGCATCAACCGCGCCGTATCGGTCAAAACGGCGCCCAAGCTCATCGAATGGGGATTTCCGGAGCGGGAATCGGCAGGGGAGGACATAGGCAGATCATAAGCTTGCTTATCGGTTCATAAAAACTAATAAGCACGCTTATCATCGGCAATCCTCGCGGCGTGCATGGCAGGGCCACGCCCGCGTCGCGCCTCCGGTGCCCTGGAGAGGATCGCGCCTCTGGCGCGCGCGACAGGAGATTGCTAAGGTGCCCACCCGTTTCGTTCCATTCCTTTCGCCAATTCGCCAAAATCGACCAGCTGAGGACCGATCCATGCCGCACTACCGTTCCCGCACCTCCACCCACGGCCGCAACATGGCGGGCGCGCGCGGCCTGTGGCGGGCAACCGGTATGAAGGACGGCGATTTCGGCAAGCCGATCATCGCCATCGCCAACTCCTTCACCCAGTTCGTCCCCGGCCACGTCCATCTGAAGGATCTGGGCCAGCTGGTGGCGCGTGAGATCGAGAAGGCCGGCGGCGTGGCGAAGGAGTTCAACACCATCGCCGTGGACGACGGCATCGCCATGGGCCATGGCGGCATGCTGTATAGCCTGCCCTCGCGCGAGCTGATTGCCGACGCGGTGGAATACATGGCCAACGCCCATTGCGCCGACGCACTGGTGTGCATCTCCAACTGCGACAAGATCACGCCCGGCATGCTGATGGCCGCGATGCGCCTGAACATCCCGGCGGTCTTCGTTTCCGGCGGCCCGATGGAGGCCGGCAAGGTCAAGTGGCGCGGCAAGATCAAGTCGGTCGACCTGATCGACGCCATGGTCGCCGCCGCCGATCCGACCGTCTCGGATGAAGAGGCGGCGGAGATGGAGCGCGGCTCCTGCCCGACCTGCGGCTCCTGCTCCGGCATGTTCACCGCCAACTCGATGAACTGCCTGACCGAGGCACTGGGCCTGTCGCTGCCCGGCAACGGCACCATCCTGGCAACCCACGCCGACCGCAAGGAGCTGTTCCTCGCCGCCGGCCGGATGGCGGTCGATCTCTGCCGCCGCTGGTACCAGGAGGAGGACGCCACCGCCCTGCCGCGCGGCATCGCCACCAAGGAAGCGTTCGAGAACGCGATGACGCTCGACATCGCCATGGGAGGCTCGACCAACACCGTCCTGCACATCCTGGCGGCGGCGCAGGAGGGCGGCATCGATTTCACCATGGAGGACATCGACCGGCTGTCGCGCCGCGTGCCCAACGTCTGCAAGGTCGCTCCCGCCGTGGCCGACGTCCACATCGAGGATGTCCACCGCGCCGGCGGCATCTTCGGCATCCTTGGCGAACTGGACCGCGCCGGCCTGCTGAACCGCGAGGCCCCGACCGTGCACGCCCCGACGCTGGGTAAGGCGCTGGACCGTTGGGACGTGATGCGCACCCAGGACCAGTCCGTCCACACCCTGTATCGGGCCGCCCCCGGCGGCATCCCGACCGTCGTGCCCTTCAGCCAGGAACGCCGCTGGCCGGAACTGGACCTCGACCGCGAGAAGGGCGTGATCCGCAAGGCCGAGAACGCCTTCAGCCAGGATGGCGGCCTCGCCGTGCTGTACGGCAACATCGCGGAGAACGGCTGCATCGTGAAGACGGCGGGCGTCGACGCCTCCAACCTCGTCTTCGCCGGTCCGGCCCGCGTCTTCGAAAGTCAGGACGACGCAGTCGCCGGCATTTTGGGCGACGTGGTCAAGGCAGGCGAAGTGGTGGTCATCCGCTACGAGGGCCCGCGCGGCGGTCCCGGCATGCAGGAAATGCTGTACCCGACCAGCTATCTGAAGTCGAAGGGGCTTGGCAAGGCCTGCGCGCTGGTCACCGACGGCCGTTTCTCCGGCGGCACGTCCGGTCTGTCGATCGGTCACGTCTCTCCGGAGGCGGCCCAGGGTGGCGCCATCGGGCTGGTGCAGGACGGCGACCGCATCGAGATCGACATCCCCAACCGTGTCATCCGTCTCGCCGTCGACGACCAGGAGATGCAGCGGCGCCGCGACGCGATGAACGCCAAGGGCATGGATGCCTGGAAGCCGGTAAACCGTGACCGCCTCGTTTCTCCGGCGCTCCGCGCCTATGCCGCCCTGACCACCAGCGCCGACCGCGGTGCAGTGCGTGACGTGAGCCAGGTGGAGAACATCGCCTTCCGCCGGTGACAGGGATTAAGGGACGGTCGCCAGCATCCCCGCACTCCGGCACAATCGGCATTCATCACAAGTAACAATCAAAGCGCCGCGCAAGTCGCGGCGCTTTCTTTTTGCCAGCAACTACATACGCAGATATGTTACTTTCCGTTGGCGGGAAAATCTTCGGGTGTCGCATCGCTCGGATGTTCGCAAAATTCGAAATGCATGCTCTAATATGCCAACGCGAATTCCGCGAGGGGGGCGGACGTGGCGGACACCATGTTGGGCGCAGCGACGGACGAAGGCCGTCCCTGGCAGGAGGCATCTCGCCTGCCGGGCGATA
>Ga0206117_101199_pt1 | contig 15031 bp, 19 predicted proteins | sample 3A5Ametagenome_FD_177997 | JGI IMG/M metagenome (GOLD analysis project Ga0206117, IMG submission 177997) | Enriched microbial communities from leaf-cutter ant dump, University of Wisconsin, Madison, United States - 3A5A | ecosystem: Environmental > Terrestrial > Nest > Insects nest > Nest dump... | reverse complement strand
TGGGGCAATCTATCATCATCGATATCCTGCGCGGCAGACAAATAGATCAGTACAACGTTGAGGCTGCTGACAGGTACATGGAAACGGCCATCGCATTCTTCCGAGGCGAGGAGATGCGACGGAAGCATGGGCATTTCGCAGGATATACCCTTCACTGACCGGAGCGTCTGCTAGATCAGGGGCCGAAACAGAGCATGACGGAAGCCAAGGAACCACCGAAGAAAAGCCGTTTCCGCAAAGGGCAATCAGGCAATCCAAAAGGGCGGCCCGCTGGCTCGCGCTCGAAAGTACTCGTTGCGCTTGATGCCCTCGGAGAGGGCGAGGCGGAAGCCATTGTGCTTGCAATGGTCAAGCAGGCCAAGGGCGGCGACGTAGCCGCGGCCCGGGCAATCCTTGATCGCGTATGGCCGCCTCGTAAGGGCGCTCGACTTCAGTTCGATTTGCCCGAGGTGACAAAGGCGGAGGAGCTGCCGGCGGCAATTGCGTCCATCACCCGGCAGGTGGCCGATGGAGAGGTTTCACCTGATGAGGCGGCAGCCATCGTGTCGTTGCTGGAGGCCCATCGGAAGGCACTGGAAACAGGCGAGCTTGCTGCCCGTGTTGCAGCGTTGGAAGAAAGGCTGGAGAAGCGATGAGCATCCCTCTTCATTGCGGCTGGGCGAAAGCAGAAAGTCGAGCCTTTGTCGAATCTACCCCGAAGGCTAAGGCAGGAGGTTCTCATGGCCGTTAATCTGGTCGCTCGCGTCGACAAGCTGGAGACGAAGGCCGGCGCGGCGGTAAAGTCCATTCCGAAGGTCATTCGGATCGTCACCAGCGATGAGGACGAGGTCGAAGTCAGGCGCCTTGCTCGTGAGGCAGGCTACGACGACGGCCCCGATAGCACGGATATTCTGGTTGTTCGGCTTGTTGCTCTGAAGCCGAGAGAAGTTCGGGATGCAGATGATTTGTGAGGTGGCTTTATCCGCATACCACGAATTGCAGAGGGATGCAGTTGTGGCGGCGGCGCTGCGGGCGGATTCCTGATGATATCATGAAGGCTGAGGGACGGGGACGTGAGCCTGACAATCGGTTTTGTTGCAGAACTTTGCCGGGCAGGTAATCAGGCCGCCACCATGGTCGGCCGCGTCGTGGGCAGGTTTACGAGGATGTGATAAGGCGCTCCATCTACAGATAACTACTGGACACTACTAATTTTAGTTAGCTATTGCTAGACATCTGTAGTTTCGCGAGATTCGGAAATGGACCCCTTTTTAAACCCTTTCGCACCGGGAGCAGGCAGCAGACCGCCCGAGCTTGCCGGGCGTGATGCCATCCTCGAAAGTGCGAAAATCGCATGCGGCCGAGCTTTAAAAGGGCGCGCTGCTCGCTCAATGATGCTGCTAGGGCTTCGCGGTACTGGAAAAACAGTGCTGTTAAGTGAGATAGGCAGGAACGCTGAGGCAGCCGGCTTGTTGGTGTCTAAGGTCGAGGCGCCTGAGGAAACAAATCTTGCGAATCTTCTTTTCCCCGAGATGCGCAAGATTGCGCGGTCGCTATCAGGCATCGAGGCGGCGAAGCATCATGCGGGTAAGGCTCTGGGTGGCCTTCGCAATTTCGCTTCAGTATTCAAAATCGAGGTCGGCGGTATAGGCATTGGGATCGAGCCTACCCCCGAGCCAGGATTGGCAGAAAGCGGTGACCTTCAGCATGACCTACCTGACCTTTTTGGCCAGATCGGGCGCGCGGCTCAATCAGCAGGCAAGGGCTGGCTTCTGCTTATAGACGAAGTCCAATATCTCTCAGAAGCAGATTTATCCGGCTTGATAGTAGCCTTGCATCGGATGTCGCAAGACGCTCTTCCAGTCGTATTTGTCGGCGCAGGCCTGCCCCAAGTTGCCAAGCTGGCTGGGGATGCAAAATCTTACGCAGAAAGATTGTTTAGTTATCCTCCTGTAGGAGCTTTGGATAAAGAAGCGGCATCTAAGGCTGTTGCAATACCAATCAAGGACGAAGGCGCCAGCATTTCACTGGATGCTTTAGATCAAATATTCGATTTGACGCAAGGGTATCCGTTTTTCCTTCAAGAGCTTTCTTCGTTCTCTTGGAATAATGCAGAGGGGCCAGAGATACAGGTAAATGATATATCCGCATCGTATGATGAAACTGTCCATTCTCTAGACGAAGGATTTTTTCGCGTCCGCCTAGACCGTCTCACAAAAGCCGAAGTTCAGTTTGTGGATGCGATGGCGTCACTAGGTGATGGCCCTTATCAATTTTCGGATATCGCTAAAGTCATGAGGAGGGACCCAAAGTCCCTTGGGCCAGCTCGCGCGAGCATAATCTCCAAGGGCATGATCTACAGCACCGATCACGGGTATCTCGATTTCACCGTCCCATTATTCGCTGACTTTGTCAGGCGACAGCACGCCCCTTGATCTAGTGCAAGTCGGCAACTCCCCGCCCCAGCGGGATTTCTTTTTATCCTGCCCTCTCCCAGCCCGCCCACCGGCGGGTTCTTTTATGGGAGCCGCCACGGGCGGCTATACGGTAACCGATGTCACGCTCCCACGTTGTCTTCCGTCTGCGATGCGCAGCTTGCACCTAGCCAGAAATTCTCGGTCGGTGGGAAACTCTCATGCGGAAGGACGAGTGCGTTATCTGCTGCCGCGATGCGCTCCATAAGATCGATCTGGGCGGGCGTGAGCTTTGTCCAGGCAAACGGTTTGCGGGTCATTTTAGATCATTGCTGGCCTTTGACAGCCGCACGCCAGCGCCTCCTCCATTCTCGGGTATGAAGGTTATTCCGGCGGCTTCAAAGGTCATGCGAAGCAACTTGAGATTTGAATCTCGCATCTCTCCTCCCTTCTCGAATGCCCTGATGGAAACCGCGCTTATCGAAACGCGCTCGGCAAGCTCGGCTTGCGTCCAGTTCAGGAGCGCCCGCGCGGCTCTGCATTGTTCAGGGGAGATCATAAACTTTCCTTTTTCGTAAGTTTGCTATTGCAAAGATAAGTTACGCAGCTTATGTTTAACGCAAGTTAACGCCCCAAAGGGAAAGTTTCAATGTTCAACCGCTCGCAAATCATGAAGGCCGCCTGGGCGCAGTATCGCAGCGCCAAGGCATATGTCGCCAGCAATCCCTACCTGCACGGCACTGTCGTCCGCTTCGGGGACTGCCTCAGGGAGGAATGGAAGCGCGCCAAGATGGAAGCCGCCAAGGCAAAGCGTGATGCCGCCGTGGTTGCCCGCATCGAGGCCCTCAAGGCTGAAATCCTCGCTCTTGACTGCAAGCCTTTCGGTATCCGCATCGGTGCCGAGCGTGCGGTCCTTTCTACGGAACTGGCAAAGCTGGAGGCTGCATGATGTCCGAGACGAACCTTCTCCGCCTTGGCGCTGAATTCTCCGCCCTCATGGCCGATTACCGTGCCGCGCAGTCTCAGCTTGCCGCGCTCCAGCATGAGGCCGACCGCACGGCCTCGGATGCAGGCTTGGTCTACGGCTCCTCGGCCTGGTCGGAACATCGGTTCGCCGTGACCGGCCGCACCGTCCACCACGTCAACGCCCTTTACGAAAAGCTGGAGGATCTGGCGCAGGCCATCGCACCCATTCGGCCCTCCTGCTTCGCCGGCCTTCTGATCAAGGCCCGCGCTCACCACTTCGCCGGCAACCCCGTCGCCATCATCACCGAAATTGAAGCCCTGGCGCAGGCTGACATGGGGGAGGCTGCATAAACGGAACGTCTACCCGGCTTTGCCGTCGCGGCACAGCCACCTGTGGAAATCAACGGCGCTGTTACGACGTTTCAAGCTCAACGTTGCCGGCACGCCAACGCGAACGAATAGATCGGACCGACCCAAGGAGGACCAAATGAACGCCAAGAATTCCAGCATCACCACCGAGCCGAAGGATGTGCAGGTTGCCACAAGCCTCGCCGTATTGGCGAAGGTTCAGGCCGAGGCGGTTAAGCCCGACGCCGTGGAAGCTACATCTGAGATCGATCTTCTCATCCGCCGCTTCTATGCCGACAAGGATGCATGGAGCGCGACGGCAGACGAGGACGGCGATCTGATCGCCGATGGCCCGGAATACGAAAACTCGTGGGCCTCGTGCAAAGACCTGATCCGCTACCAGTGCCGGACGGATGAGGACGTGCGCCGGAAGGTGACGGCGATCCTTGAAAACGGCTGGCTGAGGGAAACTGCGGAAATCGGCTTCGACGATGAGCCGTTCAATTTCGGCCACTTCCTCAAGACGCTGATCGTCCCGGCTACGGGCTGAAACACAGCGCTGCAATATCGACAACCAGCAAGGCCCTCCATCGCAGGGGGCCTTTTTCAGTTGATTCCCGCGCCGGATGGTCTCTTTGAGGCCATTGCTGACCAGGTTGTCAATCATTGCCGCCCATCGCCCGCAATCAAATTTGGTTGGCGAACGGCAATGTCTCCATGCGATAGTCGATAACTTCGATTCATGCGCAAACGCCGTTTTACGAAGTAACGGGGGGAGTGAGATGGACCTTGCGCCGAAATTCCCATCGCCGTTTGGTGTAGCGCTCGATCAGATCGTCAAAGGCCTCGTAGGCTTTACCTTCATCGAAGCCTTGTTCAACGAGTCGGGCGACAATCTCATCCTCGACCCGGAACAGGGTTTCCATCTGCCCTTTCGCGGCCGATCCGGTGATGGACCAATGCAGAAGGGCGCGGGCGATGTCGTCGCGTGAGGGCTTGCGCTCCCGCTTTGCCTGATCCCGTAGGGCCTGCTGGCGCTCGCGCTGTCTTTCGTTTCTCTGCTTTATCGTCTTTTTCATGGTGCTGCCCTCCTAGAACATTATGCTCATAGGAGATGGCAAGCGACGAACGACAGTAGCCTCATGGCTCGATTATTTCGACGCGACAGATGTGCTTCGCGCCCGGCCCTCAAAGATTTTCAGATAGTTCATGGTGGTGATGTCCTGCGCATACATGCAGTGCAGAAGCCAAATCCGTTTCCAAAGTTCATTATCTTCCGGCAAATAATTCACGGCGAGGCCGAGTTCCTTCGCCTCCCGATGGTCAACGACGGAGCCATGAGAATGGAAAACGTTCTTCGTTGAAAGCGCCGTAACGACAGCACTTACATCTTGCTGTGATTTGCCAGCAAGCATACCTTTTTCGAGAAGTGAGGTCGCGAGTTTGTTGGTCTGCATAATGGCATAGGCAGCAAGACGATGCAGAGGGTAGTTTTGTTGGGCTATCTGGGTTTCGACTAGGATGGAAGCAGGAACCCCATTCAAATGAGGGTCAATGGGACCGAGTTCGGATGTGGGCCCCATAATAATTTCCCGTGCTGCCAGGCAAATCATCGTGCCATTACTCTTTGCGGCGTTGGCAACAATTACCCGTAGGTCTGGCACAGTGCTTTGGAGCAGTGAGACGATAGCCTCAGTGGCGTCTGTCTCGCCTCCGTTTGTCTCGAGTAGGAGATCCGCAGGGACGCCGTTGAGGTCGCCAAGCATTTCTGCAACGTAGGGAACGTCACCAGCATTGATGATCGATTCCTGCTTGAACCGGTTGGCGAAGTAGACCACCAAGCGTCGGCCCGTTATCTCCTCTATATCAGAGATGAGAAGCTGGCGGAGGTATCGGTCTTTTTGCTGAACCCAGAACAATGGCGACTGGCTAGGAAGGGCCTTCCCTCTCGGAAACTTCGCTTGATCGCTCGTGCTAGTCTTGCTCGCGTCCTTGCTCATGTTCCCTCGGAAGTTTTGTATCCGCGGCATCGCCGTGAACCATACGGCGCATCTTGTCATAGTCCGGTCGCGGTTCGGTAGGGGCATGAACGACGCGAGTATCCACCATACGTCCCGAAGACTTTGGACGGGTGATGTCAGAAATGTCGGCCATTGCGACGGACTGATAGACGTTCATTTTGCTCTCCATCGAGCAGCTCTGTGCTCACTTCATTCATAGAAGCTGGCCATTGCGCCAAGCTAGCGGCCCATTACGAGAGAATCAGTGACGAGTCTCTACGTCAAGTACATTATATTGCCGGTGGCGATATGGTGGCGACACGAAACCGCGAAGGCAAAGTCACCTTGCGATGGATTGCTCTAAATAACTGGATCTTCTGAGAAAAATGGAGCGGGTGAAGCGATTCGAACGCTCGACCCCAACCTTGGCAAGGTTGTGCTCTACCCCTGAGCTACACCCGCTCATCGTCATCGGCCCGGGGTAGTTCGCTTGGCCGAAGGTCGCTGCGTTGCGGCGACGGGCGCTATATGGCCCAAGGATTTTTCAAATGCAACAGGGAAATGCCGGATTTGGGAGAAAAAAATGCGACCGCATTGCAGGTCCCGGATTTCCGGGCGGTTGCGTGCGGGCGGGGGACGTCCTATCAGCGGGCAGGAGCAATCTGCCGGGAACCATGACATGAGCGAGACGCAGCCGAAGACCGACAAGGACCTTTTCCAGTTTCTCGACGGGCTGGGCATCGCCCATGCCACGAAGGAGCACGCGCCAGTCTTCACCGTCGCCGAATCGGTGGCGCTGCGCGACGAGATTCCGGGCGGCCACACGAAGAACCTCTTCGTGAAGGACAAGAAGGACAACTATTTCCTGATGACCGTGGAGGAGCATGCGGCGGTGGACCTGAAGACCATCCATACCGTCATCGGTGCGGCAAGCCGCGTCTCCTTCGGCCGGCCGGAAAAGCTGATGGAGTATCTCGGCGTCATTCCGGGCGCGGTCACCGCCTTCGGGGTCATCAACGATACGGAAGGCAAGGTGAAGATCATCATCGATGCCGATCTCATGGAATATGATACGATCAATTGCCATCCGCTGCGCAATGATGCGACGACCTCGATCGGCTCGAAGGATCTCCTGCGCTTCATCGAGGCGACGGGGCACGAGCCGCTTGTCTTGAAAGTCACGGCCTGACATACGATCTCAAAGGCGCAAGCAGAGAAGGCGCTCCCGCGCCACAGGAGAGACCCATGAGTGCAGGCGACAACCCCTACGCATCGTCCTACGGCGGGCAGATGAACGTTTCGGCGAGCTATGGCGGCGCGGCACCGGCGGACGACCTGATCGCCGACACGACGACGGCGAATTTTTCGCGCGACGTGCTGGAGGCTTCGCGCCAGCAGCCCGTCCTCGTCGATTTCTGGGCACCCTGGTGCGGCCCCTGCAAGCAGCTCCAGCCGGTCATCGAGAAGGTCGTGCGCGAAAGCGCGGGCCGGGTGAAGCTCGTCAAGCTCAACATCGACGACCACCCCTCCATTCCCGGCCAGCTCGGCATCCAGTCCATTCCCGCCGTCGTCGCCTTCGTGGCCGGCCGGCCGGTGGACGGCTTCATGGGCGCCGTGCCGGAAAGCCAGATCCGTGAATTCATCGACAAGATCGCCGGTCCCGCCGGCGCGGACGAGAAGGCCGAGATCGAGGCGCTGCTGGCCGAGGCGAAGGCCCTTTTCGACGCCGGCGACCTCGGCGGGGCGGCCGACCTCTACGGTGCGTTGCTGCAGGCCGATCCGGAGAACGCGGCCGCGCTTGCCGGTATCGCCGAGTGCATGATCGCCGCCGGCCAGCCGGAGAACGCCCGCCAGATGCTGACGAACGCGTCGGAAACGGTTGCGGCCGACCCGGCCGTTGCGGCGGTCGTCAAGAAGCTCGACCAGATCGAGGAGGCGCGCAAGCTCGGCGATCCGGCGGCGCTCGAGCAGGCGCTGGCGCAGGACCCGGACGACCATGCCGCGCGGCTGAAGCTCGCGAAGATCCGCAATGTGGAGGGCGACCGCCAGGCGGCGGCCGATCATCTGCTCTACATCATGAAGCGCGACCGTGCCTTCGAGGACGACGGTGCGCGCCGCGAGCTGCTGCAGTTCTTCGACGTCTGGGGGCCGAAGGATCCGGCGACGATCGCCGCCCGCCGCAAGCTGTCGTCGATCCTGTTTTCGTAAGGTTTTTACGGAAGGTGAGGGGCGGCGTCTCTTGAGAAATGCCGCGTCCACCCCACATTCCGAAAGGGCGCGATGACGAGGGGCGGGGAAACGCCGCGCCGCGGAACGGGAAGGCAATGCCATGCATGTGGGAAACGCGCGTTACCTGAAACCGGAGGACCTGCCGGAGGCCATTCCGGTGTTTCCGCTGACGGGCGCGCTGCTTCTGCCCGGTGGGCAATTGCCGCTGAACATCTTCGAGCCGCGCTATCTTTCTATGATCGACGACGCGCTTTCCGCGCACCGGCTGATCGGCATGGTGCAGCCGGTCTTCGGCGGCGAGCGCATGCAGGAAGCCGAGACCGAGGCGCCGGCGCTCTGCCAGGTCGGCTGCATCGGCCGCATCACCTCCTTTACCGAGACCGGCGACGGACGCTACATCGTCTCGCTGACGGGCGTGTGCCGCTACCGGCTGCTGGACGAACTGCGCGGCGACAGGTCCTATCGCAGCTTCCATATCGCGCCCTTCATTGCCGATCTTTCGGCGGGCGACGAGGAGAAGAGCGTAGACCGGGAGGCGCTGCTCGCCGCCTTCAAGGCCTATCTCGATGCCAACAAGCTGGAGGCCGACTGGGAGAGCGTGGAACGGGCCAGCAATGCCACGCTCGTCAATTCCATGGCGATGATGTCGCCCTACGGGCCGGCGGAAAAGCAGGCCCTCCTCGAAGCGCCGGATCTCAAGACCCGCGCCGAGACCCTGATCGCCATCACCGAGATCGTGCTCGCGCGCGGCTACGGCGACGTCGACACGCGGCTGCAATAGGTGGGGCTTATGGTTGCCAGTGCCAGCCGCGTCGATCCGAAACTGCTCGAACTGCTCGTGTGCCCGCTGACCAAGGGCCGGCTGACCTATGATGCGGAAGCGCGCGAACTGATTTCGGAAAAGGCAAGACTCGCCTATCCGATCCGCGACGGCATTCCCATCATGCTGATCTCCGAGGCGCGCGAGATCAAGGACTGAGCCGTGGTTCGAGGGCCGGGCGCGCCCGAGCATTCGTTAACGCCCACGTCGAAGCTGTGGATCCTCGAGTCAAGCCCGAGGATGACGAACGAAAGGGCGTGGGGAGGCGAAGCTCAGATGCGCTGGCCGACCAGCAGGCGGGGGTGGCCGCCGCCGGCGGTGCCTTCGGCCTGGCGGATGAAGAAGGATTTGAGGCCCGGCAGGCGGTCGACCATGCCGAGGCCGACGTCGCGCAGCACGCGTAGCGGCGTCGCGTCGTTGGAGAACAGGCGGTTCAGGACGTCGGTGGTGATGCCCATGCGTACCGTGTCGAAGCGGCGCCAGGTCTCGTAGCGTTCCAGTACGGACAGCGCGCCGATATCGAGGCCGAGACGGTCGGCCTCGACGATGGTCTCGGCAAGCGCTGCCACGTCCTTGAAGCCGAGATTGAGGCCCTGGCCGGAAATCGGATGGATGCCGTGGGCGGCGTCGCCCGCCAGCGCAAAGCGCGGGGCGACGAAGGCGCGGGCGAGCGTCAGGCCGAGCGGGAAGGCGCGGCGGCCGCCGACGACCTTCAGCGCGCCCAGCCTGTGGCCAAAGCGGCGCTCCAGCTCTTCCTCGAAGACGAGGTCGTCGCTCTCGATGAGGCGGCGGGCGTCCTCCGTGCGCTCGGTCCACACGAGCGAGGAGCGGTTGCCGGTGAGCGGCAGCGTGGCGAAGGGGCCGGCGGGCAGGAAATGCTCTTCCGCCGTGCCGTCGTGCGGGCGCTCGTGCTCGACCGTGGTGACGATGCCGGACTGGCCGTAGTCGAAACGCACGGTCTTGATGCCGGCCATGTCGCGCAGCCTGGAGCGCACGCCGTCGCAGGCGACGAGCAGGCGCGTGCGACGTTCCGTGCCGTCGGAGAGGCGGACGGCCCTCTCGTGCTGGCCTGTCGAAAAGCCTTCCGCCGAGGTCGACCAGCGCACGGGGATGCCGAGGGTCTCGGCCTGGCGCAGCAGGCTGCCGGTCATCGCGCGGTTCGGCACCATATGGGCGAAGGGCTGGCCGTCGTCGGTCGAGCCGGTGCCCTCGAAGGTGAGGAAGACGGGGCGCACGGGATCGGCCGTGCGCGAATCGGTGATGACCATGCGGCGGATCGGCTCGGCCTCGGGGGCGATCTCGTTCCACACGCCGAGGACATCGAGGAGGTTGCGCGCGGCCGCGACGATGGCCGAGGCGCGCTCGTCCTTCTGCCAGACATGTTCCGGCGCGCCGTCCACCACCTCGACGGCAAGGTGCGGCGCGGCCTTCTTGACGGCGACCGCCAGCGACAGGCCGACATAGCCGCCGCCGGCGACAAGGACGTCGAGCATCGGGGCATCGGTCATGGCAATCTCCTGGCCGCTTGAGGTCTTGTTTCCGTCTATATAGAGGAGGAGGACGCAGTTTCCTACCGTGGAGGCCATGCCCAAATGTCGCGTCGATCCGCCGAAAATCCCGCCATGGATACGCTTCTCGAAACGCTCGACCTGGAGCGGCTGGAGGTACGCCTCTTCCGGGGCAAGAGCCCGCAGGTCGGCTGGCAGCGGGTGTTCGGCGGACAGGTGATCGGCCAGGCGCTCGTCGCGGCGACGCGGACGGTGGAGGAGGAGAACCGTTTCGCCCACTCGCTGCACGCCTATTTCGTTCGGCCGGGCGATCCCGCCGTGCCGATCATCTACGACGTGGAGAACGTGCGCGACGGCGGCTCCTTCGCCACGCGCCGGGTGATCGCCATCCAGCACGGCAAGCCGATCTTCTTCATGACGGCCTCCTTCCAGGACGATGAAGACGGTTTCGAGCACCAGACGGCGATGCCGGACGTGCCGCCGCCGGAAAAGCTGCTCGGCGAGGCGGAGCTGAAGGCGCAGTTCATGGCCGGCGCGCCGGCGCATATCCGCGCCTATTGGGAGCGGCCGCGGCCGATCGAGCTGCGCCCGGTCTCCCTTGCCCACTATCTCTCCTCGGAAAAGCTCGATCCGCACCAGAACATATGGGTGCGTACGACCGGGCCGGTGCCGCACGACCGCCGCCTGCAGATGGCGGTGCTCGCCTATCTCTCCGACATGACGCTGCTCGACACATCGCTCTTCGCGCACGGCACCTCCGTGCTCGACCGCTCGCTGCAGGTCGCCAGCCTCGACCATGCCATGTGGTTCCATCGCCCGCCGGTGCTCGACGACTGGCTGCTCTACAGCCAGGACAGCCCGTCCGCTTCTGGCGGGCGCGGCATGACGCGCGGCGCGATCTTCACCCGAGACGGCACGCTGATCGCCTCGGTCGCCCAGGAGGGGCTGATTCGGAAAAGGGCAACTGATTAAATTCTGCCCATCATCTCAATAGCGCCTATTTTTTGACCATCCGCGGTGGTGATTTTTTACGCCGCTGCGGACTTCCTATTTTTATCCTTTTTATTTCAATTGTTTAGAGAAGCCGTTCGAATCTGGCACGCCCCTTGAATGTGTAGCTTCGGTCGCCGCGGACAGCCTGTCCCGGCAACTCGGAGAGATGGCCCCGGCTGGGGACAAGCACGAAGGATGGGAAACCAGATGAAAATCGTAATGGCCATTATCAAGCCGTTCAAACTCGACGAGGTGCGTGAGGCCCTCACCGCCGTCGGCATCCAGGGCCTGACCGTGACCGAAGTGAAGGGTTACGGGCGCCAGAAGGGGCATACGGAAATCTACCGCGGCACCGAATATGCCGTCAGCTTCCTGCCGAAACTGAAGATCGAGATCGCCGTTGCCAGCGACCTCGCCGACACGGCGGTCGAAGCGATCGCCGCTGCCGCCAAGACCGGCCAGATCGGCGACGGGAAGATCTTCGTCTACGCCATCGACCATGCCGTGCGCATCCGCACGGGCGAAACCGATTCCGAAGCGCTCTAAGCGAGCGGCCTGTCAGGGAGCATTCTTAAATGTCGTCTAACTCGATCATCAACACACTCGCCCGCGTCGGCGTCGCAGCGACCGCCCTGCTGGCGCCGGTGGCTGCCTTCGCCCAGGAAGCAACGGAAACGGCAGCGGAGGCGGCACCGGCCGCCGCCGCGATCAATTCCGGCGATACCGCCTGGATGCTGACGTCCACCGTCCTCGTGCTCTTCATGATCCTGCCGGGTCTTGCCCTGTTCTACGGCGGCCTCGTGCGCAGCAAGAACATGCTGTCCGTCCTCATGCAGTGCGTCGTCGTCTCCGCTGCGATCATGATTGTCTGGGTCGTCTACGGCTATAGCCTCGCCTTCTCCAACGGCGGCGGCCTCAACACCTTCGTCGGCGGCTTCGAGAAGCTGTTCCTTGCCGGCGTGACGCCCGACAGCGTCTCCGGGTCGATCCCGGAATATGTCTTCATCGCCTTCCAGATGACCTTCGCCTGCATCACGCCGGCGCTGATCGTCGGTGCCTTCGCCGAGCGCATCAAGTTCTCGGCCGTCGTGCTCTTCTGCATCCTCTGGGTTACCGTCGTCTATTTCCCGATGGCCCACATGGTCTGGTCGGGTGACGGCGCGCTGATGTGGGATTGGGGTGCGATCGACTTTGCCGGCGGCACCGTGGTCCACATCAATGCCGGCGTTGCAGGCCTCGTCGGCGCGATCATGGTCGGCAAGCGTACGGGCTTCGGCAAGGATATGATGGCTCCGCACTCCATGACGCTGACCATGGTCGGCGCGTCCATGCTCTGGGTCGGCTGGTACGGCTTCAATGCGGGTTCGGCCGCCGCCGCCAACGGCGTGGCCGGTCTTGCCATGATCAACACCTTCACCGCCACGGCCGGCGCGGTCGTCGCATGGTGCGTCATCGAAACCGTCGCCCGCGGCAAGGCCTCCATGCTCGGCGCGGCCTCCGGCGTCATCGCCGGCCTCGTTGCCGTCACGCCAGCTGCCGGCGCCGTCGGCCCGATCGGCGCGATCGTCCTCGGCGCGATCGCTTCGGCGCTCTGCTACTTCTTCGTCTCCGTCGTGAAGAACAAGTTCGGCTATGACGACACTGCCGACGTCTTCGGCGTGCACGGCGTCGGCGGCATCGTCGGTGCCATCGGCTCGGGCGTCTTTGCCGCGACCTCGCTGGGCGGCGTCGGCTATGCCGAAGGCATCACGATGGGCGTGCAGGTCTGGATCCAGATCAAGTCGGTCCTCGTCACCATCGTCTGGTGCAGCGTCGGCTCGGCGATCCTCTACAAGGTCGTCGACGTGATCGTGGGCCTGCGCGTATCCGTGGAGGCCGAGCGCGAGGGCCTCGACCTCTCCTCCCATGGCGAGGCGGCCTACCACTCGTAACGGCCTGCGGGGCCGGTGAGGCCCCGCCACGATCCCGTCGCGGCATGGTGTTCCATGCCGCTCCTGGCCCGGACCTTCGTCCGGGCCCTTTTCATTGGGGCATAAACCGTCCCGGGGCGGGCATGGTTAACACGCCATTAAATTTTCCTTCGTAGGGTTCGCCATCAGGCACGCCCGCGAATCACGCCGGGTTGCCGTGATTTTTTGTAGGCACAGGCTGTAACCATGAGCAGAAGCATTTCGGCAGGACTGGACAACCGTCACGACCGCTTCGTTCTGTCGGCATTCGTCTGGCGGCAGGTACAGGCGCTCCTCGGGCTTGCCATCTTCCTCGGCCTTGCGCTCGCCATTGCCGCGCTCTCCACCTGGAACGTCTCCGACCCCAGCCTTTCCTATGCCTCCAGCGGCGAGCCGAAGAACATCCTCGGCTATCCGGGCGCGGTCTTCGCCGACCTCTTCATGCAGTTCTTCGGCCTTGCCAGCGTCATCGCGCTGCTGCCGGTCGTCGCGTGGGGGCTGGCCATGGTCAGCGGCCGGCGTTTCAGCCGCGTGCCGCAGCGCGCCGCCGCCTGGTTCGGCGGGGCGATCCTCGCCTCCGCTGCTCTCGCCTGCATTCCCGGCCCCGTCACCTGGCCGTTGCCGACGGGACTCGGCGGCGTCTTCGGCGATATGATCCTGCGCTTTCCCGCCCTCTTCACGGGCGCCTATCCGACGGGCGTCTTCGCCACCGTCCTCGGCTGCATCATCGCCGTGCCGGCCGCCTGGATGACGGTGTTCAGCGCCGGCCTCATCGGCGCCCCCGCCATCGACGATGAGGAGGACTTCGCGCCGGTGCCGGTGCAGAGCCGCGCCCGCCCCGTTGCGGAAGCCGACGACGATGACGAGGAGCGGGAAGGCCCGCTCACGCTCTTTGCCGGCGCCATGACCCACGCGTGGTTCACCGGCCAGGCGCGCGTGCGCCGCCTCTTCGGCCTTTCGGGCCAGCGTCGCAGGGCGCGCGGCATCGAGCAGCCCTACGATTTCAACGAGGACGAGTTCGGCACCCTCAACGAGCCGGTGCGAGCCCGCGCCTCCGCGCGTTCCTCCGAGCGCGTCGAGCCCTCCATGGAAGGCCGCCGGACGGTCTCGGCCCCCTCCATCGAACTCGACGACGACCTGCCCTTCGACATGGACGGGCCGCTTGACCGCCCGAGCGGCATCCTGCCGGATGACGACGAGGACGATGTTGCCGCCGACTGGGCGCCGCGCCGCGCCCCGGCCCGCCAGCCCGCACCGGCCGCCGGCGCCCGCGTCGTCGCGCCCGCCGCCCGGCCGAAGCCCGGCCAGCGCGTCGACCGCGAGGCGCAGGCCTCCTTCGTCGGCCCGGACGGCTTCCAGCTTCCCTCGCTGCATCTTCTCGCCGAGCCGAAGGGGCAGGTGCGCGATGCGACCCTTTCGGCCGACGCGCTGGAGCAGAACGCCCGCATGCTGGAAGGCGTGCTGGAGGACTTCGGCGTCAAGGGCGAGATCATCCATGTGCGTCCCGGCCCCGTCGTCACGCTCTACGAGCTGGAGCCGGCCCCCGGCATCAAGTCGTCCCGGGTCATTGGCCTTGCCGACGACATCGCTCGCTCGATGAGCGCCATTGCCGCCCGCGTCGCCGTCGTGCCGGGCCGCAACGCCATCGGCATCGAGCTGCCGAACGCGACGCGCGAGACCGTCTACCTGCGCGAGCTCCTCGCATCCCGCGATTTCGAGACTTCCAAGGCGCGCCTTGCCATGGCGCTCGGCAAGACGATCGGCGGCGAGCCGGTCATTTCCGACATCGCCAAGATGCCGCATCTCCTCGTCGCCGGCACCACCG
>Ga0206117_101196_pt1 | contig 15048 bp, 9 predicted proteins | sample 3A5Ametagenome_FD_177997 | JGI IMG/M metagenome (GOLD analysis project Ga0206117, IMG submission 177997) | Enriched microbial communities from leaf-cutter ant dump, University of Wisconsin, Madison, United States - 3A5A | ecosystem: Environmental > Terrestrial > Nest > Insects nest > Nest dump... | reverse complement strand
CGTGCGCGGAATCGTCGGCTGTGTGCCGGACGGGCGTGAGACTGTCGAGGACCTCGCCCGCCGGTTCGGCGAGGAGGCGGCCCGCAAGGTCGCCGCCGCCACCGGGATCGAGGAGCGGCGGATCGCTGCCCCCGGCCAATGCACCAGCGATCTTGCCGAGGCCGCCGCCGGCCGACTGCTCGACGGATTGGGGTGGGAGCCGGACAGCATCGACCTGCTGGTTCTGGTGACTCAGACCCATGACCAGACGCTGCCCGGCACCGCATCGCTGCTGCACCGGCGGCTCGGGCTGCGCAAGGCGGCGGCGGTGCTCGACATCACCCATGGCTGCTCCGGCTTCGTCTATGGGCTTTGGGTCGCCGGCGGGATGCTGAAGCTGGCCGGACGGCGGGCGCTGCTGCTGGTCGGCGACACCACCTCGCGGCTGATCGACCCGGAAGACCGGGCGGTCGCCCCGCTGTTCGGCGACGGGGCCGCCGCGGTGGCGCTGGAGCTTGACGATGGCGCCGCTCCGATCGCCATCGACCTGGGCAGCGACGGTACCGGCGCTCCCTATCTGGCGGCCGACGGCGGGGCGATGCGCCATCCGGACCGGCCGGCACGCCTCTTCATGGACGGGACCCAGGTCTTCGCCTTCACCCTGCGCGAAGTGCCGGGAAGCGTGCGGGCCGCACTCGACGGCGCCGGCTGGACCATGGAGATGGTCGACCACCTCGTCCTGCATCAGGCCAATGCCCAGATGATCCGCCATCTGGGCCAGAAGCTTGGCGTCGCGGCCGACCGCACGGTCATTTCCCTGCGCGACGTCGGCAACACCAGTTCCGCCTCCATTCCCTTGGCGCTGGCCGCTTCGCTGGCCGGCAGCCTGGCCGCAGGATCCCGCCGGCTTCTGCTGTCCGGCTTCGGCGTCGGCTGGTCCTGGGGCAGCGCTGCGCTCGTTGTCGGGCCGCTGACGGTGTGCGAAACGGTTGTCCTGCCCGGCAGGAAATACCCGGCAGATTCTGCCGCCTCGGCAAGCCCTGCCGCATGACCGGCAGAATTTGCCGGAAGCTGGGCAAAATTTGCCGGGTCGCTTTCTGCCCACCGGCACGGATTACCAAGGAAATCCGGCAAATTTTAACTGGCCCGCTTTTTGCCTACCCCTTTGGCAGGGGAATTAGTCCCCTTCCGGTTCAAGCGCCTCCAAAGCGGTGCGCTTCCGGACATTGATCCTCCAAAGGAGTGGCTACCATGGCCGGCAACGTTACCCTGTCCTCTTCCATGCGGACCAACCTGCTGCAGCTGCAAAGCACGCAGGAACAGATCAACAAGAAACAGAACATCCTGTCGACGGGCAACAAGGTCAACACCGCCCTCGACGGCCCGACCGCCTTCTTCTCGGCCAAGGGTCTGAACCAGCGCGCCGGCGACCTGACGTCGCTGAAGGACGCGATGGGCCAGTCGATCAGCACCATCCAGGCCGCCGACAAGGGCCTGACCTCGATCGACTCCATGGTCGACCAGGCGAAGGGCCTGACCACCGCCGCCTATGCGGCGCTGGGCAACGATGCCGCCTCCGTCGCCACCCGCAAGTCGCTCGCCGCCCAGTTCAACACTCTGCGCGGCCAGATCGACAAGCTCGCCGCCGACAGCGGTTACGGCGGTAAGAACCTGATCGCCGGCAACGGCATGAGCATGGAAAGCACCAGCGCTTCCCGTGCCGCCGTCAACAGCATGACCGGCGTCGACAATGCCCGCGTCACCAACGTGCAGTCGGCCGACACCTACTCGATCCGCGTCAAGGGCGACGGCTCGATCGAAGGCAAGACGTCCGACATTTCCACCGCGGAGAATGCGCATGGCCTGACCGGCCTGAAGCTGTCGGGCACGATGTCCGGCACGTCGGGCAGCTTCTCCGACGTCCAGATCGAGGTGCGCGGCGCCAACGGCCGTTCCCGCGACTTCATCGTGTCGGATGGTACCGAGAGCCGCACGATCTCCTACTTCGACAACACCCAGACGACCTCCACCGCTCTGACCACCGCCGCCAAGACCGGTTCGGCGCAGGTGTCGACGGTGAACATCGGCGGGACCATCGAAGAAGGCGACATCTTCACCATCACGGTGGAAGGCCAGTCCTTCAGCTACACCGCCACCAAGGGCGACGTCGCCGTCGGCCAGACCGGCTCGGTCAACGTGGCGAACCAACTGAAGGCCTCGATCAGCACGGCCCTCACCGGCAGCGGCCGTCTGGTCGGCAAGGATGTCGCCTCCGTCGCCGTCTCGGGCACCGGCACGATCACCCTGACCGGCAACGCCACCGCCGGCGCGGTGACCGACTTCACGCTGACCTCCAGCGCCACCAACGCGCTGACCAAGAAGATCTCGGAAAGCTTCGCGTCGGGCACCATCGTGTCCTTCACGGTCGACCGCCGCCTGCTGGAAGCGGCGAACAACCAGGGCAACGGCATCTCGACCATCGAGAAGAAGGTCGACCTGCAAATCCAGGTCACCAACTCAAACGGCGCCCAGGTCACCCGTGACGCCACGAACGACAAGGGCGACGGCAAGCTGGCGAGCGGCGATCAGGCTTTCGCCTTCGACAGCGGCACGGTTCACTTGGACGTCGATGCGAAGACGATCAAGCAGGCGGCCTCGGCCAACTGCTCGGCCAACATCGTCACCAAGCAGATTTCCGACGCCAACTCCAAGAACGACATCACTGTCCAGCTGAACGAAACGAACACGAACGCGATCACGGTGAACGCGGTCAACCTGACCACCAGCGGTCAGGGGCTGAAGCTCGACGAAGCGCAGAACGACTGGACGGACCGCGCCGACATCGACAAGGCTGTCGCCGGCCTCGACAACGCCAAGGCGACGATCCGTTCGGCCTCGCAGAACCTGTCGACCAACCTGAACATCATCACGACCCGCGAAAACTTCACCAAGGAGTTCAGCGACGTGCTGACGGAAGGCGCCAGCAAGCTGACGCTGGCCGACCAGAACGAGGAAGGCGCCAGCCTGCTGATGCTGCAGACCCGGCAGCAGCTGGGCACCATCGCCCTCTCGCTCGCCAACCAGTCGCAGCAGTCGATCCTGCGCCTGTTCTAATCCGGGACAGCGATCCAAAACATGGAAAGGGGCGCCCACACTTGGGCGCCCCTTTCCGATTCCAAGCCTTCCAACTCCGGCACGTGCCGGTCACCGCGACCGCAGGCTCTCCGCGATCAACGCACGGGCGTCGGACGCCAGCGCAGCGCGGCCCTCGCCCCGCGTGTACATCATGTGGCCGCCGGGATGCACCGTCACCGCCACCCGGCCGCGCTCCCCATCCGGCAGCTCCAGCCTCGACGCCACCCAGCGCGAGGCCATGTAGGGCGTGATCAGGTCGGTGCGGCCATGGACGATCAGCACCCGCAGCGCCGGCTGAAGGGTCAGCGCGGTTTGCAGCGCGTCAACCGCACTCGGCACCGACATGCGCGGCCACTCCCAGTTCCGGTTCACCCGGTCGCTGAGCAGCCGGTAGGGAGACTCCGTCCGCACCGCCAGCGCATCGTGGGCATAGGCGGCGAAGGCCGTGCTGTAGGTCGGCACCGTGCCCTTCAGGAAGGGATCGAACGGCACGCGCGGCCCACCCGGATCGGGATCCGGAGCGGTGAAGGTGCCGTCATAGATGCTGAGGATGCGGCCGCGGTCGCGCAGAAGCTCACGGGTGAAGACGCCCATCGGCACGCGTCCGCGCTGGCGCCGCACCGTCTCCACCGGCAGGCCGGTGATTCGCGCCACCTCGGCAAAGACGACCCGAGCGTCATCGAGCCGCCCGTAATCGAGACCGGCCAGCCCGGTGAGGTAAGGGCCGAGGGCAAAGCGCTCCGCCGCTTCCGCCGCCTGCTCCGGCGTGCCGGACGTGCGGCCCAGCGCGGCGGCCGATGCTGCCATCGACGGCAGCTTCCAGGCCGGTCCGAGGATGCCGTCCTCGTCGATGGCGGCGAAATCGACGACGGGGGAGACCAGGATCAGCCCGTTCACCGCAAGCCCGACCTGCTCGATCAGCTCGTCCGCCATCTTCGCGATGCGGAAACCGCCGTAGCTTTCCCCCGCCAGGAAGGTCGGCGACGACCAGCGGCCGTTCCGGGTCAGCCAGAGCCGGACGATCTCGGCCATCGAGCGGGCATCGCCATCCACAGACCAGAAGCGCTTTTCCGTCTCGTCGGGCTTCACCGCCCGGCTGTATCCGGTGCCGACCGGATCGATGAAGACCAGATCGGTGAAGGCCAGCCAGCTGTCGGGATTGTCGACCAGCGGGGCGGGCGGCGGCGGCAGAGCCCCGTCGGGTCCGAAGGCGACGACCTTCGGACCGGCGGCGCCCAGATGCATGTAGGCCGACGCCGCCCCCGGCCCGCCGTTGAAGACGAAGGTGACCGGACGCGGTCCGGCGGCGGGCGTCTTCGGCTCGGCGCTGTAGGTCACCGTGAAGATGCGTGCCGCCAACTCCTCCTTCGCACCGTCGCGCAACGGGAGGAACTCCGCCGTCGCGGTGTAGGCCAACGCACCGTCCGGCAGCGGCAGGCTGTGACCGGTCACACTGCGCTGGGGATCGAAGCCGCGGAGGTCGTCCGCTTTCGAAGCATCGGCCTTCCCGGACTCGGACCCGGCGCCTTCCGGCTTGGCCTGCTCCGGGCGGCCCTGTTGGGCGCCCGCATCGGCATCGGCGGCGTGTGCAGGTGCCAGCGGCGGAAGCAGCAGGGCCGGAAGCAGGGCCATCGCCAGCAGACGTGACAGGCTACGGCTGCGGCGGAACATGGGCAGGGGCTGCATCGGGAAATCCACGGCGGTTTTCCGGATCCGGTGTCCGGGCCTCGCATATTGCGGCGGTGCCTTCGATCCGCAAGCCGCACATTTTTCCCTAAGCTTGCGGGGGCTGTCTTGCCGGGCCGACGCAGAAGCACATGTTGAGTAACCCAAAATGGTAACGATTTTTGGGGTAAGGTCAGATTATTGCCCATCCAGGCCAACTTTGACGGGATCGCCGATATGTTTCTTCCACGGCACGCCACGATCCGCACACGTTTGTTTCTCGGCTTCGGCGTGGTTCTTGTCCTTCTGATCAGCCTGACCGTCATCGGGGTCCGCGAGGTGCGGAAGATCGACGCCGACCTCACCCGGATCAATGAGGTCAACAGCGTCAAGCAGCGCTACGCCATCAATTTCCGCGGCAGCGTGCATGACCGGGCCATCGCCCTGCGCGACGTGGTGCTGACGACCGACCCGGCGATCCTGTCGCTGGTGCTGGCCGACATCGACCGGCTGGCTGCCTTCTACGAGGACTCCGCCAAGCCGCTCGACGCCATGTTCGCGGGCATGGCCGACATCGAGCCGGAGGAACGGCAACTGCTGGGCGGCATCAAGGAGATCGAGGCGAAGAGCCTGCCCGCGATCAAGTCCGTCATCGCCGCCCGCAAGGCGAACGACATGGCCGCCGCGCAGAAGGGGCTGATGCAGGACGCCCGTCCGGCCTTCACCGAATGGCTGAAGCGCATCAATGCCTTCATCGACCTGCAGGAGCGCAAGAACCAGACCATTGCCGCCCGTGCGCGCGAGGTCGCCAAGGGCTTCCAGACGCTGATGCTGTCGCTGTGCGGCGCGGCGCTGCTGCTGGCCGGCGCCTTCGGCCTGTGGACGATCGCCGCCCTGCGCCCGCTGCGCCGCCTGACCGACGCCATGCTGACGCTGGCGCGCGGCGATCTGACCGTCACCGTCCCGGCGTCGGACTCCAAGGACGAGATCGGGCAGATCACCGGCGCGGTCGAGGTGTTCAAAGCCAACGCGGTGGAGGCCGATGCTTTCCGCCGCCGTCAGGCCGATGCCGAGCATGCCGCCGAGGAGCGCAAGCGGGCCGAGATGGCCGCGCTGGCCGACCGGTTCGAGAACGAGGTGAAGGGAGTGGTCGACAGCGTCGCCTCCTCCTCCACCGAGGTTCGGACATTGGCGAAATCGCTTGCCACCACCGCGGACCATACCGAGACCCAGGCGACCACCGTCGCCGCCGCGTCGGAGCAGGCATCGGTCAATGTCCAGACCGTGGCAGCCGCCGCGGAGGAACTGGCCGCCTCCATCTCCGAGATCGGCCGCCAGATCGGCGAAAGCAGCCGCAAGGCCAAGCAGGCCGCCGATCAGGCCGACGGCACCAACCGCATCGTCGACGGCCTGTCGTCCAAGGCAAACCAGATCGGCGACGTGGTGAACCTCATCAACTCCATCGCCGGGCAGACGAACCTGCTGGCGCTGAACGCGACGATCGAAGCGGCACGGGCCGGCGAGGCGGGCAAGGGCTTCGCCGTCGTGGCCAGCGAGGTGAAGAGCCTCGCCAACCAGACCGCCAAGGCGACGGGCGACATCTCGCAGCAGATCGCCGAGATCCAGACGGCCACCGCCGATGCGGTTCAGGCGATCCAGAGCATTGCCGCCACCATCGGCGAGGTGAACGTCATCGTCGGCACCATCGCCCAGGCGGTCGACGGACAGAACGCCGCCACCATGGAAATCGCCCGCAACGTCCAGCAGGCGGCGGCCGGCACCAACGAGGTCTCGTCCTCGATCGGCGGCGTGCTCCAGGCGGCGTCGGAAACCGGCAGCGGCGCGGCGCGCCTGCTATCCTCGTCCGGGGAGCTTTCGAAGCAGGCGGAACTGCTGCACACCCAGGTGGACCGCTTCCTGGGGAGCGTGCGGGGCAAGGTCTGACCGAGCGCGCGAACGGCCGGGCGTTCGCGCAACATCCCGAAAACCCCTATAGGAATCAGCGTATAAAATTGCCTATCATACACGGATGATGCGCCAATCCCATTTCGCGTACCAATGAAGGGTTGTGCAGATGTCCGTCCTGACCCTGTCCCGGAAATTGTCACTGCTGCCTTTGTCCTTCGCCTTGGCCCTGCTGGTCGTGGGGGGCGTCGCTGTTTCGGCGCTCTCCATGGTCGATGGGGCGAACCGTCAGGTTCTGATCACAGGGGAAGCCCTGTCGAATCACCAGGCGGGCGACATGATGCACGATGCCCTGCGCGCCGACGTGCTTGCCGCTCTTATGACCGGACCGGATGGAACGGAAGCGGAGCGGGACGAGGTTCGAAGGGATCTCAAGGAACATGCCGATACGTTTCGCGAGGCATTGAACGCAAATCGGCATCTTGTCCTGAGTCCGGTTATCGGCAGGGGGTTGGACGAACTGCTGCCCGAGATGGAGGAGTATATCCGGGCGGCGGAGGGTCTGATCGACGCAGCCCTGCGCGACAGAGCCAAGGCGAAGGCCGGACTTTCCGGTTTTCTGGAGCGCTTCCATCGATTGGAGGAGCGCAACGACGCCTTGTCCACGTTGATCCGGGGAGAAAACCAGACGAGCAACGGCCAATCCGCCACTGTCACGACCTACGCATACGCGCTGATCGGCGTGGTGACCGCTCTGGCCATCGGCGGATCGGCGCTGATGGCGCTGGCGATCGGCCGCTCGATCATCCGGCCGCTGGATCGCGCGGCGGACGCAATCGCCGAGATCGGTCGCGGACGACGCGATATCGCGTTGAAGTATCCGGTGGACGATGCCATTGGCCGGGTGACCGCTGCGGTGATGCTGATGCAAAGCCAGTCGACCGATCTCGACCGCCGCCAAGCCGAGGAGGAGAAGCGGCGGGAAGGGGAGCAGCGCAAACTTGCCGCCCTGAACGACGCCACGAACCGCTTCACCCATCAGACCGAGATCATCCTGAGCGGACTGGGCTCCACCAGCGAACAGCTTCAATCCACCGCCGGCACGATGTCCGAGGATGCGGGGCGCGCGGCGGACGAGGTGGGGCATGTGCGCGGACACGCGGACACCGCGAGCCGCATCGTCGGCAACGCCGCCGCCGGAGCCGATGGGCTGGGAGCCCTCATCGACGAGGTTGGCCGCCACAGCGGACAGGCCACCCGGATGACCGCCGACGCGGTCCTGCGGACCGACGAGGCCGCGGGCCGAATCCGCGACCTTGCCGAGGCCTCGCGACGGATCGGCGAAGTCGTCGGCCTGATCAATTCGATCGCCAGCCAAACCAACCTGCTGGCGCTGAACGCCACCATCGAGGCGGCACGCGCCGGGGAGGCCGGAAAGGGCTTCGCCGTCGTCGCCAGCGAGGTGAAAAGCCTGGCGGGCCAGACCGCGCGTGCAACCGATGACATCCAAAGCCAGATCGCCAGCATCCAGACCATCGTGGATGAGGCGGTCCATGCCATGGACGGGGTTTCCCAGACGGTGGAGGCGGTCCGTGACAGCGGGGCGGCCATCGCGGATGCGGTGTCGCGGCAATCGGACGCGGCGGAAGGCATCCTGCGGGCGATGAAGGACGGATCGGGTGCGGTGACTGCGATGTCTGGCATGCTGGGCGACGTTCACGACGTCATCGTGCGAACCGACCGCACCGCCAGCGAATTGGCCGGGGCCGCGGCCAAATTGCGCCGGGAGATGCAACAGCTGCGGACGGATGTCGACAGCTACACCCGCACCGTGCAGACAGCCTGATGCCGACTGCCCGGCCCCTGCCGGGATGAGGGAGGGAGGACGGTCAGGAATTGCGAATCGCGCCCTCCCCCGCTACACAATGGGCATCCGCGCGATGCCATCCCGTTTTCCGGAGCCCTTTTTCCATGTCGACCCTGCCCGATCAGGCCACCATCGCCGCCACCGCGGCCAAGATCCTGCTGGAGATCAAGGCGCTGCACTTCAACGCCGAGACGCCCTTCATCTTCACCTCGGGTTGGGCCAGCCCGGTCTACACCGACTGCCGCCGCATCGTCTCCTTCCCGCGTGCCCGCAAGGCGCTGATGGATTTCGCCGTCGCCACCATCGAGCGGGAAATCGGCTATGAGGCCATCGACGCGGTGGCGGGCGGCGAGACCGCCGGCATCCCCTTCGCCGCCTGGATCGCCGACCGGCTGGAACTGCCGATGCAGTATGTGCGCAAGAAGCCGAAGGGCTTCGGCCGCAACGCCCAGATCGAAGGCCTGCTGACCGAGGGGCAGCGCGTCCTGCTGGTCGAGGATCTGGCGACCGACGGCAAGAGCAAGGAAAACTTCGTCACCGCGCTGCGCAACGGCGGCGCCCAGGTGACCGACACCTTCGTGATCTTCCACTACGGCATCTTCCCGCAGTCGAAGGTCAACATGGACGCCATCGGCGTGCGCCTGCACGCGCTTTGCACCTGGTGGGACGTGTTGAAGGTCGCCCGCGACAACCGCTATTTCGACGAAAACACCCTGTCGGAAGTCGAGAAGTTCCTGAACGACCCGGTCGGCTGGTCGTCGGCCCACGGCGGCAAGTCGAGCATGTGACGATATCGGGGGGCGGTGGAGCCGCCGCCCCCCTCGGATGTCAGTCCTGGGTGCCGTCCGCCGCCGCCTGTTCCGGCGTTGGGGCATGGGCGAAGCGAACCCGGACGATCTCCCAACGGTCCTGCGCACCCTCGACGCATCCACCGCAAGGCCTGCGGTCCAGCACCTCGAAGGACAGGGAGGACAAACCGTCGCCGGCGGGAATCTTTCCTGCCGACCAGAGCTTCTGAAAATGGCGGCGGTTCACCAGGGAAATGGGGGATGGCGTCGCGTCCGGCGTGAAGCCGTCATTGACATGGTCGAGCGGATGGAAGCGCCCCTTGCGCCGGCCGGTGGGGATGCGGCGCGCCCGGATGCGCAGCGAGAGGTCGAAATCCTCGTATCCCCAGCCCCAAAAGCCATTGGAATAGCCGTCAATCTGCCGCATCACCGCGTTCGGCATCAGCAGCACCATGCCGAACGAGCTTTCCAGGTCGGTCGTCACCGTGCGGTCCGAGACCCCTGGCGCCACCGGCCGCCGCTCGGCCCCGTACCAGATGATCGGTGTCGGGCAATCGGCCCAGGAATAATCGGCATCGGCCGGCAGGTAATCGATGTCGTGCAGGCAGACATAGTCGCTCTGCCCTTCGCCCAGCAGGAAGCCGGCATTCTTCAGCGCCCCGCGGTTCAAAGGGAGCCCGGCCTCCTGCTCCACGAAGGTGACGCGATAATCGATCGGTTGCGCCAGACGGTCGAAATAGGCGCTTACCCAGGGAACGAACTGCCGGAGATGGTCCTCGCGATCCCGGTAGGGGACGACGATGTGCAGCCGCGCCCTCGTGCTCTCGCCGGTCGTCATATGCTCTTCCCTTCTCGCTGTATGGCGGATGCCGGGCCGCCGGTGTCCTCTGCCGCGATGGCGATCGGGCGCGGCGCCCCGCCGACCTGCCTGATCTCCCACATCGCCCGGTAGGCCATCTCCAGATGCCGGGTGAAGCGCGGCGTGTCGAACAGCGGACAAACCGGCCGGTTGCGCGCCAGCCGCTGCCGCAGGTCGCGGAGCCGTCCGGGCGACCGGGCGAGCGCCACCGCTTCGGCCTCATAGGCCTCCTGCCCGTCGACGATCAGTTCGGGCAATCCGGCCGCCCGCAGCAGGCTGGCCGCCACGCGCCCGGCGAAGGTCGTCCCGCGCCGGGTCAGCACCGGCAGGCCCGCCCACAGCGCGTCGCTGGCCGTCGTGTGGGCATTGTAGGGGAGCGTGTCGAGGAACAGGTCGGCCGGCCGGTGCCGCGCCAGATGCTCGGCGTGCGGCAGGGGTTTGGCAAAGACGAGCCGATGGGGATCGACGCCGCGCACCTCGCCCTCGCGGCGCAGGTTGACCGCCACCTGGGGATTTCCGGCATAGAGCCACAGGACGCTGCCCGGAACCGCCGCCAGGATACGCGCCCAGCCGTCGAACAGGGACGGCGTCAACTTATGGGCGCTGTTGAAGCAGCAGAAGACGAAACCGTCCTCGGGCAGCCCGCAGTCCTCGCGCGTCGGCGTGGCCGCGGCGATTGCGCGCCGGCGGTCGTTGGGCTGATAGCAATCCGGCAGCCGCACCACCCGCTCGGTGAAGAAACCGTCCTCGCCCGGCGCGATCACCGTGGGATCGGCGAGAATATAGTCGACATACCGCGCCCCCAGCGTTCCGGGATAGCCCAGCCAATTGACCTGCACCGGAGCGGGACGGGATGCCAGGATCGAGGTGCGCGAGAAGGCGGTGAAGCCGGTCAGATCGACGAGGATGTCGATGCCGTCCGCCGCGATGGCCCGCGCCGCATCGGCGTCGGTGTGGCGGCGCAGATCGACGAATCGCTCGATCCCGCGCTGGAACCGCCGGCGCAGCTCGCTGCCGTCGTCGATGCCGGTGGAATAGGCGGTGACGGCGAAGCGGGAGCGGTCATGGATTTCCAGCGCATCGACCATCAGGTGGCCCATGGCATGCTCGCGGAAATCCGACGACAGATAGCCGATCCGTAGCCGCCCGTCGCGTATAACGGCAGCCGGTCGGGCGACAGCGGCGGCACCGCGGGCCTTCGCCGCCGCCCAGCGGGACGCGGCCGACTGCTGGTCGGCGAGGGTCGAGGCGCAGGACAGGACGTCGAAGGGCGACACGCCCTCCGCCCCCGCGCGCACCTGCCGGAGAAGCAGCACCTCCAGCCCATCCAGATCGCGCCAGTCGCACAGATGCCTCTGCTGGTGGACAAGCTGGCCGAGGGCGGCGGCATGGCCGGGAACCAGCCGGAGAACCCGCCGGCAGGCGTCCACCGACTGCGTGCTCCAGCCGGCCATCGCCGCGGCCATCGCCAGATCGGCATTGGCGTCGGGCTCCCCGGGGGCGAGCGCCACCGCTTTGCGCAGGACGGCAACCGCGGCATCCGGTCGGACTGCCTCCGCCAGCACACTGCCCAGCCTCCGCCAAGCCTCGCCATTCATCGGCTGTCGGGCCAGGAGAGCCCGCAGGACCGCCAGCGCGCCGTCCGCATCGCGCAGTCCCGACAGGGCTTGGGCCAGATTGGTCTCTGCCACCGGGAAATCGGGCTGCAATTCCAGCGCAGCGCGGTATTGCGCGACGGCATCGCGCAGGCGGCCGAGGTCCTGCAAGGCGTTGGCGAGATTGTTGCGCGCCGCCGGGTTGGAGGGTTCCAGCCGAACCGCGGCCGACGCGGCGCGCCACGCCTCCTCCGGACGCCGCGCCGCATGGGCGGCATTGCCCAGGGCCAGCCAGTTGCGGGCGCTTCCAGGATCGAGCGCCACCCCGAGGCGGCCGGTGACGAGCGCTTCCGCCGGGCGGCCGCCGGCATCGAGCATGCAGGTCAGGTCGTGCCAGCAGTCGGCATCCTGCGGCGCGAGGCCGGCCGCCTTGCGGAAAGCGGCTTCCGCCTCGGCATCCTGTCCCATGGCATGGAGCGCCACGCCCAGCTTGGACCAGGACGCCGCGTCGGCGGGGTCGATGCGTGCCGCCTCGCGATGGACGGCGGCGGCCTCCGCGAACCGGCCGAGTTCCTGAAGGGCGACGCCGAGATTGTTGTGGACCTCTCCCAGGTGGGAGACGGTCGCCAGCACCTTGCGGTAATGGGGCTCGGCATCCTGCGGGCGACCCTGCCGGTGCAGGGCCAGCGCCAGACCGTAATGGGCGTCGGCCGATGTGGGGGCGACCCGCAGAGCGGCCGCATAGACCGTCGCCGCCGCATCCCAGCGGGCCATGCCGGCCATGGCCGCCCCGAAATCGAGATAGACCTCCGGATCCTTGGCGATGGCCAGCGATTTCTGGAACAGAATCACCGCGTCGCCCGCACGGCCGAGCCGCAGCTCGACCACCCCCAGCCGGTGCAGGACCGCCGGGTTCCGCGGCTCGGCCTGTAGAAGGTCGAGATAGCGGGCCCTCGCCTCCTCCAGCCGGCCGGCGTTTTCCGCCGCCACGGCGCTGGCAAAACTGGTCATGCGCTGCTGCCGATCGATGTTGGCGGTTTGAGGGGAATGGACCGGGCTTCTGTCTGCCACAGGCGCCCCTAGTCGCGCCAGCGCGTGTGTTCCATGATGCGGGGGAGCCCGGCCGGACGGCGGGCGTCGCCCCATTGCGAGATGTCGGGAATGGTCGTCACGCCATGACGCCGGCCGAGCAGGCTGAGGATGCTCTGGTCGTGGCGGTGGTCGCGGAACTCCGGATGGTTCGGCAGCCCGCATTCGTTGGGCGCGTCGGTGAGCAGCCGGGCATCCTGGGCGAGCCGCAGCCATTGCGCGACGAAATCCATGCTTTCGGGTCCGCGCTCGCACAGGAAGAAACTGCCCATGATCTGCGGCGCCGCGACGATCTCGGGCCGGTCCAGCCCCATGAAATGGAAACAGTCGCGCTTGGTCCAGACACCGTTGCGGTGATGGTCCTCCAGCGTGAACAGCAGGACCGGCAGATCGCGCCGCTGCCGGCAGATCTCGATCAGCGGATCGACGCTGTGGACGAAATGGGCGCCGCTGTCGCTGTAGAACAGGATGTCGCCGTCCTTCAGATGCTCGCGCAGCAGCCGGTCGATGAAGTAGGGCTTCCACAGCCAATAGCCGGCCCCGCGGGGCTGTTCCAGGATATGCCGGTTCCGCGATGCGAACGCCGCATCGATGTGCACACGCCCCATCATTGCGACACCGTCGAAGCCGCCGGTCTCAAGTCCGGTCCTGCCGTTGTACTTCTGCGCCGTCGTGAAGGCCCCGTCGGCATAATTCAGCAGAACCCGCCTCATCGCTCGTCCTCCCGTTTTTCAGAGACGGCTTTCGATCCATTCGGCCAGACGGTAGGCATCGAAGTGGAAATCCTCGGTGCCGAGAAAGGGTGGCGTGCTGCGATACCGGCGGTAGGCGGCGTAATCGTCGTCGACGGCCAGGATGGCCTCGATGGCCTCCTCGTCGGAGGCGTATCGCGACACGTCGATGAAGCTGCCGGCCGCGACATCGCGCAGGACGCCGGGATCGCCCCAGTAGAGCGGCACCGCACCGGCCTGGAAAGCGTCCAGAATCTTCTCGGTCAGATAGCCGGGATGGCTCGCATTTTCGAAGGCGAAGGCGAAGCGGTAGCGGGAGAACACCCGGATCTTCGGCAGCCAGCCCATCTTCACCACGCTGCCGGTGTTGTTCAGCAGCCAGCCCACCGACTCAACAGGACGCCGGGCGTCGAGCATCTGGAAGAAGTCGTTGCGACGGGCGCAGTTGGGATTTTTGTAGAGGAAGGCGCAGAATTTCCGCTTTGCAGCGTCCTCCCGCGTCGGCGGCACCGGCGGCAGGACGGAATGGCAGAAATACGGCGCCGCCCCTTCGCGCACATGATCGTAGGCATGCATGACGTAGAGCGGCAGGCGGAAATGCCGGGGGTCGTCGATGCGGTCGAACGACACCGACATGTCGACGGAATCGAGCGGCGGCCGCACATTCTCGCCGGTGAAGAACAGCGACCGGGCCGTCCGTATCTCCCGGGGACTGGTGCCGAACACCGATATGATGGCGAGGTCGCTGTCGTTCTCGACCACGGACACCTCGAAGCGGGCGGAGAGGATTTCCACGAAGAAGTTCGCGGACGGATCGAACTCCGGCCAGAAATCGAAGAAGGCGATCTTCAGGTTCGGCTTGGCACCGCGTCGGCCACCATCTGGCCCTTGCAGAAGGAAGCGGTCCAGAACCGCCGGATCCCCGTTGGGGGTGTCGAGGAACTCCGACAGGAAGACACTGGTCCGCTGGTCGATCATGCCCAAGACGCTCCCGCACGTGCTGACTGCGACGAGCGGCCCGCGCCTCGGACAAGCTCGGCGGGCACACCGTAATTTTGCCGCCTCCGGGTTGCCAGCGGTAATTTCGGAAGCCGCTGCCGACGGGCCCTTCCCCCGGCGAAACCGGTTCGCGGTTGCACACGGCGCATGTGAGCGGTCCTTGACCGCACGGCCCGCGCCGCTAATATCCGGCGCCATGGACGTCTCCTTGCGGATCCCGATGATGATGCGCGTTCCTGCGCATCGCGCGCGAATTACCGGCCCGGCTCTCTGAGGAGGGCCGGGATAGAGACCTGCTGTGTTCCGGGTGGCCTCATCGCCGCCCGACGGTGATGCTTTCCCCCAGGGATCCGATATGACCCGCGATTACAAATCGACCGTCTTCCTGCCCCGCACCGACTTCCCCATGCGCGGCGGCCTGCCGACCAAGGAGCCC
>Ga0206117_101194_pt1 | contig 15085 bp, 12 predicted proteins | sample 3A5Ametagenome_FD_177997 | JGI IMG/M metagenome (GOLD analysis project Ga0206117, IMG submission 177997) | Enriched microbial communities from leaf-cutter ant dump, University of Wisconsin, Madison, United States - 3A5A | ecosystem: Environmental > Terrestrial > Nest > Insects nest > Nest dump... | reverse complement strand
GGCCAGAAGATCACGAAACCGACGATCATCGCCGCGATGGATAGCGGATGAAAGCCGGGTCTCATCACGCAGCTTCTCATTTTTCTTCCCTTTCGGAGTGTTCCGAGCAACGATACCGAAGTGGCCCCGGTCAAAGCCGCCTTCAAGGGCGGGCGAGGACTTTTTTGGAGTGGGATCTGGAACCATTCTGATCTTGCATCAACACGAGAGGCGATGAGCAAGACGATTCGGCCGGCCGGTACCGCGCCGTATCCACCCTGTCTTGCTTGGGTATTTCGGCCCGCATGGCGGCCACATCGGCGATTCGCTCCAAGCATCGCCTTTGGTCGGCGCACAGGGTGCGTCAAGCACGTAAAAAAACGCAAAAAGTGACCCGCTGACCACCCTTCGCGCGATTTTCAAGCAGCAGAAACGCTAACATCTGTGGTAAGACTAGGGGTGGAGCGGTTCTGAAGTGCGGGCGGTCTGGCGTGCCATTGCCTAGGTGATGGTGCGATGTGCCGGGTAAAGAAGACGAATTCTGCGGTGGAATAGCTCTCTAGAAACAAACTGGCTCGATGCAGCTCTCCGCGGGCATCGGTCTGGAGCTATGTTTTGGCGGAGACGAGAAGACAGAATGGGTAAGGGTAAGGATTTCCGCCCGCCGCGGCGGCGTGGCGGATTTGATGACGACATGATGCCGTCGTTCGACATTCGTCCCGAGCGGCCGGCGCGCAGTTTCGGCGGTCCTTCGCCGTATGACAGCGCTCCCCCGGCTGGTCCGGTGGTGGAAGCGACGGTATCCTGGTTCAACCCTGAGAAGGGTTTCGGCTTTACCGCGCTTACCGACGGTTCGGGCGACGCTTTCCTGCACATCGGTCAGCTGCAGGCGGTGGGTCGCGACAGCGTGCCTCCGGGTGCGACGCTGAAGGTTCAGGTGGCTCAGGGCGCCAAGGGCAAGCAGGTTGTCAAGGTGCTCGAGGTCGATGAAACGACCGCGACGCCGCAGGCGCCGCGCGGTCCGCGTCCGGGCGGCTTCGGTGGCGACCGTGGTCCGCGTCCGGGCGGCTTCGGTGGCGATCGCGGCGGCTTCGGCGGCGGTGGTGGTGGGTTCGGTGCGCCGCGTCCGCCGCGCCGGTCGGTGGACACGTCTTCGGCGACGCCGCTCGACGGTACCGTCAAGTGGTTCAATCCCGAGAAGGGCTTCGGCTTCGTGGCCGGCGAGGATGGCGGCAAGGACGTGTTCGTCCATATCTCCGTCCTGCAGTCGGCCGGCATGGGACCGCTGACCGATGGCCAGCGCGTTGCCATGAAGATCGTCGAAACCCCGAAGGGGCGTGAGGCGGTCGAGATCAGCCTTCTCGACTGATCTCAACGAAAAGCCATAGTTCACGGGCGGCGGCACATAGCCGCCGCCCGAAATTCTTTGTCGCGCCGCCGTTGCCTTGCCCTACCCGCCGGCCCGCCGACAGAGATATCGGACAGTTGTCCAAGGCCCGTCGGTCTTTATGCCCAGTCAGGGAAGGCGCATGACAAACAGTTTGCGCGTCGTCTCCACCACTTCCCAGATGCCGGAGAATCCCGGGCGCAGGATGAAACTGTCGCCCGTTCTCAGTATGCGCGGGGTTTCCTTGCCGGTCTCGTGCACGATCGAGACGCCGGAGAGGATGGAGCAGAATTCCCACTCGTCGTAGGAGATGCGCCAGGCGCCAGGCGTCGATTCCCAGACCCCGGCATAGAGTTTCTCGGCATCGCGCTCCTCGACGAGCCAGGTCCGGCTCCTCGGATTGCCCTTGATGATCTTGTCGGGATCGGGGCCGCCATCCTCAGGCTCAACCGCAGTGAGGTCGAAGCCGAGGAACAATGCATCGTCTTCCATGGCGAGCCTCCCTTTTGCCGGCGAACCGCCGGTTTTTGGTTTCCGTCAACTGACCCCGTAAATGCGGGTGGCGTTGCGGTGAAACAGCTTCTCCCGTTCCGCTTCGCTGGCGCCTTCGACAAGGCGATATGTGGCTTCGATCCAATCGGTCAGCGAGGCGCGCTGCGCGGACCATGGCCAGTCGCTTCCCCAGACCACTCGGTCCCAGCCGAACACCTCGATGGTCGTCTCGACCACCGGCCTGAGGTCGTCCACCGTCCATCCCTCGGCAACCGTTCCGATGACGCCGGAGACCTTCGCGACGATGCCGGGACGACGCGCGAGTTCGACGAGGCCCGTTTTCCAGGCTGCAAACCTCTCCGGCCGCGAGGCCGAACCGCCGCCGCAGTGATCCAGCACGAAGGTGACGCCGGGGCAGGCATCGACAAGTTCGGCGGCGATGCCCAGCTGATCGGAGCGCACGCATATGTCGAAGGTGAGACCCGTTCCGGCAAGGCGGCCGACATTTTCACGAAAGACCGGTGCCCTGGAGACGTCGTCCGGCACGACATGCAGGATTCGACGAAAGCCCCGAATGAACGGATCGGCACGCGCCCGCTCGATCCGGTCGGCAAACCCAGCCTCTTCAGGCCGAGCGTTGGAGATGGCGGCCCGAATGCGGCGAGCCGGGCCGCCGGCAAGATCGCGGATGAACGCGGTCTCACGATCGAAATCGGCCTCGATGACATCGACTTCCATATGCAGGCAGTCGGTGACGCCGAGCGAATGCGCCTCGGCGGCGTAGAGCTCGTAGGTCCAGTCGCGCGCGGCGAGCGCCGGCTCGCTCCCCAGCCAGGGATAGGTGAGGCTATCCCGATAGACGAGGTGCAGATGGGTATCGATCAGGCGAGTCGGAACACTCATCGGAAGCCTCTGGCGGGCAGGGGGGCAATGGCCGGCTACGGCAGAACAGTAAAGGAAAAAAGCGGTCCCAGGAGCCCGACGAAGGTTGCAAAGGCAACCAGCGGAGCTGGAGGTCGATTGGCGCTTTCCCGGCATGGCCTTCCTGCGATAGAAGCGGACACCGCATGTTTTACGGGATGCCCCTCATGAAGCTCATTCGACATGGTGCCGCCGGCGCCGAAAAGCCGGGTCTCGTCGACGCAGCCGGTCGCCACCGCGATCTCTCCGCCCATATCGACGATCTCGCCGGCGCCGCGCTCTCCAAGGCCTCGCTTGCCAAGCTTGCCGCCATCGATCCCGAAAGCCTGCCGCCGGTGCCCGAAGGGACGCGCCTCGGCGCGCCCGTGGCCGGCACCCGCAACTTCATCGCCGTGGGCATGAACTATGCCGATCATGCCGCCGAGACGGGCGGCACGGTGCCGCGCGAGCCGCTTCTGTTCAGCAAGGCGCCCAACTGCATCGTCGGCCCCAATGACGACATCCTGATTCCTCCCGGAGCCACCAAGCTCGACTGGGAAGTGGAACTTGCCATCGTCATCGGCGAGACCGCCTGGCAAGTCGAGGAAGCCGACGCCTTCGAGCACATTGCCGGTTTCGTGCTGTGCAACGACGTCTCCGAGCGCGCCTTCCAGATGGAAGGCACCGGCCAGTGGCTGAAGGGCAAGAGCGCCCCGACCTTCGGCCCGCTCGGCCCGTGGCTGGTGACGCCCGACGAGATCGCCGACGTGCAGGCTCTCGCCATGGAGCTCGACCTCAACGGCGCGCCGCGCCAGCGTGGCAACACGGCAACCATGGTGTTCGGCGTCCGGACGCTGGTGTCCTATGTCTCCCGTTTCGTCAAGCTCGACCCGGGCGACGTCATCACCACCGGCACGCCGCCGGGCGTCGGCATGGGACGGAAGCCGCCGGAGTTCCTCGCGGCGGGCGACGTACTGCGCCTTACCGTGGAAGGACTGGGCGAGCAGCGCCAGAAGGTAGCCGCCTACTGAGCGACGCCAGTCTCTCACGCGGCGTCCGACAGCGACTGCATCAGCGACAGACGCGCCGATGAAAGATGCAGCCGGCAGGCAGCCTCGACGGCTTCCGGCCGGCGCGTCTTGAGTGCCTCGATATAGTCGAGATGCTCGAGAATTGCCTTGCCGTTGCGCTCGCGGGCGTTCGCCTTGTTCCACTGGTAGTGATAGTGGAAGACGATGGCGATGATGTCGTAGAAATCGATGATGAAGCGGTTGCCGGAGGCGTGCTGGATGAGCCGGTGCAAACGGTCATCGAGCTCGGAGAATTCGAGATAGCGACTGTCGATGTCGGCCAGTACCTCGATGTGGGAGAGACGAAGGGCCTCAAGCTCGCCCCAGGCCGGATCCTCCGGGGGCAGGCTGACGAAAGCGGCGGCCGATTTCAGCTCGAACACTTCCCGCACGTCGATGAGTTCCTCGGCGAATTGACGCGTAAAGCCTTTCAGCACCCAGTGGCTGTTCGGCCGCTTCTCGATCAGTCCGAACCTGCTGAAGCGGATCAGGAACTCCCGGACGGAGGTGGTGCCGACGCCGATTTCTCGCGCGAGTTCCAGTTCGTTGATCTGCATGCCCGGTTCGGCGCCGCCCATCAGGATACGCTTCATGAAGGTCCGCTCGATCACCTCCGACAGCGAACTCGTTTCATGCTCGGGGAAGTAGTCGGTCTTGACCGGCGACCGCTTCACCGCCTTTGAGCGCTTGTTCCATTCGATGAGGCCGGCTTCAACCATTTGCGAGAGAATGGAGCGCACCGTCGTACGGGAAACGCCAAGCAGGTTGCACAGCTCCGGCTCGGACGGCAGGCTTTCGCCCACCACAAGCAACCGCAAGCACCTGTTATAGGCATCCTTGAAGACGGTATTCTGCTTCGGCATGTTCACCTCGTGTCCGGCGCGCCTGTTCGGGAGGCTTGGCCGGCGGTCCTGTCGCCCGACGTATCCTGTTCTCGCCGCAAGCCGACGCCGCGTGCCAGATGGCGCTATAGCTTCTATCGGCCGGCTCGGTTCGGCGGGCTGCACATTATCGACAAAGAACACGGAACGAAACTGATCTTTCGGAACCCGTGGTTCCCTCATATCCGGTCAGAGTTCCGCGCCCCGGCCGCGCCATATCCTGGTGGCGCTGCAATGCCAGGACCCAAGTGCCACCACCCCTCCCCTTTGCCGCCCAACCCATCAACGGAATATATGTAACCCGAGCTCAAAACAACTGAACATATGTTCCAAGTCCGATATTCGCCAAAAGTCGATACCACGTCATAACTCATTGAAATAAATTATGTTGGATCAAATTGAAACGATGTGAAACGTTCTGAGAACTGGAAAATACGAAGGATGGCTCAAACCGTGGAACAAGTTCGTTTCATTTTTACCTGAAATGAGATAAGAAGCAGCTGTCCAGCTTCGTTAAGCGACGGCATTGGGGAATGCGGGCGGTGTCGACCAAAGGGTCGGTCGCTCAGGGCCTGCGGGCCTTGCGTCGTACGGGAGTTTCGGCTAATTGTCACCTGTCGCTGTTTTTTATCGATAAAGTCCGATGGCTGAGGAGCAATGATCGGGCCTTGTCGAAAGCGACGCTGATCTCGGGAGGATCACCATGAAAGCTGTTGGCATTACACGTCGCACGCTTGTCGCGCTGGCTGGCGCCGTTGCGCTGTCGGCCGTTGCCCCGGCCGCCGCGCAGGCGGAAGACTACACGATTCCGATCATCGTCAAGGACACCACCTCCTTCTACTGGCAGATCGTTCTGGCCGGCGCCCGCAAGGCCGGTACGGATCTCGGCGTGAACGTGCCCGAGCTCGGCGCCCAGTCCGAAGCCGACATCAACGGTCAGATTTCGATCATCGAAAACGCCGTTTCGTCCGGCGCCAACGCCCTTGTCGTCGCGCCGACGGAGTTCAAGGCCCTCGGCAAGCCGATCGATGAAGCCGCCAAGTCCGTGCCGGTGATCGGCATCGACTCGGCCGCCGATTCCAAGGCCTTCACCTCCTTCCTGACCACCGACAACGTCCAGGGTGGCCGTATCGCCGCCGACGGTCTCGCCGCTGCCATCGGTGCCGCCAATGGCGGCAAGGTGGAGGGCGATGTCGCTCTGATCACCAACCTGCCGGGTGCCGGTTCGCTGGAGCAGCGCGCCCAGGGCTTCAAGGAGCAGCTGGCCGCAAAGTACCCCGGCCTGAAGCTGGTGGCGGACAAGGTCGGTGACGGTCAGGCGACCACCGCCCTCAACATCATGACCGACCTGCTGACCGCCAACCCGGACCTCAAGGGCGTGTTCGCCTCGAACCTGATCGCCGCCCAGGGCGCCGGCCAGGCCGTTGCCGAGAACAAGCTTGGCGACAAGGTGTCGCTGATCGGCTTCGACAATGACGACAAGCTCGTCGGTTTCCTGAAGGACGGCGTGATCGACGCCCTCGTGGTTCAGGACCCCTATCGCATGGGCTATGACGGCATCAAGACGGCGCTCGCCGCCGTCAAGAAGGAGAAGGTCGAGGCCTTCGTCGACACCGGTGCCAACCTGGTAACCACGGCCAACATGAACGAGCCGCGCGCCCAGGAACTTCTGTATCCGAAGGTGAAGTGATCCTGGCTTCGGCGTTCGGATGGCTCCAGGTGGGCCGTTCGGACGCCGAAGACGTCACGCCGGGCCTTTTCCGGCGCTCCTGCATGCTGGGCCGTGCCCCTGCCGCCGTTGCCGGTCGATACCGGCGCCGCGGATGTGGCCGTGGTGGCCGCATGCCTTGCATTTTCAACTGACGCGGGTCGATCATGGTCGGAACCAATCCCCACGGGCAGGCGGCCGATGCCGCCATCGCCGCCGCAAGCGTGCCAATTCTCGAGCTGCGCGGTCTCGAGAAACGCTACGGCGCCACCCACGCACTCAAACCAGCCGATCTGGCCTTTGTCCGCGGCGAAATTCACGCCATCGTCGGCGAGAACGGCGCAGGCAAGTCGACGCTCATCAAGCTGCTGACCGGCGTCATCACGCGCACGTCCGGCGAGGTGTTCTGGGAAGGCCAACCGGTAGCCTTGGCCACGCCGCACGAAGCCATCGAGTTCGGCATCAACGCGGTTCACCAGGAAGTGGTGCTCTGCCGCCACCTGACGGTCGCCGCCAACATGTTCCTCGGCGACGAGGATGTCGGTTTCGGCCTGCTGCGCAAGGGCGAGATGACCCGAAAGGCGCAGGCGATCCTCGACGATCTGGGCTTTCAACTGCCGGCGCATGTGTTGCTGGGCGACCTGACCATCGGACAGCAGCAGTTGATCGCAACGGCCCGCGCCTCCATTCGCGGCACCCGCTTCCTGATCTTCGACGAACCGACCGCCTATCTTACCCGGACCGAGGCGGCACAGCTCTTCGCGTTGATACGTCGCCTCAAGGAGCGCGGCGTCACCATCGTCTACATCAGCCATCGCCTCGAAGAGGTTTTCGAGCTGTCGGACCGCGTGTCCATTCTTCGCGACGGCACGCTGGTCGGCACGCGCATCACATCGGACACCAACGAGACCGAGCTGATCTCCCTGATGATCAACCGGTCGCTCGAACAGATCTATCACAAGGAGTTCTTCCCGGCCGGCGACGTGCTGATCGAGACCAAGAATCTCAGCGGCCCCGGGTTCCATGACGTGTCGCTCAGCGTCCGCGCCGGCCAGATCGTCGGCCTCTACGGCCTGATCGGCGCCGGCCGCTCGGAGTTCGTGCTGTCGCTGTTCGGTCGCCATCGCAAGACCGGCGGCAGCATCGTCTGGCAGGGCAAGGAGGTCGATATACGCTCCGAACGCCAGGCGATGGACCTCGGCATCGCGCTCGCGCCCGAAAGCCGTCGCGACCAGGGCCTCTGCATCAACCTGCCGGTCGGCTTCAATCTCAATCTGCCGATCTTCCCGCATATCACCATGGCCGGCCTGGTGCCGTTCTCAGCCGATCGGCAGCGAGCCGACCGGCAGATCAACGACCTTCAGGTGAAGACGTCAGGGCGCGGCGCCTTGGTATCGTCCCTGTCGGGCGGCAACCAGCAGAAGATCGTCATCGGCAAGTGGCTCAACCATGGCGCCCGGCTGTTCATCTTCGACGAGCCGACGGTCGGCGTCGACGTCGGCACCAAGGCGGAGATCTATCGCCTTCTGGCGCGGCTGCTCGCCGAGGGAGCCGGCATCATCCTGATCTCGTCCTATCTGCCGGAGGTCTACGAGCTCGCCGATGAGCTGCATGTCTTCCGTCGCGGCGAGGACGTCGCCCGGCACGCCTATCACGCGGCGAGCCATGAGGAAATTCTGTCCGAAGCGATCGGTGTGTGAACGGGGAGCGTTCACCGGGGGGAAAATTACATGTCCACGGATACCAAGTCGGCGACGGTCGCCCGCAAAAGCAGCGCCAACTGGCTGTTTGGCCTGACGCTGCTGGGACTTCTGCTCGCCATGTGCATCGTGTTGAGCTTTACGACGAAGAGCTTCCTGACCGAAGCCAACATCATGAATCTGATGCGCCAAGGGTCGATGATCGCCATTCTGGCCGTCGGCGAGACCTTCGTCATCATCACCACCGGCATCGACCTGTCGGTCGGCGCGGTGGTCGGCTTCTGCACCGTGATCGCCGCCTGGCTGCTGACCCACGACTTTTCCATCTTCACCACGGTGGTCATCACTCTGGGCGTCGGCGTCGCAATCGGCATGTTCCACGGCTTCGGCATCGTGCAGATGGGCCTGCCGCCCTTCATCATCACGCTGGCAACGCTGACCTCCCTGCGTGGCATCGGCCTTCTGATCACCAACGGCGCCACCATCAACATCGTCAACGACACCTTCACCGAGTTCTCGCGCAACGACTTCATCGGGCTGCCAAACCTGTTCTGGATGGTGATCCTGGTCGGCGTACCCGCCTACATCTTCCTCCATCACAGCCGCTACGGCCGCTACATTTTCGCCGTCGGTTCCAACATGGAGGCGGCACGCCTCTCCGGCGTCAACGTCAAGCTGACCGTCTATCTGGCCTATACCCTGTCCTCGACCTGCGCCGCCTTCGTCGGACTGCTGCTGGCCGCCCGCATCGGCGTCGGCAACGCCATGCAGGCCGACGGTTGGGAGCTGCAGGCCATCGCCTCCTCGGTCATCGGCGGCACGTCGCTGTTCGGCGCCGTGGGTTCGGTGCACGGTCCGCTGATCGGCGCCTTCATCCTCGCCACCATCAACAACGGCGCCAACCTCCTGAACGTCAACTCGTTCTGGCAGCGCATCATCACCGGCCTGTTGATCATCCTGATCGTCTACTTTGACCAGTTGCGCCGCCGCCGCGGCTGAGATCCGGGCACGGGCATTGCTGAAAACAGTGGGGCGGAGCCAATGGCTCCGCCCCGTTTTTTCAGATCATTGCCGGTCCCTGTCAGGAGGCGTGGGCGACCGCTCCGCTGGCGCTCGCTTCGAGCAGCGTCTCGAGATCGGCCGGTCTTAGCGGCTTGGAAAGCCAAGCGTCGAACAGCCCTTCCTCGCACCGCGCCCTGGTTTCCGGCAGCGCGTCGGCCGTCAATGCGGCGATCACCGGCTGTCGGCCATTGCGGTCGGCGATCATCGCGCGGATGCGCCTCGCCGCCTCAATGCCGTCCATTTCGGGCATGTGCAGGTCCATCAGCACGACGTCGAAGCTTCCGCCCGACGACAGCATGGCGGCCGTGGCCGTCAGGGCCTTCTGTCCATCCGCGCCCAGTGTGACAGCGTGACCGGCCCGTTCGACAAGAGCTCGGCCGAGCAGCAGGTTGATCTCGTTATCATCGCAGAGCAGCACCGAAAGCCGATGCTCCGGCGGGGCCGGCTCGGTGGCGATCGGTTCGGCGGCGGCGGCGAACTGACCATGACCGAGGAGCGTTTCGACGACGGCGGAGAGAGAACGCGCCCTGACCGGCTTGACCAGATAGGCGCCGTAGCCGGCAGCTTGCAGCTCCGGCAGCATCGGCCGTTCGGCCGCGCTGATCAGTATGCCGACCGGCGTCGTCGAGAAGGCGCGGATTCGCTCGATGACGGCGAGCGGATCGCCGGCGGCGGCATCGATGAGAACAGCATCGGGCTGCCAGGAACCGACGACTTCCTGTTCGATGTCCTTCTGGGTCGCGAGGGTGACGTCGGCGCCGGCGTCGAACAGGCGGCGGATCAGGAATGGTCCTTCGATCAGAGCGTGCGACACCACGAGAATGCGGCGGCCGGTGAACCGACGATCGGCCGGAGGAGAGGATGCCGGTATGGGAAGCGGTGCCTCATCCTTCGCGGCGAAGCTGGCGGCGAGCAGAGCCAGAGCGGCGCGAGCACCGACGACGTCACCGGAAACAGGCGCCTCGGCTACATCGGTCGCTTCGGGCGGAGGCAGCTGGACCGGAGCATCGGACTCAACGGAAGCGTTGGCTTCGATCAGCGGAAAATGAAGCGCAAAGCTGAAGCTTGCTCCCTCGCCGGGCGCCGACATCAGGCGAATGTCGCCTCCCATCAGCCGTGTCAGCTCGCGAGCGATGGCGAGCCCGAGACCGGTGCCGCCGTGAGCGCGGGCCGGGCCGGGATCGGCTTGCTCGAACTCGCCAAAGATGCGCTGCTGGTCCGCCTCGGCGATGCCAATACCCGTATCGCGCACCAGGAAGGACACACCGACCGCGCCTTCCGTCGCTTCCGTCATTTGCAGCTCGATGGCGACACCGCCCTCGGCCGTGAACTTGATGCCGTTGCCGGCAAGGTTGAACAACACCTGGCGGACGCGGGTCGGATCGGCCAGGACGACGCGATCAAGGCGCGGATCGATGTAGGCCGCGAGTTCGATGCCCTTCATTTCGGCGCGCGGGGCCATGAGCTCGACGAGATCTTCGACGATGGCGACGAGCGACGTCGGCTCGAGCTGCAAGCTCAGTCGGCCAGCCTCGATCTTCGAGAAATCCAAGAGGTCCTCGATCAGCGTGAGCAACGCTTCGCCCGACGTCTCGACGGCGCGGGCGTAGGTTCGCTGCTCGGCGGACAGAGGCGTTTTCTGCATCAGCGCCGTCATGCCGAGTATGCCGTTGAGCGGCGTGCGGATTTCGTGGCTGACCATGGCGAGGAAGCGGCTCTTGGCTGCGCTCGCCGCCTCCGCTTCGTCGCGGGTCTTTTCGAGCGCCGCTTCGATTGCCTTGCGCTCGGTGATGTCGCGGCCCAGCGTTCGGGTTCCGGTGATCCTGCCGTCCTCAACGATCGGCGCTTCGGAAAAGGAGAACCAGCGCGGACCGTCGACCGTCTCGATGCGGATATCGCCGGCGAGGCGGTTGGGGCCTTGGCGGACCACGGCGTGGCCGGGCAGGGCGGCGAGTGCCGTCAACCGGCGGCGCAGTTGCTGCCAAGGATCGGCACGAGGGCGCCGAGCATCGTGCGAAACGATGTCGGAGGGCTCGAACAACTCGCCGGCGGCGAGGTCTGCGGCAAAGGCGGAATAGTCGAGGCCGACAAATGCACCGGGCGGCTGACCGAGGCGAGCGGTCGTCGCAGGGCTTGTCGATGTGATGCGGCCGGCCGTATCGCACCGGATGACAAGATCGCCGAAGCCATCGCCTTCCTCGGGCGAGCCGACGGCGGCGTCGTAAAGACGGCCGATGTCGCGGCGGGCGGATCGGCGCCCGATTTCGAACAAGGCGCCTCCACCGGCGACAGCCGCGATGCCCACCAGAAGCGACGGCGAGGCGACAAGCGAAACGAGAACGGTACCGGTGGCAGCGGTCAGTGCCAGCGCTGCGGCAGTCACGAACAGACGGCGCCGCCAGCAGGCGCGCGACTTGCGCGACCGCCCGGCGGACGGGCGTGGCGACGAAGGGGCGTCAGGCGAGGCGTGCGGTTGGTCGGTCATGTCCGTCCCGAAGGTGCGGCGCGATCGTGCGACGCTCCCGGTCGGGAATGCGCCCACCCGGCCGCTTTCGACAGGGCACGCAAAGGCTAGGCTGGCAAGGTTGCCAATCGGTTGATGGTCAGGCGAAATTCGAGAATTTGCCAAGAACGGCGCGTCTTCAAGGCTCCATCCGGCTGCAACGGCTATCGTCGTACGGTCAAGGGGTTTGCCGGCACCCGCGACGAGGCCGTCTCAGCTCGCCGGGCGCCGGACGAGCAGCACGGTTCCCGCCGGGTCCGAGGTCCAGTGGCCGACCACATCGTCCAGCGGCTCCAGTTCGTCGCGCCGTGGGCTGGCCAAGACATCGATCGCGCCGTCCGGGTCGTCGGAGAACAACTCCAGCCAGACATCCGCCTGGGACTGATGGGAGACGCGATCGATCCACAACGTCATCTCGCCGAAGCGAAAGCCGATGCTTGCCTCAAGTTCGCGCACGACATCCAGGCCGACACGATCTCGATAGAACGAAACCGTCTCGCTCCAGCGATGCAAGGGTACCTTGAGTGCGATGTTTTTCCCCGGTGTCAGCTTCGGCTTGCTGTCGAGCGCATCCGTCATTGCACGCTGGCCCTCCGAGACCAGACGCCAGAAGTCCGGAACGCTCTCGCCGGCAATCCGTCGGACAAGCGCGGCGAGATGCGAGTGCCAGCCGCCACCGAAGTCGATGGTATCCTCCCGTCCGCGCAGGCGCGAGTGGGTCAGGATCAGCCGTGTGCCTTCATCTTCGGCGACGAGGCGTATTTCGACTTCACCAGCAGCGCCGTCTTCCCAAGTGAACAGGATGCGATGCGGTGGCTCGAAGGCCAGAATGCGCTCGCTCCAGCTTTGACCGATGAAGTCGCGGTACGGCGGCGGTGTCGAAACCGGCTGATCCGACAGCCGATCGTGGTTCATGGTGAAACCGATGCTGCCTTCGGGGCGGAGGTCGTCGGGTGCCGCCATGAACCAGCGGGCTCGCAGATCGGGATCGACGATGAATTGCCAGACCCGTTCGACGGAAGCGTCGAGACGGCGTTCCAAAACGAGCTTCGAGGTCGAAATGCGGTCGGCCAAGGTGCTATCCTTTCGGTACGGTCGGCTAGGGAAAGGCGCCTTTCACTGCGGCTTGTCTTTCAAAGCCGCTTCAAGGGCATCCAGCCTGTGCGTCCAGAACCCCTCCCAACGACGCAACCACTGTTCGGCGTCTCGAAGGGGGGCGGCTTCCAAGGTGCAGACCTGCTGTCGGCCGACCTTGCGGCGTTGAACCAGACCGGCACGGACCAGGACACCGACATGTTTGGACGCCCCCGCAAAACTCATGGAGTGGGGCGCCGCAAGCTCTCCGATCGACTTCTCGCCCGTCGACAACGCGGCAAGCATCGCCCGGCGTGTTGGGTCGGCGAGGGCGGTGAATGTGGTATCGAGATTTCGTTCAACCATATGGTTTTATATCCGACCAATCCTATATGGTCAACCGTTTGGTTTAACGATCCGCGCGGCCCGGTTTCGAGACGTGCCGATCGACGTAAACGGGACGACGAACGAACCTTGCGTCACTTGCACTGCGGTACATGGTACTTGGGAAAGCTGCCTCGCCTCGGCGGCAACTAGGCGCCTCCAGTCCTTCTTCGGCCCAGATCGCCCAGGCACGATTACGCCGCCCGAGCCTTTCGGTCGGAACCGGTACGATAGGCGAGCGCCTCCCCGACATGCAGGCGGCCGACGCTGTCCGAACCGTCCAGATCGGCAAGCGTACGGGCGACCTTGAGCACGCGGTGATAGCCGCGCGCCGAAAGAGACAGACGCTCGGCGGCCTGCTTCAGCAACGCCAGACCGGCGCCATCGGGCTCGGCAATCCCGTCGATGACGGCCGCCGGCGCCGTGGCGTTGGTGACCGAAGACGCGAGACCGAGCGAGAGGTAGCGTTCGGACTGAATGGCGCGCGCCGTCGCGACGCGGGCAGCGACGGTTGAGGACGGCTCGCCGGTCCGCCGCGCACCGATCAGGTCGGATGCCGAGACGGCGGGCACCTCGACCGTGAGATCGAAGCGGTCCAGCAACGGGCCGGAGATACGCTCCTGATATTCGGCGGCGCAGGCGGGGCCACGACGGCAGGTATGGCCCGGTGTGCCGGCAAGGCCGCAGCGGCAAGGGTTCATGGCGGCGATAAGCTGGAAGCGAGCCGGATAGGTGACGCGGTTGTTGGCGCGGGCAATGACCACGTCGCCCGTCTCAAGCGGCTGGCGCAAGCTGTCGAGCACGGCCGGATTGAACTCCGGCAGTTCATCGAGGAACAACACGCCGCGATGGGCCAGCGAGATCTCGCCGGGTTTTGCCCGCACGCCACCACCGACCAAGGCCGCCATGGACGCCGAGTGGTGCGGTGCGCGGAATGGTCGCCGGTCGGACAGACGTCCGTCGGCGAGCGTCCCGGCAATCGAGGCGATCATTGAGATTTCCAGGAGTTCCTGCGGCGTCAGCGCCGGCAGGATGGACGGCAGGCGGCTCGCCAGCATCGACTTGCCGGAACCGGGCGGACCGACCATCAACAGATTATGTCCACCGGCCGCCGCCACTTCGAGCGCCCGCCGGGCGCTCTCCTGGCCCTTGACGTCGGCGAGGTCGGGAAGGCTCGCCATGGCATCGGCCACTTTCGGCTCGGGCCGCGACAGCACCTGAGTACCCTTGAAGTGATTGACGACGGCGATCAGGCTGATGGGCGCAAGGATCGGCATTTCGCCGTCGGCCCAGGCCGCTTCCGGCCCGGAGGCGCGCGGACACATCAACCCCAGTCCTTCGGCGTTGGCGGCGATCGCCGCCGGCAACACGCCGGCCACCGGCGCGATGGTGCCGTCGAGGGAGAGTTCGCCGAGCACGATATAGTCGGCAAGGGCATCGGCCGGCAGGGCACCCATCGCCACCATGAGACCCAGCGCTATGGGCAAGTCGTAGTGACTGCCCTCCTTGGGCAGATCGGCGGGCGCCAGATTGACCGTGATGCGCTTGGCAGGCAGGGCGAGGCCTGAAGCGGCCAGCGCGGCGCGGACTCTTTCGCGGCTTTCGGTAACCGCCTTGTCGCCAAGACCGACGATGTTGAACAACACCCTACCCGATCCCATGTGGACCTGAACGTCGACGGGCGTTGCCTCGACGCCTTGAAAACATACGGTCCTGACGTGCGCGACCATTGCTTTACTCCCGAGCCGCTACAACCTAGGCGGATGCCTATCGGCCTGTCAAGAACGAGAAGGGAACAAAGAGGGGTCTTCTGTTCCCTTAGGGTCAAAACCCAATCAGCCAATTGATTATTATTGATAGTCGTGATTCACTTCATCAAACGATGGAGTTTGGATCATGGCAGGAGAGTTCTGGCTGGACGACGAGCAGTGGGCAGCGATCGAAC
>Ga0206117_101193_pt1 | contig 15113 bp, 13 predicted proteins | sample 3A5Ametagenome_FD_177997 | JGI IMG/M metagenome (GOLD analysis project Ga0206117, IMG submission 177997) | Enriched microbial communities from leaf-cutter ant dump, University of Wisconsin, Madison, United States - 3A5A | ecosystem: Environmental > Terrestrial > Nest > Insects nest > Nest dump... | reverse complement strand
GGTCGGCCGGGGTTGGGATTCCTGGTTCGGCATGGCCCCGCAATGGGTGCCGTTCTGGAAGGTGCCGTCCCACTACACCGTCTCGGGTCGCGAACCCGAAGGCCCCGTGGCGAGCGAGTGAGGACAGGCGCCATGAACGCGGAAACCACAAAGCAGACCGGCGCATCGGTCGTCATCGTCGGCGGCGGCGTCACGGGCCTCAGTGCCGGCTGGTGGCTGGCCCGCCAGGGCGTCAGCGTGCTGGTGCTGGAAAAGGGCATCGTCGGCTGGGGGGCGTCGGGCCGCAATGGCGGCGGCTGTTCGCATCATCACAGCCCCCTGTTCCTGGAAGAACAGCGGCTGTGGCCGATGATGGACGAACTGCTGGGTTATCCTACCGAATTCCGCCCGAACCGCATCCGTCTGGCCTGCGACGACAACCAGATGGGCCTGTACCGCCGGGCGCTGGAAAACGGCGAATACCAGGGCTTCAAGTCCGAGGCGCTGGATCCCAAACAGGTGCGCGAACTGGTGCCGCTGGCCACCGACGACGTGACAGGCGGGTATTTCTATCACTTCGGCGGTCACGCCAACCCGCATCGCACGGTGCAGGGTTATGCCTGGGCGATCGAGGATCTGGGCGGCCGGGTGTTGCAGCATACCGCCGTGCAGGGTTTCGTCACCTCGGGGGGCAGGGTCACCGCCGTCAGGACCGATCGCGGCGAATTCGGCTGCGACCATCTGGTGATCGCCGCCGGGCCGCATACCGAGAAGCTTGCGGCCGAACTGGGCGCCACCGTGCCGATGATGCCGGCGCGGGCCGAGATGATCGTGACCGAACCCTTGCCGCTGATGCCGCTGGGCGGCGTCGACGGCAACGGCCTTTACGGCCGCCAGACCCTGCGCGGCAACCTCGCCTATGGCGGCGGCCCGCATGAATGGCTCAACGTCGAGGATATCGAGGCGCACCGGCCGCAATCGACGCCGCTGACCGGCGACATCGCCGCACGCCTGGCCCGGCTGCTGCCGAAGGCCGCCCACGTCAAGGTGATCCGCAGCTGGGCGGGGTTCATCGAGAACACGCCCGACGGCCGCCCGATCATCGACCGGCTGCCGACCGTCGACAACGTCATCGTCGCCACGCTGTCCAGCGTCGGTTTCGGCCTGTCGCCGGCATCCGGTCACGCGATCCAGGAAATGATCACCGAAGGCCGCTGCACCTTTGCCGACCTGTCGAGCTTCGCCCTGTCGCGCTTCGACCGGCTGGAGCCCGATTGGCGGGAATTGCAGGGCTGGCGGCCGATGCCGGTGGGGTGAGGGGGCGCATCGCCCACCACTCCATCGTCACCCGGGGGCTTGATGCCAGATGTCTCCTCAAGCGACGATTGACTCTGCAATTGCGATTACGAGCCTAAGCCCGCACTCATGGGGTCAAGCCCGGCGACGCCTCTTGAGCGGGGGCCGCGCTTCGTTGTCCGTCTCTTACAACGCGATCGTCACGTCCGTCTTCGGGCGCGACGAGCAGGCAAGGATGTAGCCATCCGCCTCGTCCTCGGCCGACAGGCCGCCGTTGTGCTGCATCGCCACGTCGCCCGCGACCTTCCTGACCCGGCAGGTGCCGCAGATGCCGCTGGCGCAGCCGCAGGGAATGACGATCTGGCGGCGGGTCGCGGCTTCCAGGATGGTTTCGTCGGCGGCGACCGGGAAGCGGCGTTCGCCGAAGGTCACCATGGCGGTGGCCCGGTCGGGACGGTTGCTGGCCACGGCGGGCGCGGCCGGCGGTGCCGCGAAATGTTCGATGTGGAAATCGGCCGCCCTGCCGCCCTCGGCGGCATGGATCAGGCGCGCCGCCTGCATGAAACTGTCGGGGCCGCAGCACCACACCCGCCGCCGGCCGAAATCGGGCACGGCGACCGACATCAGCCGCCGGCCGATGCGGCCGCGATAACCGAACCAGCCGGGGGCCGGGCGGCTCAGGGTCACGCTGACCGACAGGTTCGGCAGGCGCCGTTGCAGTTCGGCCAGTTCGGCGCCGAAGACCAGTTCGCCGGCATCGCGTGCCGCATGAAACCAGGCGATGTCGGTATCGGGCGCGGTCGCGGCCAGGTGGCGCAGCATCGCCATCAGCGGCGAGGCGCCGGAACCGGCCGAGACGAAGGCGACGGGGCCGTCGCCATCCAGCACGAACCGCCCGACCGGCCCTGACGCCGCGACCGTCATGCCGGGCAGCAGCGCCTCATGCAGCCAGGCGGTGCCGCCGCGGCCCTGGGGGTGGCGCTTGATCGTCAGTTCGATGGCGTCACTGCCGGGCGCCGAGGCGATCGAGAAGGTGCGATAAAGCCTTTCGCCGCGGATATCCAGCGCCAGGGTCATCGCCTGGCCGGGCAGGTGGGTGAAGCCGGTCTCGCGCGGGCGCAGCACGAAGGTCTTGATCGTCGGCGTCTCGTCGCGCACGGCGACGCAATCGAACTGCAGGCCGCTCATTCCGCGGCCTCGGCCATCGGGCTGCCGAAATGGGCGGCCATCTTGGCCGCATACCACCGGGTGAAATTGCGCAGCATGAATTCCGACGGGGCATAGGGGCCAGGCTGATAGGCCATCGAGGCGATGCCCTCGTGGTTGATCTGCGCCAGCCGGGCATCCTGGTCGTTGGTGGCGACCCACACTTTGGTCAGGCGTTCGACATCGTAGTCGACGCCTTCGACCGCGTCCTCGTGCACCAGCCAGGTGGTGCGCACCGCCGTGCGGTTGGCCGACAGCGGCAAGACACGAAAATGAATGATGTGGTCGGCCAGGAAATGATTCCAGTTGTTGGGCACCCGGAACATGCGCACCGATCCCAGGTCGGGGTCGGTGAAATCGCCCAGGAGCTTGTTGCAGGCCGGTCCGCCGTCCATGGTGAAGGATACCGCGCCGTCATGCAACGGCAGGCGGATGCAGCGGAATTCCTCGCCCCCGTCGGCCGGCAGGTGGGGCAGGCCGTAGCCCTGCCACCGCGCAGTCTGGCGATCCATCAGCCGCTGGAAATCGGCGGTGCCGCGCGGATCGTCGGGCAGGGCGAATTCGACCAGCGTCGCCAGCAATTCCGGATGGTTGCCGGCGCAGTGATAGCATTCACGGTTGTTTTCGATCACCAGCTTCCAATTGGCTTCCTCGATCAGGGTCATCTCGTGGGCGACCTTGGTGCGATCGGGCTGGTGCGGGGCGATATAGGGCGTGACCGCCTGGCGAAAGCGGCTGAGATCGGGGAGATTGTCGGCCAGGCAGATATAGACCATGCCGCAGATGACATCGACCGCAACGGGCTTCAGGCCGTAACCCGTGGGGTCGAAATCGGCCGGGAACTGGCGGGCATGCAGCAGGCGGCCGTCCAGTTCGTAGACCCATTGGTGATAGGAACAGGTCAGCCGGTTGACGCGGCCCTTTTCTGCCAGGCAGATGCGCGCGCCGCGATGGCGGCAGCTGTTGTGAAAGGCGCGGACCTGGCCGTCGCGGTCGCGCAGCACGACGACCGGGTTCCTGCCGACCGTCAGCGTCAGGAAATCGCCGGGCTGCCTGATCTCGCAGACATTGCAGGCAAACAGCCATTCGGTCTCGAACACCGCGGCGATGTCGGCGTCGTGAAAGGCGTCGTCGACATAAAAGGCTTGCGGCAGGCTGAATCCTTCGCGGCGCTTGGCCAGCAGGGATTGGACACGTTCGGCTGGGATCATCGGTGCTGCCTGGCCTGAATGGGTTGACGACCCCGCCATCATCGCGCCGATCGCGTCTGCATGCCGGCCGGTTTGCGACTGCCGCGGCTTTGGAGCCGACATGATCTCGCTGCAAATGTCGTAAACATATCCTTCGATGTCGGTTATGACCTATGTTGCCCGGTCAATCATGACGGACCCTCGTACAAGGAGGCTTCAACCATGATGACAACGGCTGCGCCGCCTGCGGGCGGGCCCGAGCTGGGTTTCGTCTTCCTGCTGGTCGACGGCATGTCGATGATGAGCCTGGCTTCCGCGGTGGAACCGCTGCGCTCGGCCAATCGCCTGGCCCAGCGCAGCCTGTATCGCTGGCATTTCGCCAGCCTGGACGGCCGGCCCGTGGTCGCCTCGAACGGTGTCGAATTCCGCACCGAAGTCTTCGACGACGTCGTGCCCCGCGCCAGCTATGTCTTCGTCTGCGGCGGCCTGCGCATCCAGGCGCCGGACGAACGCCGGGCGCTGGGCGCGCTGCGCCAGGCGGCACGGCGCGGCATCGTCATCGGTTCGCTGTCGACCGGCACCTATCTGCTGGCGCGCGCCGGCCTGCTGGGCGGCTATCGCTGCACGATCCATTGGGAGAACCGCCCGGCCTTCGAGGAGGAATTCCCCCATCTGATCTGCACCGGCAAGATCTTCGAGATCGACCGCGACCGCATGACCTGTTCCGGCGGCACCGCGGCGATGGACCTGATGCTGCAGCTGATTTCAGAACAACATGGCGGCGACCTGGCCCGCGGCGTCGCCAACCAGTTCCACCACGAACGCATCCGCGACGAGCGCGACGACCAGCGCGGCGGCCGGGACCAGAGCCTGGCCAACCTGCCCAATGCCCTGCGCGCCGCCATCGAACTGATGCGCCGCCATATCGAGGAACCGCTGAGCATCGCCGACATCGCCGAGCGTGTCGGGCTGACCGCGCGCCAGGTCGAACGGCTGTTCCTGCGTTACCTGAAGGTGACGCCGGCCCGGCATTACGTCGGCCTGCGGCTCGAGCGCGCGCGCGAACTGCTGCTCTATTCCGACGTGCCGGTGCTGGACGTCGCGGTCGCGACGGGCTTTGCCTCGACCTCGCATTTCGCGCGCTGGTTTCGCCGGGCCTATCAGACGCGGCCGTCCGACCTGCGCCGGCCGGGCGGGGCCTGAGGCAGGGCCCATGTCGCGAACCTGCTCTAGCAGGTCGGAAGGCATGGGGGCGGGCGGCGGCCATGCGGGCAACACTTGGGCACGAACCGGCGGGATTGCCAGAACAAGTCGGTGCCTTGAGAAGAAACGGGGGCTTCGATCTTGGAAACACTGCGTTTTGCGATCGACAACTGGTCGGTCATCGCGGTCAGGACGGGCGAGCATCTGTCGCTGGTCTCGGTCGCGGTCGTGCTGGCCATCATCACCGGCGTGCCGATCGGCATCCTGATCACGCAGAACCGGGCCTGGGCCGATCGGGTGCTGTATGCCGCCGCGATCGTCATGACCATTCCGTCGGTCGCGCTGTTCGGCATGCTGATCCCGTTGTTCTCGCCGATCGGCTATGGCATCGGCTATCTGCCGGCGGTCATCGCGCTGATCCTGTATTCGCAGCTGCCGATCATCCGCAACACCTATACCGCGATCATGAACATCGACCCGAGCTTGCGCGAAGCCGCGCGCGGCATGGGCATGACCCCGCTGCAACGGCTGCGCGAAGTCGAACTGCCGATCGCCCTGCCGGTCATCGTCAACGGCGTGCGCAATGCCGTGGTCCTGAACATCGCGATCGCGACGATCGCGACCTATATCGGCGCCGGGGGCCTGGGCACCTTCATTTCGCGCGGCATTTCGCAGACCGATTTCCGCCAGCTGGTCACCGGCGCGGTCGCGGTGTCGGTGCTGGCGATCGTGGCCGACCTGTCGCTGGTCTATCTGCAGCGGCGGCTGACATCGCCGGGTCTGCGCTGAGGGGACCCGGGATATGATCAGGCTGGAACACGTCACCAAGATCTTTGCCGGCATCACCGCGGTGGATGCCGTCGACCTGGAGGTCGGCGCCGGCGAGGTCTGCGTCCTGCTGGGGCCGTCGGGCTGCGGCAAGACCACGACGATGAAGATGATCAACCGGCTGATCGAACCCACCTCGGGCAAGATCTTCGTCGATGGCCGCGACACGGCGGCGGTCGACGAGGTCACGCTGCGCCGGTCGATCGGCTATGTCATCCAGCAGATCGGCCTGTTCCCGAACAAGACGGTCGAGGACAATATCTGCGTCGTCCCCGACCTGCTGGGCCACGATCGCCGGCAGTCGCGCAAGCGGGCGGCCGAGCTGCTCGACATGGTCAACCTGGACCCCGGCATCTTTCTCAAGCGCTATCCCAAGGAACTGTCGGGCGGCCAGCAGCAGCGCGTGGGCGTCGTCCGCGCCCTGGCCGCCGATCCGCCGGTCCTGCTGATGGACGAACCGTTCGGCGCCATCGACCCGATCAACCGCGAGGTGATCCAGGACGAATTCATGAAGCTGCAGGCCGCGCTGAAGAAGACCGTGGTCTTCGTCAGCCACGATATCGACGAGGCGGTCAAGATGGCCAGCCGCGTCGCCATCTTCCGCGCCGGCCGGCTGATCCAGTACGATACCCCCGACAACATCCTGGCTCATCCGATCGACAGCTTCGTGGCCGATTTCGTCGGCTCGGACCGCACGCTGAAACGCCTGCGGCTGTTGCGGGTGGCCGACGCCATGGTGGGCGATCCGCCGATGGTGCGGGCCGAAGATGCGCTCGATACCGCGGCGCGGCTGATGGCGGAACGCGGCCATGTCTCGATCGTCATGGTCGGGCCGCGCGGCCGCGCCCGCGGGTTCGTCCGCCTCGATGCCGCCCAGGGGCGGCCCGGCATGGTGGGCGAGAACCACGAAAAGCTGCCTTGCATCATCAATATCCGCGACGACCTGCGCACGGCGGTCTCGCAGATGTTCATGCACGACCTGACCTGGCTGGCCTGCGTCGACGACGACGGGTTCTATCGGGGGTATGTCACCCAGCGCGGCATCACCCATCTGCTGGGGGCGACCTACCGTGACCGCTAGCGTTGCCGAGGCCGGGGCCGGCCACCGCACCTGGCGGGGCATCGTCCTGCTGGCGGTGTTCGGCCTAGGGATCTGGGCACAGGCCAGCGGCATCGTGCCGGCGATCCTGCGCTATCGCGAGGATATCGTCTATCTGGCGCGCCAGCACATGACGCTGGTGGCGATGTCGGGCGGCATTGCCATCGTCATCGGCATCCCGCTGGGCATACTGATCGCGCGCAGCCGCATTCCTTTCCTGGGGCCGGCGATCGGGCAGGTCATCAACCTGGGCACCACGATCCCAACCCTCGCCATCCTGGCCCTGGCGATGACCGTGCTGGGGCTGGGGACGCCGTCCGCCGTGTTCGGGCTGGCGGTGCTGACCCTGCTGCCGATCATGCTGAATACCGTCGCGGGCCTGAAAAGCGTGCCGGCACCGTTGATCGAAGCGGCGCGCGGCATGGGCATGACCCGGGCCCAGATCCTGGTCAAGGTCGAACTGCCCAACGCGATGTTCGTGATCCTGGCCGGCATCCGCACCGCGCTGGCGATCAATGTCGGCACCGTGCCGCTGGCCTTCCTGATCGGCGGCGGCGGCCTGGGCGAACTGATCTTCACCGGCATCGACCTGATGGAACCGGGCCTGTTGCTGGCCGGCGCGATCCCGACCGCGCTGCTGGCGGTGCTGGTCGATATCGCGGTCGGCCAGCTGCAATACTGGCTGGTGCCGCGCGGCGTGAATCCCTTGCGTTGAAACAGTCGATAAAACAGGAGAGGACTTCCATGAATCTGCGCGCGCTCAAGACCTTCGCCCTGGGGGCGATCGCCGCCACCCTGATGACCGGCGCGGCCCTGGCCCAGACCGTGGTGGTCGGCGGCAAGAACTTCACCGAACAGCAGCTGATGGCCGAAATGACCACCCAGCTGCTGAAGGCCAAGGGGTTCACCGTCGACAAGCGCGCCGGCCTCGGCACCGCGCCGCTGCGCCAGGCCCAGGAAAACGGCCAGGTCGACGTCTATTGGGAATATACCGGCACGTCGCTGATCACCTTCAACAAGGTGGCCGACAAGCTCGACGCCGCCCAGACTTACGCCCGGGTCAAGGAACTCGACGCGGCAAAGGGCCTGGTCTGGCTGAACCCGTCCAAGGCCAACAACACCTATGCCCTGGCCATGCGCAAGGCCGACGCGGCATCCAAGGGCATCGCCACCCTGTCCGACCTGGCCGCCAAGGTGAAGGGCGGCGCGGCGATGAAATTCGGCTGCAACGCCGAATTCTACGCCCGCCCCGACGGGCTGAAGCCGCTCGAGGAAACCTACGGCTTTGCCTTCGGCCGCGACAACGTGGTGCGCATGGATACGGGGCTGGTCTATCAGGCGCTGAAGGATTCTCAGGTCGAGGTCGGGCTGGTGTTCGCCACCGACGGCCGCGTGCCGGCCTTCGATTTTGTCATCCTGAAGGATGACAAGGGCTTCTTCCCGGCCTATGCGCTGACCCCCGTGGTGCGCAAGGAGGCGCTGGACAAGAACCCCAAGCTGGCCGAGATCCTGAACGGCCTGTCGGCCAAGCTCGACGATGCGACGATGGCGCGGCTGAACGCCTCGGTCGACGTCGACAAGAAGTCGGTCGAGGAAGTCGCGGCCGGCTTCCTCAAGTCGCAGAACCTGGTCTGATGTCGGCAGGCCCCGGCGGCGACGTCGGGGCTTGTTCCCCGCCGATGAAACCCGTGATCAGGCTGGGGGTGGCGCAGATCGCCTGCACCGCCGATCGCCACCACAATCTGGACCTGCATCGCGCCGCCGTATCCGAGGCGCGCGATCGCGGCATCGACCTGCTGGTCTTTCCCGAACTGTCGGTGACCGGCTATCGCACCGTGCCGGACCTGCCCGGCGCGGCCTGCACCGCCGCCGATCTGGTCGAACTGGGCCGCGACATCGCGGTGCTGGCCGGCTTCATCGAGGCCGGCCGGCCCGGCCTGTTCCACAATGCCGCCGCCCTGCTGCGCGACGGCCGTGTCGTCGGCTGCCATGCCAAGCTGAACCTGCCGACCTATGGCGGGCTGGAGGAAGGCAAGCATTACGCATCAGGCCATCGCCTGGACCTGGTCGAAGCCTTGCCCGGCTGGCCGGCCGCGACCCTGATCTGCGCCGATGCCTGGAACCCGGCATTGCCCTGGCTGGTGGCGCTGAAGGGCGCGGCGCTGCTGCTGCTGCCCATCGCCTCGGCCCGCGGTGCGGTCGGCGGCGATTTCGACAATCCCGGCGGCTGGGACGTCACGCTGCGCCACATCGCCATGACGTATGGCTTGCCGCTGGCCATGGCCAATCACTGCGGCCGGCGTGGCGATCTCGATTTCTGGGGCGGCTCGCGCATCCTCGATCCCTTCGGCCGCTGTCTGGCCCAGGCCGGCGAGGGGCCCGAGATCATCCAGGCCGATATCGCGCTGGCCGATATCGCCGCCGCCCGCCACCGCCTGCCGACGATGCGTGATGCCGCGCCGCTGACCGTGCAGGCGTTGCTGGCCGATAGCTTGAGGGATCTGCGATGACCGCGTTCGATTTCGTCCACGACCTGCGTTTTGCCGACCTGCCGCCCCGGGTGGTGGCCCAGGCGTTGCGCTGCATCCTGGACCTGGCCGGCGTCGCCGCCGCGGGCAGCGCGCTGGACCTGTCGCGCATCGTGCGCGATTTCGCGGCCGACCAGATGGCGGCGGGTCGCCGGCCCGCCCGGCTGATGTTCGATGGGCGGCCGGTCAGCGCATCGGGCGCGGCATTCGCCGGCGCCGCGCAGATCGATGCCTTCGACGCCCATGACGGCCACGCCCTGACCAAGGGGCATGCCGGCGTCGCCATCCTGCCCGCGGTGCTGGCGGTGATGGATGCGCAAGGGGCGACCGATGCGGGGCACGACCTGATCGCCGCCGTCGTCGCCGGCTATGAAATCGCGACGCGCGCCGGCATCGCCCTGCATCGCACCGCTGCCGACTATCACACGTCGGGCGCCTGGAATGGTGTCGCCTGCGCTCTGCTGACCGCGCGGCTGCTGGGCCTGGATCGCACCCGCACGCGCGAGGCGGCGGGCATTGCCGAATATCACGGGCCGCGCAGCCAGATGATGCGCTGCATCGACCATCCGACGATGGTCAAGGACGGCTCGGGCTGGGGGGCGCTGGCCGGCGTCAGCGCGGGTTACCTGGCGGCAAGCGGTTTCACCGGCGCGCCGGCGGTACTGATCGACGATCCCGCCGTGGCCGACCTGTGGGCCGACCTGGGCAGCCGCTGGCGCATCATGGAACAGTACTTCAAACCCTATCCGGTCTGCCGCTGGGCCCAGCCGGCGATCGAGGCGGGGCGGGCGTTGCAGCGCCGCCACGACGTCGCCGCCGATGCCATCGCCCGCATCACGGTGGAAACCTTTGCCGAAGGCGTGCGGCTGGCCGGCGCGGCGCCCACCACGACCGAGGCGGCGCAATACGCCATCGCCTTCCCGCTGGCCGCCATCCTGACGCGCGGCGGGCTTGGCGCCGGGGATATCGACGGGGCGGCGCTGGCCGACCCCGCGATCCTGGATCTCAGCCACCGCATCGACCTGGCGGTCGACCCCGCGCTGGCCGCGCGGTTCCCGGCCGAACGCCTGGCCCGCGTCACCTTCACGCTGCGGGACGGGCGGACGCTGGCATCCGACGTCACGCCGGCGCGCGGTGATCCGGACGCGCCGCTGTCCGACGACGAGGTCGCGGCCAAGTTCGGCCTGCTGACCGCGCGGCTGGGGCCGGCGCGCCAGGCGCGGCTGCGCGCCGCTGTCGACGGCCTGGCCGGCAACGGTGACGTCGGCGCGCTGCTGGCGGCGGTGACCCAGCCGGTCTGAGGGTCGGTCACGCCGGCCGGATGTGTCGTGTCGCCTCGTCCTCGACGCGCTGCCAGATCTCGATCGCCATCGGGTTTTCGGATTCCTCCAGGATATGGCCGACCAGCCCGATGGCGCGCGCCATCACGCCGAAGCCGCGCACGATCCTCCAGGGGAAACCCATCTCGCAGCAGATCGCCCCGATGGCGCCCGTGGCGTTGATCGGCAGCGACTTGCCCGAGACACCCTCGGCCTCGCGGGCGATTGCCTGCATCAGCGCGATGTAACGGCCGCCGAAGCCGTTTTCCGCGGCCAGCGCGAACAGCCGCGGCGTGCGCGGGTCGACCGGTTTGTGCAGCGGATGGCCCAGCCCCGGCACGCTGCGGCCGGCCGCCCTGTGCTGGTCCACGATCGTGGCGGCCAGGACGGCCAGGTCTGTGTCGGGCGCACCATGGGGCAATGCGTCGCCCAGCATTTTTGCCGCCCCTTCCATCGAGCCGACGAAGACCGACCCCAGCCCGCACAACCCGGCGGCGACCGCCGCCTGCAGCGATTCGGGCGCGCCGGCATAGGTCAGCCGCGCGGCCAGGGCCGAGGGCGTGATGTCGTGTTCGACCAGTGTCACGACGATGGCGTTGAAGACGACCGATTGCTGCGGCGTCGGCATGCGGCCGGTCAGCTGAAGGAAGGCCATGTCGCCCAGGTTCAGATGGCCCAGGATTTCATCGGGCAGGCTTTTCCCGCGCACCTCGATGCGGTCGGGCGTGCTCCACGCGATGTCGGAGCGGATTTCCTTCTGCTTGCGGGCCATGGCTTCCTGCATTTTCGTCAGTGATCGGGGCACCCATACTGCGCCGGGCACGGTTGCCCAATCCAGCCCCGCATGTCAGAACAGGAACCTCGCCAGGAGGAAACGATGAGCCAGATGACCCCGCCGGGACCCGACGATCCCGTCTGCCGTTCGGCGCGCGACGGCGCCATTCAGGTGATCTGGATGAACGAACCCAGGCGGCGCAATCCGCTGTCGATGGCGATGCGCGAATTGCTGCTGGCCGAGGTGACGGCGGCGATGGAAGACCCCGAGGTCCGCGCCATCGTGCTGACCGGCGCGGGCGGCTGTTTCTGTGCCGGGGGCGACATCGCCGGCATGACCGACCTGCATCCGGCCAAGTCGCGCCAGCGCCTGCGCAACATCCATCGCCTGGTGCGGCTGATCCATGGCGGGCCCAAGCCCGTCATCGCCGCGGTCGAAGGGTGGGCGGCCGGGGCCGGGCTGTCCATCGCCTCGTTGTGCGATATGGTCGTCGCGGCCTCGGACGCGCGTTTCTCGCTGCCGTTCGCCAAGATCGGCCTGGCCCCGGACCTGGGTGTGCTGCACACCTTGCCCGCGCGCATCGGCATCGGCCGCACGCGCTGGCTGGCCCTGACCGGCAAGGCCATCGATGCCGCCACGGCCAGTACCTGGGGGCTGGTCGAGGAAGTGGCCGAACCGGGCCAGGCACTGGCCCGGGCGATCGAGACCGCGCGCACGGTTGCGGCCGGCGCGCCGCTGTCGCAGATGATGACCAAGCAGATGCTGGCCCGCCTGCCGCTGGGGTTCGAGGAATTCCTGAGCGCCGAGACCGACATGCAGGCCCTGCTGTTCTCGACCAGGGATTTTGCCGAGGGGCAGAAAGCCTTCATGGAAAAGCGCCTGCCCGATTTCCGGGGCGAATGACATGGTGATGATCCCCAAGCCCGACCGTCACCAGCCGATGCGCGATGCCCTGCGCGACCTTTGCGCGCAGTTCCCGCCCGAATACCACCGCACCCACGGCCAGAACGCGACCTATCCGGTCGAGTTCATCGACGCGCTGACCCGGGCCGGCTGGCTGGCCGCGATGATCCCCGAGGAATACGGCGGATCGGGGCTGGGCCTGACCGAGGCCAGCGTGGTCATGGAGGAGATCAACCGGTCGGGCGGCAATGCCGGCCATTGCCATGGCCAGATGTACAACATGGGCACGCTGCTGCGGCATGGATCGCCGGCGCAGAAGGCCCATTACCTGCCCAAGATCGCGTCGGGCGAACTGCGCCTGCAGTCGATGGGCGTGACCGAGCCGACGACGGGCACCGACACCACCAAGATCAAGACGACGGCGGTGCGCAAGGGCGACCGCTACGTGATCAACGGGCAGAAGGTCTGGATCTCGCGCATCCAGCATTCCGACCTGATGATCCTGCTGGCCCGCACCACCCCGCTGGCCGAGGTGACGAAGAAATCCTCGGGCCTGTCTATCTTCCTGGTTGACCTGCATCAGGCGATCGGCCGGGGCCTGACGGTCAACCCGATCCGCAACATGGTCAACCACGAGACCAACGAGTTGTTCTTCGACGACCTGGAAATCCCGGCCGAAAGCCTGATCGGCGAGGAAGGCAAGGGCTTTCGTTATATCCTGGACGGCCTGAACGCCGAGCGCACGCTGATCGCGGCGGAATGCATCGGCGACGGCTACTGGTTCATCGACAAGGTCACGGCCTATGCCCGCGACCGCGTGGTGTTCGACCGCCCGATCGGCCAGAACCAGGGCGTGCAATTCCCGATCGCGCGTGCCTATGTCAATGTCGAGGCCGCGAACCTGATGCGGTTCGAGGCGGTGCGCAAGTTCGACGCGCACGAGGATTGCGGGGCCGAGGCCAACATGGCCAAGCTGTTGGCGGCCGATGCGTCGTGGGAGGCGGCGAATGCCTGCATCCAGTTCCATGGCGGCTTCGGATTCGCGGCCGAATACGACGTCGAGCGCAAGTTCCGCGAAACCCGCCTGTACCAGGTCGCGCCGATTTCGACCAACCTGATCCTGTCCTATGTCGGCGAACATATCCTGGGCCTGCCGCGGTCCTTCTGATCGCGGCCCGGCTTGCGAACAAATTGTGAACTGGCTAGGGTGAGCCCGATAGTACAGGGGCCACCGCCGTGCGTGATGCCAGCTACCTCGACAGATTGAACGCCGAGCAGGCCCAGGCCGTGCTGCACGGTGCCGGCGATCCCACGGGCGGGCCGCCGCTGCTGGTGATCGCGGGGGCGGGATCGGGCAAGACCGACACCCTGGCCCATCGGGTCGCCCATCTGATTGCAGAAGGCGCGGATCCGCGCGCCATCCTGCTGCTGACCTTCAGCCGCCGCGCGGCGACCGAGATGGCGCGCCGCGTCGAACGCATCGCGGCCCAGGTGCTGGGCGGCGGCCGCCACGGCCTGGCCTGGGCGGGCACCTTCCATGCCATAGGCGCCCGACTGCTGCGCGAATTCGCCGACCGCATCGGCCTGGCCCCGGGCTTTTCGATCCATGATCGCGAGGATTCGGCCGACCTGATGGCGATGCTGCGCCACGAACTGGGGTTTTCCCAGGCCGAGACGCGGTTTCCGACCAAGGCGACATGCCTGGCCATCTATTCGCGCGCCGTCAATGCGGAACAGGCGCTGGGCACCGTGCTGGCAGGCCATTTCCCATGGTGCGCCGGGTGGCAGGCCGAACTGGAGCAGCTGTTTGCCGCCTATGTCGATGCCAAGCTGCGCCAGCAGGTGCTGGATTACGACGATCTGCTGCTGTACTGGGCCGAGATGATGGCGGTGCCGGCCATCGCCGCCGCATTGGGCCAGCGCTTCACCCATGTTCTGGTCGATGAATATCAGGACACCAACCGGCTGCAGGCCGCCATCCTGAAGGGGTTGCGCCCGGACGGCCGCGGCGTGACCGTGGTCGGCGACGATGCGCAAAGCATCTATGCCTTCCGTGCCGCGACCGTCCGCAACATCCTGGACTTCCCCCGGCAATTCGACCCGCCGGCCCGCATCGTGACGCTTGAGCGCAATTACCGGTCGACGCAACCGATCCTGGCGGCGGCGAACGCGGTGATCGCCCTGGCGGCCGAACGCTTCACCAAGAACCTGTGGACCGACCGCGCCTCGGCCGCCCGGCCGCGGCTGGTGACCGTGCGCGACGAGGCCGACCAGGCGCGTTATGTCGCCGAACGCGTGCTGGAAAACCGCGAGGGCGGCATGGTCCTGAAACAGCAGGCCGTGCTGTTCCGCACCTCGTATCATTCCGGCGCGCTGGAGATCGAGCTGGTCCGCCGCAATATCCCCTATGTCAAGTTCGGCGGGCTTAAATTCCTGGATGCGGCCCATGTCAAGGATCTGCTGGCCCTGCTGCGCTGGGCGCAGAACCCGCGCGACCGGGTCGCGGGGTTCCGCGTGCTGCAATTGATCGACGGGATCGGGCCGGTATCGGCCGCGCGCATCCTGGACCACCTGGCGGCATCGCCCGACCTGGACTGGGCACTGGATACGGCCGAGGTGCCGCCCAGGGCGGCGGTGGGGTGGGCGGCCTTGCGCGACCTGCTGCGCCAGCTGCATGCCGGCCGCACCGCCTGGCCGGTCGAGGTCGAGCTGGCGCGGGCCTGGTACGAACCCTATCTGGAACGGGCGCATGACGATGCCGGCATGCGTCGCGCCGACCTGATGCAG
>Ga0206117_101192_pt1 | contig 15129 bp, 10 predicted proteins | sample 3A5Ametagenome_FD_177997 | JGI IMG/M metagenome (GOLD analysis project Ga0206117, IMG submission 177997) | Enriched microbial communities from leaf-cutter ant dump, University of Wisconsin, Madison, United States - 3A5A | ecosystem: Environmental > Terrestrial > Nest > Insects nest > Nest dump... | reverse complement strand
GCGGGCTTCCTCGTCGGCTGGGCCGTGCTGCTCGACTATTTCTTCCTGCCGATGGTCATCTGGCTGATCGGCGCGGCCTACCTGACCTCGGCCTTCCCGTCCGTGCCGGCCTGGCTGTGGATCGTCGGCTTCATCGTTCTGACGACGGCGGTGAACGTCATCGGCATCGCGTTTGCCAACCGGGTCAATATCGTGCTGATGCTGGTGCAGCTCACGGTGCTGGTCGTCTTCGTGGCGCTTGCCGCCCGCTATGTCGTCGCCATCAACGGGGCCGGCGGCCTTGCCTCCGTGCGGCCGTTCTTCGATGCCTCGGTGCCGTTCGGCGCGTCCGTCGCGGGTGCTGCCATCGCGGCCTATTCGTTCCTCGGCTTCGACGCCGTCTCGACGCTGACGGAAGAAACGCGCGATCCGACCCGCACCATGCCGCGGGCGATCATGATCATCGCGGTGATCGGCGGCCTCATCTTCACGGGTGCGGCCTATATCACCCAGCTTGCCCATCCGGGCGGCGAATTCGCCTCGGTCGATGCGGCCGCGTCGGAAATCGCTCTGATGATCGGCGGCGATCTCTTCGTGACGGTCTTCCTGGCAACGCTCGTGGTGGCGCAGTTCACCTCCGGCCTTGCCGCGCAGGCGAGCGTCGGCCGGCTGCTCTTCGCCATGGGCCGCGACGGCGTGCTGCCGGCCGGTATCTTCGGCAAGCTGCATGAGAAATGGCGCACGCCCGTTCTCAACCTCGTGCTCGTCGGCATCGTCGGCCTGCTGGCGCTGACGCTCGATGTGACGACCTCGACGTCCTTCATCAACTTCGGCGCGTTCCTCGCCTTCACCGCGGTCAATGTCTCGGTGATCGCACTCTATCTCAAGGGCAATGCGATCGTACGCCCGCTCGGGCCGATCCTTGCGCTCGCCGTTCCGGCGGCCGGCGCGGTCTGCGACCTCTTCCTCCTGTGGAACCTCGACGGGAACGCCAAGCTTCTCGGCATCGTGTGGCTGGCGGTCGGCGTGGTCTATCTTGCCTATCTCACCCGCTTCTTCCGGCTTGCGCCGCCGGAAATGGAGTTCGCCGAATGATCAGCGCCGGCTGAGGAACAGATGGAACAGCTCCGCCTGGCTGGAAATGGTGAGCTTGGCATAGGCCTGGCGGCGGTGGACCTTCACGGTGTTGGGCGAAAGGCCGAGCGTCGCGGCGATGGAATAGGTCGAGTGACCCTTGAGGATGAGGGTCACGATCTCCAGCTCCCGCTTGGAAAGCAGCGGGTGGCTGATCGTCGCGGCGGCATCCTCGCCCCCGGCCGGATCGAGCCGGGCATGCCAGTGCCGTTCGGCAAGCGCGCGCACGACGGGCGCTGCACTTTCGAGGCGGGCGATGTCGCGGCGCGAGAAGGCCGGCACCTCGCCCATGCGCGAAAGCGACAGCACCGCATCGGCATCCCTGAGCCTCAGCACGAAGCCGATCTCGTCGACAATGCCCGTCGCCTGGTAGTGGCGGCGGTAATATTCCGTCTCGGCGAAGCGGTCAGGCGCGAGTTTGCGCATGATGAGCATGCCGCCGGGCGGCGGATTGTGGACGGCATCGTAGAAGGGATCGAGGATATAGGCGCCGGCGAGATAGTGGTCGACGATGGTGGTGCGGTCGCCGACGATGCGCTCGTTGTCGAGGTCGAAGGCCTTGCCGCCGGGCGCATAGGCAAAGCCGTTCATCATCTCGAAGGACACGAGCTGCCTCAGCGCGCGCTCCAGCGCCGCGGGAAAGCCGCTCTCGCCGAGCAGCGATACGGCCGCGGCAAGCCCCGCATTCCACTGGTCGATATAGCCGCCCGCCCCGTCCGAACCTGCCGCCACGTTCCTTCCCCTCTTCCTTTCGAAAAGACCTAGCACGGAGTCCGCGACCATGCAGACTGTTTCTCACACGCCAGCGCCCGCCCATCCGCTCGACCTGCCCGCCGCGCAGATCGCCGCCGGCATCCGCTCCGGCGCGTTTCCGGCCGAGGCTGTCGTCGCCGAATCGCTCCGGCGCGCGAAGGCGGTGAACGGAGCGCTGAACGCCTTCACGCTGCTTCGCGAGGAGGCGGCGCTTGCGGCGGCGCGGGAGGCGGACCGGCGCGTGGCGCGCGGCGGCGACCTGCCCGCGCTCCTCGGCGTGCCCTTCGCCGCCAAGGACCTGACGCCGACGAAGGGCGACCTGACGACGCTCGGCTCCTGGACGAGCGGCAACCGGGTCCCGGACGAAAGCGCCCTCTGTATCTCACGGCTGGAGGCTGCGGGCGCGATCCTCATCGGCAAGACGACGACGCCGGAATTCGCCCATTCCAGCTTCACGGCAAGCCCGCGCTGGGGCATCACCCGCAATCCCTGGAATGCGGCGCGCACCAGCGGCGGCTCGTCGGGCGGTTCGGCGGTCGCCGTCGCCACAGGTGTCGTGCCCTTCGCCGAGGGCACTGACATGGGCGGCTCCGTGCGCATCCCCGCCGCATTCACCGGCATCGTCGGCCTGAAGCCGAGCCTCGGTCGTATTCCCATGACGATCCTGCCCAGCGTCTTCGACAACATCTCCCATTTCGGCCCGCTGGCCCGCTCGGTCGGCGATGCCGTGGCGTTCATGACGGCGACGGCCGGCCCGGACGATGCGGATATTTCCTCGCTGCCGCTCTCCTTCGAGGCAGGGAAGGCGGCGGCAAGCCCGCTTGCGGGGCGGCGCTTCGCGCTCTCCCTCGATCTCGGCTACTACAGCGTGGAGCCCGCGGTGCGCGGCCGCATCCTCGCGGCGGTCGAGGCACTGCGGGCCGCCGGTGCGGTGGTCGAGCCGGTGGAGATCGGCTGGACGCGAGCCGTCAACGACCGGTGGTATGATCTGTGGAGCGTCTTCATGGCCGCGTTCTTCGGCGAGACGCTGGAGGACCATCGCGCGCGCATGGATCCGATCGTCGTCGAGCTGATCGAGCGCGGCCGGACGCTCGATGCCGCCAATTACAAGAAGGTGGAACTGCTCCGCACGGCGATGTGGCGCGACCTTGCCGCCATCTTCTCCCGCTATGACGCGCTGCTTTGCCCGACCTGCGCCGTCACCGCGCCCCCGGCCGAAGCGGACGACAACGACTATGTCGCGGACCTGCCCGACGGCCGCTTCGGCGGGCTGGACATGACCTGTCCGTTCAACCTTCTGCCGCAATGCCCGGCTTTGTCGGTGCCGGCGGGTCTGGGCGAGGACGGCCTGCCCGTCGGGCTGCAGATCGTCGGCCGGCGCTACGCCGACGAGGCGGTCCTGTCGATGGGCGGTGCCGTCGAGGAGACGCTTCGCACGACGGGCCTTGCACCGGGCCGGCCGGCGGGGTGGGACTGGGGCGGCCTCTAGGCGATCGCCTGTTCCACCGCAGCGGCTTCACCGCCCGCCGCGCAGCGCCACGTAGATCGCCGGGATGACGAGCACCGTGAGCAGCGTGGAGGAGGCGAGGCCGAAGAGCAGCGAGATGGCAAGGCCCTGGAAGATCGGGTCGGCGAGGATGACCGCCGCGCCGATCATCGCGGCGAGCGCGGTCAGCAGGATCGGCTTGAAGCGGATCGCGCCGGCTTCGAGCAGCACATCGACCAGCGGCCGTTCCGGCCCGCCGGAATGGCGGATGAAGTCGACCAGCAGGATTGAGTTGCGCACGATGATGCCGGCAAGCGCGATGAAGCCGATCATCGACGTCGCCGTGAAGGGCGCGGCGAAGAGAAAGTGCCCGAGCATGATGCCGATGAAGGTGAGCGGAATCGGCGTCAGGATGACCAGCGGCAGGCGGAAGGAGCCGAACTGGGCGACCACGAGGATGTAGATGCCGAGGATCGCCACCAGGAAGGCCCCGCCCATGTCGCGGAACGTCACCCAGGTCACCTCCCACTCGCCGTCCCACAGCAGCGTCGGGCGTGTCTCGTCGTCCGGCTGGCCGTGCAGCGCGATTTCCGGCTTCGGAAGGTTGCCCCAGTCTGCCTTCTCGATGGCCTCGTTCACGGCGAGCATGCCGTAGATCGGCGCCTCGTAGGCACCGGCAAGCTCGGCCATGACCATCTCGGCCGCCCGGCCGTTGTGGCGGAAGATCGGATAGGACGCCGGCTGGCGGGAGACGGAGACCACGTCGCCGAGCTCCACGACGCTGCGCCCGCCCGGCAGCGCGTTCGCCGGGACGGGGGTCGTAAGCGTGCGCTCGTCGAGCACGCTTGCGCCCTTCGGCAAAGCGACACGGATCGGGATCGGCTGGCGCCCACCGCCGCGATGCGAATAGCCGACGGTCGTGCCGCCGTAGAGTGCGCGCAGCGTGTCGTAGACGTCGGATTGCTCGACCCGGTAATATTCGAGATTGTCCTGGTCGATGGCAATGCGCAGGCGCTGCGGCTGGTTGTGATAGCTGTCGTCGACATCGACGATGAACGGCACGCTCCTGAAGGCTTCGCGCACCTTTCCGGCCACGGCCCGGCGCGTTTCGGCATCCGGCCCGTAGATCTCGGCGAGGAGCGTGCCGAGCACCGGCGGTCCCGGCGGCGGCTCGACGACCTTCGTCACCGTGCCCTGCGGCAGGGCAAGGCCGTCGAGGCGCTTGCGGATATCGAGCGCGATGGCGTGGCTTGCGCGTGCGCGCTCGCCCTTGGCGAGGAGATTGACGACGATGTCGCCCTGCTGCGGCTCGGCGCGCAGGTAGTAGTGCCGCACCAGTCCGTTGAAATCGAAGGGGGCGGCGGTGCCGGCATAGGTCTGGAAGGACACGATCTCCGGCACGTCGCCAAGCCGTTCCACCATTTGCTGCAAGGCCCGGTCCGTGTCCTCGACCGAAGCGCCCCTCGGCAGGTCGAGCACGACCTGAAGGTTCGCCTTGTTGTCGAAGGGCAGGAGCTTCACCGTGACGTTCTTGGTGTAGAGTAGCGTGAGCGAGGCAAGCGTCGCGACGCCGACGACCAGCAGGAAGGCCCAGGCGCGGGCCCGGCTTTTCAGGACCGGGCGGGCGACGACGCTGTAGAGCCGGCCGAGACGCCCACCGTCGGATGCCTCTGCGGCATGGCCGCCCGCGCCGTCCTTGCGCCCGAGCTTCAGCATCAGCCAGGGCGTCAGCATGACGGCGACGAAGAAGGAGAACAGCATGGCGGCCGAGGCGTTTGCCGGGATCGGGCTCATGTAGGGGCCCATCATGCCGGAGACGAACAGCATGGGCAGCAGTGCGGCCACCACCGTCAGCGTCGCCACGATGGTGGGATTGCCGACCTCGGCGACCGCGTCGATCGCGGCCTCGGCCCGTGAACGGCCGTCGCGCATCGCCCAGTGCCGGGCGATGTTCTCGATGACCACGATGGCGTCGTCGACGAGGATGCCGATGGAGAAGATCAGGGCGAACAGGCTGACGCGGTTCAGCGTATAGCCCATGATCCAGGAGGCAAAGAGCGTGAGCAGGATGGTGATGGGGATGACGACGGCCACCACCATCGCCTCGCGCCAGCCGATTGCGAAGGCCACAAGCGCGACGATGGAGGCCGTGGCGAGGGCGAGGTGGAAGAGAAGCTCGTTGGCCTTCTCGTTGGCGGTCTCGCCGTCGTCGCGCGTGATCGTCATCTCGACGTCCTTCGGGAATATCTGCCCGCGGACCTGTTCCAGGCGCCTGACGATGTCGTCGGCGATGACGACGGCGTTGGTGCCGGGACGCTTGGCGACCGCCAGCGACACGGCCGGCGCCCGCTGCAAGCCCTCCGGCGTGCGGCGGATGTCGGTGACCCGGCTTTCGGCCGGCGATGTCGCAAGCACGGTCCTTGCCACGTCGCGCACATAGACGGGGCGGCCGTCTCGCGCGGTGAGGAGGATGTTGCCGATTTCCGAGAGCTCCTGCAGCGTCCGGCCGGCGACGACCGCGCGCTGCTCGCCGGCCTCGCGCACCGTGCCGACGCGGAACGAGCGGTTCGCACCCTCGATCTTGGCGGCGAGTTGCTGGAGGGTGATGCCGTAGAGGGAGAGCCGTTCCGGATCGGGCTCGACCTGGAACTGCTCGGGCTGTTCGCCGACGAGATAGGTGAGGCCGATGTCGGGAAGCTTGGCGACCTCGACCTGCAGCTCGCGCGCAAGCCGCGTCAGGCCGTTTGCCGTCCAGTGGTCGATGCTTTCGGGGGATGGCCTCAGCGTGACGACGACGATCGCCACGTCGTCGATGCCGCGCCCGACGATCAGCGGCTCGGGAATGCCGACGGGGATGCGGTCCATGTTGGCGCGGATCTTCTCGTGCACCCTGAGGATCGCGGCGTCGGCATTCGTGCCGACCTTGAAGCGCGCCGTCACCAGCGCGCCGTCGTCCTCGGTCTGGGAATAGACGTGCTCGACGCCGTCGATCCCCTTGACGATGGTCTCCAGCGGCTCCGTGACGAGCTTGACGGCGTCCTCTGCCTTCAGGCCGTTGGCCGCGATGCGGATGTCGACCATCGGCACGGAGATCTGCGGTTCCTCCTCGCGCGGCAGGGAGGCGAGCGCGATGAGGCCGAGCGCGAATGCGGCGAGGAGGAGGAGCGGCGTCAGCGCCGAGGCGATGAAGGCGCGGGTGAGGCCCCCGGCAATGCCGAGATGGGGGATCGAAGGCTTCATGGCAGCGCGATCCGGTCGCCGTCGTGAAGGCCGGTGAGGATCTCGACGCGCGGCTGGCCGTCGTCCTCGAAGCGCTCGCCGGGGATGACGGCGACGTCGGCCTCGCCCGATGCGCCGGCGAAGCGCACGTAGTCGATGCCGTGCAACGTGCGCACCGCCTCCGGCGGCACGGCGAGCACCGAGCGCTTGCCGACCGGGATCGACACGAGGGTGCGCTCGTTGACGAAATAGTCGCCGATGCCCGCGACCTCCACGTCGGCGATGACGCGCCCGTCGACGATCTCGGGATAGACCTTGACGATGCGGCCGCGATGGACCGGGGCGGAGCGGTCCGCCGCGTGCGTCAAGCCGCGCGCGCCGACCACGACGTCGGCGCCTTCCACGATCTCGGCGGCGTGACGCTCGGGCAGCGACAGGCGCAAATAATACGGGCCGGGCGCGATGCGGGCGATCTCCTCGCCCGGCAGCACCACCGAGCCGGGCGTGACCGGCACGGTCAGCACGCGGCCGGTGGCGGGGGCGACGACGGTGCCCTCGCGGGCGCTCTGCTCGATGACGGTGCGCTCGGCCTTTGCCGCTGCGACCTGGTTGGCGGCGACCTCGAACTGCATCTTCGCCTGATCGAGGCTCGCCTGTGTGCCCGAGCCGCTCGCCCGGAGCTGCTGCGCCCGGTCGAGCTGGAGGCGGGCATTGTCGAGCTGGGAGCCGAGTGCGTCGATCCGCGCCTGCGCGGCGTCCAGCTGGAGCGCCAGCTTGTCGTCGACGATGACGGCGATGGTGTCGCCCTGCCTCACCTCGTCGCCCTGGCTGACACGCAACTCGCGCACCGTGCCGCCGATCCGCACGCGGGCCGGCACCACGATGCGGCTTTCGACCTGGCCGAACACGGCCTTCATGTCCGGGACGGTCGTCGCCCTGACGAGGAATTCGGCAGCGCCGGCATGGCCCGGCAAGGCAAGGCACAGCGCGAGGATCGCCATGGAGGGACGCGGGGTTGGACGGTGCATGAAGGACTGCTCTCCTGCTATTTGAATGCGACGCCTGCCGGACAGCCGAGCTTGCGGAAGACGATTGCAGCCGGGCAGAAGCCGGTGAACGAGGCCTGGACCAGATTGAGGCCGACGAAGACGGTCAGCAGATACCACCAGGACGAGACATAGAAGCCGAGCGCTAGGGAAAGCAGGACCATGAAGCCGGCGAAGAGCAGCACGGCGCGATCGATCGTCATCTTGAATACTCCTTGCGTTGCGGACCGGGGATCATTCCGCGGTCTCGATGTGGATGTCCTTGAGCTTGCGGATGCCGAGCATGTCGAGCACGAGGTTCTCATAGACGGTCTCGGCCTTGCCCTGCCGCACCTTGCGCAGAAAGTACCTCTCGAAGCCGACCTTGGCGGCGTGCACCCATTTGCCCTGTGCGGACCAGTTGAGGTTGCGCGGCGGGATCTGCGGCTGGGCGACGAAGGCGATGCCCTCGTCGCCGAAATCGGCAAGGCAGACCGCGTTCCAGCTTGCGACCGCCCGCGGCGCTTCGCCCTTCAGGAGCGCGGCGATATTCTCGGCGGTGGCCGTCACCATGGACTCGATCATGAAGCCGGTCTTCGGTACGCCGACGGCGAGCGGCGTCTTGCCGACGGGTGGGATGGCGACGCCGACGCCGATGGCGAAGACATTGGGGAAGGTCGGGTTGCGCTGGTACTTGTCGATGAGGATGAAGCCGCGCGGATTGGCAAGACCCTCGATGCCGGCGACGGCCGGCACGCCGCGGAAGGCCGGCAGCATCATGGAGAAGGCGAAGGGCAGTTCGTGTGTCGCCTTGAGCGCGCCGGCGTCGTCCACCTCCTCGGCGGTCAGCAGGCCGGGTTCGACCTTCGTCGTGCGGGCATTGGTGATCCATTTGATGTGGCGCTCGCGCAGCGCGCTTTCGAGCAGTCCCTTGGTGTCGCCGACACCGTCGAGCCCGAGATGGCCGATATAGGGCTCGGGCGTGACGAAGGTCATCGGCACGCGGTCGCGGATGCGGGCGTTGCGAAGGGCGGTATCGAGGATGAAGGCGAATTCGTAGGCCGGCCCGTAGCAGGAGGCACCCTGCACCGCACCGACGACGATCGGCCCCGGCGCCTTGACGAGCGCATCGAAGGCGGCCTTCGCCCGGAGGGCATGGTCGACATGGCAGATGGACTGCGTGTGAGCCTCCGGGCCGAGGCCCGGCACTTCGTCGAAGGCTAGATCGGGGCCGGTGGCGATGATGAGGTAGTCGTAATCGAGGGCGGAGCCGTCGTTGAGCTCCAGACGGTTCTGGCCGGGATGCACGCGGCGTGCACCTTCGGGCCTCAGCGCAATGCCGTGTGCTTTCAGGACCGGGGCGAGGTCGACCGAGATGTCCTCACGCTGGCGCCAGCCGACCGCGACCCAGGGATTGGACGGAACGAAGGAATAGGTCGAGCCGAGGTTGACGACGGTGAGGCGATCGTCACGACGGAGCTTGCGTTTCATCTCGTAGGCCATGATGGTTCCGCCGAGGCCTGCACCGAGAACGACGATATGAGTCATGGGCTTTCGCTCCGTTGTGATGGTGGCATCTCCGCCGGGTTGCGGAGGAGGGGAGGCCACGCTGTTCAAGGGTTTCGAGGCTGCATGGCTTGCATGTAACATTCAAGGATTGTAAATTCAAGAACATGAATGTAGAAGAAATGATCCCGGCGGCGGAAATGGCCGCAGACCTGATGCGCAGCCTCTCGCACCCGCAGCGGCTGCTGGTCCTGTGCGCGCTCGTCGACGGGGAGCGCTCGGTTGCCGACCTGCGGCAGGCGCTCGCCATCGAGCAGGTGCCGATGTCGCAGCAGCTCATGCGGCTGCGGGCGGACGGCCTGGTCGAGGCACGCCGCGAGGGCACGACCGTCTACTATTCGATCGTCCGGCCGGAGGTTCGCGCCGTCGTGCAGGCCCTGCACGACGCCTTCTGCCCGCCGGCATCCGGCAAGCGGCCGTAACCCATGGGGCCGCAACGGAACGATCGTCCCCCGAATTGATCTTGCGCAAGGTGGACATGGCTGCTTGCGGTTTATTCGTCTCACATCTTGCCGATGGGAGAATGCACCATGCCCCCAGTGAACCGGGACCTCCGGCAGCGTCATACCAGCGCGATTCTGGTCGGGGTTGCCGCCGGAGGACTTGCGATCGGGCTCGCCCTGTCGTGGCAGGCCGTCCGGTACGCCGATCTTGTCTGGACGGGCGCGACGCTGGTGATCCTTGCCAGCCTGCTCGTCCAGATTTTCGGCGCCCTGCGCAGAGGCGATGTCGGGCTCGATATCGTCGCTGCGCTGTCCATGTCCGCGGCGATCGCATTCGGCGAGCCGCTTGCCGGGAACGTCGTCGGCTTGATGTATGCCGGCGGCCAACTGCTCGAGGCCTTTGCTGAAGGGCGCGCGCGCCGTGAGATGACGGCGCTAATGGGCCGCGTCCCGCGGTCCGCCATGCGCTATGCCGCAGCGGGACTCGAGGAGATCGCTATCGCGACGATACGGCCCGGCGACCGTCTGCTCATCCGGCAGGGCGAAGTGCTGCCGGTCGACGGGGTCGTGGCCGGCGTTGCGGCGGCGCTCGACATGGCGGCCCTGACGGGCGAGTCGATGCCGCGGCCTGTCCGGCCGGGCGCCGAGGCCCTGAGCGGTTCTGTCTGTGCCGGAGCGGCCTTCGACCTCGTTGCGAGCCGGACCGCTGCCGAGAGCACCTATGCGGGGATCGTGCGCCTGGTCGAGGCCGCACAGGCCGGCAAGGCGCCGCTGGCCCGCATGGCCGACCGTTTTGCCATAGGCTTTCTGCTCGTGACGCTCGGCATTGCCGGCGCTGCCTGGTACTGGTCGGCGGATCCGATCAGGGCGCTTGCCGTGCTCGTCGTTGCGACGCCCTGTCCTCTCATTCTCGCCGTTCCGGTCGCCATCATTTCCGGGATGTCGCGGGCGGCAAGGATCGGCGTTCTCGTCAAGAACGGCGGGATGCTCGAAATGCTGGCGCGGGTGCGCACGGCGGTTCTCGACAAGACCGGAACGCTGACCCACGGCCAGACCGCCGTGGTCGATATCGGGACGGCGACGGGCTTCTCGCCGGACGTGGTTCTGGCGGCGGCCGCGAGCCTCGATCAGGCGTCCGGACATGTCGTCGCCGCCGCACTGGTCCAGGCGGCATCGGCAAGGGGCCTTCCTCTTTCGGCTCCGCAAAGCGTGCAGGAAACGCCGGGCACGGGCATCGAGGGATATGTGGATGGAAGACGGATCGTCGTTGGCGGAAGCGGTTACGTGCAGCGGATCGCCGGCTGCGGCGACCCGCATCTTCTGATATCGCCCGGAATGCGCGCTTCCATGACCGTTGCCGTCGCCATCGACGGCGCCTTGGCGGGCGTGATCGTTCTCAAGGACCGGATCCGTGGAGATGCGATTTCGGTTCTCAGCGATCTCCGGGCGGCCGGCATCCGAAGGCTCGTTCTGGCGTCGGGCGACCGTGCCGAGATCGCGCAGGCCGTTGGTGCGGCGCTCGGCATGGATGCCGTTCTCGCCGACCTGACGCCACAAGCCAAGGTCGCAGCCGTCGAAAGCGAGGCGCGCAACGGTCCGGTGATGATGGTGGGCGATGGTGTCAATGACGCGCCGGCACTCGCGGCGGCCGATATCGGCGTCGCGATGGGCGCGCGCGGCACGGCATCGTCGTCGGAAGCCGCCGGCATCGTGCTTCTCGTCGATGAGCTCGGCCCGCTGGCAAGAGCGATCGCGATCGCGCACCGGACCCGCCGGATCGCGCTTCAGAGCGTCTCCGCTGGCCTTGCGCTTTCGATCGGCGCGATGGTTGTGGCGGCCTTCGGATATCTCCAGCCGGTCGAGGGCGCGATTCTTCAGGAGATGATCGATGTGGCCGTGATCCTCAACGCCCTTCGCGCGCTTCGCTGATGAAGGCTCGGATGCCGATGGTCGGCGCCGCGCTCATGGCTGGCGAAGATCCTTGCGGATGAGGACGAGGGTCGGGTCCTCGTCGTACGGGACCGCGACGAAACCCTGTTCCCGCTCCAGTTCGATAGCCTCGTGGTTCTCGCGGCTTTCGACCGATTCCAGGTATGCCGCGCCGCGGGCCTGCGCATAGCGCGCGACATGGCGCAGCATTTCCCAGGCGATGCCCTTGTGCTTGTCCTCGCGCCGGACGGATATCGCCACTTCCGCCTTTTCCATGGACGGATCGAAGGCGACCATCGCCGTGGCGACCATCGTGCGCTCCTCGCCGGCGAAGGCGAGGAAGTTCTCCGTCGTCCGGTGATCGACCCTCGTCATGGCGACGAGCCGCTCGTGGCTCACCTCGCGAACGCCGCCGAGGAAACGGAAGCGCAGGTCCTCCGGCGCCACATGGGTGAAGAAGTTCGCCAGAGGCGCCTCGTCCTCGGGGCGGACCGGGCGGACGTGGAGCACAAGCCCGGTCCGGGTCGCCAGATCGCAGCTCCATACCTCCGCGGCGGCGGGCGTGTTCGTTTCTTCCTCCGCCTTCGCCGAAAGCACCACGGCGGCATCGGTCTCGATGATGACCTTCAGGGCCTGCGTGTCAGCGGCATTGGAGAAGGTCTCGTAGGCGTCGGCGATCCGATCGAGGGCGAAGCGGTGCGTGATCAGCTTCTTGGGATCGATCTTGCCCGCCCGCACGGTCTTCATGAGCCTCGGCGTCGTGACGGTATCCACCAGCCGCGTGGTGATGGCGATGTTCTGCGACCACAGCCGTTCCAGGTGCAGGTCGGCCTTTACGCCGTGCACGCCGATATTGGCGATGACGCCGCCCGGCGCGACGATCTCCTGGCAAAGCTCGAAGGTCGCCGGAATGCCGACTGCCTCGATCACGGTGTCGGCGCCCTTACCGCCTGTCAACGCCAGCACCTGCCGCGCCACGTCCTTGCCGCCCGCGCCGATCGTCTTCGTCGCGCCGAAGCGCTTCGCTACGGAAAGCCGGTTTTCGTCGAGGTCGACCATGACGATCTCGGCGGGGGAATAGAACTGCGCCGTCAGCAGCGCCGCAAGCCCGATCGGCCCGGCGCCGACGATGGCGACGGTCCCGCCCGGCTGTACCTTGCCGTTCAGCACGCCGCATTCGAAGCCGGTGGGCAGGATGTCGCTCAGCATGACCAACGCTTCCTCGTCGGCCCCTTCGGGGATCGGGTAGAGGCTGGTGTCGGCATGGGGGATGCGGACATATTCGGCCTGGGTGCCGTCGATCGTGTTGCCGAGGATCCAGCCGCCGGTCGTGCAATGGGAATACATGCCGCGCCGGCAGTATTCGCACTTGCCGCAGGAGGAGATGCAGGAGATCAGCACGCGGTCGCCTCTGGCGAACTGGGTCACGCCGACGCCGGTCTCCTCGACGACGCCAACGCCCTCGTGGCCGAGGATGCGGCCAGGCGTGCAGGTCGGCACGTCGCCTTTGAGGATGTGCAGATCGGTGCCGCAGATCGTGGTGCGCGTCACCCTGACGATGGCGTCTGTCGCCGCAGCGATCACTGGCATCGGCCGTTCCATGAGGGATTTGCGTCCCGGTCCTTCGTAGACGAGAGCCTTCACCGGATGTCTCCTTCGCGATCAGTTGCGGACGGCGGCGATTGTGCCTTTCCCGCCAAAGCCGGGCTTTGACGCGGGTCAAAGCGATGCCTGCGGATCGGGCGCACAGTGTGCGGAACGTTCGAACGCCGGGAGACGCGATCATGACTGCCGCAGATGTTCCTTCCGCATCCACAGCCCCCGCTTTCAAGGCCAAGGAGGCGAAGCTGCGCCTCGGGGCGTTGACGGCGCTCGTCATCGGCTCGATGGTCGGCTCCGGCGTCTTCAGCCTGCCGCAGAACATGGCGGCGGGTGCCGGGCCGCTTGCCATCATGATCGGCTGGGCCATCACCGCTGTCGGCATGCTGGCGCTGGTCTTCGTCTACCAGTCGCTGGCGACGCGAAAGCCGGACCTCGACGCCGGTCCCTATGCTTATGCCAAGGCCGGCTTCGGACCGTTCGTCGGCTTCAACAGCGCCTGGGGTTACTGGATCAGCGCCTGGGTGGGCAACGTCTCCTACGCGGTCATCGTCTTCAGCGCGCTTTCCTATTTCTTCCCGGCCTTCGGCGACGGGAACACCTGGCAGGCGGTGCTCGGCGCCTCCGTCCTCCTCTGGGCGATCCATGGCCTCATCCTGGCCGGCGTGCGGCAGGCGGCGATCGTCAACCTGATTGTCACCATCGCCAAGATCGCGCCCATCGTCCTCTTCGTCGGCCTCGTCGCCGTCGCCTTCAAGGTCGACGTCTTCAACGCCGATTTCACCGGCCTCGGCAATGCCGACCTCGGATCGATCATGAACCAGGTGAAGAGCACCATGCTGGTAACGCTGTGGGTGTTCATCGGCATCGAGGGGGCGAGCGTCTTTTCGGCCCGGGCCGAGCGGCGCAAGGACATCGCCACGGCCACCGTGCTCGGCTTCTTCACCTGCCTTGCGCTCTATGCGCTGGTCTCGCTGCTCTCGCTCGGCATCCTGAACCAGCCGGCGCTCGCCGCACTGAAGAACCCCTCCATGGCCGGCGTGCTGGAAGCGGTGGTTGGGCCGTGGGGCGCCGTGCTCATCAACCTGGCGCTCGTGGTCTCCGTCATCGGCGCCTTCCTGAGCTGGACGCTGCTTGCCGCCGAGGTGCCGCATGTCGCCGGCAAGGACGGGACCATGCCGAAGTTCTTCGGCCGCGAGAACGCGCGCGGCGTGCCGTCGACCTCGCTCCTCGTCACCAATCTCCTGGTGCAGGCCTTCCTCGTCATCACGCTGTTTGCGCAAAGCACGTACCAGGCGCTGTTCTTCATCGCCTCGGCGGCAATCCTCGTGCCTTACATCTTCTCCGGCGCTTACGCGGCCAAGCTCGCGATGACCGGCGAAAGCTACGGCACGGGCGAGAACCGTACCGGCCCCATGCTGCTCGGCCTGGTCGCGACGGTCTACGGTCTCTGGCTCGTCTATGCGGCCGGGCTCTCCTACCTCTTCATGTGCGCCATCCTCTATGCGCCGGGCATCGTCTTTTTCGTCTGGGCGCGCCGCGAGAACGGCGAGCGCATCTTCCATCCGGTGGAGGCGATCTTTGCGGCCGCGCTGGTGGCGGTGGGGCTCTATGCCGCCTACGCCATGTGGACCGGCGCCGTCAGCGCCCTTTAAAACATTCCTCGAAAGGAACCGTCATGGCCACTCTCGGCGCCCATTCCGAAGTCGGTCGGCTGCGCGAGGTGATCGTGCACCGGCCCGATCTCAGCCTCCGCCGCCTCACCCCCGACAATTGCAAGGCGCTGCTCTTCGACGACGTACTGTGGGTCAAACGCGCCCGGCAGGAGCACGACGTCTTCGTCGATGCGCTGCGCGAACGGGGCGTCACCGTGCATCTCTTCGGCGAATTGCTGGCCGAGACCATGGTCCTGCCGGAGGCGCGCGACTGGTTGCTCGACCGGCGCGTCGATGCCTCGGTGGTCGGCTACGACATGGTGGAAGAGCTGCGCGGCTGG
>Ga0206117_101191_pt1 | contig 15142 bp, 12 predicted proteins | sample 3A5Ametagenome_FD_177997 | JGI IMG/M metagenome (GOLD analysis project Ga0206117, IMG submission 177997) | Enriched microbial communities from leaf-cutter ant dump, University of Wisconsin, Madison, United States - 3A5A | ecosystem: Environmental > Terrestrial > Nest > Insects nest > Nest dump... | reverse complement strand
AAGCGGTAGCGCGAGAAGGCGTAGGCCGCCGGCAGCGCCACCGTCAGCGAGATGATGGTGTTCAGCGTCACATAATAGATCGAGTTGATGTAGCCGCTGTACCAGCTGGGATCGGTGAAGATGATGGTGTAATTGCGCAGCGTCGGGTTGTGCGGGTACAGCGTCAGGCCCGACAGGATCTCCTCGTTCGTCTTGAAGGACATGTTGACCATCCAGTAGATGGGCAGCATGAGGAAGACGATGTAGCAGACGAGAACGATCGTCCTGTTGGACACCCGCGCGGAGGAGCGGCGGATGTTGGCCGGCGCCGCCAGCGCACCGGGAGCGAGAACCGCAGCCTTGCTCATTTCTTCTCTCCCTCTCCGGTGCGGGTGATGATCGTGTAGAAGATGAAGCTGAACAGCAGCACGATCAGGAAATAGACGATGGAGAAGGCCGCGGCCTTGCCGATGTCGAACTGGCCCACCGCCATCTGCGTCAGATACTGGCTGAGGAAGGTGGTGGAGTTGCCGGGACCGCCGCCGGTCAGCACGAACGGCTCGGTGTAGATCATGAAGCTGTCCATGAAGCGCAGCAGCACCGCGATGATCAGGACGCCGCGCATCTTCGGCAGCTGGATGTAGCGGAACACCGCCCATTTCGAGGCGCCGTCGATCTTGGCGGCCTGATAGAAAGCCGGCGGGATCGACTGCAGCCCGGCGTAGCACAGCAGCGCCACCAGGCTCGTCCAGTGCCAGACGTCCATCACCAGCACGGTCACCCAGGCATGGGCCGAGTTGTTGGTGTAGTTGTAGTCGATGCCGATGGCGCGGAAGGTGGCGCCGAGCAGGCCGATGTCGCCGCGCCCGAAGATCTGCCAGATGGTGCCGACCACGTTGAACGGGATCAGCAGCGGCAGGGCCAGCAGCACCAGCGTCAACGACGTCTTAGCGCTGCGACCGCCGGGCATGCCGAGCGCGATCAGGATGCCGAGCGGGATCTCGATCGCCAGCACCGCCAGCGAATAGATGATCTGGCGGACCAGCGCGTCGTGCAGCCGGTCGTCCTTCAGCACCGCCTCGAACCATTCGGTGCCGACGAAGAAGGTCTGGCCGGGGCCGAAGATCTCCTGCACCGAATAATTGACCACCGTCATCAGCGGCACCACGGCGCTGAAGGCGACGATCAGAAAGACCGGGATGATCAGGAACCAAGCCCGGTTGTCCTGGACCTTATCCATGGCTCATGACTCCTTCAGCCGACCAGATGGCTGTCGCGGTAGAGCTTGGTCCACCGGGTGGGGAAACGGATGGCGGCGTCCAGCGCCGGGATTTCCTGCTCTTCGCTCAGCCGCACTTTCAAGGTGTGGTTGTTCAGACGCACCGTCGCCAGCTTGGAGGTGCCGAGATCGTCGACACCGGTGACCTGCACCGGAATGGCTCCGGCGCTGCCGCTGCGGGTCAGCTCCAGGAACTCCGGACGGATGCCCAGCTCGAACTTGCCGCCCACCCGGCCGCCGACCGCAGGCACGGCGCGCTCGGGCAGCGGGATGGCAATGCCGTCGACCAGCGCGTGGTCGTTGCCCAGCGTGCAGGGCATCAGGTTGATGCCGGGGCTGCCGATGAAATAGCCGACGAAGGTGTGCTGCGGGTTCTCGAACAGCTCCTGCGGGGTGCCGAGCTGGACCATGGCGCCCTCGTACATCACCGCGACCTTGTCGGCGAAGGTCAGCGCCTCCACCTGGTCGTGGGTCACATAGATCATGGTCAGGCGGTATTCCTCATGGATCTGGCGCAGCTTGCGGCGCAGGATCCACTTGGTGTGCGGGTCGATGACGGTCAGCGGCTCGTCGAACAGGATGGCCGCCACGTCCGACCGCACCAGACCGCGGCCCATGGAGATCTTCTGCTTGGCGTCCGGCGTCAGCCGCTGGGCGCGCTTCTTCAGGTCGGCGGTCAGGTCCAGTGCCTCGGCCACCTGCCGCACGCGGCGGTCGACGTCCGCCGCCGGAACCTTGCGGTTGCGGAGCGGAAAGGCGAGGTTCTCGTACACCGTCATGGTGTCATAGATGACCGGGAACTGGAACACCTGGGCGATGTTGCGCTCTTCAGGGGTGCAGCGGGTCACGTCCAGCCCGTCGAACAGCACCCGCCCCTCGCTGGGCACCAGCAGGCCGGAGATGATGTTCAGCAGCGTGGACTTGCCGCAGCCCGAAGGCCCCAGCAGCGCATAGGCCTTGCCGTCCTCCCACTCCTGCGACAGGCGGCGGAGCGCGTAGTCCTCAGGCTTGCTGGGGTGGGGATGGTAGGAGTGGCCGAGATTGTCGAATTGGATGGTCGCCATCGCTCCCGCCCCTCACGCGATGTTGCGCAGCGCGCTGCGCCGCCAGTTGGGTGCCGCCACCAGCTGCCCGGCGGAGGAGAAGACGAAGATGCGGTCGGGATCGGCATAGACCTGGATGTCGCTGCCGATCGGATGGCTGTGCACCCCCTCCTCCCGCGCGATCAGCGTGGTGTCGCCGTGGCGCAGATGGACGAAGGTCTCCGACCCGCTGATCTCCGACAGGGCGACCTTGCCCCGGATCGGCACCAGACGCTCGCTCCGCCGCAGCACCGTCAGGTGGTTGGCGCGGATCCCGACCTTGCAGGGGCCGGCCGGCAGGTTGCGGTCGTGGGCCGACAGCGGCAGGTTGGTGCCGTCCGACAGCGCCACGCGGTCGTTGGTCAGGATCGCGTCCACCACGTTCATCGGCGGGTCGCTGAACACCTGCGCGCATTCCAGCGAGGCCGGCGTGTGGAACACGTCGCCGGTCGGCCCGGTCTGCAGCATCCGCCCCTCATGCAGCACCGTGACGTTGCCGCCAAGGATCAGCGCCTCCTGCGGTTCGGTGGTGGCATAGACGACGGTGGTCTTGCCATCCGCGAAGATCTCGCGCAGTTCGGCGCGCAGCTCCTCGCGCAGCTTGTAGTCGAGGTTGACCAACGGCTCGTCGAGCAGAAGCAGGCCGGCGCCCTTGACCAGCGCACGGGCGATGGCGCAGCGCTGCTGCTGGCCGCCCGACAGTTCGGCCGGCAGCCGGTCGAGATAGGGCGTGATCCGCAGCATGGCGGCGGTCCGCCGCACCTTGGCGTCGATCTCCGCCTTGTCCTTGCCCTGGCGGCGCAGCGGCGAGGCGATGTTCTCGTAGACCGTCATCGCCGGGTAGTTGATGAACTGCTGATAGACCATCGCCACGTCGCGGTGGCGCACCGACTTGCCGGTGACGTCCTTGCCGTTCTCCAGCACGCGCCCGGCGGTCGGCGCATCCAGCCCGGCCATCAGCCGCATCAGCGTCGTCTTGCCGGCCAGCGTCCGCCCGAGCAGGACGTTGAAGCTGCCGGGTTGCAGCTCCAGCGACAGCGGGTGGAGATGCTGCTCGGCGCCGACGCGCTTCGCCACGCCTTCCAGTGTGAGTGTCACCGCGTTCCTCCCATCGACCGCAGGCCGGCGGCGTCACCGCTCGTATCCCGATTGGCCGTTGCTTCGCGGCGCCGGTCGAACCAGCCGCCGATGGCCTCCCGGACATTAGCGTCCAGGTGCAGCCCAAGTTTGGAGCGCCGCCACAGGAAATCGTCGCCGGTCATGGCGAACTCCTCCCGCGCGGCATAGTCGAGTTCGGCCTCATGGACGCCGCCCCCGAAATCGATGCCCAGATCGTCCAGCCCCTTGGCATCGCCGAGGAGCCGTTCCACCCGCGTGCCGTAGGCCCGCGCCAGCCGGCGGGCGAGCGCGTCGGGCAGCCAGGGACGGCTGCGCTTCAGCCCGGCCAGGAAACCGACGAAATCGGCGTTGGCGATGTCGCCGCCGGGCAGCGCCACGTCGGCGGTCCAGGTGACGCCACCCTTGCCGAGCGCCTTGCCCAGCTTCTCGGTCGCCTCCTCCGCCAGCCGGCGGAAGGTGGTGATCTTTCCGCCGAAGATCGACAGCATCGGCGCGTCGCCCGCCGGCTCGTCCATCTCCAGCACATAGTCGCGGGTGACGGCCGAGGCGTTGCCGCTGGCGTCGTCGAACAGCGGGCGGACGCCGCTGTAGGTCCACACCACGTCGCTCTCGCGCACCGGCTTGGCGAAATAGCGCGACACCGCCCGGCACAGATAGGCGATTTCCTCCGGGCTGATCGCCACCGCGCCGGGATCGCCCGAATAATCGAGGTCGGTGGTGCCGATCAGGGTGAAATCGCGCTCGTACGGGATGGCGAAGACGATGCGGCGGTCGTCGTTCTGGAAGATGTAGGCGTGGTCGCCTTCGAACATCTTCGGCACGACGATGTGGCTGCCCTTGACCAGACGGACCGACTTGTCGACGGTGACGCCGGTGCGCTTGGCGATCATCTCGCGCACCCAGGGGCCGGCGGCATTGACCAGCGCGCGGGCGCGGACGGTGCGGGTGGCACCGGTCTTCACGTCGACCAGCGTCGCTTCCCACAGGCCGCCCTTCCGTTCGGCCTTCTCGCAGCGGGTGCGCGTCAGGATCTCCGCCCCGCGCGCCCGCGCGTCCATCGCGTTCAGCACGACCAGCCGGCTGTCCTCGACCCAGCAGTCCGAATATTCGAACGCCTTGGTGAAGCCGCCCGTCAGCGGCCTTCCGGCCGGCGAACTGGTCAGGTCGACCCCGTGCGAGCCCGGCAGCAGCTTGCGCTTTCCCAGATGGTCGTAAAGGAACAGGCCGATGCGCACCATCCAGGCCGGGCGCTGGTTGTGGTCGTGCGGCAGGACGAAGCGCAGCGGCCAGATGATGTGCGGCGCGGCGCGCAACAGAACCTCGCGCTCCTGCAACGCCTCGCGCACCAGGCGGAATTCATAATATTCGAGATAGCGCAGGCCGCCGTGGATCAGCTTGGTGCTGGCCGACGAGGTGGCGCCCGCGAGGTCGCCCTGTTCGCACAGCACCACCGACATCCCGCGCCCGACCGCGTCGCGGGCGATGCCCGCCCCGTTCACGCCGCCGCCGACGATCAGAAGGTCGGTCACCGCGGACTCGTTTGCCATGGGTTCCTCTCCGTACCGCGGCGGTTCCTTCTCGAACCCGGCCGCTTTCGTTTCGGAACATAGGATGTTCGTTTGCGTTTGAAAAGGAAAATGTTTGTTCAACGGACCATGTTTTCGAGGCTACGCCGGATCGAGCCTCTTTCCTATCGGAAATATGGCCGATCCGGCATTGCCCGTTCCGAAGAACTCACGCCGCCCGGATGCCGCCCAGCAGGCGGTCGATGTCATTGCTCAGGCTTTCGGACCGTTGCGAAAGCGCGCGGGTGGCGTCCACCACCTGGGCGGCGGCGCTGCCGGTGCGGTTCACCGCGTCGTCCACCGACACCACCGTGTCGGCGATGCTCTGCACGGCGTCGGAGGCGTGGTTGATGCTGCGCGCGATCTCGTCGGTGGCGGCGGACTGCTCCTCCACCGCGGCGGCGACCATGGCGGTGATCTCGTCGATCCGGCTGATGGTGCGGCCGATGTCGTCGATGGCCGACACGGCCCCCTGCGCCGTCGTCCGCACCGCCTGGACCTGCTGGGCGATCTCCTCCGTCGCCCTGGCGGTCTGGCCGGCGAGGCTGCGCACCTCCTCCGCCACCACGGCGAAGCCTTTCCCCGCGTCGCCCGCGCGGGCCGCCTCGATGGTGGCGTTCAGGGCCAGCAGATTGGTCTGGCCGGCGATGGCGTTGATCATGCCGACCACGTCGCCGATCTTCTGCGCCGCCGTCGCCAGTTCCACCATCAGGTCGTTGGTGCTGCGCGCCTCCTCCACCGCACTGCGGGCGATCTGGCTGGAATCGCCGACCCGCCGGGTGATCTCGCCGATGGAGGCGGAAAGCTGGCTGGCTGTGGCGGCGACCGTCTGCACGTTGGTCGCCGTGTCGGCCACCGCCGACCGCACGTCGGTCATGCGGCGGCAGGTCTGCTCGGCGGTGGCCGACATTCCCTCCGACGCCTCGCGCATGTCGACCGACGCGGCGCTGATGTGGCGGGAAGCCTCCTTGACGCTGGCCTCGATGCTGGCGGTGATGGTCTGGATGGTGCGCGACCGCTCGGCATCGGCCGCCCGCTTCATCGCGTCCTGTTCCTCCTGGAGGCGGGCGATCTCGGCGCTCTTGTCGCGGAACACGCCGACGATTCCCGCCATTTCCGCGATCTCGTCGCGCCCGCCCACCGCGGCATCGGTCGCCAGATTGCCGGCGGCGACGGCCCGCATGGCGTCGATCACCCGCAGCAGCCGGCGGGTCAGCCGGTTTCGGACATAGAACCAGGCGATCAGCAGACTCGACAGCACGACGACCGCGGCGGCCCCGCCCTGGACCGCAACCGCACCGGAAATCGCCGTTTCGGTCCGCGTCACATCGGCATCGGTGCGTTCCTGCTGGTGCGCGACCACCGCATCGATGGTGCCGTTCAGGTCGGTGGTCAGCCGCACCGTCTCGGCCAGCGCGCTTTCGATGTCGGTGGTGATGCGCGCCTGCTCGTCGCGCAGGCGGAAGACGCTGCCGGCGCCGCCGCCGAAAGCGGCGAGCCCATCGCGCGCCTTGACCAGCGACGGGCGGTCCGGGCTGTCCTTCGGCAGGGCGGCGATGGCGTTGTCGACGCGCAGCAGCGCCCAATTGTACTTCGAGCGGATGTTGTTCAGCGTGGCCCCATGCGGCACGCTGGAGGCGGCGGCGATCATGCCGAAGGCGAGGTTGCCGTTGGCCTGCACGTTCATCAGCTGGGTGATGACCGGCAGCTCCTCCTGCGCCAGCCGGCGGCCCAGCCCGGTTGCGGTCTCGACCGCCTGCGCGGCGGCCAGATCGCCCACCACATTGTTGACCGACAGGGTCGACACCTCCAGCAGCGGCGCCACCAGATCGGTGAAGTCCTCGTGCGCCATCACCGCGTCGGCCACCAGCGTGTTGAGCTTCTCCTCCATCGCCAGCCGCTCGGCGGTACGCTTGCCCAGCGTGTCGAGTGCAGCCCCCATGCGCTCCACCAGCTTGGCGACCGCGTCCGCATCCGCGGCCATGCCGCCGGTTCCTCCTCCGGCCTGGCTGCGCATCGCCCCGATGCGGTCGCGCAGGCCCGCCAGCCGCCTGGTCAGACCGTCCATCCGCTCCGTCAGTTCCGCCGCGTCGCGCGACGCGGCCACCGCGGGCGCATCGGCGGCGATCGCGGTGCTGTCCTTCGCCAGATTGAGCGAGCGGACGATGGCCGGCACGCTGCTGCGGCCGATCTCGTCCATCGACCGCCCGGTCTCGGTCAGCGACCACCATGCCATGACGCTGGCGAAGGCGGCGAGCATCGCCACCCCGCCGAAGGCCAGAAACAGCCTCCCCTGAATGCCGAGCCGTACATTCCGCCGCCCCCCGGCTGGCGTCAGTTGCGTCATGCCCTTCTCCTATACGTTATATTTATGTCGGCAGGCCGGACCGTTGAATGTCACGACAAGTTTGAAGGATAGCGGCGATAGCCGTCAGTCGCGGCAAACCCTGATCGGGCTGGCACCGGCGGGCAGACATCGGAACCGCGTGGTTCCTGTCATAACATGCGCGTTCATTTTCGTAAAGAAACATGCTTGTGCTACGAACAATATCGAGCGTACATATCAACCGTACGGGGCCGTAGGTCGGCTGGGCGCTCAAATCGCCCAGCCTGCCGGGTTCGACGCCGGGTTGGAAGCCGACGGGGCCGGCGGTTTTCGCTTTGACCCATACCACGCATCTGATTCACTCACGTCCCTTTCGAGACCGGAGACAGCCCACCGATGGATGCGCGCCTGGACGCCGAACGCCGCCAGCAGGAAATCGTGGCTCTGGTCCATGCCAAGGGCATGGTGCAGATCCAGTGGCTGGCCGAACATTTCGACGTCACCCCGCAGACCATCCGCCGCGACATCGAGCATCTGGCCGGCCAGTCGGCCGTCCGGCGCTTCCGCGGCGGCGTCACCGTGCCGTCCAGCGTGGAGAACATCGCCTATTCCACCCGCCAGACCTTGATGGCGGAGGAAAAGCGCCGCATCGCCGAACTGGTCGCCCGCCATGTGCCGGAGGACGCCTCGCTGTTCCTCAACATCGGCACGACGACGGAGGCGGTGGCCCAGGCCCTGCTCGGCCACAAGCGGCTGAGGGTGCTGACCAACAACCTGAATGTCGCCACCATCCTGCACAAGAACACGAACTTCGCCCTGTCCATCGCCGGCGGCCTCGTGCGCGAGCGCGACGGCGGCATCATCGGCGAGGCCACGGTGGAGTTCATCCGCCGCTACAAGGTGGACATCGGCATCATCGGGATCAGCGGCATCGATTCCGAGGGCGACCTGCTGGATTACGACGAGCAGGAGGTCCGCGTCGCCCGCGCCATCATCGAAAGCTCGCGCCGGGTGTTCCTGGTCACCGACCACACCAAGTTCGGCCGCAACGCCATGATCCGCATGGCCGACGTCAGCGTGCTCGACGCGCTGTTCACCGACCGCCTGCCGCCGGCCGAGCTGATGGAGGTGCTGAGCAACGCCGACTGCCAAGTGCATGTCGCCGACGGCAGCGACGCGGCCAACGGCGACGGGGAGGAGGCGGAGGAGTAGGCGGATACCCCCCGTTTCAGCGAAACAGCTTCAAACGCGGCACCCCTCACCGCGGCCCCGACGCCGCTTGCCGAACCGCGTCCTCGCCTCCACTCTGTGGTGTTGGGCCTGATGAAAAGCGGTTGGCCCACCCAACAGAGATGAGTAGGTGTGCGGTGATCATCGAAAGCGACCTCAAGCTCGACTTCAAGGATGTGCTGATCCGGCCGAAACGCAGCACGCTGCAGAGCCGCAACGACGTGGATGTCAACCGGACCTTCACCTTCCTGCACACCCAGCGCGACTGGACAGGCTTCCCGCTGATCGCCGCCAACATGGATGTCACCGGCAGCATGGGCATGGCCCGCGCGCTGTCGCGCTTCGGCGCGATGACCGCCCTGCACAAGCATTACAAGGCGGACGAGCTGGCCGACTTCTTCCGGGCCGAGGCTGAATCGGCCACCCTGTCCAACGTCTTCTATTCGATGGGCATCGCCGAGGCCGACCATGACAAGTTCTTGGCGGTGAAGGCCAAGGCGCCGGTGGGGAAGATCTGCCTGGACGTCGCCAACGGCTATACCGAGCGCTTCGTCGAGGTGATCTCCCGCCTGCGCCAGGAGAATCCGGAGGCCGTCATCATGGCCGGCAACGTCGTCACCGGCGACATGACGGAGGCGCTGCTGCTGGCCGGCGCCGACATCGTCAAGGTCGGCATCGGGCCGGGGTCGGTCTGCACCACCCGCAAGATGACCGGCGTCGGCTATCCCCAGCTGTCGGCCATCATCGAATGCGCCGACGCCGCCCACGGGCTGAAGGGGCAGGTCTGCGGCGACGGCGGCTGCACTGTGCCGGGCGACATCTCCAAGGCCTACGGCGCTGGCGCCGACTTCGTGATGCTCGGCGGCATGCTGGCCGGCCATGACGAGTGCGAGGGCGAGATCCGCTACGAGGACCGGGACGGCAACCGGGTGCCGGTCGCCATGACCTTCTACGGCATGTCGTCGGACACCGCGATGCACAAATATTCCGGCGGCGTCGCCTCTTACCGCGCGTCGGAAGGCAAGACAGTGGATGTCCCCTATCGCGGCCCGGTCGAGAACACGATGCAGGAGATCATGGGCGGCGTGCGCAGCATGATGACCTACATCGGCGCCACCCGGCTGAAGGAGGTGCCGAAGCGCACCACATTCGTCCGCGTCGGCGCCCAGTTGAACACGGTGTTCGGCGGCTGACCGGCCTTCGGACCGCATGGCAGGGTCCTGCGGCACCCCGTCGGAATCGAGTCATCCGATTCTTGTCTCTTGGTCCCGTTCCGTTCTACTGCTTGGGTAAGCGGCGAATCGGATCTTTGCGGGAACGAGAGAGCTTATGGACGGGGTGCCCGGCAGCGGAGCGGATGTGATCCGCGCCCAGTTGCCGACCCTTCCGGACACGCCCGGCGTCTATCGGATGCTGGCGGCCGACGGGTCGGTCCTTTATGTCGGCAAGGCGAAGAACCTGAAACGGCGGGTGGCCAGCTACACCCGGACCGACGGGCTGCCCAACCGCACCCGGCGGATGGTGTCGCTGACCCGCTCCATGGAGTTCGTCACCACCCACACCGAGGCCGAGGCGCTTCTGCTGGAAGCGAACCTGATCCGCAGCCTGCTGCCGCCCTTCAACATCCTGGTGAAGGACGACCGCTCCTTCTCCTACATCGTCATCGGTAAAGGCCATGATTTTCCCCGTCTGATGCATCACCGCGGCAGCGCCGAGCGGCGCGGCACATCGGGAAAGGGCAACCGCCGCGAGTCCGACCTGTTCGGCCCCTACGCCTCGCCGCATCTGGTCGGCATGACCATCGCCGCCCTGCAACGCGCCTTCCTGCTGCGCACCTGCGACGACGGGGTGTTCGCCTCCCGCACCCGGCCCTGCCTGCAACACCAGATCAAGCGCTGCTCCGCCCCCTGTGTCGGCCGCGTCGACGAAGAGGACTACGCCGCCCAGGTCCAGGGCGTGCGCGACGTGCTGTCCGGCCGCAGTGCGGAGGTGCAGGCGGAGTTCGCCCGCCACATGCTCGACAGCTCCGACCGGCTGGAATACGAGGACGCTGCCCGCTGGCGCGACCGCATCCGCGCCCTGACCGCGCTGCAAAGCCGCCAGGACATCAATCTGGAGGACACGCTGGGCGATGCCGACGTGCTGGCTCTGCACCGGGAAGGCGGTGCGGCCTGCGTCCAGGCTTTCTTCTTCCGCGGCGGGCGCAACCAGGGCACCCGCGCCTTCTTCCCGCGCGTGGATGCCGAGGAGGAGCCGGGCGACATCCTGGCCGCCTTCGCCGCCCAGCTCTATGCCGACACCCCGCCGCCGGGCCTCCTGCTGCTGAGCGACCCGGTCGAGTCTGCGGAACTGCTCGAGGAAGCGCTGAGCCTGTCCGCCGGGCGCCACGTCGCCGTCGAATGCCCGAAACGCGGGCCGAAGCGCCGCGCGGTCGAACACGCGCAGACCAACGCCCGCGACGCGTTGGGCCGCCGGCTGGCCGAGCGTTCCACCCAGGCGACGCTGCTGGAGGGGGTGGCGCGTGTCTTCGGCCTGCCCGACGCGCCGCACCGGGTCGAGATCTACGACACCTCGCACATCCAAGGATCCTTCCCGGTCGGCGCCATGGTGGTGGCCGGGCCGGAGGGGTTCCAGCGCAATGCCTATCGCCGTTTCTACATCCGCGATCCGGAGGCCGCCGGCAACGATTACGCCATGCTGCGCGAGACCTTCACCCGCCGCTTCCACCGCAGCAACGAGTCAGGCCGGGATTCCGGGCAATGGCCTGACCTCGTCCTGATCGATGGCGGGCTTGGCCAGCTGAACGCGGTGAAGGACGAGCTGGCGATGCTCCAGATCACCGACATCCCGCTGGTCGCCATCGCCAAGGGACCGGACCGCAATGCCGGACGGGAGCGCTTCTTCCGCCCCGGCCAGCCGCCGCTGACCCTGGAGCCCAACGATCCGGTTCTGCATTTCCTGCAAAGGCTGCGCGACGAAGCCCACCGCACCGCCATCGACAGCCACCGCGCCCGCCGCATGAAGGCGATCTCGCACAGCCGGATCGACGGCATCCCCGGCATCGGCCCGGCCCGCAAGAAGGCGTTGCTGCATCATTTCGGCAGCGCCACCGCCGTCGCGTCCGCCGGACTGAAGGATCTGGAGGCCGCCCCCGGCATCAGCGAGGCGATCGCGCGAAAGCTCTTCGAACATTTCCACGGATAGGCGGCTACGGCACCGCCTTCCCCGTGAACGGGTTCCAGCCCAGCGCCGCCAGCGCCGCCCAGGCGGTGGCGCCCAGATGGGGCCGGCGGTAGTAGAGGAAGTCGTCGGTCTTGCTGTCCGGCCCGATGGCGAGCCCGGTGGACAGCACCTGCGGCCGGGTGGCGTAGAGATAGCCGCCGGGGCTGACTTCCTTCAGAATCTCGCCGAACAGCCGGTCGGCATCGGCGCGGCGGCCGACGCTGCGGTAGGCGAGCGCCGCCTGCGCCGTGCCCTCCACCCACATGCCGTCGCGGTCGTCGTTGAAGTCGAACCCGCCGTCGGCGCCATGGGCGCGCTCCGCATAGGCGAGTGCCGCCCGCCACGCCTCCGGCGCCTTCGGCAGAAGCAGCGGCCAGAGCTGCGCATCGAGGCCGGAGGTGGAGGTGCTGATCGTCACGCCGTCCGGCGCGGTGCCGATGGGGAAATGGTCGCCGCCCGCCGTCCACAGCGTGTCGAGGAAGGCGCGCGCCTCGCGCTCCGGCCCGGCGAAATCGTCACCCGAACTGTCTCCGGAACTCCTGCCGAGCCAAGCGAACAGCGCGACCAGATCGGTGTTGTGCTCCGTCGATTTCCAGGTCAGCGGCTGCGGCGCGTCGTCGAAGCCCTGGACGCCGCCGTTGAAGCCGCCGGGGCCGCGCGGGTCGCGGGTATGCTCCACCGCCCAGCGCGCCAGTTCGACCGCACCGTCGCGGAAGCGCTTTTCGCCGGTGGCGTCGGCCAGCGTCAGCAGGGCCAGACCGGCCCAGGCGACATTCCCGGTGGCGGTGCCGACCTGATAGGGGTCCTCGCCCCAATGGTTGCCGACGGCATCCCACCAGCCGTTGGGCGGGATCGGCCGCTGCTTCTGCGCGCCAGCCCGATAGGTGTTGCGTAGCCGCCCCTTCCAGCCGGCACGGTCGAGCGAGACGGCGTCGAGCAGCGCCTCGCCGATGCGCAACGCCTTGTCGCGCTGGCCGCAGGCGGTCAGCGCCATGATCGCCAACGCGTTGTCGTAGGTGAAGGCGGCATTGGACAGCGCCGGCTCCGAGGTCGGGCCGGGCGCATAGGAATTGTCGTAGCTGCGCAGGAACAGCGGCCCGCGCCCGGACACCTCGTCGACGCGGGAGACAAGCGTGCCGCAGGTCTTCTGCGCGAGTTCCTTCGCCGGCTGAACCGGCGCTGCGGCTGCGGGAGTCATCAGGGCGGATAGTCCAAGGGAGAGCGCCGCCAGTGCGGCACGGCCGAACCGCATCCCTCGCCAGGAAAGCACCCGCTCGATGCTCGCACAGTTGGAGCTTGCACGCTTGGACATCGACACCGCCGGCCAATTCAAGGAAGCCCCTGATATGGCCCCTTTACCGGCGGACGGCAACCGAACGGGCTCCGCCCTCTCCCCGGCGGGAGAGGGCGGAGCCAACCGGCTTACAGCGGCGCCAGACCGGCCATGATGTGCGTCTTGCGCTCGGCATAGGCGCTGCCCAGCTCGGCGGCGCGGTCCTTGTCCAGAGCCTCCTTGGCCTCCTCGAACAGCTCCTCCTCCTCCTCGTCCAGATGGTGGCGGACCAGTTCGCCCAGCACCTGGAGCTTTTCCTTCCAGCCGCTGTCGGTGGTCTTCATCGCGTTCAGCTCGTCCAGCAGGCCGTTGATGAGGTGATGCTCGTTCAGCCCCTCGACGGTTTCCGACTTCGCTTCCTTCGCCTTCTTCAGCGAGGCGTAGAAAACGCCCTCCTCCACCTTCGAATGGGCCCACAGCTCGCGCTGCAGTTCCTCGAACACGGCGCGGCCGCTGCCGTTGGCCTTCTCGGTCTTGTCCAGAAGGCCGCGGATGGTGTCGTGGTCGGTCTTGATGCGGGCGAAGATGTCGGCCTGGGTACCGGTGGTCTTGCTGGCCATCGTCGGGGTCCTTGGCAATTGAGGGCAATCGTTCTTGGAACATGGTGAACGGTTGCCAATAGAACCCCGTCGCGGCCGGACTGTTCCCGGCCGTGTCCCTTTCAGCATGGCCTTGCACCTTTACCCGCGCGGGTGCGTTTCCACGAATTCGCGCAGGGTGTGCATCAGATCCACCGCATGGCCGACCTGCCCATGGGCGCAGGCCTCAGCGATGTCGTCAGCGATAATGTGGGCGATGCGGTCGGCCCCGCCGGGGCAGTGGGCAAGGCAATGCCCCAACTCCACGGCGACCATTTCCGGAACATGTTCGTGTTCGGCGATCGCGTCGATCTCGGCTTCGGTGAGATCGCTCAGCGCGATGCAGTCCTTGATCGTCAACATGGCGCGTTCCTCCCGGGAACGGCCGGACCGCCCTGCTGTCAGGGTCGTAAAACGGTCCTGCTGAACGGCAGCCCTGCAAATGCCGGAGCCGCACGGAACCCCCGCCAACTGAAGGCGGCGGGGAAACCGCGCGGCCGAAAACCGGCAAAAAATCAGTGAGCCATCAGAACCGGCAGCCCGGCGTGGTTCAGCACGTAGCGCGTGACACCGCCCAGGATCATTTCCCGCATCCGGCTGTGGCCATAGCCGCCCATAACCAGCAGGTCGGCGCCCAGCTCAACGGCTTTCTTGGTGACCGTCTCCCCAACGGGTTCCGATCCCGGATGCAATACAGTTAACTCAGGGTTAACGCCCTGCCAAGCGAGATATTGGGCAATGCGACGACCTGTCGCGCCCTCCGTCACGGAAGTTTCGGCGGTCAGCACATGGGTGCGGTCGGCGCTGCGCAGGAAGGGCAGAGCCGCGGCGACGGCGCGCGTCGCCTCCGTCTTGCCGTTCCAGGCGACGGCGACGGTGTGGCCGATTTCCGCCGGCAGGTTTTTCGGCACCAGCAGCACCGGCCGGGCGGAGCCGAGCAGCGCCGTTTCCATGGTGGTGTAGCCCTGCGTGTCGGCCTCGATGGAGGTGTGGGCGCAGACGATCAGGTCGGACAGGCGGCCCTCCGCCGGCACGACGTCCTCGATCCGCCCGATCACCTCGCGCCAGGAGGCGGACGGCGCCTCGACCCCGCCGGGGACGTCGCGAATCTCGAACCCGGCCTCGGCGACCGCGCTGTCGAAATGGCGGCGGGCGGCGGCGCGATGGTTGTTCGACTCCGTCTCCGCCGCGCGCATGATCTCGTCCACCATGGCGCCGGACATGCCTTCGCCCAGCATCGGCACGGCATCGCGCGGGTCGAGGCGGACGAACAGGCCGACGAGGTGGGCGTCGAAGTCCCGCGCCACCGCCACCGCGCCCTTCAGGGCGACCGGATCGTTGTCACTGCCGCACAGCGGCACAAGGATGGTCTTGTAGGTCATGGACTCCTCCCGGACCGGTTCGAGCGGCCCTTCCCGGACGGCGGCGG
>Ga0206117_101190_pt1 | contig 15193 bp, 14 predicted proteins | sample 3A5Ametagenome_FD_177997 | JGI IMG/M metagenome (GOLD analysis project Ga0206117, IMG submission 177997) | Enriched microbial communities from leaf-cutter ant dump, University of Wisconsin, Madison, United States - 3A5A | ecosystem: Environmental > Terrestrial > Nest > Insects nest > Nest dump... | reverse complement strand
ATTTCATCACCAATCGAGCCATTTTCCGACGTCGTTTCCTGAGGGGCGGTAACCCCATTGCGAGAGGTGAAAATGCGGGGAACCGAATGGTACCCGCAGGGCCGCGCCCTCAATACAGGAAGGTGCGGCATCGGGCAATCGCGGAGGCGATTGCCCGGCTCTATTCTTTCCCGCCTCAGTCGCCGGCGGGCCTCCGGCCCTTAGGCTTCCGCTCCGCTTTCCGTCTTTCGGGGCTTCGTCCCGAAAGACCCGCTGCGCGCGGCGCCGCTTGGCGCCGGAAGCCGCAAGGCGGCTTCGGCTTTGTTCTTGGCCTCAGTCGCCGGCAGGCCTCCAGCCTTTGGCTTTCGTGCTTTGCACGGGCGCCGCTTGGCGCCGGAAGCCGCTCGGCGCGGCTTCGGGCGTTCAGAGGCGGAAGATGGCGCGGGCCCAGGTGACGAGATGTTCGAAGAAGGGCGTTACGGCGCGCAGGCGGCCATATTCGCCGGCGCAGCCGTGATGCAGGCCTTCGTAGCGGCGGAAGTCGAGCGTGACGCCGGCGGCGGCGAGGCGGCCGGCATAGGCTTCGCCCTCGTCGCGCAGCACGTCGCAGCCGGCCGTCAGCAACAGGGCCGGGGGCAGACCGGCCAGGCTTTCAGCACGCAGGGGCGAGGCATGCGGATGGGCGCGTTCGGCAGGGTTGGGCACGTAGTGATCCCAGAACCAGGCCATGTCGTCGGCCGTGAGGCCGAAGCCATCGGCGAACTCGGCGTAGGACGGGTGGCCGGCGGCGATGTCGTCGGTCACCGGATAGATGAGCATTTGACCGGAAAGGGCAGGGCCGCCCTCGTCGCGGATGCGCAGAGCGGTGACGGCGGCGAGGTTGCCGCCGGCACTGTCGCCGCCGACGATCAGCTTGGCCGGGTCGATGCCCAGGCTTCCGGCGTGGTCGGCCACCCAGCGGATGGCGGCGAGGCAGTCGTCGCTGGCCACCGGGAAGCGATGCTCGGGCGCCATGCGATAGTCGATGGACACCACCACCGCGCCGACGGAGGCGCAAAGGTTGCGGCAGACGTTGTCGTGGGTGTCGAGGGAGCAGAGCACCCAGCCGCCGCCGTGGATGTAGACGATGCCGGGCAGGACGTCGTCTTCGCCGAATGGCCGATAGACGCGGGCGGTGATGGTGCCGCTGGCTGTGGGGATGGAAACGGTCTCAACCGCCTTCACCGGTGCGCCGGCAACGCGCGGTTCGGCCTCGGCGCGCGCCCGCGCGACCTGAGCCGACAGGTCCTTGAGCGGCGGTTCGCCGCGTGCGGCGGCAGCGGCGAGGTCGGCGGCGATTTCGGGGTGAAGCGGCATGACATCCTCCAACGTGTATTTTTCACGAGTGAAGCGCTTCAGAGCGGCACCGGAAAGAGTGCTTTTCCGTTTATGACCAGAATTCGTGGGTTCATCGGCGATCGAGGCCAAGGGTTGACTTGGCGGCCGGGCGGTTCGAAAAGTCGGGGGCCTATCCCGGCAACAGCCTTGCGGAGAATCCCATGACCGAGGTGAAGCGTGACAGCGTCGATCAGGCCGAAGTCGATCGTTTCTCGGCGATGGCCAGGGAGTGGTGGGACCCGAACGGCAAGTTCAAGCCGCTGCACCGGTTCAGTCCGGTTCGGCTCGCCTATATCAAGCGGGAGGTTTGCCGGCATTTCGGCCGTGACGAGCGCGCCGCCGATGCCTTTGCCGGCCTCGGCTTCCTCGACATCGGCTGCGGTGGTGGCCTCGTCTCCGAGCCGATGGCGCGGCTTGGAGCCACCGTCACCGGCGTCGATCCCTCACCCGTCAATATCGAGGTGGCGCGCCTGCATGCCGCCGAGACGGGCGTGACCGTGGACTATCGGGCGACCACCGCCGAGGCGTTGCTCGCTGCCGGCGATCGTTTCGACGTGGTGCTGGCGCTGGAAGTGGTCGAGCATGTCGCCGACGTGCCGGCGTTCCTCGCCACCGTGGCAGATCTGGTGAAGCCCGGCGGCCTCGTCATCGCCGCCACGCTCAACCGTACGCTCAAGGCCCTCGGTCTTGCCGTGGTCGGCGCGGAGTACGTGTTGCGCTGGCTGCCGCGCGGCACGCACGACTGGAAGAAGTTCGTCAAGCCGGAGGAGCTGGAAGCGCCGCTGCAGGATGCCGGTCTGACGCTGCTCGACCGGCGTGGCGTCGTGTTCGATCCCATTCGCTTTGCCTGGAAGGAGAGCGACGACACCGACGTGAACTACATGGTCCTGGCGACGCGACCGGCCGCCTCTTCCTGAGGTTCGAACGTGGCGATCGTCGAAGCTGGCGTTCCGGTCGCGGGGCGCCGTGCTCGGATGCTAGCGCGTATCGAAGGGCGCGATCTCGATGCGCTCTTCGTCGTCCTCGAGCGGTTCGAAGCGGCTTTTCAGAACCTGAAACGTGTTTGGCGCGATGAAAAGGCTTCCGGCGAGGCTGCGGTTTCGCGTGCTGACGCGCTCCCAGGCCAGGTCGTCGGTGCAGTTGAGACGATAGAGAACGGCTTCGCCGCCGTGCTCTGCGACGACAGCCCGTGTTCGCTCCCGGTCCGCCCGCGTCCAGAACCCAAAATCCAGGATCACGCTGGTTCCCACATCGAGGCAGCGCGTCCAGGTGGTCTCCATGACGTTGAAGACGCGGCGGGCATAGTCCGCAAAGTGCTCCGCCGGAGGGTCCTCGCCGTAGAGCTGGTTCATCCACTCGTCGTGGGTAAAGCGAAGAGCCATCTCCGCTGTCTCCAGGCGCTTGGCGAACGTCGTTTTCCCTGCCCCGACGAAGCCATGGAGTAGGAAAGCTTTCGGCGTCTGTTTCATGTCTTGTTCGGACCGGTGACGTCTCGCGCCTGGCGTCGGGAAATGCCGATCCCGGCCGCGCGCTTCGGCTTAATTGCGCTCGCCGGGTAGAACGGGCAGCGGCAGGATGTCGATGCCTTCCTCGACGAGAGCGCGGGCATCCTCCGCCGTGGCTTCGCCGTGGACGGCGCGAACCGGCGCCTCGCCGAAGTGGATGCGGCGCGCCTCCTCGGCAAAACGCTTGCCGACATTCTCGGACCCGTCGAGCAGCGCGGCTTTGATTTCCTTCAGCTTCTCGATGAACTCGCGGGCCTCGGGCGGGACGGCAACGAGCTGCTTGTCCTGTGGGGCGGCGGGAACCACGGCCTTGTTTTCCGACGTCGTGACGTTCGGCCGCATCAACGCCTTGCTGACCGACGTCGAGCCGCACTCGGGGCAGGCGCAAAGACCGGCCGACGACTGGACGTCGAAATCCTCCGAGGAGCGGAACCATCCCTCGAATTCATGGGCATTTGAACAGACGAGCGAATAGCGGATCATGAGCTTCAACATGGCGCGCCGGCTTTGCCATCGCAAGACCGGTGCGCGTTTTTTGCCGGGCTGGCGATCAGAGCGTGAACCGGCGCTCGTTCTCCAGCGAGGGGATGCGGGCGCGGGTGAGTTCCACTTCGTCGAGGTCGATGTCGGCGACGACGACGCCGGGGTCGGCGTGGTCGGCCTCGGCGATCACCTTGCCCCACGGGCCGACGATCAGCGAGTGGCCGTAGGTTTCGCGGCCGTCTTCGTGCGTGCCGCCCTGTGCGGCCGATACCATGAAGCAGCCGTTCTCGATGGCGCGGGCGCGCTGCAGCACGTGCCAATGCGCTTCGCCGGTCTGGCGGGTGAAGGCGGCCGGCGCCCCCATGATCTCGACCTCGGCGTGGCCATAGGCGCGGAACAGCTGGGGAAAGCGCAGATCGTAGCAGATGGCGAGGCCGATCCTGGTTCCCGCCGCGTCCACGACGATGGCGCTCTCGCCGGGCGTATAGGCAGCGCTTTCACGCCAGGTCTCGCCCATGGGCAGGTCGACGTCGAACATGTGGATCTTGTCGTAGCGGGCGAGGAGGTCGCCGGCGGGGCCGAAGACATAGGCGCGGTTGGCGATCTTGCCATCGTCGCGGCGGATGGCCAGCGAGCCGAAGTGCAAGGTGATGCCGAGTTCGCGGGCCAGCTCGGCGCCACGGGCGACAAAGGCGTCCTTCGCCTCGACCTCCAGCCTGCCCAGCATGTCCGCCCGGTCGCGTTCGATGATGTTGGTCATCTCGGGCGTCTGGATGTAGGTGGCGCCGGCGGCGGCGGCATCGCGGACGAGCGCCTCGACCTCGGGCAGGTTCTTTGAGGGATCGCGGCCGGATCGAAGCTGCACGGCGGCGACGCAGAGCGGACGCGTCATCTTGCCTCCTTGGGCATTTCCGAGCGAACCAGCGCGGCCCGGACCAGAAAATGCATCAATTCCAATAAGCCAGGGCGCTCTCGCGCCCTATCCGGCGAGGAGGGCGTCGAGCCGCCCTTCGGCGTCGAGCGCGTAGAGATCGTCGCAGCCGCCGACATGCGTGTTGCCCAGGAAGATCTGCGGGAAGGTGGAGCGGCCGGAGCGCTGCATCATCTCCGCCTTGAGGGCACTGTCGCTGCCGGCGTCGATCTCGGTGAAGGCGGCCCCCTTCTTGTTCAGGAGCGCCTTGGCCCTGACGCAATAGCCGCAGCCTTCTCGGGTGTAGATGGTGACGGGAACCATGGCTGGCCTCCTCGAATGAACGGTTTCGATATGAATCTATAGCCCGCTTCAGCTCGGCGCCACAACCCGCGCCAGCGTCAGCACGTCGACGGCCGCGGCTCCGGCGGCAAGCAGCGCACGGGTGGCGGCTTCCAGGGTGGCGCCGGTGGTCAGCACGTCATCGACGAGGATGGGCCGGCGGCCGGCGAGCGCCGCTTTCCTTGTGTCGGGTACCATGAAGGCGCCGCGCATGTTGCGCTCCCGGTCCTCCTGCCCGAGTCCGACTTGCCGTGGGGTGCGGCGCGTCCGCAAGAGGAGGCGCGTGTCGACCGGCAGGCCGGTGAGGCGGCCCACCTGCTGGGCGAGCAGGGCCGCCTGGTTGAAGCGACGGCTGGCGAGCCGCCCCCAGTGCAGCGGTACCGGCACCAGCATGTCGGCGTCGTCGACCAACTCGTGGGCCGCCCGCGCCATCCAGGCGCCGAGCATGGGGGCAAGATCGGTACGGTCGGCGTATTTCAAGGCGTGGACAAGGTCTGGCACGGGGCCTTCGTAGGAGACCGCCGAGCGGGCGCGGGCGAAGGCGGGAGGGTTGGCGACGGCGGATGCCGAGAGGATGCCGGGGCCGAGGTCGATGGGGAGCGGCGTACCGAGCCGTTCGCACCAGGGACGCTCCAGGAAGCGCACGCCCTGCCAGCAGTCGGCGCAGAGACCGCCGGCAGTGCCGAGGCGAACGCGGCAGACCGGGCAGGCCGGCGGCAGCACGAGGTCGGCGATCCCGCCGCAGGTGGCTTGAACCAGGCGTCCCGCCGAGGCCAGGGCATCGAGCCTCATCACCCGCCGGTGGGGCGCACCGGCGTCAAGGGGAAGCCAAAGGTCCGGGTCTGCGGCCATGTTGAACTCGCCGGTTGTGGAGCGAATAAAGCACGCGCCATCGGCTGCGGCCAGAGGGGATGCCACCTGCGATTTGACCTGTCGGCGCTGCCCGCCTACATCCTGTCGACCCCTTGGCCCGAGGCTTGCCGATGACTGCCGTGATCTTCGACCGCTCCCTGTTCGCGCGCCGCCGGGCGCGAGCGCTCGCCGAGCGGCGCTCGGGCGCCGACTTTCTGCTGACGCTGGCGGCGGACGATCTGGCCGACCGCCTCGCTGCCGTCGACCGGCACTTCTCGCGGGCACTGGTGGTCGGCGACCCGACCGGCACGCTGGCGGCGCGGATCGCCGCCGGACGGGTCGACGCGGTGGTGCGTGCCGACCTGCTGGTTTCGGGTGTCGATGGCGGCGGCGCGGTGGTGATCGACGACGAAGCGCTGCCGTTTGCCAGCGGTGCCTTCGACCTCGTCGTATCCTCGCTGGCCCTGCAATTTGCCAACGACCTGCCGGGTGCGCTGATCGAGGCGCGGCGCGTGCTGAAGCCGGATGGTCTGTTTCTTGGCGTGCTGGCCGGGGGGGAGACGCTGACCGAACTCAGGCAGGCCTTCCTGACGGCGGAAAGTCGTCGCACCAGTGCCAGCCCGCGCGTTGCGCCGATGGCCGAGGTGCGCGATCTCGGTGGGCTGTTGCAGCGGGCCGGCTTTGCGCTGCCGGTGGCCGACCAGGATCGGCTGACGCTGCGCTATTCCAGTGCGCTGGCGCTGATGGACGATCTCAAGGCCATGGGGGCGACCAGCGTTCTGGTCGATCGTCGGCGCGGCCTGACCGGGCCGGCGCTGTTCGCCGAGGTGGCGGCGGCCTATCAGGAGATGTTCGGCGATCCGGATGGACGCGTTCGGGCCAGTCTTTCGCTGGTCTCGCTGTCTGGCTGGGCGCCGCATGAAAGCCAGCAGAAGCCGCTTCGGCCGGGCAGCGCCAAGATGCGCCTCGCCGATGCGCTGAAATCCCCGCCCGAGACGGGGAAAGGCTGATCCTACGTCGACATCTTGCTGGCGAGATACTCGAAGGTGTTGGTCATGCTGCCGGAAACCTCGGTCAGCCTCATCATGCCGAGGAGGGCCAGGCCGATCATCATCACCAGGATGCCGTATTCGATGGCGGTCGCGCCCTTGGTGTTGCGCAGGAAGGCACTCGGCCGGCGCTGTCGCTGTTCCGGACGCTTCGTTGCCATGCTGTCGCCTCTTCCTTCAGGGAACGCAATCATTGACCTGCCGCGCGGCCAGCCGCGTGCGCAGGTTCCATTCTTGCCGTGAAATCGTGATGATTTCGTATATGTCGCTTACGAAAGACTGCCGGAAAGCGACGATAGAAGATCCTGGAGGTGGGGGATCAGCGGCTCATCGGCCGGCGGCATGGGATAGTCGCGCAGCTTCTGCGGCCTGACCCACGCCAACGCCTGCCCTTCGCGCCCCGCCACTTCGCCCTCCCAGCGGCGACAGACGTAGAGCGGCATCAACAGGTGGAACTCGTCGTAGGCATGGCTGGCGAAGGTGAGCGGGGCGAGGCACGCATGCTTGACGGCGATGCCGAGCTCTTCCTTGAGCTCGCGGATCAGCGCGTCCTCCGGGCGCTCGCCAACCTCGAGCTTGCCGCCGGGAAACTCCCAAAGGCCGGCGAGCGTCTTGCCCTCCGGCCGCTGGGCCAGCAGAATCCGCCCGTCGGCGTCGATCAGGGCGCAGGCGACGACCAGCACCATTTTCATCGGCGGCTCTCCGAGCTCAAAAGCCTCAGCTGCGATAGTCGCCGTTGATGGCGACGTATTCCTTGGTGAGATCGCAGGTCCAGACGGTGGCCTGCCCGCCGCCGAGACCGATGTCGGCCCGGATGACGATCTCGTCCTTGCGCATGGCGGCCGAGGCGGCGTCCTCGGAATAATCGGGGTCGCGCTCGCCCTCGACGGCGACGCGGATGCCGCCGAAGTAGATGGCGAGGCGGTCGCGGTCGGCCGGTTCGCCGGCCTTGCCGACGGCCATGACGACGCGGCCCCAGTTGGCATCCTCGCCGGCGACGGCGGTCTTGACCAGCGGCGAGTTGGCGATGGCAAAGGCGATGCGCTTGGCGGAGGCGTCGTCGACGGCGCCGGTGACGTTGACCTCGATGAACTTGCGAGCGCCTTCACCGTCGCGCACCACCATCTTGGCGAGGTCGAGCAGCAGCCCTTCAAGGGCGGTGCGGAACGCGGCAAGGCGCGGGTCGGCAGGGTCGGCGATGCGCGGCGCGCCGCGTCCGGCCGCCTTGCCGGTGGCGAACAGCAGCAGCGTATCGGAGGTCGAGGTATCGCTGTCGACGGTGATCGAGTTGAACGACTGCTTGGCGCCCTTGGAGATGAGGTCCTGCAGCACCGGGGCGGCCAGCGGGGCGTCGGTGAAGATGAACGACAGCATGGTGGCCATGTCCGGCGCGATCATGCCGGCGCCCTTGGCCATGCCGTTGATCGTCACCTCGACGCCGCCGAGGTCGACGGTGGCGGTCACCACCTTCGGAAAGGTGTCGGTGGTCATGATGGCGCGGGCGGCATCGATCCACGGCGACGGCGCGAGCCGGCCGGAGAGCTCGCCGAGCACCGCCTCGAACTTCTTCGGTTCGAGCGGTTCGCCGATGACGCCGGTCGACGCGAGGAAGACCTCGCTGGCCGGAATGCCGAGGGCAGACGCGACATAGGCGGCGGACGCTTCCACCGTCTCGCGGCCCTTCTTGCCTGTGAAGGCGTTGGCGTTGCCCGAGTTGACCATCAGCGCGCGGGCCTTGCCGGCGGCAAGGTTGGCGCGGCACCAGTCCACGGGGGCGGAGGGGCACTTGGATGTGGTGAAGACGCCGGCCACCTCGGTTCCCTCGTCGAGGTCGACCAGGAGGACGTCGGTTCGGCCCTTGTACTTGATGCCGGCGGCGGCGGTCGCAAAGCGCACGCCCTCCAGGGCCGGCAGCTCGGGATGGGACTTGGGAGCGAGCGGGGACACGGTTCCGGACATCTTCGGCTCTTCACGAATGGCTGCGGGCGAGCCCCGGCCGACGAGCGCGGCCGGGGAGAGAACCAATCACTTGGCGGGAGCGGGCGTCGCCGGGGCGGCGGCCGGATCGGCCGGGGCGGCGGGCGGCGGCAGGATCTCGACCTTGGCCGTCTCGCGCATCTTGGCGAGGGTCTCCTGATACTTGTCGCGCTGGACGACCTGGATCACCTGCTCGCGAACCTGATCGAGGGTCGGCACCGGCTGGGCGCGGCGCTCTTCGACCTTGATGATGTGATAGCCGAACTGGGTCTTGATCGCCTTGGTCGAGGTCTCGCCGGGCTTCAGCGCGAAGGCTTCCGCCTCGAACTCCGGCACCATCTGGCCCTTGGTGAAGAAGCCGAGGTCGCCGCCGGTCTGCTTGGAGCCGGGGTCTTCGGACTTCTCCTTGGCGATGGCCTGGAAGTCGCCGCCGTCGGCAAGCTGCTTCAGGATGGCGTTGGCCTCGTCCTCGGTCTTCACGAGGATGTGACGGGCGTGCACCTCTTCGGGTGCGACGTAGCCGGCGGTATCCTTCTCGTAACGGGCCTTGATCTCGTCCTCGGTGACTTTGGCCTGCACCTCATCCTCGACGTAGGTGTTGCGCAGGGCCTGCGCCTCGAGGAACGCCATGCGCGCCTTGTACTTCGGGCTGTCGGCGGTGCCGGCGGCCAGCGCGGCATCGGCCATCACGTGCATGTCGACCAGGGCGTTGACCAGCATGGCGCGGCGCTGCGCCTCGGGAATCTGGGCAAGCTGGTCGCCGAACACGTCGGAAGCCATCTGGAGCTCGGAGGCGGTGATATCCTTGCCGTTGACACGGGCGACCACGTCCTCTGCCGAGGCGGGCAGCACGGAAAGCGGCAGCGCAATGAGGGCGGCAAGAAGACCGAGGCGACCACGAGCGCCGGCGGCGGGAGCAAAGTTCATCGGGACGATCCTGTCTTCGGTCCGCACCCGGAGATCGAGCCGGCACCGTGTGGCAGCCCCTATAGCGCGCTCGGCGCGCGGCGGCAAATTCTCCGTGACGATACGGGCAAAAAACAACCGCTCGAAAACGTGGAGCCGGCAGGGGCGAAAAACGCAAAAACCGTAGGTCCCGGCGGTCGCGAGAAGCGCCGATTTCGGCCATCGGTATGGGGCCAGCGTTGACATATCTCCGACCCCGCCATAGATGGAGCGTGGCTCGGCAGGTCGGGCGAACGGTCGGCCCGGAACCAAAGTCCTGGCGCCGCCATTCCCCCTTCCAACGTCTGTACATGGAATTCTGATCGAAGGGATGGGCTGCCATGGTCGGCCTCGGCGGATTAGCACGCAAGATTTTCGGTTCGGCGAACGATCGTCGCATTCGCTCCTACCGCCCCGCCGTGCAGGCGATCGGCGCGCTCGAAAAGGAGATGGAGGCGCTTTCCGACGAAGCGCTCGCCGGCAAGACCGTTGAGTTCCGCGAGAAGCTCGCCGCTGGAGCCGAGCTCGACACGCTCCTGGTTCCCGCCTTCGCGGTGGTGCGCGAGGCCGCCAAGCGCGCCCTCGGTCAGCGCCACTTCGATGTGCAGTTGATCGGCGGCATGGTGCTCAACGACGGCGACATCGCCGAGATGAAGACCGGCGAAGGCAAGACCCTGGTGGCCACGCTCGCCGTCTACCTCAACGCGCTGCCGGCCAAGGGCGTCCACGTCGTCACCGTCAACGACTATCTCGCCCGCCGCGACGCCGAGTGGATGGGGCGCGTCTATCGCTTCCTCGGGCTTTCGGTCGGCATCATCGTGCATGGCCTTTCCGACGACGAGCGTCGCGAGGCCTATGCCTGCGACATCACCTACGGCACCAACAACGAGCTCGGCTTCGACTATCTGCGCGACAACATGAAGTACGAGAAGGCGCAGATGGTGCAGCGCGGCCACCACTACGCCATCGTCGACGAAGTGGACTCGATCCTGATCGACGAGGCGCGCACGCCGCTGATCATCTCCGGTCCGCTCGAAGACCGCTCCGAATTCTACAACACCATCGACACCTTCATTCCCGGCATCGCCGATGAGGATTTCGAGGTCGACGAGAAGCAGCGCACGGCCATCTTCTCCGAAGTCGGCACCGAGCGGATGGAAGAGCGCCTGCGCGCGGCCGGCCTTCTCAAGGGCGGTTCGCTCTATGACGTCGAGAACGTCTCGGTCGTCCACCACCTCAATCAGGCCCTTCGGGCGCACAAGCTGTTCCAGCGCGATCGCGACTACATCGTCAAGGACAACGAGGTCGTCATCATCGACGAGTTCACCGGCCGCATGATGCCGGGCCGCCGCTATTCGGACGGCCTGCACCAGGCGCTGGAGGCCAAGGAGCACGTTCGCATCCAGCCCGAGAACCAGACGCTCGCCTCGATCACCTTCCAGAACTATTTCCGCATGTACGACAAGCTGGCCGGCATGACCGGTACGGCTTCGACGGAAGCGGACGAGTTCGCCGACATCTACGATCTCGAAGTCGTGGAAATTCCGACGCATCGGCCGATCTCCCGTATCGACGACCATGACGAGGTCTATCGGACCGTCGAGGAGAAGTACGCCGCCATCGTCGAGACCATCCGTGCCTGCAAGGAAAAGGGCCAGCCCATCCTGGTCGGCACCACCTCCATCGAAAAGTCCGAGCAGCTTGCCGAGCTGCTCCAGAAGCGCGGCTTCCAGCAGAGCGATCCGGACGTGCTGATGGAAGGCGACAAGCCGGTGTTCCAGGTGCTCAACGCCCGCTACCACGAGCAGGAAGCCTACATCATCTCGCAGGCCGGCCTGCCGGGTGCCGTGACGATCGCCACCAACATGGCCGGTCGCGGCACCGACATCCAGCTCGGTGGCAACGCCGACATGCTGATTGCCCGCAAGCTCGCCGACGTGCCGCCGGGACCGGAGCGCGACGCTCGCGAGGCCAAGATCCGCGAGGACGTCGTCCGTCTCAAGGACAAGGCGCTGGCCGCCGGCGGCCTGTTCGTGCTCGGTACCGAGCGCCACGAGAGCCGCCGCATCGACAATCAGCTGCGCGGCCGTTCCGGCCGTCAGGGCGACCCCGGCCAGTCGCGCTTCTACCTGTCGCTTCAGGACGACCTGATGCGCATCTTCGGCTCCGACCGTATGGACGGCATGCTGCAGAAGCTCGGCCTGAAGGACGGCGAGGCCATCATCCATCCGTGGATCAACAAGGCCCTCGAGAAGGCGCAGCAGAAGGTCGAGGCGCGCAACTTCGACATCCGCAAGAACCTTCTCAAGTTCGACAACGTCATGAACGATCAGCGCAAGGTGATCTTCGAACAGCGCATCGAGCTGATGACGGAGGAGAGCGTCGCCGATACCGTCGCCGACATGCGGCGCGAGGTGATTTCCGCCCTGGTGGCGCAGCACATCCCCGAGAACGCCTATGCCGAGCAGTGGGACGTCAAGGGGCTGCATGACGCGGTGATCGAGACCTTGAACATCGAGGTTCCCGTTGCCGACTGGGCCAAGGAAGAGGGCATCGCCGACCAGGAGATCGAGGAGCGCCTGATCGCCGCGGCCGACGCCGACTTCGCGGCTCGCGAGGAACGCGTCGGTGCCGAGCTGATGCGCCGGGTCGAGAAGGCCATCCTGCTGCAGACGCTGGACAACCTTTGGCGCGAGCATCTCGCCCATCTCGACCACCTCCGTTCGGTGGTCGGCTTCCGCGGCTATGCCCAGCGCGATCCGCTCAACGAGTACAAGACCGAGGCGTTCTCGCTGTTCGAGACGCTGCTCAACGATCTGCGCCGGCAGGTGACGATGAATCTCAGCCGCGTCGAGGTTCGTCAGGCGCCGCCCGAGACGCCGGCCTTCGACGATCGGGCGCTGTCGGCCCACCACGCCGATCCTGCCACCGGCCTCGACGAGGAACCGATCGCTCCGGCAACGGCCTTCGCCGCCACGCCGGTTGCCCGCGATTCCGACGACCCCTCGACCTGGGGGCACGTCGGCCGCAACGAGCCGTGTCCCTGCGGCTCGGGCAAGAAGTTCAAGCACTGCCACGGACAGTTCGCCTGAGGGCTGTCCGACAGGCCGTCCGGAGGTCGCCGATTTCCGGACGGAAGGGGTCAGGCATAAACAATTCGTCGATATTGTTGCCTGAAAGGCCATTTGGAAAAGCTGATCAGCAATAGCACGAATTATGTCGGCAGCTTCAAAGGCGCATGCTGGACCTGAACGATTAATCTTGACTTTTAGTGTCAGCTCTTTAATCAGATGGTGTCATGCGCCTTACCCAAGCCACCAATTACTCGATCAGGGTGCTGCTCTATTGCGCGGTGAATCCCGACCGCCCGAGCCGCGTCGCTGACATCGCCGCCACCTTCGACATGTCGGAGACGCACCTGTTCAAGATTCTGAAGGTGCTTGTGGATCACAAGTTCATCGAGACCATCCGCGGTCGTCACGGCGGGCTGAAGCTCGGCCGCCCGGCGGAAGAGATCAAGCTCGGCGACGTCATCGCCGCCACCGAGGAAAGCTTCCAGATGGCGGAGTGCTTCTCGGAGGATGGTCGCAAGGACTGTCCGCTGATCCTTTCCTGCGAGTACAACCGCGTGCTGCGCGAGGCGCTTGGTGCCTTCTTCGCCGTGCTCGACCGCTACACCGTGGCCGACATCGCCAAGGACCGCTCCCTGCTGCGCGGGGCGCTCGGCATCGACGATCTCCTCCATCCGGCGCTCGCCAGCGCCTGACCCGGTTTTGCATGTGGCTTTGGCCCGCCCGGCGGATTCCGTCGCGGCGGGCCTTGTCTTTTGAGCGGCCCCTTTTCGGCGCTCGCCTCGGTCCCCATATTGGTCGGCGAGGAGCAAGGGCCGTAGCCTAAGCTCAAGATATCCAGACGCTTCCGCCGGGCTTCGGACGGTGGACGCGGGCTCCAGGAAAGGATGTCCAGATGAATTTCGAAAAGTATACCGAGCGGGCGCGCGGCTTCGTCCAGTCGGCCCAGACCATGGCGCTTGGCCGCGGCCACCAGCAGTTCGCGCCGGAACATCTTCTCAAGGTTCTGCTCGACGACCCCGAGGGCATGGCCGCCGGCCTGATCAACGCCGCCGGTGGCGACGCCGGCCGGGCGCTTGCCGCCGTCGACCGGGCGCTCGATGCGATGCCGCGTGTTTCGGGCGGTAACGGCCAGCTCTATCTCACGGCGCCGACGGCCAAGGTGTTCTCCACCGCCGAGGCGCTGGCCGACAAGGCGGGCGACAGCTTCGTCACCGTCGAGCGGCTGCTCATCGCGCTCGCCATCGAGACGGAAGCGGGCACGGCCAAGATCCTGAAGGAAGCCGGCGTCACCGCCAACGCGCTCAACGCGGCGGTCAACGAGATCCGCAAGGGCCGCACGGCCGACAGCGCCTCGGCCGAGAGCGGCTATGACGCACTGAAGAAATATGCCCGCGACCTGACCAAGGCGGCGCGCGACGGCAAGCTCGATCCGGTGATCGGCCGCGACGAGGAGATCCGCCGCACCATCCAGGTCCTGTCGCGTCGCACCAAGAACAATCCGGTGCTGATCGGCGAGCCGGGCGTCGGCAAGACGGCCATCGCCGAAGGCTTGGCGCTGCGCATCGTCAACGGCGACGTGCCGGAGAGCCTGAAGGACAAGGAACTGCTTGCCCTCGACATGGGCGCGCTGATCGCCGGTGCGAAGTATCGTGGCGAGTTCGAGGAGCGTCTCAAGGCGGTGCTGTCGGAAGTGACGGCGGCCGAGGGCGGCGTTATCCTGTTCATCGACGAGATGCACACCCTGGTGGGCGCCGGCAAGGCCGATGGCGCCATGGATGCCTCCAACCTCCTGAAGCCGGCGCTGTCGCGCGGCGAGCTGCACTGCGTCGGCGCCACCACGCTCGACGAGTATCGCAAGTATGTGGAGAAGGACGCGGCGCTGGCCCGGCGTTTCCAGCCGGTGTTCGTCGACGAGCCGACGGTGGCCGATACCATCTCCATCCTGCGCGGCATCAAGGAGAAGTACGAGCAGCACCACAAGGTGCGCATCACCGACGCGGCTCTTGTGGCGGCGGCGACGCTCTCCAACCGCTACATCACCGACCGCTTCCTGCCCGACAAGGCGATCGACCTCGTCGACGAGGCCGGGTCGAGGCTCAGGATGCAGGTGGATTCCAAGCCGGAGGAGCTCGACGAGATCGATCGCCGGGTAATCCAGCTCCGGATCGAGCAGGAGGCCCTGAAGAAAGAGACCGACGCCGCTTCGCGCGACCGGCTGGAGCGCCTCGAGCGCGAGCTTGCCGAGCTCGAGCAGGAGTCGGCGGCCCTGACCGCCCGCTGGAAAGCCGAGAAGGACAAGCTCGGCCATGCGGCGGAGCTGAAGCGGCGGCTCGACGAAGCGCGCAACGATCTGGCCATTGCCCAGCGCAAGGGCGAATATCAGCGGGCCGGCGAGCTCGCCTATGGCGTCATTCCGGGCATCGAGACCGAGCTGAAGGCGATCGAGGCGGCGGCCGGGCAGGGCGACGGCATGCTGGAAGAGGCGGTGACGCCCGACCACGTGGCACAGGTCGTCTCGCGCTGGACCGGCGTTCCCATCGACAAGATGCTGGAAGGCGAGCGCGAGAAACTGCTCAGGATGGAAGACGAACTCGCCAAGCGTGTCGTCGGCCAGGCCGAGGCGGTGCATGCCGTCTCGACGGCCGTCCGCCGCGCCCGTGCCGGCCTTCAGGATCCGAACCGCCCGATCGGCTCGTTCAT
>Ga0206117_101188_pt1 | contig 15212 bp, 13 predicted proteins | sample 3A5Ametagenome_FD_177997 | JGI IMG/M metagenome (GOLD analysis project Ga0206117, IMG submission 177997) | Enriched microbial communities from leaf-cutter ant dump, University of Wisconsin, Madison, United States - 3A5A | ecosystem: Environmental > Terrestrial > Nest > Insects nest > Nest dump... | reverse complement strand
CCAGCAACCTGACAACCTTGCGTACCGAGGCCACGATGCTGCATCATCATGACGTCATCTCCAGAGCCGTTTCGACCGACCGCGAGATCACTCTGGAGGCGCTTCGTGTGTTCACCTATCTGAGCCGGAGGCTCCATTTCGATCGCTCCGTTCCGGTGCTCCAGTCCGAACTGGCTGATGCGCTGGGCATGCAGCGGCCCAATGTGAACCGGGCCATCAAGCTGCTGGAAACCAAGCAGATCCTTCTGCGGGAATCCAAACTGGGGCGCGCGATCACGTTCCGGCTCAATCCGGGACTGGAGGGCGGCCGGGCGTGAGTGTTTGGTCAGGGATGGAATGATCGTCGAGACACGTGAACTGTTCTTCACCAATTCCGCCCTGAAGAAAGCCCTCGCCTGGTACCAGAAGGCTCCCAACCAGACGGATCTGCCGCTGGGCGTCGTCACCATGGTGACGCCCACCTCGGATGGCGGTCTGTCGGTCCAAATCCAGCAGAGCGGCGCCTCCAGATCGCGGGAGGTTGTCTTTACGCCCAGCAAGACGCTGGCGCTGCTTTTGCTGTTCTGCCGCCGGCAGAAAGTCCCGATCCCCCGCGACGCCGGCAAGGAGATCGAAGCGGCGGATGACGGCCTGATCCTCATCGTGCGTGGCGAGACGCAGACGTTCGCACCCCCTCCCTGATTCGGCCCCCCGTCGATGTGACGCCGCCGCGCAGCCCGCGCGCGCGGCGCATTTGCGTTTTCCGGGCCCGCAGTCCCACCGACTGACCGGCGAAAATTATCTAAAGTAGCAAGATATCCCAAAATTGCGCCGTTCCAATTCACGGTCCAGCTTTCCTTGCTTTGACCTAATGGGGAGGCGGTTACGATATTGGTCATAGTCGCCAAGACTGATCGCGCGACATTTCTTCCTGTGATATTGTTCCTCTGGATAATGGGGCTAAGCTTTAGTTCCAAACCCTAAACCGAACGGGGAACTGCGGGTTGATTCGTCATTCGAGCATTCGGAAAAGTTGAAGCGTACTCTTGGCTTTTCCTCCCGGTTCGATTGCAGTTCAGGTTGCTGCCGGCCCGTTTCCCGCCCAGTTCCGCCACCGCCCAGGATTTCCCGCCGATGTTCGTTACCCGCCAGTCGCTGCCGCTTTGGAAGGAGCTTCGGCGTCGTTTGCCGTTGGTCCAGCCAATGCCCGCGTGACCGGGCCGATGCCATCGCCACAGATGCCCCAACCGTCCCTGTCGTCAACCGCCGGCCCCGGCCGCCTCGCCGCCTCGCCACGGATGCTGGTCGCGTTCCTGTGCGCGATGCTGGCGCTGCTGGGCACGGCATCCTGGGCCGCCGTCACCGCGCTCGACTACAGGGACACGCTCGACCGTGCCGAGAGGGACGCACGGGAAGCGGCCACCCTGTTCGACAGCCATGCGCGCGGCGTGCTGGAGGCAAGCGTCGGCCTGCTTGAGCAGCTCGCCCGGCGGATGGACGGACATGGTCTGGCGTCCTGGGCACAGCGCACACTGCCCGAGGCGATGGCGGTGGAGCGCAACGGCCGTGTCACGCTGCTCAGTACCGACGGAACGGCGCTATACGGGCCCACCGTCGCCTTCGCCGAACCGGAAACCAGCGACGGCCTGTCGCTTCTGGTTCGCCCCTTACCGGCGGAAGAGGAACATCGGATCCTGCCGGCCTTCGGCCATGTGGCTGGGCAGCCGGCCATCCTTCTCGCCCGCCGCATCCACACCGCGGCGGGCGTTTTCGATGGTGCGGTCCTGGTGGCCGTGCCGCTGAACGCCCTGGAGCCGGTGCTGAAGTCCTTCGGCGACGCGAGCGCCCGCTCGGTCGGCCTGTATCGTCCCGACGGCGTCCGCCTCGCCGGTTCCGGCATTCCGTCTCTCGGCCCGCTGCCGCGGCTGGAGGCCGGAACCATCCGGGTCGATGCGAGATGGACGGTGAACGGCAAGCCGTCGATTCTCGGATTGATGCGGATGGCCGGCGTGCCGATCCTGTCGGCGGTGACGATCCCACGCACCAGTGTGCTGGATCCCTGGTATGTCCGGATGGAGCGCGGCCTTATCGTGGTGGTTGCCGGCGTTGCTGCGCTGGCTGGCCTCTCCCTGCTCGGTGCCGCCAGCCTTCGGCGCGAGGCGCTCGCCCGTCAGGCCTTGACGGAGGCGAACGCCCAGCTCGAACAGGCCAATGTCCAGTTGGAGCAGCGGGTCGAGGAGCGCACCGCGGCGCTCAGCGCCCTCAATGTGAAGCTGAGCCGTGCTTTGGAGGAAAAGGAACGGGCCAATCAGGCCAAGGGCCGTTTCCTGTCCGCTGCCAATCATGATTTGCGTCAGCCTTTCCAGGCCTTGCGGCTGTTTCATCATATTTTGATGGAACGCCTCTCCGGCACGCGTGACCATGCGATCGCCGAGAAGATGGGCGAGGCTTTGGATGCCGGCGAGAAGCTTCTCCATGCCCTGCTGGAGGTGGCGACCCTGGATGCCGGCGTGGTGCGGCCGCAGTTGGCCGATGTGCCGGTGTCGGCGGTGTTCGAGGATCTGCTGACCGAATTCCGCGGCATGGCGGCGGAAAAGGGGCTGGTCCTGCGCGCAATGCCCACCCGGATGGTGATCCGAACCGACCGCACGCTGCTGACCCGCATGCTGGGCGATCTGGTGCGCAACGCCATCCGCTTCACCGACAAGGGCCGTGTCACCATCGGCTGCCGTCATCAGGGCAGTCGTCAGGGCCGATGGTTGCGCATTGAGGTGTGGGACACCGGGAACGGCATTCCGCCCGAACAACTCGACAACATCTTCGAGGACTTCGTCCAACTCGGCAATCCCGAGCGCGACCGCCGCCAGGGCCTCGGCCTCGGCCTCGCCAAGGTGCGGCGCAAGGCGGCACTCCTGAGCCATGCGGTGGAAGTCCGGTCGCTCCAGGGCCGTGGTTCGGTCTTCGCGGTCAGCGTGCCGGTGGTTGGAACCGAACGGGCCACGGCCACGGTACCGGTGATGGACGCCGATACGGTTGTGGCCGGCGACCGGTTGATCCTGGTGGTGGAGGATGACCCGATCCAGCGCGATGCCGTGCGGTTGCTGCTGGAGAGCTGGGATTATCGCGTCGTCGTCGCGGACGAAGGCGAGACTGCGCTGGCACTGATCGGCGGGACCGGGCCGCAAGGCGGCTCCACCGCTGACACCCCCATCCCCGACCTCATCGTCAGCGACTTCCGCCTGCCGGGCCGATTGACCGGCGTACAGATGGTGGCCAAGGTGGGAGAGCGGTTGGGCCGCCCGGTGCCCGGCCTGATCCTGACCGGCGATACCGCGCCGGAACGCATCCGCGAAGCGGTCGCGACCGGCTGCCGGCTCCTGCACAAGCCGGTCTCGCCGGAGGGTTTGCGCGGTGTGATCGCCTCCATCCTGTCGGAACGGGCGGGAGGCCGTCCGGCCGACGGTGGGGAACCGGCAATGGAGAACGAGTCCGCGGCATGAGTTAACCCTTTCTGAAGCTGGCTTGCCGCACACTGGCGGCAGGAAAGGGAGTTCACGGGACCATGGTGCAGAATCGCACGCTCAAGCGCCTCGATCAGCCACAGCTCGATCAGGCGGTGCGGAAACACGAGATGTTCCGCAATGCCCGTGTCGGTGGCGCGCGCGCCAATCTGTCCTTCTGCGATCTGTCCGGTCTGGATTTATCGGGACGCGATCTGGCCCATGCCGATTTCGTCGGCGCCAGCCTGCGCGGTGCCGACCTGTCCGGTGCGCGGCTCGACTGCGCCTCCTTCTTCGTCGCCGATTTGCGGCAGGCCAATTTTGACGGCGCCAGCCTGATCAAGGCCGATCTGCGCGGCGCCTGTCTGCGCGGCGCCATCCTTGTCGGCGCCAACCTGTTCGAGGCGGATCTGCGCGACGGCTCCCTCGCCGAGAAGGACCGCTCCGGCCATCTGCACATGGTGCAGATCGAGTCCAGCCCGGCGGAAGCCGACGGTGCCGACCTGTCCGGGGCCAACCTGACCAACGCCCGGATGTCGGGCATCATGGCGGTCCATACCGACTTCTCGGACGCGGTGATGCGCGGGTGCAAGCTGGTGCGGGCAACCATGCGCGGCGCCAATTTCACCGGCTCCAACATGGAAGGGGCCGATCTGTCCGGCGCCGATCTCCGTGGCGCCTGCCTGCGCGGTGCGGTGCTGACCGGCGCCACCATGGTGATGGCCGACCTCACCGACGCCGACGTGGAAGACGCGCTGACCGACAAGCCGGTCGGCCGGGTGGTGGCGGAACTGGGACGCTCGCTGGAAGATCTGCTGGCCGACCACATGACCTGGGTGGGGTCGAGCGGGGCGCAGGGCGCGATGCTCGACCTGTCGGGTTTCGACCTGCGCCATGCTCCGTCGCTTGCCCATATGTGCCTGACAATGCTGCGCGCTGCCGGGTCGACGCTGTACGGCCTGGACCTGTCCGGCGTGCAGTTGCAGGCCGCCGTGCTCGACCGTGCAGATCTGCGCGGTGCCAAGCTGACGGATGGCGACCTGCGCGGCATCAGCCTGCGGAACGCCAAGCTGAACAATGCCGATCTGCGCAACGTCAACCTGCGCCCCCTGGTGTTCGACGAGCAGCGGTCCCGCCCGGCCGACCTGTCGGGGGCCAAGCTGCGCTATGCCGATCTCAGCGGCGCCTGCCTGCGGTCGGTCAATCTCGGCAATGCCGACCTGTCCTTCGCCAACCTGCGCGGCTGCGACCTCGCCAGGACAGACCTGACAGGTGCCAGGCTGTTTGGCGCCAAGCTGGAGCGACGCGCCCTGACCGAGGGAGTCATCCTGGACGGCGTCGCCGGGCTCAAGATTTAGGCGGCAGTCCGCGCAAGCTTCTGGGCGAGCCTGCGCAAATCCAGGGCGGCACGGTCGGCGACGCGCTGCGCCTCCACCAGCACGCCGGTGAGGTCGCCGACCTCCGGTGCGATTTCGCCCGCCGCATCGGACATCGCATCCAACTCGGCAATGGCCTTCTCGATCAACCCGCTCACGACACCGGCGGCACCGGCAGTGGAGTCGAACCCAGCCATCACAGTTCCCCTTATAAAAAATATGGTTATTCGGAGTGTGTCTCAATCCCTCGTCTTGCGCAACGGCTTCTGCTGCGCCGCACACCTGTGTGCAGGCATTGCCATCGTCAGAGCCTGCTTGCACGGGTCGCAGCGGCGGCGGTACACACGGGAGGGCTGTCTGGAGTGGAAAGGTCAAGAAGATGCCGGAAACGGTCCCATCGGAACGCGTGACCGCGGCGGCCGCCGCTTTGACGGCTTTTCTGACCGACCGGCAAATTAACGCCGACAAGCTCAACCGCTTCACTGCGCTCTGCGACGAGATCCGTCGGACCATGGAGTTCGATGCCCGGATGGAGCTTGCCGAACGGCTTGAGCGCGACGCGCCGGCAACCGACACGATTCGGCTGCGGTCCGTCCTGTTCCAGCTGACCGGCGATCTCTATCATCTGGAACGCATCCTCCATTACCTGATCCTGGGCGGCGACAGCGCCGATCCGGCAGCGCTGCACTACACGCACTGGTGCATCTCGCGGCAGCTCTTCCTGGGGGCGGCCAGCGGCGAGAAGATGTCGACCTTCGTGGCCTGCGACCTGTTCCGCTATTACACGGCGATGGTCCGGCAAATCGCGCGGCGCTGGAGCCTGACGCCGGCTCGGCCGGCCTTTCGCGATGGGCCGATCCGGCGCGTCGCGGTGGTGACCAATCAGTTCACCAATCAGGGACACCAGCCGACACGCGACTGCTTCGACTTCGCCGCCCGCATGCAGGACGAGTTCGGGCTGGATGTCGCCGTCATCAACGTCAACGGCCTGCCTGCCAGGGTGGAAAATGTCTTCATTCCGCCGATGGTGGCGGATGTCGCGGCCGATCTGGAAGGCGTCTATGCGCTGAGGATGTTCGGCCGGCAGGTGAAGGTCGCGTCCTTCACCGAACCGGCCTTCAGCCAGGACAAGCTGCGCGTCATCGTGGAGGCCATCGACGGCTACGATCCGGACCTCATCGTCGCCTTCGGCGGGTCCAACATCGTCGCCGACCTTTTCGCCGAGGCCGGTGCCCGTCCGGTTGTCGCGATCCCCACCACCTCGAACATCACCCTGTCGCTCGCCCATATCGTGCTTGGATACGAGGAGAACGACCACACCAGTTCGATTCCGGCGCTCTATCGGGCGCCGTTCGCCCGCCGTTTCCGCCCCTTCACCTTCGGTTTCACCCCGCCGCCGTCCGACGGGAAGCGCGTCGAAACCGGCTTTCCGGACGACACATTCCTCTTTGCGGTGGTCGGCACCCGCCTGGACTTGGAAGTGGGGGCCGACAGTCTGGAACTGTTCGACGAGATCCTGGATCGCTGCCCGGACAGCGCCCTGGTCTTCGCCGGGGAGGTGAAGGAATTGCCGGGCCGCCTTGCCTCCTTGCGCAATCGGAACCGCATGCGCTGCCTCGGGCATGTCCCCGACATCCGTGCCTTCTATGCCCGCTGCCACGTTTTCCTCAATCCTCCGCGTCAGGGCGGCGGCGGCGGCGCCTCCTATGCCCTGGCGGAAGGGGTGCCGGTGATCAGCTATGGTTCGGGCGATGTCGCCAGCAATGCCGGCCGGGCGTTCTGCGTGTCCGACCGCAATGCGTATCTCGCGCGTGCCGTGGCGCTTGCCACCGATGCCGATGCCCTCGCCGAAGCCAGGCTTGCGGCCAAGGCGCGCTTTGCCGAGATCGGCGACCGCAATCGTTGCGTCGAACGGCTGCTCGGCTATGGAGAGGAGGCGCGGGCCCTGCTGCGCGGCAGCCCGTCCGCCGCAAATTAACCTTCCTTCATAATTTCGTGAAAGACTGGATCCGCCAGACCGATCCGATTGGAAAACCTTCCCTTGTCGAACGCCTCTCCAGGCCATACCCACGGCCGTCTCCCCAGCCGACCGCCGATGTCCATCGCGGGGCGCCCGATCGGCCGGGGCCATCCGCCCTACCTGATCGCGGAGATGTCGGGGAACCACAATGGCGACCTGGGCCGCGCCCTGGCGCTGGTGGATGCGGCGAAGGAGGCGGGGGCCGACGCGGTCAAGCTGCAGACCTACACGGCCGACACGATCACCATCGCCCATGACGGCCCTGGCTTCAAGCTGGAGGGCGGGCTGTGGAACGGGCGCACGCTTCATGACCTTTACCGCGAGGCACACACCCCGTGGGACTGGCATGCCCCCCTGTTCGAGCGGGCGCGGTCGTTGGGTCTGACCATCTTCAGCTCCCCCTTCGATGAGACCGCCATCGAGCTGCTGGAGGAACTGGACGCCCCGGCCTTCAAGATCGCTTCCTTCGAGGTGATCGATCTTTCCCTGATCCGCCGGGCCGCACGGTCCGGCAAGCCGCTCATCATCTCCACGGGCCTTGCCACGCTGGGCGAGATCGAGGAGGCGGTGGCCGCCGCGGGCGATGTTCCGCTCGCCCTGCTGCACTGCGTCAGCGGCTATCCCACCCCGCCTGAGGATTGCAACCTTCGGACGATCCCTCATCTGGCCCAGGCTTTCGGCGGAGTCACCGCAGGCCTGTCCGACCACAGCCAGGGCATCGCCGTGCCGGTCGCCGCCGCGGTGATGGGGGCGACGGTGATCGAGAAGCATTTCACCCTGTCGCGCGCCGACGGCGGTGTCGACAGCGCCTTCTCTCTTGAGCCGGCGGAGTTCAAGGCGATGGCCGATGCCGTGCGCACGGCGACCGCCGCCATGGGCAGCGTCGATTACGGGGTGAAGCCCAGCGAGGCCGGGGGACGTGATTATCGCCGTTCCCTCTATGTCGTTGCCGACCTGGAGGCGGGGGAGCCGCTGACCGCTGCCAATGTCCGTTCCATCCGCCCCGGTTTCGGCATGGCGCCCAAACATCTGCCGGAGGTGCTGGGCCGCCGCGCCGTCCGCCGCCTTCGCCGGGGAGAGCCGCTGGGCTGGGACATGCTGGCGCCCCCGGGGGAGAGGCCGCATGGATAAACCCCGGGGCAAGCCAAAGATCGTCGCCATCTCGCAGGCCCGCATGACCTCGACCCGGCTGCCGGGAAAGGTGCTGATGCCGGCAGCCGGCCGGCCGCTCCTGGCCCACCATCTCGAACGGCTGTCCCGCACGCCCGGCCTGGATGCGGTGATGCTGGCGACGACGCTGAATGCCACCGACGACCCGGTTGTCGAGTGTGCGCAGGGACTTGGCTTTACCGTCTTCCGTGGGGACGAGCAGGATGTGCTGGGACGCTTCGCCGGTGCGGCCGCGCTGGCCGGCGCCGATCTGGTGGTGCGCGTCACGGCCGACTGTCCGCTCATCGACCCGGTGCTGGTAGGCCGCCTGATCGCCGCCTTTCAGGAGAGCCAGCCGCTGGACTATCTGTCGATCGACAGCACATGCTATCCGCGCGGCCTGGACGCCGAGATCTTTCCGCGCCGTCTGTTGGACGAGGCGGCGGCGAACGCCAACGACCCGGCGGAACGGGAGCACGTCACCCCCTATCTCTACCGCCGCCCCGACCGTTTCCGGCTGGGGACGGCGCTGGTGCCCGACCTGCCGCTGGAAAGCGGTCTGGAAGGCCAGCGCTGGTGCGTGGACGAACCCGCCGATTACGAGCTGGTGCGCCGCCTGCTGGAAGCGCTGCTGCCGGTCAACCCCGAGTTCGGCTGGCTGGATTGTTGCAAAACCCTTCGCGACCACCCCGATTGGGTGGACATCAACCGCTCTGTCCGGCAAAAGTCGCTGCACTGACCCGGTGCCGGTTCGACCAAGGAGAAAAGCTTATGGACCGTAAGGAATTCCTGCTCGCTCTTGACGAGATGCTTGAACTGGACCCCGGCACGCTGACCGGCGATGAGGCCCTGGAATCGCTGGAATCCTGGGATTCTCTGGCGGTCATCAGCTTCATCGCGCTGGTGGACGAGAAGACCGGCGTCGTGGTCGAGGGCGAGAAGCTGGCAAAGGCCAAGACGGTCGGCGACCTGCTTGCCCTGGCGGGTGCGCCGGTCGCGGTCTGACAGGTGCCCCTTACCCGGCCCGTTTCGGCCCGCTCTGTTTCAGCCGGCCCCGTTTCGGAAGGAAGCCGTCTGCGCGCCGGTGTCGCCACCGTCGCCGGCGGCCCGGCTGCCTATCTTTCGGTGGGCAGCGGCGGCGTGCCTGTCCTGCTCCTGCATGGCTTTGCCGGCGATCGACTGACCTGGCAGTTCAACCTGTCGGCCCTGTCGTCCCGGCGGCGTGCCATCGCTGTGGACTTGCCGGGCCATGGCGCTTCGACGCCCGATGTCGGCAGCGGCCAGGTTTCCGACTTCGCGCCATGGCTCGTGGAATTTCTCGACGGGTTGGAACTGGCTTGCGTGCATGTGGTCGGCCATTCGATGGGCGGCTACGTCGCACGTGAACTGGCCGGGCTGGCGCCTCACCGGGTGGCGAGCCTGACCCTGCTGTCCAGTGCCGGACTGGGCACGCCTTTCGACCTGGGCTTCCTGCGCCGGGCCATCGCACCCGCCGATGTGGCTGAAGGACGGGCCTGTGCCGAACGGCTGTTCGCCGGACCCTCGCCTCTGATCCCCCGCTTCGGCGAGGTGCTGCACGCGCAGGGCGCCGATCCGGTTCGCCGCGCCGGACTGGAGCGCATCGTCGAGCGGTCCTTCGCCGCCCATGCCGGCGGCGGCCCCCCGGTGGATTGGGGGGCGTATCCGATGCCGATCCAAGTGCTGTGGGGCCGAGACGACCGCATCATCCCGATGCCGCCCGCCGACCGGCTGCCTTCGGACGCACCTTTCCACGTGTTCGACAAAGCCGGCCACCTGCCGCATATCGAGGCCGCCAGTCCGGTGACCGCCGCCATCCGCAACTTTCTGGACGGCTGCGACGCCGCTCGATCCGGGCCGTCCGATCCGTTGAGTTGAACAGACCATGACAGACAGCATCTTCGCCTTGATCGCCGAGGAACTGGGCCGCATCGCCACCGACAAGGGAGAGTCCCTGCCAACCCTGACGGCGGACAGCCGGTTCCTGAACGGGGACCTGCCCATCGATTCCCTCGACCTTGCAACATTGCTGGTGGTGCTGGAGCAGCGAACCGGCCAGGACCCCTTCCGCGAGGGATTCCGCCAGTTCACCACCGTCGGCGAACTGGCGGCGCTCTACACCGTCCCGGCATGATCGTCCGCCGCCCCGACTGGCTCCACCCGGCCTTCCGCCTGATCGAAGGGGAGGACATCCTCGGCTGGCCGGAACTCGCCGCCTTGCCGGGGCCGGTGGACGGTGTCGTGCATGCCAACCGGGCGTCGCGCGTGCTGGCCGCTCTGGCGACGGCGGAAGCGGCAGGGCAGGGGCTTCTGCTCGCCCGTGGCGCGGCGGATCCGGAGGGCTGGCAGCCGGGGCAGGGCTTCACCGTTACGCTGGAAAGCTCCGGAACCACCGGCATGCCCAAGCGCCTGTGCCATGACTTCGCCCGCCTGTGCGGCAGGCTGCGCGGAGTGACGGAAGACGGGGCGCGCTGGCTGCTGACCTACGATCCCGGTGCCTTCGCCGGCCTTCAGGTGATGCTGACCGCGGCCGCCGCCGGGGCGCTGCTGGTCGCCGTGCCGGGCAATGGTGGCAGTGGCGGTACCGGAGCAGGCACCGTCGCCGCTCTGGCGCAGGCGGCACGCCGCCATGCCGTGACCCATGTCAGCGGCACGCCCAGCTTCTGGCGCGCCTTCCTGATGGCGCTCGGCGATGCGGACCTGTCGCTGGCCGCGGTGACGCTGGGGGGCGAGGCCGCCGACCAGCCGCTTCTCGACCGGCTGGCGGAACGGTTTCCCCATGCCCGGCTGCGCCATATCTACGCTTCGACCGAAGCCGGGGCGCTGTTCGCCGTCTCCGACGGCCGTGCCGGCTTTCCCGCCGCATGGCTGGACGACGCACCGGACGGGCTGGCGCTCCGCATCGTCGACGGCGTGCTGGAGGTGCGCAGTCCGCGCGCCGCCCCTGCGATGGCCGACAAAGAAGGCTGGCTGTCCACCGGAGATCTGGTGGAGCGTCAGGGCAACCGGGTGCTGTTTACCGGCCGCCTCGACGGGTTGGTCAATGTCGGTGGGGTAAAGGTCTCGCCGGAAGCGGTGGAGCGCCGCCTGCTGTCCGTCGACGGGGTGGCCGACGCCATGGTCGTGGCCGTGGCGAGTCCGATCACCGGGCATCTGCTCACAGCCACCATCGTGATGGCACCGGGCGCGGACGAGAGCGCGGTGCGCGCCGGACTGCGGGCCGCCACCGCCGACCTTCCGCCCGCGGCCCGCCCGCGCGCGCTGAGCTTCGCCGACCATATCCCGCTGAGTCCTGCGGGGAAGAAGAGCCGAAAGGGACCAGAATGACCTCTGCCCATCCGACCATGGATGACGACTCCCAGGCCAAGCGGCATGTCATCGTCACCGGCGGCAGCCGTGGCCTTGGCTTCGCGTTGGTGGAGGCGCTGCTGGACGATGGGTACCGGGTCTCCACTTGCAGCCGCGCCCCGTCGGAGGCGTTGCAGCGGCTTGCCGGTCCCGACCTGTTCTGGCATCCCTGCCGGATCGGCGACGGGGCGGAGGTCCGGGCCTTCTTCGACGCCGCCGTCGCGTGGGGCGGCGGTTCGCCGCTGTGGGGGCTGGTCAACAACGCCGGGATCGCCCGCGAAGGCGTGCTGGCGACCTTTCCGGAGGTCGATGCCGAGGCGGTGATCCAGACCAACCTGACAGGTGCGCTTCAGGCCGCCCGTGCCTTCCTGCGTGCCAAGCTGGTGGCTCGCGGGACCGGTGCGCAGGGTGGGCGGATCGTCAACATCTCCTCCATCATCGGACAGCGCGGCTATGTCGGTCTGGCGGCCTATTCGGCTTCCAAGGCCGGGCTGGACGGTTTGACCCGTGCGCTGGCCCGGGAAGTCGGACGGCGGGCGATCACCGTCAACTCGGTGGCGCCCGGCTATCTCGACACCGAGATGTCGGGCAGCCTGTCCGACGGGCAGCGCGACCAGATCGTGCGCCGCACGCCGCTGGGCCGGCTCGGCACCGCGGCGGACGTGGTTCCACTGGTCCGTTTCCTGCTGGGCGACGGTGGTGGCTTCATCACAGGGCAGACCCTTACAGTGGACGGCGGCATCACCTGCTGAAGCCGCATGTGACGCTGCAAGGAAACGGGGGAGTCGGAGATGGTCGCCAGCCGGATCGACGGGGTGTGCGTGCGCGGCATCGTCGGCTGCGTGCCGGACGGGCGTGAGACTGTCGAGGATCTCGCGCGTCGCTTCGGCGAGGATGCGGCCCGCAAGATCGCCGCCGCCACCGGGATTGAGGAGCGGCGGATCGCCGCCCCCGGTCAATGCACCAGCGATCTTGCCGAGGCTGCCGCCCGCCGCTTGCTCGACGGGTTGGGGTGGGGGCCGGACAGCATCGATCTGCTGATACTGGTGACCCAGACCCATGACCAGACGTTGCCCGGCACCGCGTCGCTGCTGCACCGGCGGCTCGGGCTGCGCAAGGCAGCGGCAGTGCTGGACATCACCCATGGCTGCTCCGGCTTCGTCTATGGGCTGTGGGCAGCAGGCGGGCTGCTGAAGCTGGCCGGACGGCGGGCGTTGCTGCTGGTCGGCGACACCACCTCCCGGCTGATCGACACGGAAGACCGCGCGGTTGCGCCACTGTTCGGCGATGGCGCCGCCGCGATGGCGCTGGAGCTTGACGATACGGCAGCCCCGATCGCCTTCGACCTGGGCAGCGACGGCGCCGGCGCACCCTATCTGGCGGCCGACGGTGGGGCTATGCGGCATCCGGACCGGCCGGCACGCCTGTTCATGGATGGAACCCAGGTCTTCGCCTTCACCCTCCGCGAAGTGCCGGGCAGCGTGCGCGCCGCACTGGACGGTGCCGGCTGGACGACGGACATGGTCGACCACCTCGTCCTGCATCAGGCCAACGCCCAGATGATCCGCCACCTGGGCCAGAAGATCGGCGTCGCTGCCGACCGCACCCTCGTCGCCCTGCGCGAGGTCGGCAACACCAGTTCCGCATCCATTCCCCTCGCACTTGCGGCCTCGCTGCCCGGCAGCCTGACTTCCGGGGCCCGCCGGCTTGTGCTGTCCGGCTTTGGCGTCGGCTGGTCCTGGGGCAGTGCTGCACTCGTCGTCGGGCCGTTGACTGTGTGCGAAACGGTTGTCCTGCCCGGCAGGAAATACCCGGCAGATTTTGCCGCCCCGGCAAGCCCTGCAGCCTGACCGGCAGAATTTGCCGGTAGGTAGGCAGAATTTGCCGGGCCACTTCCTGCCGGCCGGCACGGATTACCAAGGAAACCCGGCAAATTCGAACTGGCCCGCTTTTTGCCTACCCCTTTGGCGGGGGAATTAGTCCCCTTCCGGTTCAAGCGCCTCGAAAGCAGAGCGCTTCCGGACATTGATCCTCCAAAGGAGTGGCTACTATGGCCGGCAACGTTACCCTGTCCTCTTCCATGCGGACCAACCTCCTGCAGCTGCAAAGCACGCAGGAGCAGATCAACAAGAAACAGAACATCCTGTCGACGGGCAACAAGGTCAACACCGCCCTCGACGGCCCGACCGCCTTCTTCTCGGCCAAGGGTCTGAACCAGCGCGCCGGCGATCTGACCTCGCTGAAGGACGCGATGGGCCAGTCGATCAGCACCATCCAGGCCGCCGACAAGGGCCTGACCGCCATCGACTCCATGGTCGACCAGGCCAAGGGCCTGACCACCGCCGCCTATGCGGCGCTCGGCAACGATGCCGCCTCCATTGCCACCCGCAAGTCGCTCGCTGCCCAGTTCAACACGCTGCGCGGCCAGATCGACAAGCTCGCCGCCGACAGCGGTTACGGCGGCAAGAACCTGATCGCCGGCAACGGCATGAGCATGGACAGCACCAGCGAGTCCCGTGCCGCCGTCAACAGCATGACCGGCGTCGACAACGCCCGCGTCACCAACGTGCAGTCGGCCGACACCTATTCGATCCGCGTCAAGGGCGACGGCTCGATCGACGGCAAGACCTCCGACATCACCAAGGCCGAAAACGCGCACGGCCTGACCGGCCTGAAGCTGTCGGGCACGATGTCCGGTACGTCGGGCAGCTTCTCCGACGTCCAGATCGAGGTGCGCGGCGCCAACGGCCGTTCGCGCGACATCATCGTGTCGGACGGCAGCGAGAGCCGCACGATCTCCTACTTCGACAACACCCAGACCACCTCGACCGCTCTGAAGACGGCCGCCAAGACCGGTTCGGCTCAGGTGTCCACGGTGAACATCGGCGGCACGATCGAAGAAGGCGACATCTTCACCATCACGGTGGAAGGCCAGTCCTTCAGCTACACGGCCACGTCCGGTGACGTCGCCGTCGGCCAGAGCGGTTCGGCCAACGTTGCGAGCAAGCTGCAGGCTTCGATCAGCACGGCTCTCACCGGCTCCGGCCGCCTGGTCGGCAAGGATCTCGCGTCCGCCACCGTCACGAACACCGGCACGATCACGCTGACCGGCAACGCCACGGCCGGCGCGGTGACCGACTTCACGCTGACCTCCAGCGCCACCAACGCGCTGACCAAGAAGATCTCGGAAAGCTTCTCCTCGGGCACCATCGTGTCCTTCACGGTCGACCGCCGTCTGCTGGAAGCGGCGAACAACCAGGGCAACGGTATCTCGACCATCGAGAAGAAGGTCGACCTGCAAATCCAGGTCACCAATTCCAACGGCGCCCAGGTCACCCGTGACGCCACGAACGACAAAGGCGACGGCAAGCTGACCGGCGGCGACCAGGCGTTCGCCTTCGACAGCGGCACGGTGCACGTGGACGTCGACGCGAAGACGATCAAGAAGGCGGCCTCGGCCAACTGCTCGGCCAACATCATCACCAAGCAGATTTCCGATGCCAACTCCAAGAACGACATCACCGTCCAGCTGAACGAAACGAACACGAACGCGATCACGGTGGGTGCGGTGAACCTGACCACCAGCGGTCAGGGTCTGAAGCTCGACGAAGCGCAGAACGACTGGACGGACCGCGCCGACATCGACAAGGCGGTCTCGGGTCTCGACAACGCCAAGGCGACGATCCGTTCGGCTTCGCAGTCGTTGTCGACCAACCTGAACATCATCACGACCCGCGAAAACTTCACCAAGGAGTTCAGCGACGTGCTGACGGAAGGCGCCAGCAAGCTGACGCTGGCCGACCAGAACGAGGAAGGCGCCAG
>Ga0206117_101186_pt1 | contig 15234 bp, 12 predicted proteins | sample 3A5Ametagenome_FD_177997 | JGI IMG/M metagenome (GOLD analysis project Ga0206117, IMG submission 177997) | Enriched microbial communities from leaf-cutter ant dump, University of Wisconsin, Madison, United States - 3A5A | ecosystem: Environmental > Terrestrial > Nest > Insects nest > Nest dump... | reverse complement strand
GAGTTCTTTTCACCACACCTTGTAAGGTGGCAAAAGCTTTGTCGAAGTCGAAAGTATGTGTTGTCGTCGTATCCATGTTCTATTCCACTCCTAAATCCCCTAAGGGGACTGGAGTATGATTTTATATTTTTTCGCTTAATTATTATAAGCCCCTTTAGGGGTTGGGGTTAAATGCACCGCTACTAACTCATTTAAATCTCCATCTTCGATGCCTTGTTTCTTATCGGCTAAATCTAAGAATGCAGTATAAACTATCGCCAATTGTTCTTTATCCAAAGCATGGCCTAATCGGTCTAAGTGGTGTTTCAAAGCATGACGGCCACTTCTAGCGGTAAGTACAATGGTTGCATCAGGGAAACCTACGTCTTCTGGTCTAATGATTTCATAGTTTTCACGGTTTTTCAAGAAACCATCTTGGTGAATGCCCGAGCTATGTGCAAAAGCGTTAGCCCCTACAATAGCTTTATTAGGTTGTACCGGCATGTTCATTAAGCTACGTACCTGGTGACTAATTTCGTAAATACCTTGGGTGTTGATGTTCGTATGAAGTCCTAAAGATTTGTGTGTCTTTAAAATCATCACTACTTCTTCCATGGAAGTATTACCTGCACGCTCGCCAATACCGTTAATGGTACACTCTACTTGACGGGCACCATTTTGTAAACCAGCAATAGAATTAGCGGTGGCTAAACCTAAATCGTTATGGCAGTGGCAAGAAATGATGGCCTTGTCAATGTTTTTTACGTTCTCTTTTAAGTAAAGGATTTTTGAGCCGTATTGGTCTGGTAAGCAGTAACCATTGGTATCAGGAATGTTTACTACAGTAGCACCAGCAGCAATTACCGCTTCAATCATTTTGGCCAAATATTCGATATCTGCACGGCCAGCATCTTCAGCGTAAAACTCTACATCTTCTACATATTTTTTGGCATACTTTACCGCTTCAATAGCACGCTCTAAAATTTCTTCCCTAGTGCTGTTGAACTTGGTTTTAATGTGCATATCAGAAGAACCAATACCTGTATGGATACGGGGTCTTTTAGCGTAACGCAAAGCCTCTGCAGCTACGTCAATATCATTTTTATTGGCTCTGGTTAAAGCACAGATAATAGGGTCGTTTACTGCTTTAGAAAGTTCAATTACGCTATTAAAATCGCCAGGGCTAGAAACAGGGAATCCTGCCTCAATTACATCTACACCTAGTAGTTCCAACGATTTCGCAATTTCAATTTTTTGAGGGGTGCTCAACTGGCAACCTGGCACCTGCTCGCCATCACGCAAAGTGGTGTCAAAAATGTGTACTTTATTTGGGTCGTGTAACATAAGTTTTTAGGTTTAGGTTATTGTGCTAAATATTTTAATACTAATTGTCCCATTTCTTGGGTGCCTAATACTTTGCTGGCTTCGGTATTTTGGTCGGCAATGTCGCCAGTTCTGTAACCATCTTTTAAGGCTTGATCAACGGCGTTCACTAAGGCTTTTGCTTCTTCTGGTAGACCGAAACTAATTTCGAGCATGAGTGCTGCCGATAGGATAGACGCTAATGGATTTGCCAAGTTTTTGCCTGCAATGTCATGAGCCGAACCGTGGATAGGTTCGTAGAAGCCAACACCATCGCCTACAGAGGCAGAAGCTAGCATGCCCATTGAACCCGCAATTTGCGAAGCTTCATCAGTGAGGATATCACCGAAAAGGTTGGCGGTTAATACCACGTCAAATTTCTTCGGATTTTTGATCAGCTGCATGGCAGCATTGTCGATAAACATGTGTTCGGTTTCTACATCAGGGTATTGTTTGGCAATTTCCTGTACAGTTTCACGCCATAAACGAGAAGACTCCAATACGTTCGCTTTATCCACTGAACACAATCTTTTACTACGTTGTTGTGCGGCTTGGAAAGCTTTGTGCGCTATACGCTCTACCTCATATCTGTGATAAATCATCAAATCTGAAGCAGTATTTCTATCTTCTGAACGGTTTTTCTCTCCGAAATAAACATCGCCTGTTAATTCTCTGAAGAATAAAATATCAGTTCCTTTTAAGATGTGCGCTTTGATACTTGATGCTTCTAGTAATTCGTCGAACAATAGGATAGGGCGAAGGTTCGCATATAATCCTAGTTCTTTTCTGATTTTCAATAAACCTTGTTCCGGTCTAACTTTTAAAGAAGGGTCATTATCATACATCGCATGGCCAATGGCACCAAATAAAATGGCATCACTTTTACGTGCTTTTTCTAAAGTTTCATCAGGTAGTGGATTACCAGTTACTTCGATGGCAGCATGTCCCATTAAGGCCTCATCGAAAGTAAATTCGTGGCCGTAGTTTTTTGCGATTTGATCTAGGGCTGCTTTTCCCCATTGGGTTACTTCTTGGCCAATGCCATCACCAGGTATTACTAATATATGCTTCTTCATTGTATGTGATATGTTTTCGTGGGGCAATTATCACGCTTAATTCTTGGAGATTGCTTCGTCGTTCCTCCTCGCAAAGACGACAATAGTTCCATCATTGCGAGGCACGAAGCAACCTCATTGGTTTAAGGGTTAAGCTTTCTAAACCACGCTTTCTAATTCTTCTTTATTCGCTCTCTTTTTATAAATGTTGTTATGTATCACTTCGCCTTTGCTAAGCAACAGCTGATGTGTTAAGTTTTTCGGTAATTGGTCGTCGCTGTGCGACACGTAAATCAAGGTCCTGTTGGTGGTGCACAAACCATCAATTAGGGTGTTAAATTGAAGGGTTTGATGGGCGTCCAAGCCTTGGCAAGGTTCATCTAATACTAAAAGCTCAGGGTTTTTAATCACTGTTCTGGCCAATAAAACCAAGCGCTGTTTACCAAGTGGCAGTTGCGCCAGTAAATCGTTTTTATTGGCAGTTAGTCCAAAGTATTCGATGAGTTCATCCACTTGCGTGCGTTTGTGCCAGCCAATTTCTTTGTACAATCCGATACTGTCGAAAAAGCCGGAGGCGATGCTTTGCCAAACGGTGGCATTAAAATCAAAATACCAATGCAATTCAGGAGAGATTAAACCGATGTGCTCTTTGATGTCCCAAATGCTTTCACCTGAGCCGCGTTTGTTGCCGAAAAGATAAATCTCATTGGCATAGGCCTGGGGATGGTCGCCATTGACCAAGCTTAATAAAGTTGATTTTCCTGATCCATTATGCCCCTGTAGCAACCATTTTTCGCCTGCTTTAATTTCCCAATTCACGTTTTTAAGCACTTGTTTTTCACCATAATTGATGTTAACATCAACCATTTTGATCAGCGTATCACTGCTCGAAGGTGGAGCCTCATGTAAAAACTCTGGAATAGGTCGGTTTTCAATTACGATTTCATTTCTGGTACAAAAAGTGAAATGCTCTTCCAGCTGTCCATCAATGATTTCGCCATACCTATTGATACAAGTAGGGATTTCGGTTTCATTACTAATCAAGATGATTTGTACGCCATTGTTGGTTACTTCATCTAATAAGTTGTTCAGATTTTGACGGGACTGGATGTCTAAACCAGTGTAAGGTTGGTCTAACAACAACAGCTGCGGTTTTAACCATAGGGCTTTTACCAGTTGCAGCTTTTTGTGTTCGCCACTCGATAATTCGATCAGCTGCGCATTTTTAAGAGAGGCAAAGCCAAGTGCTTCTAAGATAGGTTCTGCTTGGGCCAAGTTCAAATGATTTTCCTTAGCGTAATGGGCCAATTCGGCATTCACGGTTAGGGTGTCTTGAACTTGTTGTGCGTTGTAGCGTTGTTGGTAGTAGAAATTGGCTACGCCTTCTACATTTTTAAATTGATACCATTGTGCAATGTATTGACAGACGGGCCTAGCACTGCTTTGTTCATCAAAACTGACGACAATCTCTTCGGTGCTTTTTTCTATGCCTGCAATGGCTTTCAGCAAAGCTGTTTTGCCGCTGCCGCTAATGCCGGTCAACAACCAGTTTTCTCCTTCAGAGATAGTCCAATCCAAGTCTGTTAACACGGTTTTATTGCCGTATTTTAAACTGAAATTGGAGATTTGAACTATTGGATTACTCATTTTGTTAAAGTCAAAAGTGTAAAGTAAAAAGTCAAAAGCTTGTTATAATGTCGCGATTGGCTTTAACCTTATGTTTTGTGATTAGTAAAACTTAAAAACTTTGTTTTCTTCAAACTCTTCAATTAGCGCTGTTTGACTGCGAACAAAATCGATGTCATCGTATCCGTTAATCAAACAAGATTTTTTGTATGGATTGATTTCGAAACTTTCTTTAACACCTGTTGCATCAATGGTTACCGTTTGCTCTTCAAGGTTTACCGTTAACGAAGACTTGGCGTCTTTAGCCACTTGTGCAAAAATTGCAGCTAAAAATCCTTCACTTACTTGAATTGGCAATAGTCCATTGTTTAGTGCATTGCCTTTAAAAATGTCGGCAAAGAAACTGCTGATTACTACATCGAAGCCTGCATCTTGAATAGCCCAAGCGGCATGCTCGCGGCTACTGCCACAACCGAAGTTTTTGCCAGCAACCAATACCTTACCACTGTAAGTAGGGTCGTTTAACACGAAATCTGCTTTAGGGGTATTGTCACCATTGTAGCGCCAATCGCGGAAAAGGTTTTCGCCAAAGCCTTCACGGGTGGTGGCTTTTAAAAACCTTGCTGGAATAATTTGGTCGGTATCTATATTCTCAATCGACAAGGGTACTACCGATGAGCTTAATGTTTCAAATTTTTTCATTTTTTCCTTTTCTGTCATTCTGAGTATAGCGAAGAATCTGTTTCATAGGCTGCAGATGCTTCCTTCGTCAGCATGACAGCATATGTTTATGTCTTTATTCTTTGCTCCTTATTCTTTTATCTTTTAGAAGCTTTTATCCTTAATCTTTTATAGTCTGCGGTCCACTCGCCATCTTTAAAATAGTTAGGCTTTAGGATGCTTACTGCTAAATCTGTTACTGCTTTGGCTTCTTCCTCGTTTAGGTTTACAAAGGCGTGCTGTGCAAACTGATTAATCCATTTCAACATACCATCTTCGCCCACCAATTTGGTTGGTCTGTCAAATAGCCACATTTGTTCCGTTTCGAAACCTGCAGATTCTAACAGCGTTGCATAATGACTAATGGATGGGAAAAACCAGAAGTTTGAAATGATTCTGTGTTCTAAATGCAATTGTTTGGCGGCATTTTCAATGGCGTCAACAATAGATTTGATATTTCCTTTACCACCAAATTCGGCCACTAAACGTCCACCGTGTTTCAAGCTTTTATAAATGCCACGTAATAGTCCTCTTTGGTTTTCTATCCAATGGAAAGTAGCGTTGCTAAATACGGCATCAAACTCACGACTATAATCCAACTGAGCGGCATCTTTTTGCTCAAATGAAATGTTAGGGTAGGTTTGTTTGGCCAGTTCAACCATTTCTGCAGAAGCATCAACTCCCAAAACAGTTGCTCCAATCTCTTGAATTTTAGCGGCTAAATCACCGGTACCGCAACCCACGTCTAAAATGTTTTCTCCCTCTTTTGCGTCAAGCCACTGCAAAACATCCGCTCCGTAATCAGATACGAAACGATGTTGTTCGTTGTAAAGCTTGCTGTCCCAATGTATTTCTGGCATAATCAGTTATTTAAATTTTGTGATGATTACTAATCCTGTGGACCAGTTTATTTTAGTGAGGTTAAAATCTGATATTTTTTCTAAGTAATTTAATAGGTCAGTTACGTTGTTCTCATGTCCTTCTGGCCAGTTGGGTTGAGGCAGCATATCATCTATTACATAGATACCACCTGACTTTAATAAATTTAAGGTTTCATCCAGTAATTCGTATTTCCCAGGCCAAGCATCTGCAAAAATTAGATCAAAACGTTGATTCTGATTTGCTTTAATCCAATGACAGGCATCTTCACAGATCAATTCAATATTTTCTTCATCTTTAAAATATTGCTTAGCAATATCTTGGAATGACGACGAATTTTCTATAGAAACTATTTTAGAAGATTTATCCATTCCTTCAACCATCCAAGTTAAAGAAAGTCCAGTCCCTGTGCCCAATTCCAAAAAATGTCCAGAAGGTTTTGAAGAAATTAATGTCCTCAATAAACTTCCCGTTTGTAAATCAGACAGCATACCGAAGCCAATCGCGTCTGACGCAGACTTTATTTCTGGGTAGTACTTTGGTAATCTAATGTTTAAATCGTTCATTCTTCGTTTAATTTTTGGAGCCTAGTCTTTGCTCTTTGTTCTTTAATCCCTTCGGTTTGATTGTACTGGTTTTAATTTTCCTTTTTTACCACCTTAGACACCTAAGAGTATTTGAGTTTTATACACTAAGGCATTTACCTTAAACCTTACCGCCTTCTACCACTTCAAAGTGCTCCACAGTAGGAAAAGGATCATAAAAATGATGCAGCAAAGCTTTCCATTCCTGATATTCAGGAGAACCTCTAAATCCAACTGTGTGCGCTTCTAAATCTGTCCAGTTTACCAATAAGATGTACTTGGCAGGTTCTTCGATGCACTTTTGAAGTTGATGCGAAACATAACCTTCCATGCCTGCAATAATTTGTTGAGCCTTGGTAAAAGCTGCTTCAAATTCGGCAGTTAGGTTGGGGATTACGTTTAATATGGCAACTTCTAAAATCATATTTCTTGTTGGTTGGTTGTTTCGTTGGTTAGTTTTTTGGAAAGAAGCGTAGACATCTTTATTCTTTACTCCTTGTTCTTTGTTCCAAAAAACTAAGCTTCTTCCAACAACTCCCTTACATCTGTAATTTTACCTGTAACCGCTGCTGCTGCCGCTGTTAAAGGACTTGCTAGCATCGTTCTTGCGTTTGGTCCCTGACGGCCTTCGAAGTTTCTGTTCGAAGTAGAAACGCAATATTTTCCCGCTGGAATTTTATCTTCGTTCATTCCCAAGCAAGCTGAGCAACCTGGTTCACGTAATTGAAAACCTGATGCTTCAAAAACTTTATCCAAACCTTCTGCAATGGCTTGTGCTTCTACTTGTTTAGAACCTGGAACAATCCAAACTTCTACGTTATCCGCTTTCTGTTTGCCTTTTACAAATTCGGCCACGGCACGTAAATCCTCAATACGAGAGTTGGTACAGCTTCCAATGAAAACATAATCTACAGGTTTGCCTAACAAGCTTTCATCATCAGCAAAGCCCATGTAATCTAAGGCCTTTTTGTAAGATGTTCGCTCAGTTTCAGGTTGTGCACTGGTTGCAGGAATATGTTCGGCAATACCAATGCCCATTCCTGGGTTAGTGCCGTAGGTAATCATTGGTGCAATATCTGCGGCATCATAAGTTAATACAGCATCAAATGCAGCATCCTCATCACTGTACAAAGTTTTCCAGTAAGCTAAAGCTTTGTCCCATTCTTCACCTGCTGGGGCAAATTTTCTGCCCTTTACATATTCGAAAGTAGTTTCGTCTGGCGCAATTAAACCTCCACGGGCACCCATTTCAATACTCATATTACAAACTGTCATACGAGCTTCCATGCTTAATGAACGAATGGCCGAACCTGCAAATTCTACGAAGTAACCCGTACCGCCAGCAGCAGAAATTTTAGAGATGATGTAAAGGATAATGTCTTTTGCACCAACACCTTTTCTCAGCTCACCATTTACCTCAATTTTCATGGTTTTAGGTTTCGATTGTTGCAAACATTGTGTTGCAAAAACCTGCTCCACCTGTGAGGTGCCAATACCAAAAGCAATGGCGCCAAAAGCACCGTGGGTTGAAGTATGACTATCTCCGCAAACCATGGTTTTACCTGGTAGGGTAATGCCCAATTCAGGGCCAATTACGTGTACAATTCCTTGGAAAGGATGGCCTAAGCCATAAAGCTCCACACCAAACTCTGCACAGTTTTTAGTCAACATGTCTACCTGATATCTCGAAAGCTCTTCCTTGATTGGTAAGTGCTGGTTTAAAGTAGGCACGTTATGGTCGGCAGTCGCTACGGTTTGTTTCGGACGAAAAAGCCCGATGCCACGTTTTCTCAAGCCATCAAAAGCTTGAGGCGAAGTAACCTCGTGAATTAAATGCGTATCAATGTACAAAATATCAGGAAAGCCCTCTTCGCGTTTCACCACATGTGCATCCCATATTTTTTCTACTAATGTTTTCGCCATCTTTTTATAAATTATTTTTTAGTTAACCCCTCCCAACCCTCCCCTAAAAGGGAGGGCTAGATATAGAGTTTATTTTGTTTGTAGCAAAAATGCAAATTTCACTACGAATTTGTTTAGCGCATTGCCAAATTCCCCTTTAGGGGCTAAGCAGTCTTAATCGACTTCATTGCAGTCATTGCTTTACGCAATTTTCTACCTACAACCTCCACTTGGTGGTCGCGTAAAATCTCATTAATAGCTACTAGTTCCGCGTTATCAACTGAACCATCTTTGCCTTCGTTAAAGTTTTTGCCTACTAAATCAGTATCTACTGTTTTCATAAAATCAGCCAATAAAGGTTTACAAGCTTGGTCAAATAAGTAGCAACCATATTCAGCAGTATCAGAAATTACACGGTTCATTTCAAACAATTTCTTACGAGCAATGGTGTTCGCAATTAAAGGTGTTTCGTGTAACGATTCATAGTAAGCACTTTCTGGTTTAATGCCCGCTTCCACCATAGTTTCAAAAGCTAATTCTACACCAGCTCTCACGAAAGCAACCATCAAAGTATAATTGTCAAAGTATTCTTGCTCGCCAATTTTAACGTCTCCAGCAGGTGTTTTTTCGAATGCAGTTTCACCAGTTTCAGCTCTCCATTTCAATAGGTTCGCATCGCCATTTGCCCAGTCGGCCATCATGGTACTGCTAAACTCGCCGCTCATAATGTCGTCTTGGTGCTTTTGGAACAACGGACGCATGATGTCTTTCAATTCCTCAGAAATTTTGAAAGCTTTTACCTTTGCTACATTGCTCAAACGGTCCATCATACCGCTTACACCACCATGTTTCAAGGCTTCGGTAATTACTTCAACGCCGTATTGTACCAATTTAGAAGCATAACCAGCATCAATTCCTTTTTCCACCATTTTATCGAAAGAAAGGATAGAACCTGTTTGCAATAAACCACACAAAATAGTTTGTTCACCCATTAAGTCAGATTTTACTTCAGCCACAAAAGATGATTTCAAAACACCTGCTCTATGACCACCTGTACCTACGCAGTAAGCCTTAGCTTGTGCTAAACCTTTACCTTCAGGGTCGTTTTCAGGGTGTACCGCAATTAAGGTAGGAACACCAAAACCTCTCAAATACTCAGCTCTAACTTCAGAACCTGGGCATTTAGGAGCTACCATAATTACAGTTAAGTCTTTACGGATTTGCATCCCTTCTTCCACAATGTTGAAACCGTGAGAGTAAGATAACGTAGCACCTTGTTTCATCAATGGCATTACAGCACTTACTACAGCGGTGTGTTGTTTATCAGGGGTAAGGTTAATCACTACGTCAGCAGACGGAATCAATTCCTCGTAAGTACCTACTTTGAAATTGTTATCAGTCGCATTTTTCCAACTATCTCTTTTTTGCTCGATAGCTTCTTTACGTAATGCATAAGATACGTCCAAACCGCTGTCTCTCAAGTTTAAGCCTTGGTTTAAGCCTTGAGCACCACAACCTACAACTACCAACTTTTTACCTTTTAATGCATTTACGCCATCCAAAAACTCATCGTTTTCCATGAAATCGCATACACCTAATTGGTTCAATTTTTCTCTAAGTGGTAATGTGTTAAAATAATTTGCCATTGTTCTATTTAGTTTTTTAGTGATTGCATTTATTGTGGTTTCACAGATTTTATGATCTCACTGATATTTGCTACACTGATTTATTGTTTTAAGTTTTAATTTTTTCTCTATCGAGTTGATTACACAGATTTTGTGATATCACCGATTAATTATTTTTGTTATTTGCTCCTTAAGCCTTGCTCTTTTTGCTAGTAAAGCATGGTTCTGTGCTCTTGGCTTATTGTAGTCCCGCTTTCTGCTACAAGTTTTGGCTCATTTGTCTTCGACAGGCTCAGACTGACATGAGACCAAAAGCTTTCCGCTTCAATCGGGTTTAGTTTTTAACAGTTGTAGGTCATACGTTTTAAGTTATACGTTTCGGACAGCAACGTACTACGTTTTACTTAGAACTTACAACGTTCCACTACATCGTAAAAATCTTATCGCCCTTATCCAAGAACTCGTTTTCTACACGCTCTTCACCAGGTTCCTCGGCTTCAAATTCTTTCAATTTTTCGTGGAAACCAGCACTGTCTTTAATAATTGCTACCCTTGCAGAACGGACAAATTCAATCAGCTCATAAGGCTCAAGCGCTTTTACCAAGGCATCTGTTTCTTCTTTATGACCAGTTACCGAGAAAACGGTATAATCTTTTCTAATCACTACTGCAGTAGCACCGTACTGTCTCAACAAACGTTCTACGGTTACTTTTTCAGTAATCTCTTCGGTAGAAACTTTGTAAAGTGCTAGTTCTTGCCAAATTACTTCACTATCGGTGTTGAAGTATACTTTTAGCACCTCAACTTGCTTCTCAATTTGGCGAGCTAATTTCCTTACCACTTCGTAACTTTCGTTGATTAAAATGGTAAAACGGTGTATGCCTGCAATCTCCGAAGGAGAGGTATTCAAACTGTCGATATTGATTTTTCTTTTTGAAAATATAATCGATATACGGTTCAACAAACCAACTCTGTCTTCGGCATAAACAGTGATGGTGAAGTCCTGCTTGCCTTCGTAACTGGCATCTCCAGGGGTATATTTTATGGTGTCGTTACTCATTTTTATGGGATTAGGAACAAGGAATAAAGATGAAGGACTTTCGTCTTTGTTCTTTTATCCTTATTCTTTGCTCTAATTATTTCAATCTAATTTCACTTACGCTGCAACCTTGTGGTACCATTGGGAAAACATTGTTTTCCTTGCCTACCATTACTTCTAAAAGGTATGAACCTTCGTGGTCAATCATGGTTTGCAGTGCTTTTTTAAGTTCCGCTCTTTGGTCAACCTTGCTCGCCTCAATGTAGTATGACTTGGCTAAGGCTACAAAATCAGGGCTGGTAATGTTCACAAATGAATAGCGTTTGTCGTGAAATAGCTGTTGCCATTGACGTACCATTCCCAAGAACTGGTTGTTTAAAATCAAGATTTTAACGGCTGCACCAAATTGCATAATGGTTCCTAATTCCTGTGGGGTCATTTGAAAACCACCGTCACCAATAATTGCAACTACCGTACGTTCAGGAGCACCATATTTTGCACCAATAGCAGCAGGTAAGCCAAAGCCCATGGTTCCTAAACCACCTGAAGTAACATTGCTACGTGTTTTATTAAACTTTGCATAACGGCAAGCCACCATTTGGTGTTGACCAACGTCGGTTACAATTACCGCATCGCCACCAGTAAGTTCATTTAAGGTGCGCAACACTTCACCCATGGTCATTTCTTCGCCAGAAGGGTACAACTCAGGTGTAATGACTTGGTCTATTTCTTGTTGATTGTAGTCTCTGAAAAGGGCAACCCAAGCTTCATGCTTGTTTTCTTTAACCAGGTTGGTTAAAATTGGAAGCGTCTCTTTGCAGTCACCCCAAACACCAACTTCGGCTTTAACGTTTTTGTCAATTTCAGCAGGGTCAATATCTAAGTGAACAATTTTTGCTTGCTTGGCATATTTGTCTAAACGACCAGTTACACGGTCATCAAAACGCATTCCAATGGCGATAATTACATCCGCTTCGTTCGTTAAAACATTTGGCCCGTAATTGCCATGCATCCCCAACATTCCCACATTTAGTGGATGGTCGGTTGGAATAGCACCTTCGCCCATAATGGTCCAAGCTGCAGGAATGCCTGTTTTTTCAATGAAAGCTTTAAACTCTCTTTCGGCATTGCCCAAAATCACTCCTTGACCAAACAATACAAAAGGCTTTTGAGCGCTGTTGATGAGTTTGGCCGCCTCTTCAATAAACTCAACCCTAACTTTCGGTTTAGGTCGGTAACTGCGGATATGGTTACATTTTACGTAAGCTTCAAACTCTTCGATTTGTAGCTGCGCATTTTTAGTAATGTCAATCAAAACAGGGCCTGGTCTGCCGCTTTTAGCGATATAAAATGCCTTCGCTAATACTTCTGGAATTTCCTTTGCATCAGTAATTTGGTAGTTCCATTTGGTTACTGGCGTAGTGATGTTAATCACATCCGTTTCCTGAAAAGCGTCTGTTCCCAAAAGGTGGGCGAATACCTGTCCAGTGATACAAACAATAGGAGTGCTGTCTATTTGTGCATCAGCCAAACCAGTAACTAGGTTGGTTGCACCTGGTCCGCTAGTAGCAAAGGCTACACCTACTTTTCCGCTGGTGCGGGCGTAACCTTGAGCGGCATGAATACCACCTTGCTCATGGCGTACCAAAATATGTTCAAGCTTGTCTGCGTAATCGTAAAGTGCATCGTAAATAGGCATAATTGCACCACCTGGGTAGCCAAAAATTGTGCTTACGCCTTCCTCAATAAGGGCATTTAACAACATTTGCGAACCCGAACCTTTAAAGGTAGGGGAACTTATAGTTGTATTTTTTGTCTCTGTATCTTGTAAGGTTTCCATAGTTCTATATTTTATGAATGGAAGTTTTAGGTTTAGGTTAATTGTTAGGCTTCGTCGGTTACACAACCTCCAGCCGCATCGCTTACTGTTTTGGCATATTTAAATAATACGCCCTTACTGACCTTCAGTTTTGGTTGTTGCCATTTCGCTCTGCGCTCAGCAATGACTTCGTTGCTAACCTGTAGCGTAATTTTATTGTTTACAGCGTCAATCAAGATAGTGTCGTCATCTTCTACTAGACCAATTAAACCTCCTTTATAAGCCTCTGGTGTAATGTGGCCTACTACAAAACCATGTGTTCCTCCAGAGAAACGTCCATCGGTAATTAGGGCAACACTTTTACCTAAGCCTGCGCCAATAATTAGAGAAGTAGGTTTTAGCATTTCTGGCATGCCTGGTGCACCTACTGGACCTTCATTTTTAATAACCACTACATCGCCTTTTTTGATTCTTCCCGAAGCAATGCCTGCTACTAAATCCTGCTCGCCATCAAAAACTCTTGCAGGGCCTTCGAATTTTTCGCCTTCCTTTCCAGAGATTTTAGCTACGGAGCCTTTTTCAGCTAGGTTCCCGTACAAAATCTGTAAGTGACCAGTAGCTTTAATTGGGTTATCTAGTTTTTGAATAATCGGTTGGTTATAATCGATGATTGATTTCACATCTTTTAGATTTTCTGCTACAGTTTTTCCAGTTACGGTTAAACAGTCACCGTGTAGCATACCTTCATCTAACATATATTTCATTACTGCAGGAGTTCCACCGAACTGATGTAAATCTTGCATTAGGAATTTACCGCTAGGTTTAAAGTCAGCAAGTACAGGAGTAATGTCGCTCATACGTTGGAAATCATCTTGTGAAACTTCAACGCCAATAGCTTTACCTATCGCAATAAAATGTAATACTGCATTGGTACTTCCACCTAAAACAATAATGGTACGGATGGCATTTTCAAAAGCCTTGCGGGTCATGATGTCCGAAGGTTTGATATCTTTTTCTAAAAGGATACGGATAAACTTACCAGCATCTAAACATTCAGTTTGCTTTTCCTCGCTCACTGCTGGGTTAGAGGCCGAGTAAGGTAAGCTCATGCCTAAAGCTTCAATGGCAGAGGCCATGGTATTGGCCGTGTACATTCCACCGCAAGCACCCGCACCTGGACAAGTATGTTTGATAATGCCTTGATAATCTTCATCTGATAAATTGCCACAGATTTTTTGACCTAAAGCTTCAAAAGCAGAAACAATGTTCAATTCTTCGCCTTTGTAATGGCCTGGAGCAATAGTTCCGCCGTAAACCATAATAGAAGGGCGGTCTAAGCGAGCCATGGCCATAATTGCACCTGGCATATTTTTATCGCAACCTGGAATGGCAATTACACCATCGTAGTATTGGCCACCGCAAATGGTTTCGATACTATCAGCAATTACATCGCGGCTTACCAAAGAGTAACGCATGCCTTCGGTTCCATTGCTCATGCCATCACTTACGCCAATGGTATTAAAAGTAAGACCGACTAGGTCATTGTTCCAAACACCTTTTTTAACCACTGCGGCTAAATCATTTAAGTGCATGTTACAAGTGTTGCCATCGTAACCCATACTTGCAATACCTACTTGGGCTTTTGCCATATCGGCATCGGTTAAACCAATTCCATAAAGCATGGCCTGTGCTGCAGGTTGAGTGGGGTCTTGCGTAAAAGTCTTACTGTATTTATTTAATTCCATTTATATTGTTGTTTGTTCTGTTTAGGTTAAAAAATAGGTCAAAAAAAAACCGCCTCTTTTGGGGAGGCGGTTTCGCTATAGTATTTTTCATTATATACAACGATTGCCTTCCCTCTGGTGAGGAATAATGATAATGTTGTTAATAATGACTGTATTTAAACGCATGTGTGGTTTTTGTTTCAGCCAAACATACTAACAAATTATCAAGAAGAGAAATTAAATGATTACTTCGTAGTTCACTTTCTCCAGTACTAGGTTTTTATATGCTCTTTGCAAGGTAGCTCCAATGCTATCCCTCCACCTTTGTCTATATACTACTTCGTCAATGGTGTGTATGCCCGCTACTTCTACTGCAGTTCCACAGAAAAACGCACCATCAGCATTTTTTAGGAAATCAACACTGATTTCTTTTTCAATCACTTCAATGTCTAATACACGGCAAAGCTCCATAATGGTTGCTCTGGTAATTCCCGGTAAAATGCTTCCTTTGGCAGGTGTATAAAGCTTGCCGCCTTTTTCTATAAAGATGTTGGCTCCTGGCGCTTCGGCTACATTTCCGTTGGCGTCTAATAACAGTGCTTCGTCAAAACCTTTGTTCTTGGCATCAGAGGTAGCCAAAATAGAATTTACATAATGGCCGCTAATTTTAGCTTCAATGTGAGTTGATTTAGGATTAGGACGTTCGAAAGGTGAGATAGTGACTTTCAATTGCCTATCGCCAAGGTAGGCCGCCCATTCCCAAGCACATAACATAATAGATACTTTTTCAGGAGTAACCAAGGTCATCTGCGGTTCGCTGAACACTAAAGGACGGATGTAGGCATCTTTTAAATTATTCAGTTCGAGCAGGCGGTAAGTTTGTCTAATCAAGTCTTCAATGTTCCATTTAAATGGAATTC
>Ga0206117_101185_pt1 | contig 15255 bp, 13 predicted proteins | sample 3A5Ametagenome_FD_177997 | JGI IMG/M metagenome (GOLD analysis project Ga0206117, IMG submission 177997) | Enriched microbial communities from leaf-cutter ant dump, University of Wisconsin, Madison, United States - 3A5A | ecosystem: Environmental > Terrestrial > Nest > Insects nest > Nest dump... | reverse complement strand
CCACGTCAATTTCACCGGCAGCGCCGTGGCGGCGCAAGAGGCGGGCTGGGACATCCTGGGCTACACCAGCCAGGGGCACTTTCTGCTGAACTGCGGGTTTACCGAAAAAACCGATCCGCTCACCCTCTCCCAGCGGGCGCTGGCCGGCAAGCTGGTGCTGGAGCACGAGATGGGCGAACTGTTCAAGGTGCTGGGCCTGTGCAAGGGCGTGGCGCCCTGGCCCGCCCTGGGTTTTGCCCACGGCGACCGCACGCACCGGCTGTAGCGCGAAGGAACATTCATGCTGTTGCGCTGGGCCATCGTGGTCTTTATCGTGCTGCTGCTGATCGACAGCACCACCGGCATCCTGGCCAGGCTGCCGCGCCTGCCGGGCGATCTGCACTTTCCCCTGGGGCGGCGCACGCTGCGCCTGCCGTTTGCCAGCGCCCTGTTGCTGGCGGTGCTGCTCCTGGTCGGCCTCAAGTCGCTGGCGTGGCTGGCGCAGCAGTTTTAGCCCCCGTTCCTGCCCGCCAGTCTTGCAGCGCCTGGGTGCGTGCGGCATCCACCGCCTGACCAATAGCCGCGCCCTTTTTCCCGGCAGCCACCGCCGCCGCCGCAATCGGCCCGGTGGCCACGCCCAGTACCGCATCCAGCGCCTGCTGCAAATGCGCCCGCTGCGGATAGGCGGCGTTCTCGAAACCCCAGCGCCCCCGGGCATCGCATTCGCAGGCCCACAGCGCCTGGGCAAAGCGCCCGGGCTTGCGCAGTGCGTCGCAGCGTTGCAGCAGGCGCAGCAGGGCGGCGGGGGACAAGTCCAGACTGCGGTGGATATTGCCGTGTTCATAGGCCACCAGCTCGGCCAGTTCGGTGCAGTCATTGGGCACACGCAAGCGTTGACCTGCCTGACGCACCAGCTTGGCCCCGCGTTGCTCGTGGCCGATGTGGCGCGGCAGCACGTCGGCGGGGGTGGTGCCCTTGCCCAGGTCGTGCAGCAAACAGGCCCAGCGCACGGGCAGCGGTGCCTGCTGCCGCGCTGCCTGCTCCAGCACCAGCATGACGTGCAGGCCGGTGTCCACCTCCGGGTGGTAGTCGGCGCGTTGGGGCACACCCCAGAGGCGATCGAGTTCCGGCAGCAGCACGGCCAGCGCCCCGCATTCGCGCAGCACGGCAAACATGCGCTGCGGCTGCGCCTCCATCAGCCCACGGCTGATTTCCTGCCACACTCGCTCGGACACCAGGTGGGCCGCTTCGCCGGCCTGCACCATGGCCTGCATCAGCGCCATCGTTTCCGGGGCCACGGTGAAATCGGTGAACCGGGCGGCAAAGCGGGCCACACGCAGGATGCGCAGGGGGTCTTCGGCAAACGCCCCGGTCACGTGGCGCAGCACTTTGGCGTGCAGATCGGCCACGCCGTTGTAGGGGTCAAAAACGCCCTCGGCGCCCGTCCAGTCTGCGGGAGCAGCTATCGCATTGATGGTCAGGTCACGCCGCGCCAGGTCTTCTTCCAGCGTCACGTCGGGGCTGGTGTAAACGGTAAAGCCCTGGTAGCCATGGCCGCTTTTGCGCTCGGTGCGGGCCAGGGCGTATTCCTCGTGCGTCTGCGGGTGCAAAAAGACGGGGAAGTCCCGCCCCACCGGGGTGAAGCCCTGCGCCACCATCTCCTGGGGCGTGGCGCCTACCACCAGCCAGTCGCGGTCATGCACCGGCAGGCCGAGCAAGGCGTCGCGCACCGCGCCGCCAACTTGGTAAATCTTCATACCGGCAGTGTAGGGCCGCTGCGGTAAGGTTCCAGAAACGGGCGGAAGTCGTTTTCTGCACCAGCCGCCTGGCACCATTCCTGCAAGGCGGGCAAGGCCAGCACCCGCTGCACGTAGGCTTGCACGCCGGCGGGCATGGCGCAGGGCAGGGCATAGGTTTGCAGGCGCAGCCAGATCGGGGCAAGGTAGGCATCGGCCATGCCGAAAGCGCCGAACAACATCGGGCCAGGGCTGCGCTGCAACAAACCGGCGCAGCGCTCCAGCAGGTCTTGCACGTCCTCGCGCAGCTGCGCCTGTTCCTGCCACGCCTTGGCCCCCACTTCGGGCAGGCGGGCGCTGATGTTCATCGGGCAGTGCTGGCGCAGGGCGGTAAAGCCGCTGTGAATATCCGCGCACAGTCCGCGTGCCTGGGCACGGGCCGCCGGGGCGGCAGGCCAGATGCCGGCGGAAGGAAAGGCTTCGGCCAGGGTTTCGGCAATCGCCAGGCTGTCCCACACGGCCACGCCGTCCTGCACCAGCACCGGCACCTTGCCGCTGGGGGTCATGGTTTGCAGGCGCTGCTTGAATTGCGAACCGGCCTCGAACCCATCGAAGCGCAGCGGCACTTCCTCGAACGCAATGCCCAGCCCGCGCAGCGCCAACCAGGGGCGCAGCGACCAGGAGGAATAGTTTTTGTTTCCGATGAAAAGCTGCAACATGGTCTGCCTCCCGCAAAAAGCGTCACTCTAGCCAGCACCCGGCAGCACGGTGGTGTAATCGCCGCCATGCACACACGCGCTTTGGTTTTATTTTCCGGCGGCCAGGACTCGACGACCTGCCTGGCCCACGCACTCACCCGCTACGCCCATGTGGAAACCCTGGGCTTCGATTACGGCCAGCGCCACAGCGTGGAGCTGCAGGCCCGCCAGGCGGTGCTGCAACGCCTGCGGGCGCAGTTCCCGGACTGGTCGGCCCGCCTGGGCGAGGACCATGTGCTGAACGTCGATGTGATCGGGCAAATTGGCGGCTCGTCACTCACCGACGACGTGGCCATCGCCATGCGGCAGGACGGCTTGCCGAACACCTTCGTGCCCGGACGCAACCTGCTGTTCATGACGCTGGCCGGGGCATTGGCCTACCGCCGGGGGCTTGAAGTGCTGGTCACCGGCGTGAGCGAGGCCGACTTTTCCGGCTACCCCGACTGCCGGGACGACACCATGAAGGCGATGCAGCTGGCGCTGAACCTGGGGCTGGAGCGGCGCCTGCGCATCGGCACCCCGCTGATGTGGCGCGACAAGGCGGCGGTCTGGCAGCTGGCCTTCGACCTGGGCGGCCCGGCCCTGGTCGACCTGATCGTGCAGGACAGCCACACCTGCTACCAGGGCGAACGCACACCCCATGCCTGGGGTGCCGGCTGCGGACAATGCCCAGCGTGCCAACTGCGGGCGGACGGGTGGCAGCGCTGGCGGACGCAGCCGCAGGCTCTCGACAATAAAAATTAACAAACCGCGCAGACTGCTTCCGACGGCCCTGTCTCCAGCGCAGCGGCGGCCTGCCAGATGGCGTCCAGATCGGGGAAGGACCAATGCTCCGGCTCCTCGCGCTGGAGGATGCGCAGGTTGGCCACGCAGCACAGATCCGTCGGCTGCGGCGGCGTCAGGAACTGGCTGCGCGTGGTGTCGTAAAAACGCACGACCTTTGGGGCCAGCAGATTGTTCTGGCATGGGGCATAGACCACGGCCAGCTCGCCATTGCTCAGGCGCACCAGGCTGCCGATCGGATAGACGCCCAGGGCCTTGACGAAGGCGCTGAAAATGTGATTGTCCAGGTGCCCGTTGCACCACTGGGCCATGCGCTGCAGCGCCACGGCGGGCGACCAGCCTTTCTTGTAGGGCCGGTTCGAGGTGATGGCGTCGTACACATCGCAAATGGCATTCATGCGGGCCAGCTCGGTGACGGCATCGCCCTGCAGCCGGTCGGGGTAGCCCCGGCCATCGATACGCTCGTGGTGGTGCAGGCAGGCGTTGAGGATGCCTTCGTCGTTGATGGTGTGCCTGAGCAATTCATACCCTGCCACCGGGTGACGCTTCATGTGGGCGAACTCCTCCTCGGTCAGCGCCCCAGGTTTGTTCAGAATGGCCTGGTTGGAACGGGCCTTGCCGATGTCGTGCAGCAAGCCAGCCATGGCTGCGCGATGCACCTGGGCCTCGTCATGGCCGAGCTGGCGGGCCAGCGTCACCATCAGGGCGCTGACCGCCACGGAGTGCATGTAGGTGTAATCGTCCGCCGTTTTCAGGCGGGCCAGGCTGATCAGGGCGTCCGGGTTGCGCAGCACCGAGTTGGTGATTTCCTGCACCAGCACGGTGTTTCTGGCCATGTTGATGGCATGGCCCATGCGGGCCTCGCCGAACATATCCATCACAGCATCGCGGGCTTCGGCACACAGGGCGCGTGCCTGGGCGATTTCCTCGCTCAGGGGCGTGGGCGCAGTGCCCAGCAATTCCGGGGCCGTGATAGCGGGCGGGGTCGATTCAATGGGGTGATCGGGCGTCTGGCTGTCGTCGAGTACGTCCAGCCCCTTGGTCAGGTCGATCCACACCTCGGGAACGGTGCTGGAGCGCAATTGCTGCAAGTCCTCCGGGTCGTCCAGCATGAAGGTGCTGCGCCAAAAGGGATGGTGAATCCACGCTCCCCCCAGGGCATGGATGTACATCCCCAGACGCAGTTGCTGAACGGTGACCTTTTTAAACATGCTGCAACCTATGCAAGGGTCTTGAACCCGAAAGAGATCTCCCGACATGGTAGCCTGCGCCAGCCTTTCATCACGGATGTAATTGTCAAGAATTCATGCCCGTTGTGCCGGATCAATCCCCTGCCTCCGCAAAAAAAGCGGCCAAGCCCAGCCCTGCCCAGCAGGCCATGACCAAACTCGGGCTGGTGCGCGATATCGACCTGGCCCTGCACCTGCCGCTGCGCTACGAGGATGAAACGCGCATCACCGCGCTGAAGAATGCCTGCGAGGGCGATACCGTGCAGATCGAGGCCACCGTGACTGCCTGCGAGGTGCAGTTGCGGCCCCGGCGGATGCTCAAGGTCACGGTCGATGACGGCAGCGCCACCTGCCAGATCACGTTCTTCAGCTTCTATGCCTCGCAGCAAAAGGCCATGGCCGTGGGCACGCGCTGGCGCATTCGCGGCGAGATCAAGGGCGGCTTCTGGGGACGGCAAATGCTGCACCCCACCTACAAAAAGGCCGAAGGCGCCTTGCCCCGGGCGCTCACTCCGGTCTACCCCGTGGCCAACGGCCTGCCGCAGGCGTATATCCGCCGCGCTGTGGCCAGCGCCTTGCAGCGGGTGGCCTTGCCGGAAACATTACCGGAGCATTCCCCGCCCCCCATTCCTAAATATTGGCATGAAAATGGCCTGAAACCATTGCCCAATCTGCGCGAAGCACTTCTGTTTTTGCACAACCCCACGCCCGACGTGGCGCTGGCGACCCTGGAAGACCACAGCCACCCCGCCTGGCAGCGCCTGAAGGCGGAAGAATTGCTGGCCCAGCAGCTCTCGCAATACCAGGCCCGGCAGGAACGTGCCCGCCTGCGTGCGCCGCAATTGCAGCCCTCGGCGCAGCAGGCAGAGATAGTCACCCAGCTCCTGGCCGTGCTGCCGTTCAGCCTGACTGCGGCCCAGCAGCGGGTTACGCAGGAAATCGCTGCCGACATGGCCCGCGCCCAGCCCATGCACCGCCTGCTGCAGGGCGATGTCGGCTCCGGCAAAACCGTGGTCGCCGCGCTGGCGGCGATGCGCTGCATTGCCGCCGGCTGGCAGTGCGCCCTGATGGCACCGACGGAAATCCTGGCCGAGCAGCACTTCGCCAAGCTGGTCGGCTGGCTGGAGGGCATTCTGGCCCCCCTGGGCAAGCAGGTCGCCTGGCTCTCGGGGGCGCAGAAGAAGAAAGAGCGCACCGCCATGCTGGAAGTCATCGCCAGCGGCCAGGCCGCCCTGGTCGTCGGTACCCATGCGGTGATCCAGGAGCAGGTGCAGTTCCACAACCTGGCGCTGGCCGTGATCGACGAGCAGCACCGCTTCGGCGTCGCCCAGCGCCTGGCCCTGCGGCAGAAGCTGGCCCACGCCGCGCTGGAGCCGCATTTGCTGATGATGAGCGCCACCCCCATCCCGCGCACCCTGGCGATGAGCTATTACGCCGACCTGGACGTTTCCATCCTCGACGAGCTGCCGCCCGGGCGCACCCCCATCGTCACCCGCGTGCTGCCCGACAGCCGCAAGGACGAGTTGATCGAGCGCCTGGCCACGCAACTGGCCCAGGGGCGGCAGGTGTACTGGGTCTGCCCGCTGATCGAGGAAAGCGAAACCCTGGACCTGAGCAACGCCACCGCCACCCATGCCGAACTAAGCGAAGCCCTGCCCGGCGTGCTGGTCGGCCTGCTGCACTCGCGCATGGCCCCGGCGGAGAAAAAAGCGGTGATGGAGATGTTCGCCAGCGGCCTGATGGGCCTGCTGGTGGCCACCACGGTGATCGAGGTCGGGGTGGACGTGCCCAACGCCTCCCTCATGGTTATCGAGCACGCCGAGCGCTTCGGCCTGTCGCAGCTGCACCAGCTGCGCGGGCGCGTCGGGCGCGGGGCCGTGGCCTCGGCCTGCGTGCTGCTGTATTCGGTGGGCGACAGCGGCAAGCTCTCCGACACTGGCAAGGAACGCCTGCGGGCCATGGCAGAAACCAACGACGGCTTCGAGATCGCCCGGCGCGACCTGGAAATCCGTGGCCCCGGCGAATTTCTCGGCGCCCGCCAGTCCGGCGCGGCCCTGCTGCGCTTTGCCGATCTGGAGCACGACCTGGCGCTGCTGGAATGGGCGCGGGAACTGGCCCCGCAAATGCTGCTCCACCACCCACAGCAGGCCCGGCAGCACATCGAGCGCTGGCTGGGCAGCAAAGCCGAATATCTGAAGGCATAGCGCAGTTGCATCCCAATCGTTTGTATCCAGATGTGCTATACCCCTGCGTAATTTTTGAAATGCGAATGACTCCATGACGCTTACCGAATTGAAATACATCGTCGCCGTGGCCCGGGAAAAGCACTTCGGCCGTGCTGCCGAAGCGTGCTTCGTCTCACAACCGACGCTCTCGGTCGCCGTCAAGAAACTGGAAGACGAGCTGGACATCAAGCTCTTTGAGCGCAGCTCCAACGAAGTGGCCATCACCCCCCTGGGCGAGGACATCGTGCGCCAGGCGCAAAGCGTGCTCGACCAGGCCGCCGAGATCAAGGAAATCGCCAAGCGCGGCAAAGACCCCCTGGCCGGGGCGCTCACCCTGGGCGTGATCTACACCATCGGCCCCTACCTGCTGCCCGACCTGGTGCGCCAATCCATCGCCCGCACACCGCAAATGCCGCTGATGCTGCAGGAGAACTTCACCGTCAAATTGCTGGAAATGCTGCGTACCGGGGAAATCGACTGCGCCATCCTGGCCGAACCCTTCCCCGATACCGGCCTGGCCACCGCCCCGCTGTACGACGAGCCTTTTCTGGCCGCCGTGCCCAGCACCCACCCGCTGGCGCAGCAGGACAGCATCAGCACCGCCCAACTGAAAAACGAAACCATGCTGCTGCTCGGTTCGGGCCACTGCTTTCGCGACCATGTGCTGGAGGTCTGCCCCGAATTCGCCCGCTACGCCAGCAATGCCGAAGGCATCCGCCGCAGCTTTGAAGGCTCCTCGCTGGAAACCATCAAGCACATGGTCGCCGCCGGCATGGGCGTCACCCTGGTGCCGCGCCTGTCCGTGCCGCCCGGTGCGCTGGCCAGCCCGCGCCGCCGCCGTGCCGACGAACCCTACATCCGCTACCTGCCCATCACCGAGCCGGACGGCAGCCCGCCGCCCAAGCGGCGCGTCACCCTGGTGTGGCGCCGCAGCTTCACCCGCTACGAAGCCATTGCGGCGTTGCGCAACGCTGTCTATGCCTGCCCGCTGCCCGGCGTGGAGCGATTGAATTGAAATAGCTGCTACCGCACGCACCATATGGAAAATCCATATGAAACATACTGAATTTCATTCATTGCAAGCGGTAGCAGCTACAGTATTTTCAACCTGCTAGAGTATTTACAAGGCGCAGCACCGTGCCGCGCCCATTTCACGGAAAAAGGAACCCCATCATGGCAACCAAGTCCCCCAAGAAATCGGCAGCTCCCGCCAGCGCCGCCAAGGCGGTTGAAAAAGCAGCCAAAACCACCAAGGCCGCTGCGCCGGCCCGCGCAGGCAGCAGCATCCACATCGGCATCACCGAAAAAGACCGCGCCGCCATCGCCCAGGGCCTGTCGCGCCTGCAGGCCGACACCTACACCCTGTACCTGACCACGCACAACTTCCACTGGAACGTGACCGGCCCCATGTTCAACACCCTGCATGCCATGTTCATGGGCCAGTACACCGAACTGTGGAATGCCGTCGACCCCATCGCCGAGCGCATCCGCGCCCTGGGCCACGTCGCCCCCGGCTCGTACGCGGCATTCGGCCAGCTCTCCTCCCTGCCCGATGCCCCGGCCACCCCGCCCAAGGCGCTGGAGATGGTCCGCATCCTGATGCAGGGGCACGAAGCCGTCGCCCGCACGGCCCGCGAACTGTTCCCCCTGGCCGACAAGGCCAATGACGAACCCACCGCCGACCTGCTCACCCAGCGCCTGACGGTGCACGAGCAGACCGCCTGGATGCTGCGCTCCATCCTCGAGGAATAAGAACGTGTTTACGATCTCGGCGCGGGTGTGCCGTCGCGGCCTCGGGCGCTCTGCGGCGTTGCAAATCCTCGCAATAGCATGGCTATTGCTGCGTTTTGCGCCTAGCAGCCCATCCCGATCCGCTTTCCGCACCCCTTCGCGCCGAGATCGTAGACACGTTCTAAGACGTCCCTCCCCGCCTGCACAGGCGGGGCAGGGTGGGCATCAGAACGTCTCCCAATCATCGCTGTCCTGCCCCGCAGCCTTTTTGGCCGCTGCAGGCTTGGCCGCAGGCGCTGCCAGGGCGGCCGCTTTGGCTGGCGTTGGTGCCGGGCGGGAACCACCGCCTTCCAGGCCGGGGGCTTTGGCTGCCGGCTGGGGGGCTGGCTTGGGCGCCGCAGGCATTGCGGTTGCCGCCGTCGGGGCGGCGGCGCTGCGGCTGCCGCCATGGACCTGGAAGAAGGCCATGGCCTGCACCAGCTGCGCGGCCTGACCGCGCAGATTGTCGGCGGCAGCGGCGCTTTCTTCGACCAGGGCGGCATTCTGCTGGGTGGCGCGGTCCATTTGCGCCACGGCTTCCCCCACTTGCGAAACGCCGGCGCTTTGCTCGCGGCTGGCGGCGCTGATCTCGCCCATGATGTCGGTGACGCGGCGGATGGCGCCGACCATTTCCTGCATGGAAGCGCCGGCCTGGTCGGCCAGCTGCGTGCCGTGGCCGACGCGCTGCACGCTGGTGTCGATCAGGCCCTTGATCTCCTTGGCCGCATCGGCGCTGCGCCCGGCCAGCGCCCGCACTTCGGCGGCGACGACGGCAAAGCCCCGGCCCTGCTCGCCCGCGCGGGCGGCTTCCACCGCCGCGTTCAGCGCCAGGATGTTGGTCTGGAAAGCGATGCCGTCGATCACGCCGATGATGTCGGCGATGCGCTGGCTGCTCTCCTGGATGTCGCGCATGGTGGTGACCATCTGCTCGACCACGCTGCCGCTCTGGCTGGCAACGTCGTTGGCGCTCATCGCCAGCTGGTTGGCCTGGGCGGCGTTGTCGGCATTCTGGCGCACGGTGGAGCCCAATTGCTCCATGGACGCAGCCGTCTGCTGCAAGGCGCTGGCCTGCTGCTCGGTGCGGGCTGACAGATCGTTGTTGCCCTGGGCGATTTCGGTACTGGCGGTGGCCACGCTGTCGGCGTTCTGGCGCACGCTGGAGACGATGTCCGCCAGCCGGGCCTGCATGTCGTGCAAGGTACGCAGCAAGGTGGCGGTTTCGTCCTTGCCGCTGACGTTGATGGTCTGGGCCAGGTTTCCTTGGGCAATGCCCTGGGCGTGGTCTACGGCCTGCGCCAGGGGGCGGGTAATCGAGCGGCCCAGCGACCAGACGCCCAGCAGCCCCAGCACCAGGGTGAGGGCTGCGCAGGTGCCCAGGATGATCTGGCTTTGGCGCACTTCGGCCAGGGCATTGGTACGGGTCTGGATGTAGGCCTGCAGCTGGGTCTGCTCGAACCGCTCCAGCGCCCGGTCATAGGCCTCGGCCAGGGGCTTGAGGTCGTTTTCCACTTCCTGGGCCACGTATTCACCGTTGGCGTTGCGCTCCATGAGCTGCGCCCGCAGGTTGCGGTAGGCGGTACGCTCCTGGCCCAGGGCCTGGAAAAGCTGGCGGCCATGTTCGGTGCGCAGCAGCGATTCGATTTTCTTCTGTGCATCGCTGATGGTGGCCGAGGTGGCAACGATTTCCGCTTCCCAGGTCTTGTTGAACTGGGGGTCCGGGTTGAGCAGCATGGCGCGGGTGCGGATCCAGTTCTTCTGGGTGCTTTCGCGCCAGCGCACGGTTTCCTGCAGGCGTGCGCTGTCGTATTTCGTCATGGTTTCGGTCACGTCGCTGATGACCTGCATGCGCCAGATGCCCAGACTGGTGAGCAGCACCATGATGAACAGGATGGCGCCTGAGCCCAGGTTCAATCGGGTGCGGACTTTCAAGTCATTCATTTGCATGGCAAATCCTTTCGGAAGACAACAATGCGCGGGAGCTATGCAGCGGGCCGGTGGGCCCCACAACGGGAGGCGGGACGATGTGCCAGGAAACGCGGGCGGGCAAAGGGGATGGCATGCGGATTCCTTGCAAGGCGTCAGGAAGTGAAACTAATTGCAGTTTGCGGGGGGATGGTTTTTTGTGCCTTGCTATTTCACGATGCCGGGCGTGTTGTGAAGCGGGGTGAATGGACTTGCACAGCCGGGGCAGAGCCTTTTGCGGAAAACTTACCTAAAATCGTGGGTTTTCCAAGAAATACCCGCTTTTTAGTTCCAGGGAGAAGCTTTTCACCCCGGATGGAACCCCCAGGAGGACTTCCCGAATGCAAGGCTTGCACCTGACCGCCGACTTGTACCAATGTTCCTGCGATCGCGCACTCATGATTAGTGCGGATGCCATTGCCCAGTTGTGCCGAAGTCAGACCGATGCCTCGGGGCTGACCCTGGTGGACGACAAGTGGGTGAAATTTCCCGAATGGCAGGGCCAGCCCGGCGGCGTCACCGGGACGGTGCTGCTGGCCGAGTCGCACCTGGCCATCCACACCTGGCCGGAGACGGGCAACGTCACCATCGACGTGTACGTGTGCAATTTCTCGGACGACAACTCAGCCAAGGCCCAGGCGCTGATGGATGGCGTCGTGGCCGCCTACGCGCCCCAGGATGCCGTGCGCCAGCAGTTGTGGCGCGGCGATATCTCGACCAATACCGTAGGCCAATACCCCTGGGTGATGGAGCAGCTCACGCCCCACGCGGCCTTCGGCTTCCGGGCGCACAACGTGCAGCGCACGCAAACGCAGTTCCAGACGCTGGAGATGATGGACACGTCCACCTTTGGCCGCGTGATGCGCCTGGACAACTGCTTCATGACCAGCGAGGGCGAGGAATTTTTCTACCACGAGTGCATGGCCCACCCTGCGGCCATCGCCCACCCCGCCCCGCAGCAGGCGCTCGTCATTGGCGGCGGCGACGGCGGACTGGCCGAGGAACTGCTCAAGCACAACACGCTGCGGCGCGTCGTCCTGGCCGAGCTGGACGAGGCCGTGGTGGCCGCCAGCCAGGCGCAATTGCCGCGCGTCCACAACGGCGTGTGGAACGACCCGCGCCTGCAAGTGCAGATCGGCGACGGCATGGCATATGTGGATGCCACGGCTGAGCGCTTCGACCTGATCGTGCTGGATTTGACCGACCCCGATACGCCTGCCGGTTCGCTGTACAGCGCCGAGGCCCTGCAGCGGATGCGCCGCGTGCTCAATCCCGGCGGGGCGCTGGTGCTGCATCTGGGCAGCCCGGTGTTCCATCCCCGGCAGGTACAGGCCCTGGCCGCCACGCTGCGCAGCACGTTTGCCCAGGTGGCCTGCTACGGCACGTATGTGCCGCTGTACGGTGCGTACTGGGGCATGGCGGTGTGCTCCGACACCTTGCAGCCCACCGCGTTGACCGCGCAGGACGTCGCCCGGCGCCTGGCCGAGCGCGGCGTGGGCGACCTGCAGTACTACAACGACCAGGTGCATGGCGCCTTGTTCGCACTGCCCAATTACTACCGCGAGTTGGTGCGAGCTGAAAAATAAGGGAGCTGCTTTCGCCAGTCAACAAAGGGATTCAAGGTTAAAAAGCCTTGAATCCCTTTATTTTTATGCGGAAAGCGCTATCTTTAATTAGTCGACTGCGCTTGTGCAGCCTCCGGCGGGGCATCCGTGCCCAGCAGGGCCTGCTTGAGCTGGGTATCCGCCGGCTTGTCTCCCAGCCAGATGCCCAGCATGGCGGTAAAGAAGGCCGGGTCGGCAAAGCGGGCGCCCTGGGGCTCACCGTTGATGGAGATGCTCATGCCCGTGCCGGGCACCCAGTCCAGGGCGAAGCTGTCGCCGCTGCGCAGCTTTTTCTGCTGGGCAAACAGCTCGCCCATCCGGACCACGCCCGGCAGCACGTGGCCCAGCTCCTGGCGCGGGGTGTTCTGCTCGATGCCCTTGGTGAACAGCTTGCCCAGTTCGTTGGCGTCGATGTCGCGCAGCATGTGGATTTCCAGGCGCTTGGGGCCGGGCTGCTGCTGCACTTCGGGAAAGCTGTGCGCCTTTTGCGGCAGGTACAGGCTGGCGTGATAGACCTTGAACACCGCCTTGTGGCGCGTGCCCGAACCGTTGAGCACCAGGGTCTGGCCGTCCAGCGTGAAATGCTCCGGGGGCGCGTCCGGGGCGGCTGCCTGGCTCGCCAGGGGCAGCAGGGCCGCCAGCAGCAGGGCCAGGGCGGGAAGGAAACAACGGCAGGCACGCAGCATAAAAAGTCCTTGCAAAATCAATTAAACACGAACGGTCGTGCTTTTGAAGTGAGCGGATTTTCTGGCGCTGGCCGACTGCTGGCAAGACTGTCAGCCCGGTGTCAGGGTAAATGCCGTCCGGGAAAACCAGGGGCAGTCCCCCGCACCCGGGCCGGCGGTTGCCATGCGCTACACTTGCGGCCCATGTTCATTCACCACGCGTTCATTGCAGGTCGTGCCGACCGGGGAGCCTGGCCCTGGCGTAAGCCTGCCGTCCTGACCGCCTGACGCGCCTGTGCGCACCCTTTGGACGGGGGCCAGCCCTGTCCGCATCGCTTGAATGAACCGCAGCACCGCAACGTCTGCTGCCCCTTGTTGCAAGGAACCCTCTCCCGTGATTACCGAGCTGGAATTTCAAAGCCTGGCGCGTGCCGGCTACCACCGCATCCCCCTCGTCACCGAAGCCTTTGCCGACCTGGAAACCCCGCTGTCGCTGTACCTGAAGCTGGCGCACGCCCATGGCGACGGCACGAACAGCTTTCTGCTCGAATCCGTCGAAGGCGGCGAGCGTTTTGGCCGCTACAGCTTCATCGGCCTGCCCGCCCGCACCCTGTTGCGGGCCAGCGGCTTCGGCCCGGAAGCCAGAACCGAAGTCGTCACCGACGGCCAGGTGGTGGAAAGCCACCAGGGCAACCCGCTGGACTTCATCGCCCAATACCAGCAGCGCCTGAAAGTGGCGCTGGTGCCGGGCCTGCCGCGCTTTTGCGGCGGGCTGGCGGGCTACTTCGGCTACGACGCGGTGCGCTACATCGAGCCCAAGCTGGAAAAGACCTGCCCGCCCGACGGCCTGGACTGCCCGGACATCCTGCTGCTGCAGTGCGAGGAGGTGGCGGTGATCGACAACCTCTCGGGCAAGCTGTATTTCATCGTCTATGCCGACCCGGGCCGCGCCGAAAGCTATAGCCGCGCCAAGAAGCGGATACGTGAACTCAGGGAGCTGCTGCGCTACTCGGTCAGCGTGCCGCAGATCAAGGGCGGCGACAGCCACCCGGCGCAGCGCAGCTTTGCCAAGGCGGACTACCTGGCCGCCGTGCAGCGTGCCAAGGATTTGATTGCGGCCGGCGACTTCATGCAGGTGCAGGTGGGCCAGCGCATCCACAAGCGCTACACCGAAAGCCCCTTGAGCCTGTACCGGGCGCTGCGCTCGCTGAATCCCTCGCCGTACATGTATTTCTACAACTTCGGCAGCTTTCAGGTGGTCGGCTCCAGCCCGGAGATCCTGGTGCGCCAGGACAAGGTGGAGGGCGGCGAGAAAATCACCATCCGCCCCCTGGCCGGCACCCGCCCGCGCGGCGCCACGCCCGAGGCCGACAGCGCCACCGAAAAGGAGCTGCTGGCCGACCCCAAGGAGCGTGCCGAGCATGTCATGCTCATCGACCTGGCCCGCAACGACATTGGCCGTATCGCCCAGACCGGCAGCGTGAAGGTGACCGAAGCCTTTGTCGTGGAGCGCTACAGCCACGTCATGCACATCGTCAGCAACGTGCAGGGGCTGCTCAAACCCGGCCTGTCCAGCATGGACGTGCTCAAGGCCAGCTTTCCGGCGGGCACGCTGTCCGGGGCGCCCAAGGTGCACGCGATGGAGCTGATCGACCAGCTGGAGCCGACCAAGCGCGGTATCTACGGCGGCGCGGTGGGCTACTTGAGCTTTGCCGGGCACATGGACATGGCGATCGCCATTCGCACCGGCGTGATCCAGAACGGCACGCTGTACGTGCAGGCCGCCGCCGGGGTGGTGGCCGATTCCGTGCCCGAGCTGGAGTGGCAGGAAACCGAACACAAGGCCCGCGCCCTGCTGCGTGCGGCGGAATTGGTAGAAGAAGGATTGGAATGATGTTGGCCATCGACAAAGTGCCGCACTGCACCAGCATGACCGAGGTGCGTGCGGGCGTGAATGCCCTGGACGATGTACTCGTGCCCCTGCTGGTCGAGCGCAGCGGCTACATGACCCAGGCCGCACGGGTGAAGAACGATGCGGGGCTGGTGCGCGACGAGGAGCGCATCGAGACCATCGTGCAGCGCGTGCGCAGCCTGGCGCAGGCGCAGGGCGGCGACCCCGACCTGATCGAGCGCCTCTACCGCGCGATGATGGAGTGCTACATCGCCTACGAACACGACGAGCTGGCCCGGCTACGCGCCGCCGGCCTGCCGCCCAAGAAAGGGGAGTCGGCATGAAAGTCCTGATGCTGGACAACTACGACAGCTTTACCTACAACATCGTGCAGTACCTGGGCGAACTGGGCGCGGAGGTGACCGTGGTGCGCAACGACGAAATGCCGTTGGAGCAGCTCGTTGCCCTGGCGGCCGGGCAGGGCATCGAGCGCATCGTCATCTCGCCCGGGCCGTGTTCCCCGGCGGAGGCCGGAATTTCGGTGCCGACGATCCAGCACTTTGCCGGCAAGCTGCCGGTGCTGGGCGTGTGCCTGGGCCACCAGGCGATTGGCGCGGCCTTTGGCGGCGACATCGTTCGCGCGGGGCAGCAGA
>Ga0206117_101184_pt1 | contig 15258 bp, 17 predicted proteins | sample 3A5Ametagenome_FD_177997 | JGI IMG/M metagenome (GOLD analysis project Ga0206117, IMG submission 177997) | Enriched microbial communities from leaf-cutter ant dump, University of Wisconsin, Madison, United States - 3A5A | ecosystem: Environmental > Terrestrial > Nest > Insects nest > Nest dump... | reverse complement strand
GCGCCTCCAGCCATGGCTTGAGGTCGTCGAGGATGGGAACGGCGCATTGCCACCGCGCATCCCGGCGCTGCTCGGCCGACAGGCCGGTGATCGCGGCCTCGACCTCGTAGAGCCGCCCGATCCGGCGCAAAGCCTCCTCGGCGATGGGTGACTTGGTCTTCTCGTACTGGTCGTAGAGGTGCCGCCGCGCATGGGCCCAGCAGGCAGCATGGACGATGCCCGATGGGACGATGCCGGGCTGGACCAGGCCCGATGGCCGGGTCAGTGCCTCATAGCCGGTGTAGGCGTCCGCCTGGATCACCCCGCTGAACCCAGAGAGATGCCCACGGGGCCGTTCGCCCTTGCGGTCCGGGCTGAAGCGATAGAACGCCGCCGGTGCACGGTCCCCACACCAGGGCCGCTCATCGACCAGATAGGTCCAAAGGCGGCCGAGCCTGGTTTGGCCGTTGCCCGGCGCGAGCACCTTGATCGGCGTGTCGTCGGTGTGGATGACCGGTGCCGCCATTACATGGGCACCGATCAGACCGGCCAGGGGAGCCACCCACCAGGCGGCATGGCCGACCCAATCGGCCAAGGTCGCGCGCTCGATCATGATGCCCTCGCGCGCCAGGATCGCCGACTGCCGGTAGAGCGGCAGCCCGTCCAGGTACTTCGACACCACGACGTTGGCCAGCAGGCCGGGCCCGGGGCGGCCCTTCTCCACCGGCAGGTCCGGGGCGGGCGCCTGGAGGACGGCCTCACACGCCCGGCAGGAGAGCTTCGGCCGGATATGGCGGATCACCTTGAGGCGGGCCGGGATCTTCTTCAGCACCTCGGTCACGTCCTCGCTCAGCCGGGAGAAATGCGTGCCGCCGCAGCCGGGGCAGACGTCGCCGGGCGCGTGGATGACCTCTTCGCGCGGCAGGTGCTCCGGCAGGGGGCGGCGCACCGGATAACGCTGCTCCCGGGCGCGCCGTTCCGGGGCCTCGCCCCTGGCATCCAGCGACGGCGCCGTCCGGGCCGCTTCGCCTTCCTCCAGGTCTTCCAGCATCAGTTCCAGTTGGGCGATCTGCCGGTCGAGCTTCTCCGAAGAGCGGCCGAACTGCATCCGGCGCAGCTTGGCGAGTTGCGCCTTGTACTGCTCGATCAGGAGGCGCGCGCCAGTCAACTCCGCCCGCGCCGCGACCAGCTCGGCCTCGAATTCGGCGAGCCGGACACGAAGCTCGGCGATCTCTGCGGCCGCGTCGGTCATGGGGCGGATTCTATCCGAAAACGCCACCGTCGGCAGCGTGGTGGACAGCATCCGAGTCACTATGAAGCGCCTGGGGCCGGGCGGAAGCAGAGCACGCTCAGCAGGCCGCGTCCGGCTGCCAGGTCCGCACCGGCGTCCGCCAGTCGATCCCTTCCAGCAGCATGGAAACCTGGGCGGCGGTAAGCGCGACCGAGCCCTCCCTGGCCTGCGGCCAGACGAACCGACCGCGCTCAAGGCGCTTGGAGAACAGACAGAGACCCTGGCCGTCCCACCATAGAATCTTTATGAGGTCGCCCCGCCGCCCCCGGAAGGCGTAAAGCGCGCCGTCGTGGGGATCGAGCCTCAGCATGGTCTGCACCTGGGCGGCCAGACTGTCGAACCCACGGCGCATGTCGGTCGCGCCGCACGCCAAGTAGATGCGGACATTGGCCGGAATGCCGATCACGACAGCGCCGCCAAAACCCGGCGCAAGGTCGCCTCGCGGACATCGCCGGTGATCCGCAGCCGCACACCGGCCGGCAACTCGACCTCGATCACGCCCAGGGTGACAAGGGGCTGCTCCACCGCCTCAGGAACGACAGCCGGGTCGGGCAACACCGCATCAGCAACAACAGAGACCGGCACGAATCCCGTCAACTCGCCCGACCGGAACTGCTTGCGCCACGTCGATAGCTGGCCGGTGCTGATGCCGTGCATCCGGCACGTCAGGCTCGGCGACGACCCCGGCGCCACGCTCTGCGCCGGGACCCGCAGCTTCTCCTCGGTACTCCAGCGCCGCCGCCGCTCCGGGCCGCTCAAAACCTCGCCGTGCAGCGCCGAAGCGCTCGTATGAGCACTTCGAAGCGCCTCCTTGCCGATCACCGTCACGTCATCCATGCGTGCACCACTCAAGCCGAGCGGCAAGCATGCCCATCAATAACGCCCTGGGAAGGCGGGGATGCGCTGACGCTTACGATAAAGCGCGAATATCTGCGCCAGCTCCTGAAGGATGCCTTCGGAACGCAGGGAGCGGAAATCCCTGTCTAACTCCCGCACTGTGACCGTGACGCCCCGTTTAGCACCCGCCGGTGCCGGCGCGTCGTCTCCAATCTCGACACGACGCATCGCGTCTTTAATCATGGACAGCCGGAACGCACGGAGGCCCTGAGAGCCACTATAGACGACATCCCAATCCACGACGCGACCAAGACCAAAGGCCCGGAACCGCCCGCGCCCTTCCTGTCCATGTAGGAGGCGGTTCTTTTCGCGGGAGCATTTTCCGCCCTTCTTCCAAGACCCGCCGAGGCGCTGAAACAACTGCTCGGCCTCGCTGCCCGTCGCCGTTGTCGGAGACTTCAATCGCATCGAAGCTCCCGAGGCCGTCATCATGAAGGATGATACCAACCTCGTCGGCATCTGCATCGACAACGTTCCAAATAAGCTCGGCGACGGCCAAGATCGGTTTTCGCACCTGGGCAAGCCGCTCCAAGTGATCGTTCTGGACCTGAACTTCGATCGTTTTCACCGCCATGCGCTCCCTAAAACGCGCTGCCGTGTTTTACCAGCCGCGCGGATTTTGGGTCATAGACATACCCGGTGATTGTCGCGTCCCTAATCTTCTCGATCGCTTCGTCGATCACGAATAGCGGGACAAGGAACCATTCGCGCGGGATGACCGGCTGGCCGAAGCGATCCTTGATCTCGATGTCGAGGCGGGCGGGGCCGAAGATCCGATGGATCAGGTTCTCAAGCCGGGTGCGGTTGATGTTGAACAGCTCGTAAGTGGCGACGACTTCCACCTCGGCCATGAGGAAGGTGGGGTCGAGCTTCGCATTGGCGAGGCGGCGCGCAATGTCGCCGCCGGTCACGCCGATCTTGTGCAGCACGTCGCGGTGAGCCGCGACGGCCGGATGATCGGACTTGCTGCGCAGCACATAGACGATGCCGCTGGCCTCGTCCCCTTCCTCATTGTGATCGGCGAACAGCGGGCCGGCCGAAGGCTCGACGATCCGCCGTCCAACTGGGTCTTGTTGCAGCGCCTTTTGCAGCGACCGCATGAGCAAGTTGCTCTCGGTGCCGTTGTCGAAAATCACGCGAAGCCGGGCGTCGATGTTTCCGTGCTCGTTGACGCTCGGCTGTTCCATTGACGCGACATAGGCTTTCTGGCCGCCAAGGATGTAGAAGCGGCCGGGCGCGATATCAGACTTGCGCTCGAAGCGTCGGGTTTGTCGCAGACCGGCGCTAAACTCCTTCTGCACCTGCTCGAACAGGGGCTTGAAGTCATCGAAGTCCTCGCATTGCTGGCGGTTGGCGATCTCCTCGGCCTCGCGTTTCTCCGCAGCCGACCGGACATGCCGGAGGTCGGTGATGTCGCCGGGCGCGACGTCGTCCACCCCAAGCTGTGCCAGAAGCTCGTCATCGTCGAGGTCGTCGGGAACACTGGCCGGAGCGGACGCGCTACCTGCCAGAAGCCCTTGATGGTCAAGGGGTTCGATGACGGTGCGGCAATCGGCCAACTCACGCAGCCGGTCGAGCCGCACGGCAAACAGCCGCTCGAAGATATCGCGGCCCTCGCCATGCTGCGGGGCGCGACCGTGCTGCGCGACGAAACGCTGAATCTCCTCGAAGCCCGCGATAACCCGCTCCTCGCGCGGCATCCGGCTTGACTCCTTCTTCGTTTCTGCCTCGACGCCAAGCTCGGCGAGAAGCGCGTCGTCCTCGTCGGTGAAGCTATTAGCCACGCGCCGCCTCCGCCTTCATGCGGGCAAGGAACGCCACACCCTCGGCCATGCGTTTTTCCCAGGCATCCGGCGAGGTGATCGACGGAAGCCGCCCGCGCTCCTGCTTGAACTTCAGGGCGCGCTTGGCAAGCTCCCGCGCTTCCTCCGGTGTCAGATTGACCCGCTTGGCCCCGATCACGGCGGCGACCTGCTTCAGGCTCTCCTCGCTCATGGTCTTGGCGAGGATGGCATAGGCTTCGCCAAAGGGGTTGATGCGGTCGATCAGATCGATGTCCAATTCCGTCACGCTCAGCGCGTATTTGCGCACGCCCTCAATGAAGGCGGTGTTGAGGCTCTTTTCGCCATCGCCCTCGGCCCCGCCGAGGGCGACCTCCTTGGCCTTCTGCGTGAGGTTCAGAGCGGCGACGGCGTGCTGGCGCACGGCCTCCTGATCCTCCTCATCCAGCTCCGGGTATTTGTCCTTGATGATCTTGCCCATGCGGAGCTGCGTCAGCTCCTCCGGCACAAGCTCCTGATCGAACAGGCCGCGCTCGATCGCAGTCTTGTCCTGCACGAAGGCAGCGATAACCTCGTTCAAGTCCTGCTGGCAGATGCGTTGCGCCGCCTCGCTTTTCGGCTCGACAAGGCCCTTGATCTCGATCTGGAACTGCCCGCTTTCCTCGTTGAAGCCCACATTGGTCTTGCCGGAATCGTAGCCGCCTTCGCCATAGTCGAAGCCCGGCGTCGGGCCGCTCTGCGGGTTCTTCGGCTTGAACTCGAAGCGGGGCGCAAGCACCTGCTCCATGAGAAGGCTGGCGGCGATGGCCTTCAACGTGTCGTTCACGGCCTCGGTGACGGCTTCTTCTGAGGCGTCCGGCTCGGCGATCAGGTTGGTAAAGCGGGCGCGCAGCTTGCCCGGCGCGTCGCGGGTGGCGCGGCCGATGATCTGCACGATCTCGGTCAGGCTCGACCGATAGCCAACCGTCAGGGCGTGCTCGCACCAAATCCAGTCGAAGCCCTCCTTCGCCATGCCGAGCGCGATAATGATGTCCACATGGTCGCGGTTGTTCTTCTGCGCCGGGTCTTTCAGTGCAGCGGAAACGCGGTCGCGCTTGGTGGGATCATCGTCCACAAGGTCGGCGATGCGCAGGGCGCGGCCGTCCGGCGTCCTGATAAGCTGGAAGCCGGTCACGGGATCGGCCCCCTGCCATTCGCCCAGCTCTTCGATGATGTGCTCGACTTCCCTGATCTTGTCCTTCGTGCTTTCTCGCGAATTGACGCTTGGAATATGGACGATGGTTTTCTCGGCCGGGTCGAGCACCTTCAAGATGTCGTCGGCATAGGAGCCGGAATAGAAAAAATAGCCGATGTCGAGCTTCTTCAAATATTCGTAGCCGTTGAGCTGCTCATAGTAGGTGTAGGTGACGGTATCGAATTTCGACTCGTCCTGCGGGGTCAGCACGGCCTCGGCGTCGCCCCGGAAATAGGAACCCGTCATCGCCACGATATGCACACGGTCGCGGGCGATGAAGGCCCCAAGATGCAGGCCGAGCTTGTTGTCGGGGTTGGCCGAGACGTGATGGAACTCGTCAACGGCGATCAGCCGGTCGTCGAAGGCGTCCACGCCGAACCTGTCCACGGCGAAGCGGAAGGTGGCATGGGTGCAGACCAGCACCCTGTCATCGCTTTTCAGAAAAGCCTCGACCGAACCGACCTTGCCGCCGTTATCAGCGCCGGGGGCGTTGCATAGGTTCCATTTCGGCGCGACCGTCCAGTCAGCCCAGAAGCCGAACCGGGACAGCGGCTCGTCGTTGAAGCTCGCGCCGATAGATTTTTCCGGCACAACGATAATGGCCTGCCTCAAGCCCTGATTGTGGAGCTTGTCGAGGGCGACGAACATGAGCGCGCGGCTCTTGCCCGAAGCCGGGGGCGACTTGATGAGAAGGTATTGCTCGCCCCGCTTCTCATAGGCGCGCTCCTGCATCGGCCTCATGCCGAAGGCGTTGGCCTTGGTCGAGCTGCCGTTGCGCGCATAGGTGACGGAGACGGAGGGGATGGATTTCTTCTCGTCGGTCATGCGCGTGCCTCCACCTTGCGTTTCTTCGCCGCGCCGGGTGAGGCGGCCATTTTGGTATAAAACTCGAACAGCTTTTCCAGCCGCTCGGTGTCGTTGCGGAACAGGCGACCGATATAGATGCGCTCCAGCACCTCGTCGTTGCGCTCATGCGCCTCGCGCAAGTCGGCGGGCATCTTGTCGGGGTCATAGAGGTCGGCAATGGTCGCCGGGAAATGCGCCTCACGCGCCAGAAGGATGTCCTCGGCGCAGCGAGTCAGGTCTGCCTTGTTCTTCTCGGTCAGCGTGGGAACCGGGAAGGTGTTCCAGCCGAGCGTGTTGGAATAGCGGAAGTCGGTTTTAAGCTTGCCGCAGACGGTGGCGATCCAGACGAGATGCAGGCGCGAGGCGATCAGCGCCATGTTCCAGAGCGGAGCGTCGTAGAGTGCGAACGCTTGGTTGGTCGTCACCGCACTTGCCGGCTTAAGATCGACAGGAATAAACTCCCGTCGCTCGGAAGATACGGTCGGCACAAGGATCGAGTGCCGAACGGCGACATTCCGGTCACGATATTGATGAGAGCGGATCGCAAGCTTGTTTAACGACTTGTCGCGGCTGGTTGTGCGAGTGGTATAGACTGCCGCTATCCTGCGGGCGACTTCAGGATCGCCTTCGGCGAGCGGCAAATCGTCGTCATCTATCCATAGGCAGTAGCGAGAAAGTCCCTTGATAAATTCCTGTGCGCCATAAACAGGGCGGATCAATCCGGACAGGTCGGGGCGGCGCGACAAAATCTCTGTCCGGTCTGAGGAATAGAGTGTGAGGTGGTTCCCGTCGCCCGGATAGTTCCCGTAGTTCATCTCCACCAGTTCAGCTAACGGTTTCGTGCGGGGCGTTATCATGAAATCTTCCGCCGGGACCAAATAGGCGTTGATGTGATGTGCCTCCCTGATGGCGACCGAGCCGTCAGCCGACAATGAGTACAGTTTCCGAAGTGGTTTTGGCGTTCTGGAGATTGCAACAATTGCGACGGTCACTCCGGCATTGTGGCTAGCCAGATTAGACCATTTGAAGCTCGTGTGGGCGAAGGCGATTTGGTGACCAGTTTGAAATATGAGCGGCCAAAGCAACGGCACCTGCTGGCCTTGGCAAATCGAGTTGGTGGTAACGAAGGCAGCAACTGTGTCCGTATGCTCACCGTAGTCAGCGGCCTTGATGAACCATCCGGTCACATAGTCGAGAGCCTTCCAACTTGCTGTGCGCCCGTCAAATATCTGAGCTAGGTCTTCCTTTTGCTCAGGTAATTGCTCGCGAGAACCTTGATATGGCGGATTTCCGCAGATGTAGGTTTCTCCGCCCTCATTCTCGAAGTCGATCTGCGATTGATCGAGTGGTGTGTGAAACAGGTCGTCAGCCCGATGCTTCACCCCTGTCCCGGTGGGCGGGCAAATGCTCAGCCAGTCGAGCCGCAGGGCATTGCCGCAGGTGATCCAGTTCTCGGCGTCGAGCGGCAGGAAGTCCCGAAGGGCCTCCTTCTGGCCACGATAGAGCACGTCGCATTGATACTCGGCGATGATGAGGGCAAGGCGCGCTATCTCGGCCGGGAAGCTGCGCAGCTCGATTCCCCGAAAGTTGGTCTTCAGAATGTCGGTGCGCCGATCCGACTCGCCACGCCGCTGGTTGATCGTGGCCTCGATCTCCCGCATCTGCTTGTAGGCAATGACAAGAAAGTTGCCGGAGCCGCAAGCCGGGTCGAAAACCCTGATCCGCGACATGCGCTTGCGCAGATTCAGCAACATGCGGGGATTGCTCCCGGCCTCATCAAGCCGCGTGCGCAGGTCGTCGAGAAACAGCGGATTCAGCACCTTCAGGATGTTCGGAACGCTTGTATAGTGCATCCCAAGCGCGCCGCGCTCCTCGTCCTCGGCGACAGCCTGAATCATCGACCCGAAAATATCCGGGTTGATCTTCTTCCAGTCGAGGCCGCCGATATGGATAAGGTAGGAGCGCGCGATCTTACTGAAATGCGGCACGTCCATGTTGCCCGAAAACAACCCGCCATTCACATAGGGAAACTGGTCGACCCAGCGGGGGATGTTCGCTGCCGCCCGCTCCGCGTCCTTCATGTTCATGGCGCGGAACAGCGTGCCGATCACCTCATGGGTGTTGGACGAGTCCTTGGCGCTCATCTGCTCCACGGTCGAGGTGAACAGCAGCGGCTTGGCGAAAATGTCGGTGTCCTCGGCGAAGAAGCAGAAGATCAGCCGCGCCATGAAGTGATTCATGTCGGGGCGTCGCTCGGCCGTCCCCCATGCGGGGTTGTCCTTCAGAAGCTCGACATACAGCTTGTTGAGCTTGAAGGTTGCCTTGACGTCGAAATCACTGTCACCAACAGGCTTAATCGTGGTGATGCCTGCCAAGGGAAGGAAAGAAACGAACTCGTCCGCAACCCGCGCATATTCACATGCGATGCTGTTTCCGGATGTAAGGTCTTCTGCCTCAAGCCAATTGCCATCCGTCGCCAAAATGAACTTGGCCTTCCAGCGTGTCGTTGCTGGGCTGATTTTCAACGCGGCAAGTGTCGCCGTTACCTCGCCGGGTTTGGTGACTTTGATGTGGATGTTGTTGCGCTGAAGAACGCCGCCCATATCCGACTTATTGGAATCACCCTGACGGAGTTTGCGCAGCGTGGTGTCCTTCTCACCAAAGGCTTGAAGGAAGGCGAACGGGAACTCTCCGGCGTCGAACGGCTGCTCGGCGAGCTTGGATATGGCCTCCTCAATCTCGACCGCGTTCATCGTTACCCCCCGCCTTCCATGGTCGCTGGCCGGAAAGGCTCGACCTTGATCTTCTTGGCCCGGCGCATGACCTCGGCCAGCTCGTAGTCGAGCTGCCGGATTAGCCATTCGCGCGCGGGCGTGCCGAACGCCTTTTCCAGCCTTACAGCCATCTCCGGCGAGATGCCCGACCGGGCATTCAACAAATTGCTGAGGGTCTGCCGATCGACGCCAAGAACCCGAGCGGCGTCGGTGACGCTCAACCCGTTCCGCTCAAGGCAATCCTGCCGGACTGTCGTTCCTGGGTGCATCGCCTGCCGATTCGCATGAGCCTCAACAGCGTGAGGTCTATAGTGATAATCGACACTCGACAATCAAATTCAGATGGTGTGCCTCTATGATCCACGGTGGCGGGCATGATCTGATGATTGTCGGGTGGGGCGTTAGACCGGCACCTGATCGGCAGAAGGCGAAGCTCATAGGGCTATAGCGTAAACGTAGTGATCATCACTATCGGTCGCGGCCCGCCATCATGGATTTCCAGCACAAAGCGCATCTTCCGGGCCATACCGTCGTAAACCCGCAGGGTCTCGCCCCTTCTGTGCGGATCAATCACGGAGCGGCACGGCATCAGCTTGCACTCTCCTTGCGTCGGACAGGATCACCGTGACGGCTGCCGTGGACAAGTTCATCTCCGAGGTCTCCACCAAGCGCCAGGTCACACCTGCCAAGCACGATCGACCGACGGTCGAGAAAGCCGACGACGCCATGATGCCGATGGCTGGGCCGGCCTTCGCGAAAACGCGCCCGGAAGACGTCTTCGGTGCACTGCTCTACACGGGAAAGCCGCAATCCATCGCGGCAATGAATGCGGGCATTCGCGAAGAAGCAAGGCGCCGATATTATTACGATTGATACGAGACGTCTTCGCCGATTATCAAATCAGGAAATCCTATCAGTGACACAGCCAATAGGCTGAGCCTTCAGTTCCCGTTTTGGGAGAAGAGAGAATCTAAATATTCACCTGATATTATTCTTAGTCATTTCTACCGGTCTGAACGCATCCAGGACATGCGTATTGACGCACGACGCCGTTTACGTGCATCGTCGACCTCTTATCAGTCCAAAAGGTGAAATCGATGCGTCGCGTATGTGCTGCCCTGGCGTTGGTCGCGGCCCTTGTCACGGGTTGGTCCGCCGCGCGTGCCGAGGTGATATTCCAGCGTGCGACCGGGCAATGGACACTGGCCGCCTACACCAAAAATGGCAGCATGGAATTTTCCCATTGCATGATCGACGCCACCTACAAAAGCGGCGCCCGTCTGGCTTTCTGGGTGACCTACGACGCCATCTTCTCGATGGGCGTGTTTGAATTGCCCAGCGATCCCGCCCGCGCCAAGCTTACCGAAATCCATTACCGCTTCGATACCGGTCAGCCGCGAATCGCCAAGCAACTGGTAAATCGGCCGACCGACTTCATCGCCATGCTTCCCGAGGACGAGACGTTCGTGAACGAGGTTCGCACCGCCACCCTGCTTCTGATCGCGACCGAGGCGGGGAACTTCAGTTTCAAGCTGCCGGGCATGACCCAGGCATTCGACGACATGCTCGACTGTGTCATGGAACAGAATGCCGCCAAGCCGAGATCCTGATCCGTCGGCGGCCGCCCGCCCTACCGCTTGAAACAATTCTCGCGATGCCATTCCAGGAAATGGGGATGCGGCCGATCCTGAGACCGGGCCGGCGCCAGGGCCCGGCCGCTGCGATTGATGAAGCCGCGCACGCCGTCGGGGTCGTTGACCTGGCGCGAGATCAGGATTTCCAGGTCGTCGGACAGGCTGAGCAAACCGCGATCGAACATCCAATGCGCGGTGCCCGATAACGCCAGCCCGTTGGTGACAGCGTCGGGACCGTCATGGGCCACGGGGCGGATATGGGCTGCGTCGACCTCGGCCCGGCCGCCGCCGTTGATCAGCTTCAGCCCGCTGATCGCGCAGCGTTCGCCATAGGCACGCAGGACGACACGGCGAAAGCTGCGGTCGCGCACGATGCGCGAGGTCATCAGGCTGACGCGCTCGCGTTCGGTCACCGCCACGAAGGCGCTGCGCGCCTCGGCCAGCCCGGCCGGTGGCTGGGCCGCGTCGCCGATCCGCGGCAGGATCGGCTCGTCCTCGGCCAGGCCCAGGGCGACGATGCGGTTGAAGTCGGCGGCGGACAGCGGCCGCACGGCCGATTGCGCCCGGCCGGAAATGCGGCCCCGGTCGTTCAGCAATCCCCGTTCGATAACGCCGCCCGCATCCGTGAAGGGCACGGGCGTCGCAAAATCGAGATAGCTGCCCGGCACGATCAGGGCGAGGTACATGGCCGGATCGGTCGGGTCGGGCACGACACGCGCCACCTGGGCCATGGCGAAATAGCCGCGCGAGGCCGACACCTTGCGCGGTTCGTAGTACAGGATCCAGTCGCCGACACAGGCACTGACACGGCCGAGATACTGGCCGGGAAACTGATAACGCTCGGCCGGGCTGTCGTCGTAGATCGAATCCGCCCGATGGATGAACACCCCATAGCCCATGCAACCTGTATAGCGTGTCGCAAGCGCCGGCGCACGCCCGCGGCGCCGATCAGCGTCGTGGCCGGTCCGGCGTGATCGGGGTGACGGCGGAATATCTGGTGCGTTCCTCATCCATCGCCGCCTGCCATCGGGCGCGCAGGGCGGCGCGACGTTCGGGCACCGGATCGTCCAGGATGGCGGCGGCGGCGATGCGGTCGGCGCGGAAATAGCGGAAGGCCGCGCGCAGTTCGCACCAAGCCGCCACGATCCGGCCGCTGTCGCGATAGCCCAGCAATATCGGCCAGATCGTGCGCCGGCTGACGGCACCGCGGTCGTCGCGATAGTCGATGCGGACTTTGCGACCCGTGCGGATCGCCCGGCGCAACATCGCCGCATCGACCAGTTCGGCCGGCGCCGCGATCGGCGCGATGCTGGTGCTGGGTTCCAGAATGTGATCGCGCAACGCCGCCGGCACGACGGCTTCGATCTTGGCGATCAGGTTGCGGGCCGCCCGGGCCAGGGTCGCATCGCCGCGGCTGGCAACCCAGTTCGCGCCGAGGACGGCGGCATCCAGTTCGTCGGCCGTCAGCATCAGCGGCGGCAGGTCGAAGCCGCGCCCCAGGACATAGCCGACGCCCGGCTCGCCGCTGATCGGCACACGCTGCGCCATCAGCGCGGCGATATCGCGATAGACGGTGCGCTTGGAAACTTCCAGGTCATCGGCGATCCGTTCGGCGGACAGCGGCGCCCGCGCCCGGCGCAGCAACTGCACGATCTCGAAAAGCCTGTCGGCGCGCCGCATCCCGATCTCCGTCCCATGCTGACACCACGCTGTCAGCATGGCTATGCGATCTATCCCGCGTCGGCCGCCCGTTGGCAATCCCGACGCACCGGAGGGAAACGAGATGATTTCAGGAAGTTGCTGCTGCGGCGGCATCGCGTTCACGCTGTCCGAACCGCCGACGATGATGGCGACCTGCCACTGCACACGCTGCCGGAAGGTCGGGGCCAGCAGCTTCGTCCTGGTGCGGGCCGAAAGCTTTCACTGGCTGCGCGGGCAGGCGTTGATGACGCGATACGCCGCGACCCCGCCCTACAAATACGACCGCTGCTTCTGTTCGCATTGCGGCACGGCACTGGGCGAGCCGGGCGGCGGGGATTGTTTTCCCATCAACGCCAACTGCCTGGACGACGATCCCCAGGTCCGGGTCCAGCTGCACGAATTCGTCGCGGAAAAGCCGGCATGGTACGACATCTGCGATGGCGCACCGCAATTCCAGGGCCATCCGCAACCCGCCCCGGCTATACCCCCAGCCCGGCCATGAATGCATGCAGCAGGTTGCGCCCTTCGGGCCAGGCGCCCAGGCCGCTGGTGCCGTTGATATGGCCATGGGCGCCGACCTCGATCAGCCCGCTGCCCCATTGCCCGGCGCGCCGCCGCATGTGATCGACCGTGGCGAAGGGGTCGTCTGTACTGGCCACGATCAGCGAGGGGAAATCAAACGCGGTCGCCGGCGGGTCGGCAAAACCGGCGGCCGCGGCGGGAAACGAGGCGGATGCCGGATCCGGCACCGACACCAGGAAGGCGCCGGCAACCGTCGGCGGCGCGGCATGCGCGACCAGCAGGCAGGCCAGGCTGTGGGCGACCAGCACGGGCGGGCGGGCGCAGGCCGCGATCTCGCGGTTCAGCGCCGCGATCCAGTCGCCTGGATCCGGCCGGTCCCAGTCGGCCGGACGGAAGCGGCGCATGCGCGGATCGGCGTGCTGCCACAACGTCTGCCAGTGGGTGTCGCCGGAATTGAAGATGCCCGGCAGGATGATGATGTCGGCCACGACCGGTTGCCCCCTGCGCGTTGATCACGGCGGCAGGATCGGGCGCGGCGGGCTTGCGGTGAAGGGTAATCCATCGGAAAACGAGGGCATCTGCCGATGGATTTAAGGTTGCCGCCGATGACCACGCCGCTCGACCCCACCGATGTCGCCATCATCGAAACCTTGCAGGCCGAGGGGCGGATCGGCATGTCCGAGCTGGGCCGGCGCATCGGCCTGTCCCAGCCGGCCACGTCGGAACGGGTCAAGCGGCTGGAGGAACGCGGCATCCTGGCGGGGTACGGCGCCCGCATCGATGCGGCGGCGCTGGGCCTGGGGCTGATGGCGGTGATCCGGTTGCGCACCACGCATGAATTCATCAAACCCTGCCTGAAACAGTTCGCCGCCATGCCCCAGGTGATCGAGGTGCTGCGCCTGACCGGCGAGGATTGTTTCCTGCTGAAGGTGGTGGTGCCGAACCCGGCCGAGCTTGAAACCATCGTCGATGCCATCGCCCGCCACGGTGCCGTGACGACGTCGCTGGTACTGCGCCAGGAACCGGCCAAGCCGATCGGCCGGGCCCTGCTGAAACAGCGATGACGATGTCCGATCGCGACGGCCGGGCCGCCGTTCAGTAATGCACCTTGTCGGGCTTGGCCTTGTATTTCTTCCAGACCTCGACCGCCTCGTCGCGCAGGATTTGCCGGGCGGGGATCGACCGGTCGGTGGCCGGTTTCTTCAGTTCGGCATAGATCATCGTGTCGTCGAAATCGCCGTATTCCAGCGCATCCTCGCAGGTCGCGGCATAGAAGATGCGCTCGATCCCGGCCCAGTAGGCCGCGGCCGCGCACATCGGGCAGGGTTCGGCCGAGGTATAGAGGGTGGCGCCGGTCAGCTTGAACGAACCGACCTTCTTGCACGCCTCGCGGATCGCCTGGATCTCGCCGTGCCAGGTCGGGTCGTTTTCGGCCACCACGCGGTTGGCGCCTTCGCCGATGATCCGGCCGTCCTGCACGATGACCGTGCCGAACACCCCGCCGGCACTGTCGACCATCGATGTCTTTTCCGACAGTTCGATCGCCCGGCGCATGAAACGCTTGTCGTCCTCGGTCATCGCTTGGCCTTCCCTTACCGTTGTCGTCATCGCCAGAACAGGGCGATCTCGAGCGCATACAGCGCCGCGACCGTCGCCCCGCCCAGAATCTCGGCCCGCCGGCGCGACCCCGCCGGCGCCTGAAGCCACCAGTCCAAAGCCTTGATCGCGAGCGGCGCCAGCGGCCACGACACCAGCGATACGCTGATCAGGTTGCCGATGAATGTGCCGACCGCCACATTCAGCCCGGACAAAAGCGGGCCGAGGAACCGCATCTCCAGCATCACCACCGGAAACAGCACCAGCAGCACGATCGCCGTCTGTTTCCATTTGGCCGGTGCCAGGCGGCCCGGCCCTTCGGGGAACCAGCCGGCGAACGAGGATGGCAGGCGCCGGCTTTCCCAGCGTTCGACGAAATCCTGCGACCGCGCGATCAGGTCGCGCCTGACGTCGGAGGTCAGCCAGGCATCGAGTTGCGCCGGGGTCGCGAAACGCACCAGGGTGGTCCAGAACGGCTGGGCAGCGGAAGGCGGCGCCTGGATATAGGTGCCCATATAGCCGGGAAAGGCCCCCTGCGCCGCCTGGATGGTTTCGGCCCAGCCATGAAAATCCGCCTCGCGCCCCGGCCGCACCACGGTTGCGATCACCTCGGTCACGCCGGCCCCGGCATCGGGGCCCGCCGCCATCCGATCGACCGGCGCGCCGTCGCATAGCGGGGCCAGCTGTTCCAGCAGCCGGTCACGTTCGGCCGATGCGACCCAGCGTTCCAGATCGGTCCCGGCGCGAAACTGCTGGACGATGCGCCAGCCGCAGGCGCCCGCCTCATCCGGCAGCATCTCGATCGACAGGAAGCCGGGAAAGCCGGTGGCGGCCCGCGTGACCCGGGCCTGCCAGGCGCAGAACGCCGCATCGGCCCCTGGCGCCAGGGTCAGGGTCGTCGTCAGCCGCGCAGCGTTCATCGGCGCACCGCGCGCCAGGCGCGCGGCGACAGGCCGAACCGTTCCTTGAACGCACGGCTGAAATGGGCCAGGTCGTTGAACCC
>Ga0206117_101183_pt1 | contig 15315 bp, 11 predicted proteins | sample 3A5Ametagenome_FD_177997 | JGI IMG/M metagenome (GOLD analysis project Ga0206117, IMG submission 177997) | Enriched microbial communities from leaf-cutter ant dump, University of Wisconsin, Madison, United States - 3A5A | ecosystem: Environmental > Terrestrial > Nest > Insects nest > Nest dump... | reverse complement strand
GCAGGTGCCGATCACCGCCGGGGCCCGCTTCCTCGGGACGGTGCTGGTGGAATACTCTGTCGATAACCTGCTGCGCTATGCCACTCCGACGGAGATACTCTCGCGCTATACGGTGAACATGCTCGATGCGCAGGGGCAGGTTCTCTCCAGCCCAGTGGCCTCGCACACCCAGCCGCGCCTGAGCCTGCCCTGGATCAGCTTCAAGCCTCTGAAGGCCTACACCATTCCCATCATGCCGGTGGGCGACTCGCTGTCCATGTCGGCGCAAGCCTACCGCACCTCCCCCGGGTTGGTCGGCAACGGCCTGTTCTGGCTGGTCGGCTCGTTGAGTTTGCTTACGGCCTGGCTGCTGCTGGGCACCTGGCGCCATACCGGCAAGCGCCTGCGCACGCAGGAAGCGCTGGTGGCCGAGACCAATTTCCGCCGTGCGATGGAAAACTCCATCCTCACCGGGATGCGGGCCCTGGACCTGCAGGGGCGCATCACCTATGTGAATGCCGCCTTTTGCCAGATGACCGGCTGGGACGAGAACGAGCTGGTCGGGCAGTTGCCGCCCTACCCCTATTGGCCCAAGGAAGAGCAAAACAGTTTGATGCTCAAGCTCAAGGATGAGCTTTCCGGCAAGACCATGCCCGGCGGCTTCCAGGTGCGGGTGCAGCGCAAGAACGGCAGTTGCTTCGATGCCCGGCTGTACGTCTCGCCACTTATTGATGCGCATGGCCAGCACACAGGCTGGATGTCGTCGATCACCGACATTACCGAGCCCAACCGCATCCGCGCCCAGCTGGCCGCCTCGCACGAGCGTTTCACCATCGTGCTGGAATCGCTGGATGCCTCGGTTTCCGTGGCCCCGCTGGGCAGCGCGGAGCTGCTGTTTGCCAACAAGCTGTACCGCCAGTGGTTCGGCTCGCAGACTGGCGGCCACCTGCAGTTGTTGCTGCAGGCGGGCATCGTCAAAACCAGCCCGCAGGAAGACGACAACGCCATCAGCCTGCGCCCCAAGGTGCGCAACAAGAATGCCGAGGTGTATTGGCCCGAGCTGGACAAATGGCTGGAGGTGCGCTCGCGCTACCTGACGTGGGTCGATGGCCGCCTGGCGCAGATGGTGATCGCCACCGACATTACTGCCCGCCATCTGGCCGAGGAGCAGGCCGCCCAGCAAGCCGAACGCGCCCAGACCGCCAGCCGCCTGATCACCATGGGGGAGATGGCCTCCAGCGTCGCGCACGAGTTGAACCAGCCGCTCACCGCCATCAACAACTACTGCAGCGGTCTGCTCTCGCGCCTGGACAGCGGCAGCTTGACCGAGAGCCAGATGCGCTTTGCCCTGGAGAAAACCGCCCACCAGGCACAGCGGGCCGGGCAGGTGATTCAGCACATCCGCTCCTTCGTCAAGCGCAGCAAGCCCAACCGGGCTCCGGCGCAGGTCGAGGACATGGTGGCCGAGGCCATGGAGCTGGCCAACATCGAGCTGCGCCGGCGCAACGTGCGCCTGTCGCACCACATCGCGGCGCGGCTGCCGCCGGTGCTGGCCGATGCCATCCTGATCGAGCAGGTGCTGGTCAACCTGATGAAGAACGCCGCTGAAGCCATCGACCACGGTGGCCGCCCCGAAGGGCAGCGCAGCGTCGAGCTGCTGGTGCGGCCGAAAACCCTGGAGCAGCGCCTGGGGGTGGAGTTCGCCATCGAGGATACCGGCCCGGGCCTGCCGCCCCAGGTACTGGAGCGTTTGTTCGAAGCGTTTTTCAGCACCAAGAGCGAGGGCATGGGCATTGGCTTGAACCTGTGCCGCAGCATCGTCGAGTCGCACAGCGGCCGGTTGCAGGCACAGAACCTCTACAATGGTTCGGAGGTCACGGGCTGCTGTTTCTCCTTCTGGATTCCATTAGCTGATCCCGCCGCCTTACAGGAAGACAAGGACACTCTCCCCCAACAATAAGGAAACCGTATGAATATGACTGCGAAAAAAGGCATCGTTTACGTTGTGGATGACGACGAAGCGGTTCGCGACTCTTTGCAATGGCTGCTCGAGGGCAAGGATTACCGGGTGCGCTGCTTCGAGTCGGCCGAGGCCTTTTTAGCCCGTTATGACCCGCGCGAGGTCGCCTGCCTGATCGCCGACATCCGGATGCACGGCATGACCGGCCTGGAGCTGCAAGACAAACTGATCGAGCGCAACTCCCCCCTGCCCATCGTCTTCATCACCGGCCACGGGGACGTGCCCATGGCGGTGGAAACCATGAAGAAAGGCGCCCTGGATTTCATCCAGAAGCCGTTCGACGAAAGCGCCCTGGTCAGCGTGGTCGAGCGCATGCTGGAGCACGCCCGCACCGCCTTTTCCGACCAGCAGCAGGCCGCCACGCGCGAAGCGCTGCTGGCCAAGCTCACCGGGCGCGAATCCCAGGTGCTCGAACGCATCGTTGCCGGGCGCCTGAACAAGCAGATTGCCGACGACCTGGGCATCAGCATCAAGACCGTGGAAGCGCACCGCGCCAACATCATGGAAAAAATGGGGGCCAACACCGTGGCCGACCTGCTCAAAGTGGCCCTGGGCCCGGGCCATAAAGTGACGGCGTAAAATCGCCCCCGTTCAGCCCCCGGACTGCCAGGATGCTTGCCCCAGCATCGCTGGCAGCGTTTTTTTATCCTCTCCTACTTTTCACCACGACCATGACTGCCCAGATCATCGATGGCAAAGCCCTCTCCGCCCAATTGCGTACCGAAGTCACCGAGCGTGCCGCCGCCCTGACCGCCCAGGGCGTGCAGCCCGGTCTGGCCGTGATCCTGGTCGGTGAAAACCCGGCCAGCCAGGTCTACGTGCGCAACAAGGTTCAGGCCTGCGCAGACGTGGGCTTTCACTCGGTGCTGGAAAAATACGATGCCAGCCTGACCGAATCGGACCTGCTGGCCCGTATCGAGGCGCTGAACAACGACCCCCGCATCCACGGCATCCTGGTGCAACTGCCCCTGCCTGCGCACATCGACGACCACAAGGTGATCGAAGCCATCTCGCCCCTGAAGGACGTGGACGGCTTTCACGTCGCCAGCGCCGGGGCGTTGATGGTCGGCGAAGTGGGCTTCAAGGCCTGCACGCCCTACGGCTGCATGAAGATGCTCGAATCCATCGGCATGAAGGATTTGCGCGGCAAGCACGCCGTCGTCATTGGCCGCAGCAATATCGTCGGCAAGCCCATGGCCATGATGCTGCTGGCTGCCAATGCCACCGTCACCATCTGCCACAGCGGCACCGCTGACCTGGCGGCCATGACACGCCAGGCCGACATCGTGGTCGCCGCCGTGGGCAAGCGCAACGTGCTGACGGCCGACATGATCAAGCCCGGCGCGGTGGTGATCGACGTCGGCATGAACCGCGACGAGGCTGGCAAGCTGTGCGGCGACGTGGACTACGCTGGCTGCAAGGAGGTGGCCGGCTTCATCACCCCCGTGCCCGGCGGCGTCGGGCCCATGACCATCACCATGCTGCTGGTCAATACCCTGGAAGCGGCGGAACGCACCGCCGTCCGGCAGTAAATCCGTAACGGCGGCCCCGGGCCGGGCCGCCTGCATCACTTTGGTTGCCACCATGCCCTCCTCCATGTCTACCGTTTTCAATTTCACCTTCGTGCCATGGTTTCGCTCGGTGGCGCCGTACATCCACAAGTTCCGCCACCAGACCTTTGTCGTCGGCATTACCGGGGAGGCGATTGCGGCAGGCAAGCTCCAGGCGCTGGTGCAGGACCTGGCGATGATCCAGGCCATGGGGGTGCAGATCGTGCTGGTGCATGGCTTTCGCCCCCAGGTGAATGAACAGCTGCGCCTGAAAAATCACGAACCGCAATACGCTGCCGGCCTGCGCATTACCGACAGCATCGCCCTCGATTGCGCCCAGGAGGCGGCAGGCCAGCTGCGCTACGAAATCGAGGCCGCCTTCAGCCAGGGGCTGCCCAACACCCCCATGGCCGGGGCGCGGGTGCGGGTGATGTCCGGCAACTTCCTCACCGCCCGGCCCGTGGGGATTGTCGATGGCGTGGATTTCCAGCACACCGGCCTGGTGCGCAAGGTGGATATCGAAGGCATCCGCCGGGCGCTGGCTTCGGACGCCATGGTGCTGATCTCGCCCTTTGGTTTCTCGCCGACGGGCGAGGCGTTCAACCTGTCGATGGAAGAAGTTGCCACCCGCGTGGCCAGCGAACTGCAGGCGCACAAGCTGATCTTCCTCACCGAAGTGCCCGGCGTGGCCACCAACCCTTTGCTGCCGATCAGCGACGACAACCCGATCGACACCGAAATCCCCCTGGCCACGGCGCGGCGCATGTTGGCGCAATTGCCCCCGGCTGAACAACCGACCGACACCAGCTTCTACCTGCGCCACTGCGTGCGGGCCTGCGAGCATGGCGTGGAGCGCAGCCACATCCTGCCCTTTGCCGTGGATGGCGCCCTGCTGCTGGAGATTTACGTCCACGACGGCATCGGCACCATGGTGATCGACGAAAAGCTGGAAGAACTGCGCGAGGCCACCATCGACGACGTGGGCAGCATCATCCAGCTGATCGAACCGTTCGAGAACGACGGCACCCTGGTCAAGCGCGACCGCACCGAGATCGAGCAGGACATCGCCAGCTACACCGTGATCGAGCACGACGGGGTTATCTTCGGCTGCGCGGCCCTGCACATGTACCCCAGCGCCGACACGGCGGAGATGGCCGCCGTCACCGTCTCGCCCACCAGCCAGGGCACGGGCGACGGGGAAAAACTGCTCAAGCGCATCGAGCAACGCGCCCGCGCCGAAGGGGCCAAGACGCTGTTCGTGCTCACCACCCGCACCATGCACTGGTTCATCAAGCGCGGCTTCGAGCCGGTCAGCCCCGACTGGCTGCCGCAGGAGCGCAAGGCCAAATACAACTGGAACCGCAAAAGCCAGGTACTGGTAAAGAATCTGAAATAAAAGTAGCTGCTAGCGCTTTGTACAAAAGGGTTTCAGGCATTAAAGCATCCAAAACCCTTTGTTCAAAAGCGCAAGCAGCTCTTTTTTTTATGCTTTATGGATGGGGATGTAGAACTCCCCGCCCGCACGGTTGAACTCCTCGGCCTTGGCGGCCATGCCCTCGGCCAGCGCCTGGCTTTCGGCCACGCCCTTGGCAGCGGCAAATTCGCGCACTTCCTGGGTGATCTTCATCGAGCAGAACTTCGGCCCGCACATCGAGCAGAAATGCGCCACCTTGGCGGCGTCCTTGGGCAGGGTCTCGTCGTGGTATTCCTGCGCGGTTTCGGGGTCCAGGCCCAGGTTGAACTGGTCCTGCCAGCGGAACTCGAAGCGGGCCTGGCTGAGCGCATCATCCCGGGCGCGGGCGCCGGGGTGCCCCTTGGCCACGTCGGCGGCGTGCGCGGCAATCTTGTAGGCGATGATGCCCTGCTTCACGTCGTCGCGGTCGGGCAGGCCCAGGTGCTCCTTGGGCGTGACGTAGCACAGCATGGCGGTGCCGAACCAGCCGATCATGGCCGCGCCGATGGCCGAGGCAATATGGTCGTAGCCGGGGGCGATGTCGATGGTCAGCGGCCCCAGGGTGTAGAACGGGGCCTCGTGGCAGGTCTTGAGCTGCTCGGTCATGTTGGCCTGCACCATGTGCATGGGCACGTGGCCGGGGCCTTCGATCATGGTCTGCACGTCGTGCTTCCAGGCGATCTGGGTGAGTTCGCCCAGCGTGTGCAGCTCGGCAAACTGCGCTTCGTCGTTCGCGTCGCTGGCGCAGCCGGGGCGCAGGCCATCGCCCAGGCTGAAGGCCACGTCGTAGGTCTTCATGATGTCGCAGATGTCCTCGAAATGCTCGTACAGGAAGCTTTCCTTGTGGTGCGCCATGCACCACTTGGCCATGATCGAGCCGCCGCGCGAGACGATGCCCGTGCGCCGCGCCGCCGTCAGGTGGATGTAGGCCAGCCGCACCCCGGCGTGGATGGTGAAGTAGTCCACGCCCTGCTCGGCCTGCTCGATCAGCGTGTCGCGGAAGATCTCCCAGGTCAGGTCTTCGGCAATGCCGCCCACCTTTTCAAGCGCCTGGTAGATGGGCACGGTGCCGATGGGCACGGGCGAGTTGCGCACGATCCAGTCGCGCGTGGTGTGGATGTTCTTGCCGGTGGACAGATCCATCACGTTGTCCGCACCCCAGCGGATGGCCCAGACCAGTTTTTCGACTTCTTCCTCGATGCTGGAGGTAACGGCGGAGTTGCCGATGTTGGCATTGATCTTCACCAGGAAGTTGCGCCCGATGGCCATCGGCTCCACCTCCGGGTGATTGATGTTGGCCGGGATGATGGCGCGGCCCCGGGCCACTTCGTCGCGCACGAATTCGGGAGTGATGACCTTGGGAATCATCGCGCCCAGGGGGTTGCCGGCCAGGCGCTTTTCGCGGGCGGCATCCTGCATGTATTGCGCCATCCACTCGCGCTTGCCGTTCTCGCGCAGGGCTACGTATTCCATCTCGGGGGTGACGATACCTTTGCGGGCGTAGTGCATCTGCGTCACGTTGCCCCCGGCCTTGGCGCGGCGCGGCTGGCGTTGCAGGGCGGCAGCCTCCTGGCGCAGCTGGGCCAGGCGGGCGGCGTCCTCGCTCTTGCTGCCGTCGTCCAGGGCGACGGGCTTGCGGCCTTCGTACTGCTCGGTGTCGTCGCGCTCGGCAATCCAGGCGGCACGCACGCTTTCCAGGCCCTTTTTCACGTCGATGGCGGCCGTCGGGTCGGTGTAGGGGCCGGAAGTGTCGTAGACGCTGACCACCTCGCCGTTGGTGAGCTGAATGTCACGCACCGGCACGCGCAGATCGGCGCGGCTGCCGGTGATGTAGGACTTGGTGGAGGCGGGGAAGGACTCGCGCGTGCGGGCGAGCAGTTGGACAAAGTTGTCGGGGGCATTCATTGCGGCAGTCTCCTTGGCAATCACACAAACAGGACATGCTCCGCAATCGATCGGGAACCGGCAGCACGCACCGCCCGCATTGGCAGCAAGGCGCACGTTTCCATCCGATTCCCAATGGCAGCTCTTCTTACGCTGGTATTAACCAGATCAAGTTCGCGGTTTCAGCGGCTTGGGCCGCCATCTCAGCACGCCTGGAAAATTTCCTTCGTGCACCCCGGAGCAAGCGGCCAGTATAGCCACCCCGTCCGCCCTGCCCGGCTATTGCCGTCAAAGCTGTTGCAACGCTTTGGGGCATAGACACGGCCTGCAAAAAAACTCCTGGCGCAGCGCTTTGCCGCGCCAGGAGCTTTCACTTTACTTTTCTGGCCGATTTACACGCCGATGGCGTCACTCGATCCGACCTGCTTGCGCAGCTCGAATTTCTGGATTTTCCCGGTACTGGTCTTGGGCAGCTCGCCAAACACAATGTGGCGCGGCACCTTGAAGCCGGCCAGGTGCTGCTTGCAGTGGGCGATGATGTCCTCTTCCGTCACATTCGCCCCGATCTTCACTTCCAGGAAGGCGCACGGTGTCTCGCCCCACTTTTCGTCCGGCTTGGCAACCACGGCGGCGGCCAGGACGGCAGGGTGGCGGTACAGCACGTCCTCGACCTCGATGGAGGAAATGTTCTCGCCGCCGGAGATGATGATGTCCTTGCTGCGATCCTTGATCTTGATGTAGCCATCCGGGTACTGCACGGCCAGATCGCCGGAGTGGAACCAGCCGCCCCGGAAGGCTTCGTCGGTGGCTGCCGGGTTCTTCAGATAGCCCTTCATGGTGATGTTGCCGCGGAACATGATCTCGCCCATGGTTTCACCATCCAGGGGCACGGGCTGCATGGTCTCCGGATTCATCACGCACACATCGCGCTGCAGGTGGTAGCGCACGCCCTGGCGGGCATTCAGGCGGGCACGCTCACCGATGTCCAGCGCATCCCAATCCTCATGCTTGGCGCACACGGTGGCCGGGCCATAGACCTCGGTCAGGCCGTAGACGTGGGTCAGGTCGAAGCCCATTTCCTCCATGCCTTCGATCATCGAGGCCGGAGGTGCTGCACCAGCAACCATGGCCTTTACACCCGCAGGAATACCCACTTTCAGCTCTGCAGGGGCGTTGATCAGCAGCGACTGCACGATGGGTGCCCCACAGTAGTGCGTCACGCCGTGGTCGCGGATGGCATCGAAGATGGCCTTGGCCTCGACCCGGCGCAGGCAGACGTTCACGCCCGCACGCGCGGCCACCGTCCAGGGGAAGCACCAGCCGTTGCAGTGGAACATGGGCAGCGTCCACAGGTAGACGCTGTGCTTGGGCATATCCCACTCCAGCACGTTGCTGATGGCGTTGATGGCCGCGCCCCGGTGGTGATAGACCACGCCCTTGGGGTTGCCGGTCGTGCCGCTGGTGTAGTTGAGGGCGATGGCGTCCCATTCATCTTCGGGCAGCACCCAGGCAAATTCCGGATCGCCCTGGGCCACGAAGTCTTCGTAGCTCACGCTGCCCACCTGCACGGCGGCGTCGCCGTACAGCGCATCTTCGACCTGGATGACCAGCAGCGGCTCAGTGCGCTCGCGCAGCTGGAGTGCCTTGGCAATCAGCGGGGCAAATTCGGGATCGACGATCAGCGCCTTGGCCTCGCCATGGTCGAGCATGAAGGCCACGGCCTCGGGATCGAGGCGGGTATTGAGCGTATTGAGGACGGCACCCGCCATGGGAATGCCGAAATGCGCCTCGACCATCGGCGGGGTATTGGGCAGGATCACGGCCACTGTGTCATTTTTGCCAATTCCGGCCTTTTGCAAGGCACTGGCCAGCTGGCGGCAACGGGCGTAGGTCTGCGCCCAGGTCTGGCGCAAGGCGCCATGCACGATGGCCAGGCGCTGCGGATAGATGCAGGCCGAACGCTCGATGAAGCCCAGCGGGCTCAATCCCGCGAAATTGGCGCCATTGCGCTCCAATTGATCGTATTTGTTTGTCATCCTCAAAACCTCCACATGGATTACTTATAAAAAAAGGCGCCCAGCCAAGGGCGCTACCGGATTTCCGTCAAATTGCAACGATTCCTTAGCGTTTTGATGGGCAATAACCATTTTCATCAAATGGTTTCATTTAGACTTAATTCTAGGGTAATCGATAGGTGGTTCGAGAGAGAGCCACCCAATCTCGCAAACCCTGTGTTTCAGCGCAAGACCGTTATCTTTTTACTACTCTTGTTGAAAGGGAGTTCAAACATGAGAAATACTTTCCGTCCCCTTGTGCTGGCCGCTGCGCTAGCCGCAGGCATCAGTACTCCTACTTGGGCCATGCAGCCCGATAACGAACCGATTTCGCCCATTCCGGCAGCCAAGGTCGCCAATCCGGCCATGGTGGAGCTGGGCAAGAAGCTGTGGTTTGATCCGCGCCTGTCCAAATCGGGTTTCATTTCCTGCAACTCCTGCCACAACCTCTCCATGGGCGGCAGCGACAACCTGAAGACCTCCATCGGCCACAACTGGGCCGAAGGCCCGATCAATTCGCCCACGGTGCTCAACTCCAGCATGAACGTGGCCCAGTTCTGGGATGGCCGCGCTGCCAACCTGAAGGAGCAGGCCGGCGGCCCCATCGCCAACCCGATGGAGATGGCCTTCACCCACGAGCTGGCCGTGGACATGCTCAACTCCATCCCCGGCTACCGCGCAGAGTTCAAGCAGGTGTTCAAGAAAGACACGATCACCATCGGCGAAGTGACTGACGCCATCGCCGCGTTTGAAGAAACCCTGGTGACGCCCAACTCCCGCTTCGACAAGTGGCTGCAAGGCGACCAGAAAGCCCTGACCAAGGATGAGCTGGCCGGCTACAAGCTGTTCCGCGACAGCGGCTGCGTGGCCTGCCACAACGGCGTGGCCGTGGGGGGCAACTCCTTCCAGCGCATGGGCCTGGTGGAGCCCTACAAGACCGACAACCCTGCCGAAGGCCGTGTGGCCGTGACCGGTTCGGACGCCGATCGCTTCAACTTCAAGGTGCCCACGCTGCGCAACGTGGAACTGACCTACCCCTACTTCCACGACGGCGCAGCCGACACCCTGGAAGAGGCCGTCAATACCATGGGCCGCATCCAGTTGGGCAAGGTGTTCACCCCGGATGAAAACGCCAAGATCGTTGCCTTCCTGAAAACGCTGACCGGCGACCAGCCCAAGCTGGACATGCCCATCCTGCCGCCCTCGAGCAACAAGACGCCCCGGCCCGAGCCCTTCGCCAAGAAGTAAGCCGACGAAGCATTGAGAGTGCAAAAAACCGCTGCGGTAATGGCCGCAGCGGTTTTTTTATGGGCGATCGGTTGAGCTATCAATTAAATAGCTTATTCCACACGAAAACATTAGGTTTCACAATAAAACAATTATGAAATCCATATATATCGAGCGGAAAAAGCTATCTTTCTTAATCCTTCAGTGCCACCAGCGGATGGCTGTGCGCCGGCCAGGGGCTGGCGAAGAATGCCTGCCAGTCGGCCTCGGCCACGTCCTCGATGCGCGACGGGTTCCAGCGCGGGGACTGGTCCTTGTCGATGGCCAGGGCGCGGATGCCTTCCACGGTTTCGCTCTGGCCCAGGCGCTGGAAGAAGCAGTTGCGCACCAGGTCACGCTCCATGCGCAGGTCTTCGGCCATGGTCATGCCGCGGGCGCGGCGGATTTGCTCCAGGATGACGTGCAGCAGCAGCGGCGAGCGCTTGCGCAGGGCCGCTGCGGTGTGCTGCGCCCATTCGCTGCCAGTGTCGGCCTCCAGCGTGTCGATGATGGCCTGCACCGTGGGCAGGGCAAACACGCGGTCGATGGCGGCGGTGTCGCGCACGGCCTGCGGCCCTCGGGGCTGGGTGCGGCTTTGGACAAAGGCTTGCGCGGCGGCGCCGTCGGCAAAGCCTTGCGTGCCCAGCGCGTCCCACAGCGCGGCCTGTTCGGCGGCGGGCAGGTAGGCATCGGCCAGGCCGAAGGCAATGGCCTCGCTGGCGGCCAGGCTCTCGCCGGCCAGCCCCAGCCATTCACCCACATGCCCCGGGCAGCGCGAGAGGAAGTAGCCGCCGCCTACGTCGGGGAACAGGCCGATCAGCGCCTCGGGCATGGCCAGCTTGGATTTTTCCGTGACGATGCGCAGGCTGGCCCCCTGGCTGATGCCCATGCCGCCGCCCATGACCACGCCGTCCATGAAGGCGATGTAGGGCTTGGGGTAGGTGAAGATGAGGTGGTTGAGGGTGTACTCCTCGGTGAAGAAATCCTCGACCTGCGGGTTGCCGTCCTGCACGGCCTGGTGCAGGAAGCGGATGTCCCCGCCCGCACAGAAGTGGCCGAAAACCCCTTCCTTGTGGCTGCCGCGCACTGCCACTGCCAGCACCCTGGGATCATCGCGCCACGCCAGCAACTGGGCCAGCAGGCCGCGCACCATGCCCAGCGACAGGGCGTTGAGCGCCTTGGGGCGGTTCAAGGTAATAAAGCCCACTTGGCCGCGCACTTCGCACAGCAGTTCGGTGGTTTGCGTCATGGTGTTCTGTCTCCTTGATGGGCGCAAAACTTGCACCATACTGCAGCCGTGTGGCCCGATGGGCACAAAAACTGTCTCTGGAGCGGCAAATAGCGACAAAAAATCAGGCCGATCCGGCCATTCGCAGCGTTTGAATCAACAAACGGTACAGGCTGTCCACCGCCTTGGCGCCCCGCGAGGCACGGCTGCGGTACACCGCCACTTCCATCGGCTCCAGCGGCCCCAGGCCGTGGGCGCTGCCCAGGATGTGCAGGTGCGCCGGGGCACTGCAGCGCGTGAGCGCGGCCACGGCCAGGCCGCTTTCCACGGCGGCAATCTGCCCGGCCAGACTGGAGCTGTTGTAGACCACGCGGTAGCGCCGCCCCTGCAGGCCCAGCGATTGCACGGCGCTGGCCCGGGCCAGGCTGGCGGTTTCGTAGACGGCAATGGGCAGCGGGTCGCGCCGCCAGACCTCGAACTGCGGGGAGCCAACCCAGACCATGGGCTCGGAAAACAACAGGGTGCCGCGCCGCGCATGGTCGCGGGAAATCAGCGCCAGATCCAGGTCGCCGCACTCCACGCGGGGGATCAGGGAGGTCGATTGCTCGCAGTCCAGCTCGATCTCCACCGTGCCATGCCGGGGGGCAAAGCGCTTGAGCGCGGGGGTGAGGTAGGCGGCGGCGTAGTCGTCGGGCACGCCCAGGCGCACCCGGCCCGTCAGCTCCTCGCCGCGAAAGGCGGCCTGGGTTTCGGCGTGCAGGTCCAGAATGCGCCGCGCATAGCCCAGCAGCAACTGCCCATCGGGCGTGAGCTGGTGCTGGCGCGGGCCGCGCAGCAGCACCTGCCGCCCTAGGGCCGCCTCCAGCTTCTTGAGCTGCATGCTCACCGCCGATTGGGAGCGGTGCAGTTGCGGCGCAGCGCTGGACAGCGAGCCTGCGTCCACCACGGTGACAAAGCATTTGAGCCAATCCACCTGCAGCTCAGGATAGGTCATGGTGCCCTCTCATATATTCGTTTTTCAAATAGCAGTTAGTGAAATTATCCGCTTTTCATGCAGATTGAAGCAGACCATGCTCTCGTCCCTGTGTTCTTCCCCTGTTCTATTTCTGAAGAAAGCAACGTGTGACATCCCTGCCATCTTCCCGCATCGAGATGGTGCATCGCCGCGCGGTCTGGCGCGGTTTCCGGCAATTGCTGCCCATTTCCCTGTTCGTGGCCGTATTCGGCATGGCCTTCGGACTGGCCGCGACGCAATCCGGCCTGAGCGGCAGCGCCATCGTGCTGATGAGCACCCTGGTCTTTGCCGGGGCCGCGCAGTTCGCCACACTGGATTTATGGGGCACGCAGATGCCCGTGATTGCGCTGGCAGTGACGGTCTTTGCCATCAACGCCCGCCATCTGCTGATGGGCGCCACGCTTTACCCCTGGCTGCGCCACCTGCCGCCCGTGCAGCGGTATGCGGTGATGCTGGTGGCCTCGGACGCCAACTGGGCACTGTCCATCCAGGCCCTGGGCCGGGGCGAGCCAGGCCTTTCACTGCTGCTGGGGGGCGGGCTGGCACTATGGCTATTCTGGATTCTGGGCACCTGGCTGGGCCTGTTCATGGGCAGCGCCATCGACGACCCGGTGCGCTGGGGGCTGGACATGGTGATGGGCTGCTTTTTGCTGACCATGGTGGTCGATGGCCCGAAGAACCCGCGCCTGCTCGCCATCTGGGCCGCTGCGGCCGGCGCATCCCTGCTGGCCTGGCGCTACTTGCCCGAAAACAGCCACGTCGTCGCAGGCGCAATCGCTGGCGGCCTGCTGGGCGCGTTTTGGCCGGAGGAGCAACCATGAGCATTGCCACCACCTCCAGCCTGGGCGTGCTGCTCATCATCCTCATCATGGCCATCGTCACCCTGGCGACCCGCTGGGGCGGAGTGTTCATCATGGCCTTCGTGCCCATCAGCCGCAGGGTGCAGCAGTTCATTCGCGGCATGTCCGGCTCGGTGCTCATCGCCCTGCTCGCCCCCCTGGCCGCTCAGGGCGACAACGGCGCACGGCTGGCGCTGCTGGTGACGGCGGGCACCGCTCTGCTGCTGAAAAAACCCCTGCCGGCAATTACCGCTGGCATTCTGGCTGCAGCGCTGTTCCGGCAATTGGCGCCGCTGGCGGGCGGTGCGTAAAAAAGCGCCGCATGGTACGCGGGCAGATTCCAGGCAGGTAGCCGACACAAAACTGCAGGCAGGCAGCCTTCAAAAAAATAGCTGTCAGCGCTTTACTGGCAAGCGCTGACAGCCAATTTGGCTGAGTCAGAACTACGGCAAGGATGCAACGTAGGCCGCGACGGCTTTCATATCCGCCTCGGTCATACCACGCACGACAGTTTCCATTTCGGTGCTCGAGCGCACGCCGTCCTTGGTACTGAAGTGCTTGAGCGAAGCCAGTACATACCCCGGGTGCTGCCCAGCCAGGCGCGGCATATGCGCCGTACCCCTGGCATCTGCCCCATGGCAGGCAATGCAAATCTTGGCGAAGTATTGCCGTCCTTTTTCCACCAAGACGGGGGCTTGGTCCGGCTGCGGGTCAGCCGACTGTGCGGCATAGAACATGGCGACACCAGCGGTTTCATCGACGCTCAGGGCCTTGAGCACCCCTTCCATGAAGACGTTGCGGCGGCGGCCGTCGACGTATTTACGCGCCTGTTCGATCAGGTAATCCGGATTCTGCCCGGCCAGCACCGGAATCAGTTCGCTGCTGCTGTGGCCTTTGTCGCCGTGGCAATTGGCACAGACAGCGGCGGCCCTGCGCCCGGCGGTCATGAGTTTTTTCTCCAACTGCGGGTTGGTCCGTGCTTCCTGTACCCGTGCATGTACCGGGCCGGTTCCCGTTGTTTGCGCCAGCGCCGGGGCACTGCCCAGGCAGGCCAGCAAAACAGCGCCAGCAATGGACAGCGGGGTAAAAATGACAGCCCGGAAATCATGTTTCATAACAGTTCTTCACCATAAAGCGACCGGTGGCATGATAGGGGCAAGCGCCCAGCTCTTTGGAAAAAACGACCAAAGCAGTTGTCCTTTACCGGCCCGTCCTGGATAAAACAAAACCGCCCGAAGGCGGTTTGTTACGGATACGGAAGCATTCTACTGCCTGACGGTACTCATGCCTTGGTGGTTTTGCGTACCGAAAATTCGCCCAGGGCGATGCGTTGCTTCCATTCGGCCGGGCCGGTGATGTGGGCGCTGGTGCCACCCGCATCCACGGCCACGGTGACCGGCATGTCCACCACGTCGAATTCATAGATAGCTTCCATGCCCAGGTCTGCAAAAGCCAGCACCTTGGCGTGCTTGATGGCCTTGGAAACCAGGTAGGCAGCCCCCCCGACGGCCATCAGGTAGGCGCTCTGGTTGTCCTTGATGGCCTCGATGGCGACCGGGCCGCGCTCGGACTTGCCGATCATGGCGATCAGGCCGGTGTGCTCCAGCATCATGCGGGTGAACTTGTCCATGCGGGTGGCCGTGGTCGGGCCGGCCGGGCCGACCACCTCGTCACGCACCGGATCGACCGGGCCGACGTAATAGATCACGCGGTTGGTGAAATCCACGGGCAGCTTCTCGCCCTTGGCCAGCATGTCCTGGATGCGCTTGTGCGCGGCATCGCGGCCGGTGAGCATCTTGCCGTTCAGGAGCAGAGTCTGGCCGGGCTTCCAGCTGGCGACTTCTTCCTTGGTGAGCTGGTTCAAATCGACGCGCTTGCTGGTTTCGGTGTTGGGCGTCCATTCCACCTTGGGCCACAGATCCAGGCTGGGCGCCTCCAGGTAAACGGGGCCACTGCCGTCCATGACGAAGTGCGCGTGGCGCGTGGCCGCACAGTTGGGGATCATGGCCACAGGTTTGCTGGCTGCG
>Ga0206117_101182_pt1 | contig 15316 bp, 17 predicted proteins | sample 3A5Ametagenome_FD_177997 | JGI IMG/M metagenome (GOLD analysis project Ga0206117, IMG submission 177997) | Enriched microbial communities from leaf-cutter ant dump, University of Wisconsin, Madison, United States - 3A5A | ecosystem: Environmental > Terrestrial > Nest > Insects nest > Nest dump... | reverse complement strand
GCAAGCACCTCGCTATGTTCCGCGCCACAACGACGCCGCAGTAGCTCAGGGGTAGAGCAACTGATTCGTAATCAGTAGGTCCGGGGTTCAAATCCCTGTTGCGGCACCAGTTTCTAAGGCCCTGAAAAGCAACGCTTTTCGGGGCCTTTTCATTTCTGGCGGACGCCGCGTTTTCCCACCTGCAAAATCTGCGTTTTCCCACTTGCCCGTTTTCGCCGTTCCGGCAGCGTTCCGGGATGTTCTGCTCAAGGTTGCGCTTTTCTTCCCTTCTGGCGCTTCCGCTGTGCCGCCGCCGCCATGCGATCATCGGGCCGGACATAGACCGCGACCACGCCGCGGGACCGGTGACCGGTGACGGCCCGGATCTCGTCATCGGTGGCGCCGGCCGCGCCCAGCTCGGTGGCGGCGGTGCGGCGCAGATCGCGGAACTGAAGCTCCGCCGGCAGCTGGGCGAGCGCACGGATCCGGGCGAACTCATGGCCGAAGTGGAATTTCTGGTAGGGCCGGCCGGTCGCCTCGCTGACGATCACCTGCACGGCGTCGCGCTTCACCTTCCCCAGCAGCGTCTGCATGGCAGGCGTCACCGGCACCCGCAGGGCGTGCTTGGTCTTGCCCTGCACCAGGCTGAAAGCCGTGCCGTCATAGTCCGACCATTTCAGCGCCAGGATGTCCCCCTGCCGCTGGCCGATGTCGAGCGCCAGCCGAACCGCGAGCGCCAGTGACTCCCGGCCGGCCTCGATGGCGGCGGTGCAGAAGGTCTCGACCTGATCCGGTGTCCACAGCTGCGTCCGGGCCTGCGTGCCGATCAGCCGCATCCCGTCCGCCGGCGATACGTCGATCATGCCGCGGTCGCAGGCGTGGCCCAGCACGATCCGCCAGACCCGCATCACCGCGTTGGCGGTGGCGAGGCCGGATTTCTTCTGCACCGCCTCATAGCCCGTCACCAGCCACGCCCTGGTGATGCTGGCCACCAGCTTGTCGCCGGCCACCTTTTCGATCCGGTTCAGCAGGAGCCGGTATTCGTGCTTGGTCTTCGGCGCGAGTTTGGCGTACTGCGGGGAGGCCTGATACTTCGCGATGAGGTCGGCCACGCTGTTCGGCAGGATCGCGGGCTGGAGACCAGTACGGCGGACCCGTTCGGCCTCGACCTCTGCGTTCAGCTCGCGGGCGCGGGCAATTGCCTTGTCCGTGTCATCGCCCAGCGCTTCGTCGCTGAAGCCCAGCGCCTTGACGGCCGGGGTGGTGCGCCAGTACCAGCGCCCAGCCACCCGCTTCATGCGCAGGACCGTCAACTCCACCTTGCCCATTCGTCAGCGCCCGCCGTCCCTGTCGTGGATGAGTGTTGCACAAGCCCGCTGCGTTCGTCCTGCCGTCTGTCCAGCAGCAGCCGGTCCCACAGCAGGCGGGCGGTGCGCCGGCCCGCGCCGCCGCGGCGTTCAGGCTCCGGCCAGCGGCCTTCCTCGACCTCCTTGGCGAACTGGCCGGGCGACACGCCGACATAGCGCGCCGCCTGGTCGCGGCTGAGCATGCGCGGCCAGTACGGCAAGCCTTCGAGGTCAGAGACTCGGGCGGCCAAGGCGCACCTCCATCCGGCGAAGGGCGACGATCACGTGGGGCCTCCCGTGTGCGGGTCGGCCAGTGGGACGGCCGGCAGCGCCCGCGTCGGCCCGCCATGCGCCAGCAGGTAGGCGATGGGGGAGGGCACGGCGACCACCAGCACGGGGAAGACGGCGCGCGGGTAGTGGGCGGGGATATCCACGCTGTAGACGCCGGGGGTGAGGATGTCGCAGACGACCGGCACCTCGCCCACGGCGAGGATGACCAGCCGCTCGCCCTGCCGGAACTGGATCCGGCGGACATCGGCCGGCGTATCGAACCGCGCCGCGTGGCACACCTGCCAGTCGGTTGCCTCAAGAGTGAGGATCACGGCAGTTCCTCCCGTGCCAGTTCGGCGCAGTCGCGGTGATAGCGTGCGGCGGACAGCAGGCGCATACGGCGGAGGGGGAGGCGGGTGCTTCCTGCCTCCAATTCGACCCGGCCGGCCTCCTCCAGGTGCCATTGGACAAGGGTGGCCAGGGCAACGGCTTCTTGTGCCGCGCCTGTCATCTCAGTTTTCCACCCGGTTGGCCCTGAATCCGCAGCCATTGGCGCGGCGTTCCTGACCCAGGAAGGACAGCACGGCATTCGGCGCCGTGTAGGTCTGGAGGAAAAGACGGACCAGAGAGGTGAGCGGCAGATCGTCGGTGTGGAACCGCTCATGTACGGCGCTGATCAGGACATCGCGGTTGGCGTAGCCTTCCGCCTCCGCAATGTGATCCAGCAACAGCCACGACGTTACATCGAGCCGCATGGATGTCCGGTGCGCTGTCCAGCGGTTGTTGACCACCACATTGTAGGTGACCAGAGGCGTCGCGCCCTTCTTGGGCAGCGCCGGAACCATATGCCGCAGCGTGCTCTCCAGCTTTTCGGAGTGCGACGGCGCGAAGGATCGGTCCATGGATACGTTCTGCGCCCCGGCACGACGCTGAAGTGGGACCTTAATGGAGACGCCCATCATCCTTTACCTCGTGCGTGATTCGACGCACATTGTCCGAATTATTTTCGGACAGGTCAACGGCTGATGGTCAGGAAAACCGAAAAATTTTCGGACACGCGGAGGGTGAGGCCGAGGCCCTGCCCGCTACCTTCCAAGGTCATTCTTCAAGTTTTCAGATTGGTGTGCTAATGTAGAAGTCTAATTGAGTCATGATCGTGCATTGGAAAATCTGCATTATCTCTGGACTGCTAATCTATTTCTGGGTTCCGGATCGTTTTCCGATAAGTCACTTCTTTCGCCAGAGGGGGAAGATGGTAAGTCGAGATCCTTCAATCTGGTGCCTAGCGAAAACTCTAATCCTTTAATCTCTCCGTCATAAATCCAATCTTGAGTTATTCCCCAACGCTCTTTTAGCGTGGAGATGTACCAAGGCCTGACGAGAGCTTTTCCTCTTTCCCAGGAAGACAGCACGTCTTCTGAGACATTTGTAAGCTGGGCAAATTCCCGACCAGTTACATACCCCAACGCTTCGCGGGTGGCTCGCAATCTGCGTCCGGCCGCGACCGCGTAGGCCTTTTCTGATTTGGGAGGCATAGATTCCGATTCCATCAGTGAGATGGAATCATCCCCGACATCGGCGGGAACCTTGTCCGAAGAATTCCCGTTGACTTGTCCGAAATATTTTCGGACTGTCTGTGCATGCTCACGCACGATCATGTCATATCCGCTTTCGGTGGCGGCACGAACATGGCAGCGGCCTTGGAGGCCGAAGGCAGCCCTGTTGATCGTGAAGCCGTCTACAAGTGGCGGAGGAACGGAATTCCACCGCGTTACTGGGGGATTGTCGCGCGTGCAGCTTCTCGCCTTGGCCTTCAAGGCATCACTCGAGAGGCGCTGGAAACCGCTCAACCATCCAAAGGACCGCGAGTGCGGCGTTCACGCGCTCTTCCTGCGCTGTCGATCAGCGGATAGCCGGGGAGACGTATGCTCATGTGCGAAGATCACCAGTTGTTTATCGGGGAAGCATCGCTCGTATTCCGCGCTCTGTGCAACAGCCAAGCTCATATGTTGCGACCGGCGGTGACGCCTGAGAAGTTAGGTGCTGAGCGATTGCTTCGGTCAATCGGGGGCCTCCCGAGTTCGTCCTCCATCCAACCTGTGTGGTTCCGCTCTGCATGGGTCTTCGGTTCGCTCCCGGTCTTCCCTTGTCCGTGGCCGGGATGCGATCGCGGCCGGCGCCAGTTCCAGCCGGCGCCGGCCGCAGCTCTGTTCCCGGGGAGGCGTGATGGCCGGGCTTGATCGATCCCATTTGACGCCTGCCCAGCGCGCTGTGCTCGATGCGTGGCCGGCCTTCGAGGCTGCGGCAGCGGTGAAATGGGCGACCGTCGACAAGGTGGTGCGGACGCTCTGCAACGCGGGTTCGCTGGCCGAGTTGGACGAAAGCGAAGCGGTCGAGTTGGCGGCGCTGCTGCGTCGTGGGACGGCGCGTCTGCACACTCTGGCATCGCTGCGGACAGCTACCGCTGGCGCTGCCAAACGAGGGCGCGAATGACCGCCCGCGGGCAACCGTTCCGCCTGCGAAAAGATCCGAGATCTATCTGCATCACCGGGAGCTGTGCCGCGCGAGGCCCGCCGGCGGACGGAGCGGTCGTGTCCGCGACCGCCCCGGAGTCTACCTCTGCCGATGTCAAACAGGTTGCGCTCTGCGTGGCGGCTGCCACGCGAGCCCTTTGCCGTCTTCGACCAACAAAAACTAGGTGCGTCATGCCGTCCATGGAAGTCAGCCAGATAGGCCGGAATGGCGCACGGAAGTATGGGTTTGCGACCATGAGCGCCGCTGCACCGATCCGCCTCGACCGCGCTATGCCGGTGCCGCTGTTGTGCTCCCCCCGCTGCGGTCGAATACTGCGGCAGCCCGCGTCCCCTCTCACAGCGGGGGCGGCATGATTCAGGCGGACAAGCGTTCTCCCTTCTACCTGCTGCGCGAGCTGTTCCAGGACGCGTTGGGCCTGGCGCCGGGCCTGACCGATAAGCGCCGGGTGCTTGCGCTGTTGTTGGTCAGGCGCAGTGACGAGTCGATCTTCGTCCGCTGCGGCGAGCTGGTGGCGTGGATCGGCGCCGACAAGCTGGCGCGGGCCATGCGATGCGACCGCCGCACCGTTCAACGCGGCCTGTCCTGGCTGCTGGGCGCCGGCATCATCGAGGTGGACCGAAAGGGCGGCGGGCGCGCCCGCTCCACCCGCTACCGCTTCAGCAAACAGTGGCTGGGGGCGACCGCCGTCCAGCTGGAAAACTGCGGCATCGCCGAAGCCTATGGCCTGCCCGATGACCTGTTCGCCGTGGCAAACGGCGGCACCTATGCCGCAGTTGCCGCGCGGTTCAGCGGCGATACTGCGGCGGACGGGTGGCAGGGGGCGGGGGAGGGTGGCCGAAACAGCGGCGTGGGCGCCGCAGTTCCGGGCACAAACAGCGGTATGATCGGTGGCGGCGCGGAGAACAGCGGCGCGGATGCCGCACTATCCGGGCAAAACTGCGGCGCGTTTTCGGACGGCGACGGAGAAACTGCGGCGCTGGCGTCCACAAACTGCGGCAATTCAGCCGGAAACTGCGGCGCAGCTCTGCCGCCCGAAATAGATCTAAATAATAGAAATAGAGGCGCGCGGGCGTCGAAAACTGCGGCAGGCCAGAATCCTGACCGCCGACAGCGTCACCTTCCCCTTCCCATTTCCGGCGGACGTTCTGCGGCGGATGAACCCCAGGGCTATCCGGGGGCCGAGCGGAATCGTGGTTGGCATCCGAGAATCGTGCAGAGAGCGGCTGAGATTCTGGGCGACGCCCAGCGCGCGGTCCTGGCGGTCGAGTGGCTGGAGGACGCGCAGAAAGAGCGGCTGCGCGACGGCTACCGGCCGACGCCGGAGGAGCTGGAGAAGTGGCTGGGCTGGGCGCTCGACCGGGCAGACGGGGCGGGCGACGTGGCGCCGGCTGGTGGGCTGCCGCCGGATCTGGCGCAGGCGGTTCAGCTGGCAGCCCAGCAGGCCGTGCGCGACGTGCTGCCGTCGATTGTGCCGACGCTGATCCAGGCGCTTCAGCAGCAGCTTCAGGGCGGCGGGGCGGGCACCGTTGCCGCCTGAGAAACGGCGGCATGGTGCAGCAGCTCGCGCTTGACGGGGGAGGGGGCAAGGATGGTCGGCTCGGTCGGAAGAGGCACAGGAAACAGCGGCGAACTGCGGCGGGGGGCGCGGCCATGAGCCGGGCCAGCCAGCAGCTGCCCCTGGATCTGGGCGTGCCGCCGCGCACGGCGCGCCGCCGGCTGGTGCAGGTCCAGCCGGAGGAGCCGGGCATGTACCGCGCCATCGAGGCGCTGCGCGCCGCCGGGCTGCGGGTCTACCGGAACGGCGCGCTGCATCTGGTCGACGGCAAGCTGCTGACCACGGCGGAGCTGATGCGCCTCTTCCACGCCCACTAGCGGCGAGACCAGGGCAAGGCCGACCGCTGAAGCGGCGGCGGGGGAAACGCGAAAGTGTTCACGCGTGAACGCTTTGGGGGGGACCGAAATGAAGACGATCCTGGTGGTGCAGGGAAAGGGCGGCGGGCCGAAGACGGCGACCGTCCGCAATCTGGCGGTGGCGGCTGCGACAGCCGGGCTGCGGGTGGGGACGCTGGACACCGATCCGCAGGGCAGCCTGACGCACTGGCACAGCCTGCGCCCGGCCGACGTCGCGCCGATCGCCGGCGAGCAGCGCGTGCTGGGCGAGGTGACGGAGCGGCCGACGCCGCAGGGCCTCGACCTGCTGGTGATCGACACGCCGACCGCGGTGGAGTTCTTCCCCGAATCGACCGCGCTGCTGTTCGACGCGGCCGACCTGGTGCTGGTGCCGGTGCGGCCGGGACCGGAGGATCTGGTCAGCATGCAGGCCATGCTGCCCTACCTGCACAGCCGGCGCCGGCCGATGCGGCTGCTGTTGAGCCAGATCCAACCGCGCCTGCGCGAGACGACGGACGCGCGAGCCATCGTCGCCGGCATGGGCACGCCGGCGCCGGTGGAGATCCCGCTGCTTCAGGAGGTGCCGCGCAGCTTCATGGCCGGCCTGGGCACTGCCGAGATCCCCGGCACCCGCACCGGCCCGCTGTTCCGCGACCTGTGGGCCTACCTTTCCGCCGAGATGGGAGTCTGACGATGGCACCGAGCGCCCGCAGCCTGGGGAATGCCCGCCTGTCCATGCTGGCCAAGCCGCGCACCCTGACCACCCGCGCCGAGTTCGCTGCCGACATCCACCGGGAATGGACCAACGCGCTGGAGGCCACCGTTGCGGTGGGCCGCCGCCTGAACGAGGCCAAGGAGGCGCTGCCGCATGGCGAATACGAGGCGATGGTGACGAACGACCTGCCGTTCAGCACCTCGACCGCCCGCAAGCTGCGCGAGATCGCCGCCTTCGTCGACGAGGGCAAGGTGCCGCTGGATCGGCTGCCGGAAGCGATGGGCACCCTCTACGCCATCGCGACGCTGCCGGAGGAGACGCGGCAGCAGGCACTGGACGCCGGCACGATCCACCCGGAGGTGACGCGGGCGGAGGTGCAGGCGCTGAAGCCGCCAGCCCGGCCGGTTGACCCGCCGGTCGAGGTCATCGCTCCGTCCATCCAGCCTACGCAGGAGCCGTCACCACCGCGGGAGTCACGCTTCGCGGCGGCGCTGTCGCTCCCCTGGCACGCGGATCCGGACGATCCTGGCGCCATCACTGTCGAGTTGGACGGCGTGCGCCGTTACCTGTTGGTGATGGTGGCGCCCGATCCAGCCGCGACCGACGTGGTGCGGCATGTGGTGGACTTGCATAACATGGCGGTAAAGGGATAAAACGATGCTTCTTTACCGGAGCCGTCGATAGAATATCGATGTTAATCACGAATTTGAATTTCGAATTAATACTTGCTCTGGCGTGCGCAAGCGATATAACGCCCATTGAATATTTAAGAAAGTTTAAGGAATTGGCTGAGCATGACCATTTGTTTTGATGTTGTACAATGATATATCCCGTGACGGTGTAGATCATACCTCCAGAGACGTCCACGGCTGGGAGTGCGGTTCAGAACCAGTCTGAGCGCGAGAAGAATCAACGATTTTAGCGGGCCTAACTGGGATTTTGGTAGGCACTTCTGGCTTGATGAGCCTTCATCTACATCGCTTATTGAACGCATCTACACGGAAAGCAGGCACTCCCTCGACCCAAAAAGAGCGTTAGGAACTTTACGCTGCTGGCCACTAGCGTCTAAGGTGAATGGCCTTGGGTGAATCATTGAATGATAGGGGGCTATCTTGGCGAAGGTGCCTTTTAAGGTTTCAGCGAGAGCTGCCCGCCTGATAGGGCGAGAGAACGTCGCGACCTCACAGGGCGCAGTCACCGAGTTGGTTAAGAACGGCTATGACGCGGATGCAACTGTTTGCGCCGTTTTGTTTTTGCCACGTTGGAAGTCGAGGCCTGTCTCCTTATCGGCGCGAGAGTATGGGATGGTTGTTCGTGTTCTCGCGAACGCATCTACCCTCTTTGTTGAGGTTGACGGTCGCTGGCACGAGAAAGCGGAGATTAGCACGGCGGATCGCGCAACGCTCGACTCGGTTTATGCAGGCTTTCTCGACCTATGGATTATCGACAATGGTCATGGGATGTCTGCCAAGACAATCGAAGATCATTGGATGGTCATCGGCACCGATGCTAAGGAATTGAACGGACGCTCGGTTGGGGGACGTGTCGTTACGGGAGCTAAGGGAATCGGTAGGTTCGCGCTTGATCGCCTGGGACAAGAATGCGAAATGCTGTCCGCTGTCGCTGGCAATGAGTTGGCTCACTGGCTAGTGGACTGGACTGAATTTGAGGGTGCGGGAAAGATCATTAGTGACGTTGAGGCTATTCTTGAAACAGAAGCAGGAAATTTAACTGACGTAATCCAGCGCTTCAGCTTGGGAACAGTTTTGCCGAAGATCGCGCCTGCTCGGATCGGTGAAGGTCAGCCTATTCAATACCAGACTGGCACTGCAATTCGGATCTCGTTGTTAAATGATAGCTGGGATCAACGGGATAGTCTTCGTCTCAAAGAGACGCTTGAGGCACTTTTGCCCCCACATGATCGCGGCAATTTTGACATCTTTGTGTTCGATCATCGCGCAACGGACGCCAGCGGTTTCATCGATAACTTCCCTCCGGATCAATTCGATTACCGCCTGCAAGCGGACGTTAAAGCAGATGGGAAAGTTGATATTCGGCTGACACGCCAGGAAATTGATGTCGCAAACATCCGGCCGCGAGTGTTTCAGCAAGAGGCGATGCAGCGTGCACCGTTTCGTAAAGAGGACTTCGATGCCGGAGAAGTAGAGATCAAAACGGATATTTCGTCTATGTTGGGTGTATCTGAGAGTAGGCTGGAGGATTATATTTCTATAGGTCCATTCTCTTTTACTCTGTATTTTTTCAAACTCTCCAATCCGACTTCAGACAATTTGCAACGATTTCCGCAAAAAAACTTTGATGTTGTTAAGAGACGCCGATGGCTCAATAGTTCTGGCGGCATCCGCCTGTATCGTGACAACTTCCGCGTTCGACCATACGGTGAGCCTAATTCACCGGGCTATGACTGGTTGCTACTCGGCGAGCGAACGGCGCGCAATCCCGCGCCAGCGTCTCGCTTGGGCTGGCGCGTTCCACCGCAACAAGTAGCGGGTACGATCCATATTTCCAAGGACGGGAATCCGATCCTTGCTGATCAGTCTAATCGCGAAGGCATCATGAACGAGCGTGCCTTTTCAGCGTTTCGAGAAATTGTGATCGGACTGCTCCGTGAATTCGAGAAAGATCGGGCATATATTCTCCAGCAATTTAGTGCAGCCTATGAAGACGATAACCCAGAATTGAAAGATGTTGAGGAAGGTCGCAAGATCGCTAAACAAATCCTTCAAGAAGATGCTGGGAAGTGGGATGGAAGCCAAAAAAAAGAAGTGGAGAAGCAAGATGAATTTTCCGTGTCATCGCCGGTTGTGAAAGCAAAACATGAACTGCGTCAGGTATCTCACGCTTACAATTCTGAAGTCAGAAAAAACGAGGTTTTGAGAGATAATATACAAGTTATGCGTGGAATGGCGACGCTTGGCACCGTACTGGTATCATTCACGCATGAGTTAAAACAGATAAGAACAAACATTGATTCACGTTCTCAGCGTTTGGCAGATGCCGTACGAGACGTTGTGGATGAAGGGCGTCTTGCAAACATTGTTGAGATCCAGAATCCCTTTAGAATTATTGAACGGCTTCGTCGGCAGGATGAGAAGGTCAGTCGTTGGGTTACCTTTGCTCTTTCCGCGGTGTCTCCAGCTAAACGACGCCGTCAGGTAATTGATATGGGTAGATATATTGAGGGTCTCAGCACTTATTGGGATGATTTCTTGAAATCACGGCAAATTGTTCTTTGTACTCACTTTAATGGAGATAAAAACTTCAGTGTGCTGGCTCATGAAATCGACCTTGATAGTGTATTTTACAACCTTATTAATAATTCGGTCGAAGCACTAGTCAAGCCAGGACTGCGGAAAGAGCGAGAAATCCGGATCGACACTTCGTTCTCTGATCCGGAGTGGATCGAGATATTGTACCAAGACAATGGTCCTGGATTATCGAATGAGTTTAACTTGGCTGATGATATTTTCTTGTTCGGAATTTCTTCAAAAAAGGAGGAGTCAAGCGGTGACGCTGTCGGCACCGGCCTCGGCATGTGGCTGTTGCGTAATGTCATCGACGACTATGGCGGCACGGTTTCACTAAACTCAAAGTTGGGAGAACCTGGTTTTTCATTGTCGATGCGCTTTCCAACTTATAAGGCAGGGAGTTAAAGATCGTGTCCGAAGAAGTAATTCCTCCTACCATCGTATATGTGGATGAAAATGAGGATGCTCGGGAGGATTTTTATATTGACGCAAGGAAATCAGGATTATTCCATGAGGTTATAATCCTGGCACCAGAACCTTCACTCGAAGATATGGTTAACGAATTACTGCAGATCAAATTTGAGGCCCTTATTTCCGATTTCCGTTTGGCTGATGCTTCTCCCGCTGATTATGACGGTAACCAACTCGTCGAGGCGTTCCTGCGGGTCCGATCAGGATTTCCGTGTTTCATTCGTACATCGTACGACAACGAGGCCCTGCATGCCGCTGACGATGTGAACCGTGTCTATTCGAAAGAGGTTGATGCAGATGGTGGCTTGCATCGTCCGCTTTTTGAAAGAATCAATCTTCAGATCTTACGCCATAGACGACAAGTAAGTGATTGGAGCGAGGAGTTAGAGCAACTTCTTGCTGTCGACCGCTCCTCACTGGTCGCCCATCAGATTGATCGTATTGTTGAGCTTGACGCGTTGCTCGAGGCGCAAATGGGTGCCGACCATGCAGTAGCCCAGACGGCAAAGAAATCGCTGCTCGACGGAAATCTTTACCAACGTCAGTCTGAACTTCTGGCGGCAACGGAAGATCTTATCGCTGAAATTCGCCATAATTTGAGACAAGGTAAATTATAATGGATCATGATTTAACGATACGTTTGTCGGTTCCTGCGCGGCGGAAAATCGAAGCTAAGGAAAAATATACGCACTATCGAGCAGACCTGCGACGTGATTTCCTCAATTCCTGCGGTTATTGTGGAGACAGCGACGAGCGGATTGATCGCATTGGGTTTCACATCGATCACTTTGCGCCGATGAGCCTATTCCCTGCTCTTGAGCGGGAATACACAAACCTCGTTTATGCCTGCCGCTTCTGCAACGTCAGCAAATCTGACCACTGGATCGGTAAGGACCCAGTCATTCCCAATGACGGCAAAAAGGGGTTTGTGGACCCGTGCTCGGACGAGTATGAACAGCATCTGCAGCGGCTTCCTACGGGACAGATCATTGGCATATCGGACCTCGGAAAATACATCGTCAAACGGCTCAAGTTGCACCTTCTGCGGCACGAGCTTCTTTGGAACGCTCGCCGGATGCGCCTCCTCAGGGAGAAAGTGAATGTTCTTATCGAGGAGCTTGAGCGGCGGGATGAACGAGGCACGCCGCAACACATTGAGCTGCTGATGCGCTTCCGTGAACTTACCATGTCTATTGAAGATTATGAATTTCGTGCAAACAACTGATAGACGTACGCTCGTACGTCTCACAGGTGCTGTTTACACCCCTCCCGGGGTGGCTCAGGCTTTGGTGGAATTCGTCGCATCCGTTTTGCCTGATGAGAGCCCGGAGATCCTTGAGCCGAGCGTCGGTGATGGTGCCTTCCTGTCGGCACTTGCTGATAAGCTGCCTCAAGCTAGCCTTACAGCGCTTGATATAGATGAGCATGTGATCGAACAGCTTCAGGCTCGCGAAGAGGTAGGATTTCTCAAGTCAGACTATTTTATTGGTGACTTCATCAATTATGCAGCCAAATGGATTTTGGGTCGAAAGAGATTTGGCCTAATTATTGGAAATCCGCCTTTCATCCGTAAGCATAATTTTTCCGAAGAATTCAAATCGGCTCTGGATGAGTTGGCGACAGCAATTAATTATCCGCGTGCGGATCTAAAGAATAGCTGGGTTGCTTTTCTTCTTGCATCGACAGTGTTGCTGCGTGACCATGGTATGGTCGCATTCATTCTGCCATATGAGATAATGACCGTGGTATATGGGCAGTCTGCGCTCCGTTATTTGCTTAAGATTTATGAACGGATTGATCTTTTTGTTTCGGACGAAAAGGCTTTTCCTGAGATTGACCAGGATGCGATTATTTTTGTTGCGCGAAAGCGCTCTGATGCGCCGCGGGGGCTATTTGTGCAGCGCGTCAAGTCAATGGACTCCTTAGGAAACCATGCCGAAGTTAAAATCGACATTACATTAGAGGAAAATCTAGCGCTTGAGCTCAGTTCGTTCCTAATATCTTCGGATGCGCTGTCCTCCGCACGCAGATTGCGCTCGGAGCTTCCTACCATCGGTGATTATTGCACTAGCGCTCCAGGTGTCGTCACGGCCGCGAATGAATATTTTATCATCACCGAAGCCAAGGCCATTGAGCTGGGACTCATGGATCATACTCTGCCTGTCCTGAAGAAGGGTAGTCTCTCAACACGCCAGCCGATCTTCCGAACCAAAGATTTCGACGCAATTTCCGAACGCGAGCCGTGCCGGCTTGTACGTATTACTGGCCCTATCGAAGCGCTGCCGCCTGAGTTAAAGAGGTATGTGGAAGTCGGGGAGCAGGCGGGATATCATCTGCGATACAAATGTCGTAATCGAGAGCACTGGTATGAGGTGCCGCTCGTTGAAAAAAGAGCGTCATTTATCTTCAAAAGATCTCATGAATTCCCACGACTATGCTTGAATGAAGCAGGGGTTCATATTACGGATACTGCCTACGGCTTGAATGTGAGGGAGGGATATTCTGATCGAGGGATCTGCTTCTCGTTCTATAATTCTCTGACCTTACTTTTCGCAGAAACGGATGGTCGGTTCTACGGGGGCGGCGTCTTGGAGCTTTCTCCAAAGGAATTTCGACGCTTACCGTTGGTATATCATGAGCCTTCCGAAGATGAATTCAAAGAATTTCTTGCAGTTCATGAAGAGGCACAAGGCAATATTGTTGATATACTAGATTTCGGAGATCAATGGCTAGCTAAGAAGGTAGGACTCAGCCAAAATGAACTGGATGTACTGCGATCGGCTTGGAATTCCGTCCGTGCACACCGGTTACGCCATGGTCGACATGCGCGAATTGGGTCAGCGAACTCCACGTATCTCGGAGCCTCTGTCCCTGTTGCAATGGACGCCTGACTGTTATCGAGATGTTTGAGAGTACTGATCGGAAACGAGCTGAACTGCAGAAAAGCCGACGACTGCGGCGCGTACGCCTGGAGTCGGCGCCCCATCTCTTCATCAATTGTCGTCACAGGCTGCTGCCTCTATGACACATCTCAAGAGGGCGTATCCAGCCATTGCTCCTCCCTCGGCACCTGCTGCCTTTGGAGCTACTATTCCTACCAAGGGCTATCAAGCCTGCACAATTGCCATATCCTCGAACTTTGTGGTGTAGCTGGGTGAGCGCTGGTCCTGACGCATGCGCCAAGAGCGACCTATAGTGGCCGCCGGTACCAGGGTGTCGCGGCCCATCCTGGTGTTGACCGCATCAAGGGCAGCCATCAGCTTCGCGCCACGCTGCCGATCGGCAACCTGCAGCAGGTCGGGCTGCACCTTTCCCTCCGGGATAAGGCCGGTCAGGATCACGCCGGCCTTGCTCATGGCGTAGCCGTCACGCCAGATCCGGCGGGCGCCGGCGGTTGCCGCAGCGATCAGCTGGAAGGTGTCGCTGCTCGCCGGCTGCACCTCCACGGTCACCGCATTGCTGTAGCTTGGACCGAGTCGGAATGGCGAGGTGTGGCAGAACACCTGGATGGCTTCAGTCGCGAGCTTTTCCGCACGAAGCTTCTCCGCCGCCCTGGTGGCGTAGGTCGCCACAGCCTCGCGCATCTCATCCCACATCGTCACCGGCTGGCCGAAGGAGCGCGTCACCGCGATGGTCCTACGCGGGCTGGGCGCCAGATCGAGCGGCATGCAGGCGATGCCGCGCAGCTCGTAGACGAACCTTTCGCCGGTCACCGTCAGCACCTGACGGGCGAGCCGAGGGTCGAGGTCCCGCAAGTCGGCCGCGGTATGCACGGACAGCCGCTCCAGCTTCTCGGCCGATCGCCGGCCGATTCCCCACACTTCGGCGATTGGCACCCGCGCGAGGATCGCTTCCCGATCGTCCGGGTTGGTCAGGTCGCAGACGCCGCTATCATCGCGCAGGGCCTTCTTTGCTGCGAAGTTCGCCAGTTTAGCCAGGGTCTTGGATGGGGCGATCCCGACACAGGTCGGAATGCCGGTCCAGCGCCGCACCGTCCGGCGGATATCCGCGGCATAGGCGGGCAGGGAACCCGTCATTCCGGTCAGATCGAGGAACGACTCGTCGATCGAATAGACCTCCAGAGCCGGAGCAAAGCCCCGCAGGCAATCGGTCACGCGGGCGCTGAGATCCCCATAGAGGGCATAGTTGCTGGACAGGACCCGGACATTGTGGCGGCGGACGAGGTCGCGCACCTCGAACAGGGGTTGACCCATGGTGACGCCCAGCGCCTTCAACTCGGCCGACCGGGCGACGAAGCAGCCGTCGTTGTTCGACAGCACGCCGACTGGTACCCCCTCCAGCCGCGGGTTGAAGACCCGTTCGCAGCTCACATAGAAATTGTTGCAGTCCACCAGGGCGAAAGTGCTGGCCATCCTCAGCCCCGGTGGATCCGGATGGTCGCGCTGACGACGCCCCAGACTTCGAAGTCGCGGCGATCGGTGACGTCGATGACCTGATACGCCCGATCGTCCGACTCCGGTGCGAGGTAATAGCGCCCGCGGCGGACCAGCAGGCGCTTGCACACCAGCTCACCATCCAGCACGGCAACCACAACGTCGTCATGCCGAGCCGTCAGGCTTCGGTCGACGATCGCCAAATCTCCATCGTGGATGCCGGCGCGCGTCATGCTGTGGCCGGAGATGCGCAAGGTGAAGGTGGCGCTGGGGTGCGGCACCAGCACCTCCGCAAGGTCGATGCGGCCTTCGACATAGTCGGCCGCCGGGCTGGGGAAGCCTGCCGAGATCACGGCATCGTATGAGGCAATTGGGCACGAACGCATGTAGACCAATTGCGGCTCGCACATGGCTTCCTCCTTGTTACTGACACTGGCCGTCAGGATG
>Ga0206117_101181_pt1 | contig 15336 bp, 13 predicted proteins | sample 3A5Ametagenome_FD_177997 | JGI IMG/M metagenome (GOLD analysis project Ga0206117, IMG submission 177997) | Enriched microbial communities from leaf-cutter ant dump, University of Wisconsin, Madison, United States - 3A5A | ecosystem: Environmental > Terrestrial > Nest > Insects nest > Nest dump... | reverse complement strand
GGCTGATGTTCAGCTCCACCTCGGCGGCGGAGAAGCCGCCGCACTCCACCACCGTCCGGAACACGCGCAGCAGCCGGATGTCGGCATCGCTGATCGGGGCCATCGACCGGGCCGGCTTGCTCATGCTGTCGCCTGGGATCGTTGAGCGGGAAAGTTAAGCGGATGCTTACGTGAAGTTCTTCCACTTTGGATTTGATGGCAACCGGGAACCGCTCACACTGACCACAGACAGCAGCCCTGACATATGCGCCCCCCAAACCAAACCGGGAGAACAGCGGATGGCCCCCCTCGACAACGACCACGCCCATGCCGATGCCCTCGGCACGGCTGCCGGACTGACGCGCGAGGAGCTTGACGCGCACTGGATGCCCTTCACCGCCAACCGCGAGTTCAAGAAGAACCCGCGCATCATGACGAAGGCGGAGGGCGCCTGGTACTGGGACGCGCAGGGCCGCAAGATCTACGACAGCCTGTCCGGCCTGTGGTGCAGCGGCGCCGGCCATTGCCGCCGCGAAATCGCCGACGCGGTGGCGCAGCAGATCGCCACGCTCGACTACAGCCCGGCCTTCCAGCACGGCCACACCGCCGCCTTCAAGCTGGCGCACAAGCTGGCCTCGATGACGCCGGCCGGGCTGGACCATGTGTTCTTCGTCAATTCCGGGTCGGAGGCCGCCGACACCTCGCTGAAGATGGCGCGGGCCTATTGGCGGATGAAGGGGCAGCCGGCCAAGACCAAGCTGATCGGCCGGGTGAAGGGCTATCACGGCGTCAATTTCGGCGGCACCAGCCTGGGCGGCATCGTTGGCAACCGCAAGCTGTTCGGCACCGGCGTCGATGCCGACCACCTGCCGCACACCCTGCTGCCGCAGAACCTGTTCACCAAGGGCATGCCGGACGAGGGCGCCCATCTGGCCGAGGCGCTGGAGGATCTGGTGGCTCTGCACGACGCCTCCAACATCGCCGCGGTGGTGGTGGAGCCGATGGCCGGGTCAGCCGGCGTGCTGCCGCCGCCCAAGGGCTATCTCCAGCGCCTGCGCGAGATCTGCACCAAGCACGGCATCCTGCTGATCTTCGACGAGGTCATCACCGGCTTCGGCCGCATGGGCACCGCCTTCGGCGCCGATTACTTCGGCGTGGTCCCCGACATCATGAACGTCGCCAAGGGCCTGACCAACGGTGCGGTGCCGATGGGTGCGGTGGTCGCCAGCCGCGAAATCTACCAGACCTTCATGGACAATGGCGGCCCTGAGTATCTGGTGGAGTTCCCGCACGGCTACACCTACTCCGCCCACCCGGTCGCCTGCGCCGCCGGCCTCGCCGCGCTGGACCTGTTCGAGCGCGAGAAGCTGGCCGACAAGGCGGCGGCGCTGATGCCGCATTTCGAGGATCTGATCCACGGGCTGAAGGGTCTGCGGAACGTCGCCGACATCCGCAACTGCGGCCTTGCCGGCGCCGTCACCATCGCAGCCCTGCCGGGCGAGCCGGCGCGGCGGCCCTACGAGATCGCCATGAAGTGCTGGGACGCCGGCTATTACGTGCGCTACGGCGGCGACACCCTCCAGTTCGGCCCGCATTTCATCAGCGAGCGCGAGGACCTCGACCGCCTGTTCAACGTCGTCGCCGACGCGATCCAGGCAACCGCGTAAGGGCCACGGCGTAAGAACCTCCACACGCGACATTCCGGGAAAAGCCCAATGCCCATCGTTCCGCACCTGATCGGCGGCAAGACCGACGCCCCCGCCGGCAGCCGCACCGCCGACATCGTCAATCCCGCCACCGGCGAGATCGCCGGCCAGGTGGCGCTCGCCAGCCGCAAGACGGTCGAGGAGGCGATAGCCGCCGCCGAGGCCGCCTTCCCGGGCTGGCGCGCGACGCCGCCGGCCAAGCGCGCCCGCGTCATGTTCCGCTTCAAGCAGCTGCTGGAGGAGAATGCGCAGCGCGTCTGCGCCCTGATCACGGCGGAACACGGCAAGGTGCTGGACGACGCCTTCGGCGAGCTGACCCGCGGCATCGAGAATGTCGAATATGCCTGCGGCGTGCCGGAGCTGCTGAAGGGCGAGTTCTCCAAGAATGTCGGCCCCAGCATCGACAGCTGGTCGGAATTCCAGCCGCTGGGCGTCGTCGCCGGCATCACGCCCTTCAACTTCCCGGCGATGGTCCCGCTGTGGATGTACCCGATCGCCATCGCCTGCGGGAACACCTTCATCCTCAAGCCGTCGGAGCGCGACCCGAGTGCCGCCCTCTATGTCGCCCAGCTGGCCGAAGAGGCCGGCCTGCCGCCGGGCGTGCTGAACGTCGTCAACGGCGACAAGGAGGCGGTGGACACGCTGCTGACCGACCCGCGGGTGCAGGGCGTCAGCTTCGTCGGATCCACCCCCATCGCCGAATATGTCTATGCGACCGCCACCGCCCATGGAAAGCGGGTGCAGGCGCTGGGCGGCGCCAAGAACCACGCCATCGTCATGCCGGACGCCGACCTCGACAATGCGGTCAGCGCGCTGATGGGGGCGGCCTACGGCTCCTGCGGCGAGCGCTGCATGGCGATCTCCGTCGTGGTGGCGGTGGGCGACGAGGTTGCCGACCGCCTGCGGGACAAGCTGTCGGTGGCGCTCCGCGACCTCAAGGTCGGCGCCGGCACGTCCGCCGGTTGCGAGATGGGGCCGCTGGTCACCCGCGCCCATTACGAGAAGGTGAAGGCCTACGTCGACCAGGGCGTCGCCGAGGGGGCCGAGCTGGCGGTGGACGGCCGCGGGCTGGTGGTGCCCGGCCATGAGAACGGCAATTTCCTGGGCGGCTGCCTGTTCGACCGCGTCACCCCGGACATGACCATCTACCGGGAGGAGATCTTCGGCCCGGTCCTCTGCCTCGTCCGCGTCAAGACGATGCAGGAGGGAATGGACCTGATCGACGCCCACGAATACGGCAACGGCACCTGCCTGTTCACCCGCGACGGCGAGGCCGCCCGTTATTTCAGCGACATGATCAAGGTCGGCATGGTCGGCATCAACGTGCCGCTGCCGGTTCCGGTCGCCTATCACAGCTTCGGCGGCTGGAAGCGGTCGCTGTTCGGCGACCTGTCGGCCTATGGTCCGGACGGCGTGCGCTTCTACACCCGCCGCAAGACCGTGACCCAGCGCTGGCCGACCGGCGGCGTCCGCGAAGGCGCCCAGTTCGCCTTCCCGTCGATGAAGTAAAGATCCGTCAGTAAAATCGGGCGGCGGCGGGGACGGCAAGACACCGCCTCGCCGCCGCTCCAGTTTTGACTTCACGCCGCTACCGTGCGGGTTTCGCCCCCGCCAGGATCAGGTCGAGACCCGCGAGGAACGCCTCCCGCTCGTCATGCGTCCGCACCTGCTCCGCCAGCAGGTGAACGAACGGGTATTCCGCGGGATCGCGCCGGGTCCAGCGCTCGACGATTGCAGCCAGGACGGCCGGCCGCTCCGACGCGTGGAACTTGTGGCGCGCGGCCGCCGCGGTCTGCGCGGCGCTGCCCAGCAGATACTGGACGAACGCCGACACGCAGTGGAAAAGCGACGCGCGCGGAACGCCCAGCAGATCGAACTGCGCGGCACTGCGCTCGAAAACCTCCACCATGGCCGGCTGCCACGGCTCCCGGGCGAGCTGGGTGCCGACCCAAGGATGCGCCTCGATGGCGTTGAAGACGCCCAAGGCGATGGCGCGCAGGGCGTCTGCCGGATCGCACCCACCTGCGTTTTCGGCCAGCGCATGGGACAGCACGGTCTCGGTTGCCGCGGAAAGCAGCGCGTCCTTGTCCGGGATATGCCAGTAGATCGCCCCGCTTCCGGTCGACAGCCGGTTCGCCAGCGCGCGGAAGGTCAGACCGCGCTCCCCCTCCTCATCGAGAAGCGCGATGGCGGATGCAACGATCCGCTCCTTGGAAAGCGCATCCTCCCGCCGCTCGGGAGTCTTGGGTCTTGGATCCATGTCTCATCTTGACATGTCTGGAACAACGTTCCAATGAATAGTCATGGAACGCCGTTCCAGAGCAGGGAGAGAGCGCAGTGGAGCAAGCCGTCGTCATCATCGGTGCGGGATTGGGTGGACTGATGCTGGCCCGTGTCCTCCATGTCCATGGCATCCCCTCGGTCGTCTACGAGGCGGAGGCCGGGGCGGAAAGCCGGACCCAGGGCGGCCAGCTCGACATCCACGACCACAACGGCCAGCGCGCACTCGCAGCCGCCGGCCTCACCGAGGCGTTCCGGTCGATCATTCACGAGGGTGCCGAGGCGACGCGCGTGCTGGACCGCACCGGCACCGTGCTCCTCGACCTCCCCGACGACGGACAGAACCGGCGCCCCGAGGTTCTGCGCGGCGATCTGCGCAGGCTGCTCCTCGACTCCCTGCCGGAGGGCACGGTGCGGTGGGGTCGGAAACTCGCCGGTGTCTCGCCCCTCGGCGACGGGCGGCACGAGGTCGTGTTCGCGGATGGAAGCCGTGCCACCGCCGGTCTTCTCGTCGGGGCGGACGGTGTATGGTCGGGTGAGGCCGCTGCTGTCCGATGCCACGCCCCGCTATGCCGGCGCGACCTTCATCGAGACGTACCTGCACGATGTGGACAGCCGGCATTCCCGGTCCGCGGCGGCGGTCGGCGCCGGAGCGATGTTCGCCCCGGCGCCGGGCAGAGCCATCTTTGCCCATCGGGAGGCCGGAGACGTGCTGCATGTCTACATCGAGCTGAAGCGGCCGGCGGACTGGTTCGCCGGGATCGATTTCGCCGATCCGGCGGCGAAGGGCCTTGTCGCGGCGGAGTTCGACGGCTGGGCGCCGGAGCTGACCGCTCTCATCACCGCGAGCGACACGCCGCTGGTTCCCCGCATGGTCCACACGCTTCCCACCGGACACCGGTGGCGGCGGGTTCCCGGCGTGACGCTGCTGGGAGATGCCGCGCATCTGATGCCGCCGTCCGGCGAAGGTGCCAATCTGGCGATGCTGGACGGCGCCGAACTGGCCGACGCCCTGGTTCGGCATCCCGGCGATGTCGAAGCGGCGCTTGCCGCCTATGAGGAGCCGATGTTCGCCCGCGCCGCCCTGGAAGCCGCGGACGCCCATCGGATGCTGGAACTCTGCCTCGGCGACGACGCGCCGTCGGGCTTCATCGACATGATGAGGAGCCTGTCGGAACCGGATATGCGGCCATTGTGATGCAGCCCTGATCCGGCCCTGATCCGGGACGGGCTCTCAGAGCGGTTTCAGGACCACGAGAAGCACGATCACGACGACCGCGCCGACGATGGCCGGCAGCGCGTGGCCCGATACCGGCGAAGGCCGCCCGCCGGGCCGGGCGAGTTTGCGGAGCGTGCCCGACAGAATCCCGTACAGGCCGGACAGAGCGACGACGAACACCAGCTTCATCATCAGCCAGCGCGCGCCGAACCAGCCGCCTTCGGTCGCCACCGCCAGCCCGAAGATCCAGGCCAGCAGCATCGCCGGCGAGGTCGCCCAACGGTCCCAACGCCGCACTGCCCCGATGATGTCGGGCCGGGCGATGCCGGCAGGCCCAGCCACGCCGGGCAGGCTCTTCGGGACGGACAGGGCGGCCACGGCGATGGCCGCGACGAACATTCCGCCGATCCAGACAGTCACCGAGACGATGTGGAACGCCTTCAGCCACAGGTAGATCATGGCCGCGCCTCACGGGGTGGAGGCGAGCGCCGCCCGCCGGGTCAGGGTGCGTGCGCTGAAGAAGGCGCCGAAGGGCACCATGGCGGCAATGAACAGCTTGATCGTCTCGCCCCGCGACCAGCCGCCGGCCGACACCATCCGCGTCAGCATCCACAGATAGGTCAGGAAGGCGAAGCCGTGGATCGGTCCCATCGCCTTCACCGCATCGGGAAAACCGGCGAGATGCTTCAGCGGCACGGCCACGAAGAGCAGGAAGATCAGCGTGCCACCTTCGACGAGGCAGGCGGTCCGCATCTGCAACATCTGCCTGCGCTCTTCGCTGCCGGCTTTTTCGCTGTGGAACTGCGGCGCCATCACCCGACGTCCTTCAGGACTTTCTCCACTCCGGCGAGCCGGCCCTCGATCTGCGTGACGCTGGCCCTGATCGAAACCAGGGTCGCGGCCATGTCCTCCTGCGCCTTGAGCGTCTTCTCCGCAAGGTCGCGGTATGCCGCTTCGCCGGCGCTCTGTGCCCGGTCCCGACGGGCCGACAAGAAATACTTCATCGCGAAGATCAGGAGGATCGTCACCAGGACGAGGATCGTGACGAGAAGGAAATGGGAGTCTCTGCCGGTCATCGGGCGCTCCTTCAGGAGTCGGAATGTCTGCTGGTTGCGGTCAGGGAAGGCGCGGCCTCGGCAATCGCCGCGGGCGTCAGCTCGATGGCGAACGGGGCGACTTCGAAGAAGTTGAGGGCCTTTCCATCCGGAGAGACCTCAAGCCGGCTGGTGACGAGCCCCGCCTCCTCCAGCTTCCGCAGATGAAGATGCAGAAGCGGACGGCTGATGCCGATCTCGCGCGCCAGTTGGCTGACGTAGGTCCGCCCCATGCTGCTCAGCGTCGCCACGATCCGCAGCCGGTGCGGGTTCGCCAGCGCCGACAGCATCTCGAGCAATTGGTCGCCGCTGCAGGCCATGTCCGCTCCGCCACCCACCAGTAAGAATTTACTTACAGGTGGGCCGACATACCGTCAAGAAAAACTGACAGGTGATAATTTTTCCTTTCACCCCCCCCCCCCTTCACACGGCCGACTGTCCAGGCCGCTGCCACCACAGCTTGACGGCGCAGACGGCCAGCGGCACCGACAGGGTGGCCCAGCACAGCCAGTCCCAAAAGCCATCGCCCAGGATGGCGGCGGCCAGCCCGACGGTGGACAGCACGGCCAGCGCGGCCGGAATGCGCCAAACCCCGCTCATGCCCCCGCTCATGCCTTGCTCCCCAGCTTGGTGCCCGATGCAGTCCTGTCCGATGCCGACCGCGCCCGTGGCCGTTTCAGCCAGACGACGAAGCCGGTCACCGTCACCACGCCGGTGACGATGGTGAACAGCGCCCAGATGATCTGCAGCGGAAGCCCGCCGTAATCGCCGAAATGGAACGGCCCCGACAGCATCAGAACCGTCATGTACCAGGGCGTGCCGGCCGCCTCGGCGACCACGCCGGTCTCGGCATCGACGAGCGCGACGCTGAGCAGCCGCTGCGTCAGTTCGGTGTGGCCGCGCACCAGCACGCTGAAATGGCGGCTGCCGGCGTACTCGTTGCCGGGATAGGCGATGAAGGCCAGATCCTTGCCGGGGAAGGCCGCCAGCCCGGCCGCGGCCACCTGGTCGATGGGCACCGCCGGCCCCGTCATCGGCTCGGGATGGCGGGCGGTCATCGCCGCCAGCTCGGTCTTCTGCCAATAGCCGGTGATCAGCGGCGAGAAGGACAGGATGGCGCCGGTCAGCCCGACGACAAAGGCCCAGACCAGCGTCGCCACGCCGAACAGGTTGTGCAGGTCGATGTTGCCGATCCGCGTCCCCCGGCCGAAGCGCAGGATGCCGAAGGCCAGCTTCTTCATAAAGGGGCCATAGACCACCAGCCCGCTGACCGTGCTGACCACGAACAGCAGCCCCATCACCCCGACGAACATCTGGCCGGCGAAGCCGGTGAACAGGTCGACATGCAGCTTCAGGAGGAAGCCGACCAGCGTCTCCTCCGGCTGCTTCAGCATCTGGTTGGCCCCGGTGAAGCCGTTCAGCACCACCCAGCGCCCCAGGTCGAAGCCGCGTTCCTCCGGCTTGCCCAGATAGATGTAATTGACCGCTTTGTCCTCCGGATCGAAGGACAGCAGCTTCGGCACCAGCGCCGGGTCGGCCTTCTGCGCGATGTCGACCAGCGACTGGAGCGGCAGGCGGGCCTGCCCCTCCGTGTAGCTGCTGTCGAGCTCCTCCCCCATCAGATGCTGGATCTCGTGGTGGAACACCAGGATCAGCCCGGTCACGCAGAGAATCAGCAGGTTCGCCGAACAGATCAGGCTGGTCCAGCGGTGGACGAGGCGCCAGCCCCGCAGGCTCGCAGGCGTCATGACGGCTTCCTTTGCCAATGGGGAAGGGACGGCACGGGATTTACCAGCGGTAGCGCAGGCCGGCGGTCACCGTCCGCCGATAGCCGTAGGCGCACCAGTCGCCGTAATAGCAGGAGGCGACATACTCCTTGTCGAACAGGTTCTTGCCGTTGACGGTGACCTCCGCCCCCTGGAGCTTCGAGGACAGTGCCCCCAGGTCGTAGGACACGGTGGCGTCGACCAGCGTGAAGGACGGCACCTTGAAGCTGTTGGCCGTGTTGGCCGTGCTGCCGGTGTAGCGCAGGCCGGCACCGACGCCGAGACCGGTCAGCGGCGTCCCTTCCGGCATGTGGTACATCGCCCAGGCCGACGCCTGATGGCGCGGCACCGCGGCCAGGCGCTTGCCCTCCAGCCCGCCATTGTCCTTGGTGTATTTGGTGTCGAGATACGTATAGGTGCCGATGAAGTCGAGATCCTTGGTCACCCCGACCTTGGCCTCCAGCTCGACGCCGCGCGACCGCGCCTCGCCGGTCTGGACGGAGAAGTTGGGGTGGACGGGGTCGCTGGTCAGCAGGTTGCTGCGGGTCAGGTCGAATGCCGACACGGTGAACAGGCTGTTCAGGCCTGGCGGCTGGTACTTCACGCCGACCTCGTACTGGACGCCTTCCTCCGGCTTGAAGGGCGTGCCGGCGAAATCGACGCCGCTGCTGGGCGTGAAGGACTCGGCATAGCTGACATAGGGGGCGATGCCGTTCTCGAAGACATAGGTCAGGCCGGCGCGGCCGGTCCAGGCCTGATCGGACTGGGTGCTGCTGCCCGACGCGGTGGTCGAGGTGGTCTTCGCCCAGTCGCGGCGCCCGGCGACCGTCAGGATGAAGCCGCCCAGCTTCATCTGGTCCTGGAGGTAGACACCGGTCTGGCGGCCGTCGATGTCGGTGCGGTAGACCGCCGGCGGGGTGACGGCGATGCCGTAGACCGGGTTGAACACGTCGATGGACGGCGCCATCCCGAAGCCGGCGGTGTAATGGCCGTCCAGCCGCTGGTGATCGACGCCGGCCAGCAGCGTGTGGCCGACCGGACCGGTGGAGAAACGCCCCTCGATCTGGTTGTCGAAGGCGTAGGCGTTCATCTCCTCCCGCGAGGTGGCGACGCCGCGATAGAGGGTGCGGTTGTCGGTATCGAGGCCGTTGGCGTACAGGCTGTCGTAGGCGACCTTGGCGTTCAGCCAGCGCCCGTTCAGCCGGACGGTCCAGGCATCACCAATCTTCTTGTCGAAGGCGTAGCCGACCGAGGCCTGACGGCGGTCGAACTTCTCGTAATTCGGGTCGCCGTCATAAAAATCGACCGGGATCTTGCCCAGCGGGTTCGCCAGCACCGTGCCCTGCGGCGGGATGCCGCCATAGGAATTGCCCTTCGGGTCATGCTGGTAGAATCCCAGCAGGGTCAGGCTGGTCTCGGCGTCCGGCTTCCAGGTGAAGGACGGGGCGACGGCGATGCGCTCGTTCTCCGTCATCCGCATCTGGCCGTCCTCGCTGAGGCCGACGGCGGTCAGGCGGTAGAGGAACTTGCCGTCCTTGTCGATCGGGCCGGAGAAGTCGGCGGTGCCGCGCCAATGGTTGTCGGTGCCGTATTCGATCCCGACCTCGTTCAGCGCGGTGGCGGTCGGGCGTTTGCTGACCTGATTGAGCAGGCCGCCGGCCTGCGCCTGCCCGTACAGCACGGAGGTCGGGCCCTTCAGCACTTCGGCCCGTTCCAGCAGATAGGGGTCGACCTGCGAAGCGGCGTAATAGAGCGACTGAAGCTTCAACCCGTTCAGATAGGTGTCGGCGTCGAAGCCGCGGATCTTCAGCTGGTCATAGCGGGTCGCCACCGCACCGCGCGTCTCGGCGGTGACGCCGGAGGTGTAGCGCACGATCTGGTTCAGCGTCTGGGCGTTCTGGTCGCGGATCTGGTCGGCCGGAATGACCGAGATCGACTGTGGCGTCTCGATCAGCGGCGTGTCGGTCTTGGTGCCGGTCGCCTGCTGGTTGGCGACATAGCCGGTGACCGGCGACAGCGCCGTTTCGCCCTGCCCGGTCACCGTCACCGCCGGCATCTGCACGGCGGCACCGTCGGCGCCCTGCGCACCGGCAGTTTGCGCCCCAGCCACTGCCGGCATCATCAGCCCGCCCAGCACCATGGCGCCGAACGCCGCCCCCCGGCCGCCGTCCACTCGTCTCTTCACGATAATTGCCCCCGACACGAATAAGAATCATTCGCAGTTATTGGCTCTGATAATGCAAATGATTCTTATCTTCAATACCTATTCGCGTATGTGACGCGATACTCGCATTCAACCCGTCTCCGGCCCTGGAGAGGGCGTCGAGAACCCTCGAAAAAATCTTCGCCTCCCCCCGACGAATCCGCCCGGCCGCCCCGTATCAGGGACGGACAGAAAGACCGGGGCGACGGAAAACGCCGTCCGGTCGGACGTCGGGACAAGCGTCGGAACAGGTCATGACGATTCGTTGGAAGCCGGTGGTCACCGGCGTTGTTCTTGCCGGACTGGTCGGCGGCGTCGGTTACGCGGTTCAGCAGAAGCTGGCCCCTCCGGCGGCGACACAGCCGGGCCAGCCCCCCGGCCCCCCCGGCGGCCCGCGCAACAGCGTGGTGGCGGTCCAGGCCGGCACCGTGGCGCGCGAGGACGTGCCGATCTGGTTCGACGGCATCGGCACGGTCCAGGCATTCAACAGCGTCACCGTGCGCGCTCGTGTCGACGGCGAACTTCAGCGCGTCTCGCTCCAGGAAGGCCAGCTGGTCAAGGCCGGCGACCTGCTGGCGACCATCGATTCCCGCCCGCTCCAGGCCCAGCTTGCCCAGGCCCAGGCGAAGAAGGCGCAGGACGAGGCGCAGCTCGCCAACGCGCGGCGCGACCTTGAGCGCAACATGAACCTGAAGGAATTCGCCTCGCGCCAGACGGTGGACACCCAGCGCGCCCTGGTCGCCCAGTACGAGGCGCAGATCCGCGCCGACGAGGCGGCCATCGAGGCGGTGCAGGTCCAGTTGAACTACACCACCGTCACCGCCCCGCTCAGCGGCCGCATCGGCCTGCGCAACGTCGACCAAGGCAACGTGGTGCGGGCCAGCGACCAGAACGGCATCGCCACCATCACGCAAATCCAGCCCATCGCCGTCCTCTTCACCCTGCCGGAGAAGCAGCTCCAGGCGGTGCTCGCCGCCCAGGCGCAAGGGGTGGTGAAGGTGGAGGCGCAGGACCGCGAAGGCCGCCGCGTGCTCGACACCGGCAAGCTGTCGGTGGTGGACAATCTGATCGACAGCGGCACCGGCACCATCCGGCTCAAGGCCGAGATGCCCAACGACCCGCAGAAGCTGTGGCCGGGCCAGTTCGTCAATGTCCGCCTGCTCTCCACCGTCCGCCGTGGCGCCACCACGGTGCCCTCGACCGTGGTGCAGCGCGGCCCCCAGGGCACCTACGCCTATGTCATCAAGGACGATTTGACGGTGGAGCAGCGCCCGATCAAGGTCGCCCGCCAGGAGGAGACCAAGGCGATCATCGACGAGGGCCTGACCCCCGGCGAGCGGGTGGTGGTGGACGGCCAGTACCGTTTGCAGCCCGGCTCCAAGATCCGCATCGTCGAGCCCATCGCGTCAGCTGCCCCGGCGGGCACTGCTCCCGCCGGGGCACAGGAAGCCGCCCCCGCCAACCGGCCGGCCGGCCAGCCCCAGGATCCGGCGGCGCGCGAGGAACGGCGGCGCGAACGGCAGCAGCAGCGCGAAAACAACGGCGGCGCCCCTCCCGGCCAACCCGGCCCGCGTGAGGGGCGGCAGCCCTCATGAACATCTCCGCCCCCTTCATCCTGCGGCCGGTCGCCACCGGCCTGCTGATGCTGGCGGTGGTGCTGCTGGGCCTGCTGGGCTACAGCACCCTGCCGATCTCCTCTCTGCCGACGGTCGATTTCCCGACGGTGCGCGTCACCACCCAGCTGCCGGGTGCGGCCCCCGACGTGATGGCCTCCTCGGTCACCGCACCGCTGGAACGCCAGCTCGGCCAGATCGCCGGCATCTCGTCGATGGTGTCGACCAGCTCCTTCGGGCTGTCGGTCATCACCCTGCAATTCGACCTGACCCGCGACATCGACGCCGCCTCGCAGGACGTGCAGTCGGCGATCAGCGCCGCGTCGGGCACCCTGCCCAAGGGGCTGCCGAACCCGCCGGTCTACGACAAGGTCAACCCGGCCGACACGCCGGTGATGGTGCTGGCGCTGAGTTCGGACAGCCTGCGGCTGGAGACCGTCAGCGACGCCGCCGACACGCTGCTGGCGCAGAAGCTGTCCCAGGTCGACGGCGTCGGCTATGTCGGGATCGAGGGGGGCCTGCGCCCCGCCGTCCGCGTGCAGGTCAACCCGGCCGCCGTCGCCGGTCTCGGCCTGACGCTGGAGGATGTGCGGACCACCATCACCCAGGCCAACGTCAACGCGCCGAAGGGCAGCTTCGACGGCCCGCGCCAGTCCTGGTCCATCGGCGTCAACGATCAGATCGAGAACGCCGCCGCCTACCGCCCGATCATCGTCGCCTACAAGAATGGCGGCCCGGTGCGGCTGACCGACATCGGCACCGTGGTCGATTCGGTGGAGAACACCCGGCTCGCCGCTTGGCATGACGGCAAGCCGGCGGTTCTGCTGAACGTGCTGCGCCAGCCGGGCGCCAACATCATCGACACGGTGGACCGCATCCACAAGCTGCTGCCCTCGCTCCAGGCCAGCCTGCCGCCGCAGATCCATATGGCGGTGCTGACCGACCGGACGGAAACCATCCGCGCCTCGGTGGTGGACGTGCAGAAGACGCTGGTGCTGACCGCCGGACTGGTGGTGCTGGTGATCTTCCTGTTCCTGCGCAAGGCCTGGGCAACCGTGATCCCGGCGGCGGCGTTGCCGCTGTCGCTGATCGGCACCTTCGGCATCATGGCGCTGTGCGGCTTCAGCCTCGACAATCTGTCGCTGATGGCACTGACCATCGCGTCCGGCTTCGTCGTCGACGACGCCATCGTGATGATCGAGAACATCGTCCGCTACATCGAGAAGGGCGAGAAGCCGTTGCAGGCGGCGCTGAAGGGCGCCCGCCAGATCGGCTTCACGGTGGTCTCGCTGACCCTGTCACTGATCGCGGTGTTCATCCCGCTGCTGTTCATGGGCGGGGTGGTCGGCCGGCTGTTCCGCGAGTTCGCCATCACGCTGTCCATTGCCGTTCTGGTGTCGGCGGTGATCTCGCTGACGCTGACGCCGATGATGTGCGCCCGCCTGCTGAAAGCCGAAACGGAAACCAAGCCCAACGGCCTGTTCCGCTGGACCGAGCGCGGCTTCGACGCGCTGCTGAACGGCTATGCCGCCTCGCTGCGCTTCGTGCTGCGCCACCAGCCGGCGACCCTGGTCTTCACCATCGCCACGCTGGCCGCCACGCTCTATCTCTACGACGTGGTGCCCAAGGGCTTCCTGCCGCAGCAGGACACCGGCGTCATCATCGGCGTGACCGATGCCGCGCCGTCTATCTCGGTCAAGGCGATGGCGGAGCGCCAGCGCGAGGTCGCCGACATCGTCCGGCGCGACCCCGACGTGGCCGGCGTGGCGAGCTTCGTCGGCACCGGCACGGTCAACGCCACCACCAACACCGGCAATCTGACCATCGCGCTGAAGCCGCGCGACCAGCGAGGATCCTCGGCGGAAGAGATCATCGCCCGCCTGCGCGCCGCCACCGGCGACCTGAAGGGCGTGTCGCTGTTCATGCAGGCGGTGCAGGACGTGCAGATCGACAGCCGCGTCAGCCGCACCCAGTACCAGTATGTCCTTCAGGATGCCGACCCGCGCGAGCTGGAAAGCTGGACCCCGCGCCTGCTCGACGCGTTGCGGGCGAGGCCCGAACTGACCGACGTGGCGACCGACCAGCAGCCGGACGGCCTGCAGGTCTACCTGACCATCGACCGCGACGCCGCCAGCCGCCTGCACGTCCTGCCCCAGGCCATCGACGACACGCTCTACGACGCCTTTGGCCAGCGTCAGGTCTCGACCATCTACACCCAGACCAACCAGTACCGCGTGATCCTGGAGGTCGAGCCGTCCTTCCAGATGGACCCTGCGTCCCTGTCGAAGATCTATGTGAAGGCCAGCGGCGGAACCGTCGTTCCCCTGAACGCCATCGTGTCGGTGGAGCGCAAGACCGCGCCCCTGGTCATCACCCACCAGGGCCAGTTTCCGTCGGTCACCCTGTCCTTCAACGTGGCGCACGGCGTCTCGCTGGGGGCGGCGGTGGCGGCGATCCAGCAGGCGCGCGACAGCATCGGCATGCCCGACACCGCGACCGCCCGCTTCGCCGGCACGGCAGCCGAGTTCCGCGCCTCGCTCGACACCCAGCCCTGGCTGATCCTGGCGGCGGTGGTGGCCGTCTACATCGTGCTGGGCGTGCTGTACGAGAGCACGATCCACCCGATCACCATCCTGTCGACCCTGCCGTCGGCCGGCATCGGCGCGCTTCTGGCGCTGATGGCGACCGGCCACGACCTGTCGCTGATCGCGCTGGTCGGCATCGTGCTGCTGATCGGCATCGTCAAGAAGAACGCCATCATGATGATCGACTTCGCCCTGGAGGCGGAGCGCAACCAGGGCATGGCGCCGGAACGCTCGATCTACGAGGCGTCGCTCCTGCGCTTCCGCCCGATCATGATGACCACCATGGCGGCCCTGCTCGGCGCCCTGCCGCTGGCGCTGGAGAACGGCACCGGCTCGGAGCTGCGCCGGCCGATGGGCATCGCCATCGTCGGCGGGCTGCTGCTGAGCCAGGTTCTGACGCTCTACACCACGCCGGTCGTCTATCTCTACATGGACCGGTTGGGCAGCCGGCTCGGCCGCTGGCTGCGGCCGTGGCGGCGGAAGGAGACGGCCGAACCGGGCAACGATGCCTCTCCCGGCCGGGCGGCGGCAGAGTAGCCGGTCATGGCCTCCCTCAACCTCAATCCTCTGGCTTCGGCCGCCTCGCTCTCCGCCCTGTTCATCCGGCGGCCGGTCGGCACCGCGCTGCTGATGGTCGGGCTGATGATCCTGGGGGCGGTGGCCTACCGCTTCCTGCCGGTGGCGCCGCTGCCGCAGGTCGAATTCCCCACCATCATCGTCACTGCCTCGCTGCCCGGCGCCAGCCCGGAAACCATGGCGGCCTCCGTCGCCACGCCGCTGGAGCGCCGGCTCTCCCGCATCGCCGGCGTGTCGGAGATGACCTCCAACAGCAAGCTCGGCAGCACCACCGTCGTCGTGCAGTTCGACCTGAACCGCAATGTCGAGGCGGCG
>Ga0206117_101178_pt1 | contig 15351 bp, 17 predicted proteins | sample 3A5Ametagenome_FD_177997 | JGI IMG/M metagenome (GOLD analysis project Ga0206117, IMG submission 177997) | Enriched microbial communities from leaf-cutter ant dump, University of Wisconsin, Madison, United States - 3A5A | ecosystem: Environmental > Terrestrial > Nest > Insects nest > Nest dump... | reverse complement strand
CGCAAGGATGAGTAAAGAGGGTTTGAATCCTGGATAAACCACGTTTGAATGTGGGATGGGTAATTTCCGAAGAAAACGCATGATTTCAGGATGAACAAAAGGCCGGAGTGATTCCGGCCTTTTGTGTTTATTGGACTGTGCCGCAAGCCTGCGTTGCTTTTCTGGGGTCGCCCTTGACGAAGACCAGGACGTGCTGATGGGTTTTGCCCAGTTTGCGTGATACCTCGAAGCCTTTGCCCGCGCGGATTGGTAGCGATCCGGCAGGGGTCACCAGGATGGCTTCGTTGTAGAGCTGGGCACCGGCATCGCGGAAGGCGGCGATGGTGTCGCTGACGAAGCCTCGGCACAGGCCCTTTGTGTCGCGGAAGTCGCCGACCACGAAGCAGGCAAAGCGGTCATGCCGCAGCATGGCCACGCTGCCTTTGATGATCTGTCGATAGGTGTGCAGGAATTGCGGGTAGCGCATGGTCGATAAATCGGCGGGGTCGTCGCTGTAGCGCTCCAGGTTGCCATAGGGTGGGCATGAAAACAGCAGATCGGCTTGCATGGTCGGCAGGGCCTGGCGCATAGCCAGGGCATCGCCTTGCATCCACTGGGGTGCTGGCAGGCCGGGCTGGCCCAGCGCCGTCCATTGGGTGCGGTTGGCCTCTATTTGCTCGGCACGCAGGTCAATGCCTGTGTAGTGGCGGCCTGTGGCTGCTGCCACGATGCCGCGCACGCAGCCGCCTGCGAAGGGGTCAAGTACGTGGTGGCCAGGGGCGCAGAACCAGCGGTAAACCAGTTCGCACAGCACGGGGTCGAATACGCTTGTGCCTTTGTGCTGAATGGCTTCAGGGTGGGCCGCTGCAAACTCGGCCCAGGTAGCTTTGCGGCCTATGTGGACTTCAAATTCATTTTTGGCGGTGTAGGTGGATGGGGGCTGCGAGGAGCTGCCGTACAGCAGTTGGTTGCTGCGGCCCAGTTCGGACTGGATGCCTGCGGCCAGCCATGCAGCTTTGCGGTCACGCCACCAGCCTGCGCGGGCATCCAGCAATGAAAACGGTGCTGCCAGGTAGCGGTCAGCCAGTGATGGGCGTTGTTGGGCCAGGGGGGTGCCGCTGGCCGCAGGGGTGAATGTGGGGAATTGGATTTTGGTCACTTGGGCGTTCAAAGAATGATTGGACGCTCAGGTGGCGTTCTGGTGGGGCGCTCTCGGCGCTCAATTGGTTGTATGCCCCGCAGCGGGGGCACTTGATATGCAGCTTGATATAGCTGCCTTCGGCAAGTTTGCGGCGGCAGTTGCCGCAGCGGATTTCAGTCATTGCAAGCCTTTTTCAAGATTGATAGGCGATAGACTTGCCGGGCTCTCGAGAGCGGCGGGTCTTCGCCTGACTTGCAGGCACGGACTGCGGGTTGGGGGCTTGTTCGGGTGTTACAGCACCCGCCCAGGTCGCCCGTCTTTTTTTCTACGGCACGATCTTTGCCGCCTCGGTAAACAGCGCATCCAGCGCTGCATCGTCCAGGCCCAGCGCTAGCGCAGCGCGGCGCAGAAAAGGGCTGGAGCGCTCCCAGTCCGTTGTGTGGTTCAGTGCTGCGTCGGCTTCGAATGCTTCGTCCGGGTCGGTGATGCCCGCCACAAACGCCTGCACCGCAGGCCACAGCCCGGCGCGGTACAGCACCAGCCGCCCCTGGGCTCTGGTGATTGTTTGCGGCACGGGGGCTGGCGCGGGCGGCGGGTTGAGGTGGGCGTGGATTTCTTCCGCTGTCATTGGGCGCAGGCCGGGCAGGATGTCGGCATCTTGCGAGCCGTCCGCTTCGTATGCGAATACATCGCCAGTGGGGTCGTTTTTGTAGTATTTCATTTAGCGTAGCTCCATCCAATATGGGGGCGTTCCCGCAACGCTCATTCTGTAATAGTGATTGTTGGGCACGATTGCAAACACGTTTTCCGCGTCCCCCGAACCGCCAGGCTGACCGACATTCACCCAATCTGTCCCGTTCGTGGATACCTGCAGCCATGCTGAACCCCACGACCCATAGATGTTTACAGCAATGGGTTTGCCCGTTGTGTTCCGGTACGCAGTTGCGCCAGAGCGTGATTCCTTCATGTCTTGCCACGTCTGCCCCATGCCCAAACTGGCCGCTGCAAGGGCTGCGGGTGTGACAGCCAAAGAGGCATCTGTACCCGCCTGGGCCTGGGCGGTGGTGGCCAGCTTGACGCCGCCTACAACGCTGGTGGTGGCCGCTGGCAGTGTGTAAGTGGTGTTGGTATCCACCCAGGGCACGTTCACCACGGCCTGGCCAGCGGCATTGACCTGCACGGCGTAGCTGCGACTGGCCGTGGCGGTGACGGCGCTCGCTGCCACGGTCTGCACCGTGGCACTGCCCAGCTTGATGCCGCCCAGCACCGTTGCACTTGCGCTGGGCAGCGTGTACTTGTTGGCCTGGGTGGCGATGCCGTCCAGCTTGGCCTTGTCGGCAGCGCTCATCAGGCCAGCGGCAGAGGTGGTGGCGGCGCTGTAGGTGGTTTTGGTATCCACCCAGGGCACATTCACCACGGCCTGGCCAGCGGCATTGACCTGCACGGCGTAGCTGCGACTGGCCGTGGCGGTGACGGCGCTCGCTGCCACGGTCTGCACCGTGGCACTGCCCAGCTTGATGCCGCCCAGCACCGTTGCACTTGCGCTGGGCAGCGTGTACTTGTTGGCTTGGGCTTCTACACCGTCGAGCTTGGTTTTATCGGCAGCGCTCATCAGGCCCGCTGCCGCTTGGGTGGCGGCGCTGTGGGTGTGGCCTTTTTCGGCATAGCGCTGGTCTAGTGCGCCCAGCAGTTGGGCACTGCTGGCTTTTTTCAGTGCAATGTTTTGCGCGGCAATGACGGCGATGATTTCCTCCTGCACGGTGTTCAGCCAGGCAGCGGTGATTTCGGTGGGCGGTCGGTTGGTAGAGACGTCCTCGTGGACGAACATGTTGTTTACGTGGCCAAGGCCATCAATACGGTGCATGGCTAGATACCTGTGATGTCGATAAACCAGAGAACCACGTGGGCCTGGGCGAATGTGGCCAGCGCGGCTTGCAAGGCTTGCAGGTGGGCAGCGTTGATGGCGCTGCCGTCGTAATAGATCAGGATGGAGTAGCGGCTGGAGGTACTCCACAGCGCATCGCCTACGCGGCTGCCCACGCGCAGCGGGCGGGGCAGGTGTTTGACGGTGACAAGCGGCTGGCCAGGGGTGCCTTGCAGCGTGCCCAGCGCTTCATCGGCCACCCGCTGGTACGCCGATAGGTGCCAGCTACTTTCTTTCGGGCGGTGGGTGGCAATTGCGTGGTCGAGCAGTTGCTGCGCGTGGGCTTCTATTCGCGCAAGTTCTTGCGCCGTGCCCAGAAGCATGTTGTCGCCCAGGCCGCCTGCGGGCCATTGCCAGGCGGCACCTGGGGGCAACAGCGCAGCGACGGCGGCAGCAAATTCGCGGGCACTGTGCAGCGGTATTTTCATGGCTGCCATTTCAGGGTGCCCAGCACCAGCACTTCGCCGGGGGCCGCCAGGGTGTTGCCTGCCGGGGCAGCAAGGGTGTACTGGCTGGTGATGGTGCCGATGGCGGCGTCGATTTCCGAGCGCAGCAGTTCGGCGTTCTCGGTGGTTTCCGTGGCGATGGCAGCAGTCAGGGCCGCTGTAATGTCGGCACGCACTGCGCTGCTGTCCGCCGCTGGGGCCAGCAGCACCGTGATATCTACATAGTGGGGGATGGGGGCGGCAACACGCCAGTCTGCCGTGGCGGGGGCGGTGTTGTAGAGGTAGTCAGCTACCGCATCCAGCACCGCTTGCGTGGGCAAACGATTCGGCAGGGTGTTGCAGATGGGGCGTACCAGTACGGTGCCAATGCCCAGCACATGGGGCTGCACCAGGGCGGTGGTGATGCTGGGGTGGGCGCTGCGTGCCCAAAAGCGGTAGTCCTCTGGCTTGCCGCTGCGCGCGCCCCGTGTGACGGCGACCTGCCACTCATCCGTTACGCGGGCACGCCAATCTTCGGTGGATTCTTCCTCGGCCCCGCCCGTCAGGCCAGGGGCAGCAATGGCCAGCGTGCTGGCAACGCCGGGGGTCGGGTCGATCATCATCAAACTGGCACCCGCCCCCAAATTCCCGCCCGTCCCCGCATCGGTGCAGCGCACGGCAATCGGCGTAGGGCCGCTGCCCAGGGTGACGGCCGATTGCACGGTGTAATCCCGCGCATTCGGCCCGCGCAGTGCTGTGTTTGCCAGTATCTGCGCACCGGCTGCGCCTGTGGCCAGGGCTGTGCCCGCCGCTGGGGATGCGGGCAGGCGGCCTACGCGGTACAGGCTGGCCCAGTCGTACAGCCGCTCTTCGTCGCAGGTCAGCGGTGAGCATTGCCGGTCAATCCACTCCAGAAAGCCGTGCTGCCCATGGCAGGCCATGGCCCAGGCAGATGCCAGCGGGCCGCGCAGCACGGCGGGCATGGTCGCAAGATCGGCGCTGATGCGGGCGGCCAGGGTGGCATAGCTGGGGCGTTCGTAGGTGGCGGGCACGGGGGGCTAGAGGTGAATACGGGTGGAAAACTGGCGTCCATTGTGTTTTCCAGTCACCCGCAGCACGACGCTGGAAACGTTTCCAGCGCCTGCGCCCTTGGCATCTTCTTCTTGCACGTCGATCTGCTCCAGCGCGGCCCCGGCATGGGCCTGCAATGCGCTGCGTACCATGCCCAGCGCTTCCTGCCGGGCGCGGCTGTCCAGCGCCTGGCGGCGTACATGCCACAGGCCGCTGCCTGCCTGCGGCGCGGCATACCAGCCGCGCTGCTCAAAGCGCTCTGGCACCCGGCTGGCCGGGGCCTGGGCATCGGTAAACAGCACGGCATAAATGAGGGTGGCCACGGCAGCGGCATGGTCGGCCTGGGCCGGGTCATCTGCGGCCAGGTCAAACTGGCCCCAATCGGTTTGCACCAGTTTCAGCATGGTCACTTCGTCCTTTGCGTGGGCACGGCGGTTTGGCCGCGCACATCGTTTTCCTGGTGGGTGTGCCGGTCGTACAGCTCACGCATGGCGGACATGGTTTGGCCGCCCTGGCCCGCGTTGTCCAAGATGTCGCCGCTGCATTTGAATAGCGGGGTATCGGCCAGCACTTCTGGCGTGTTGGTGATGGTTACCGGCTTGCCCGCGCCATCGATCACGATGCCGCTGCGGCCCAGGCGCACGCTTTGGCCCTGGTCATCATGCAGGGCCACTTCCCCTTCTTCCAGCTCCATCTGGTAGCGTTTGTCGCCAATCACCAGGGCCAGGCCGTATGAGCGGTCGCCGCCGGGAAAGACCAGGTACGGCTGGCAGCCGGGCTTGGGGCGGTAGGAAAACCCGTAGGGTTCCACCCGCGCCAGGTTGCCCAGGGTTTCGTCCGATAGCACACGGGCCTGGATTTTTTCATTGCCGATAAGCAGGCCCACGCCGTGCGCGAATAAGAGTTGCATACGCCGCCAGATTTGTGCGCTCATTGCCCGCCCTCCTTGGCCGCTGTTGTGGCGTAGGCATTGCGGTGCATCAGGGTCAGCGCAGTGATGCTGCCGCCTTTTTCATCCAGCCGAAAGGCCCGCTCGCCAATCAAAAACACGCTATCAATCGCTTCACTGGGGATCAGCACGCGCACTTGCGTATTGATGGCCCAGGGGCGCAGTTGGCCCTGGGCATCCTGGTAGCGCCAGCCCGGCACTTCCAGCTCAATGCGGTGCGCTCGTGCCTGGCGGCGGTTGCGCTCCAGCTCGGCGCGGCGCCCGCAGCCGCCCAGGCTTTGGCCGTGCCGGTCGGCCACAATGTGCAGGGGGCGAAAGTAGGCAATACCGGCATCTGTGGCGCCGCCCTTGAGCGCTTCATCGGCAGCGTAGTCGTAGCCCTTCACCACGTAATCGGAAAACCGCAGCTTGTATTCGTCCACGATGTTGTAGCGCACGAAGTGCCTGCCGTATTCCATCATCGTTACCGGCGCGGCACTACTGGGCGCAGTCAGCAGCAGCCCGCCATCGGGGCGCGGGTACAGCAGAAGATTGGCGGTGCGCACGGCATTGATAAGGGCGTTTGCAGGCGCTTCGCATTGCATTGAAAAATCGGCAATAGCCGCTGTAGCCGCGTCCAGTTGCACGGGCACTTTGAAAGTGCGGCCCAGGCGCTGGATGATTTCGCCCAGCTTCAGCCCCGATAGCGTCACAGAGTATTGGCAATCCACCAGTTCGCGCCCCAGCGATCGGGCGGCCAGCTCGATGTCGTGGTCGCTGGGGCCTACGCGCCGGCGCAACTGGTCTACCCGCACGGTAGTGATGATTTCGCCGCCAATCAGCACCTGCACTACGGTATTGGCCGATAGGCCCAGGTCATTGCCGGGGCCGCTGCGGCCCATGGCCAGGCTGACAGAAGCGCACAGATCGTCCACGGATTCGCGCACGTCCACGCTTTGCCAGAAGTCATAGCGCACCCCGCCGAAGCGGATTTCTACCCGGTCATCCATACACTTGCCCCTGCACAAACAACGGGTGGCGCACCGCATTGCGGTCCATGAATGCGGCGGCATCCACGCCCAGCCGGTGCGCCAGCACTACGGCGGGCAGCGGCGCAGCAATAGTGCGCGTGGCCGCTGGCCGCAGGTCTTGCGCCAGCAGCGCTTCAATCAGCGCGGTGCGGGCGGCGGCGGCAGCATGAAACACCGCATCCGGCAGCGTGGGCAGCAGCGCATCTATTGCAGTAATGGCGCTGTGCAGCGCGGTATCACGCTGCTGTGCGGCCTGGTACTGCGCCAGGGCTACCTGGGCCGCTGCGGATACCAGCAGGCGGGCGGCCAGCGCATTCACTTGCTCCAGGGCGCGGCGCGTGGGCCCATCCGCCTGCGCCCAGCCGGGCACGTCGGCGGTGCTGCCATCGCCTTCGGCACCCCCGCCCTGGCCTGCAATGGGGGCCAGGGCAGCGCTGGCAAAGCGGGCGGCAATGCGTACACGCGCCTTATCGTCCAGCCCCATCGCGCCCGCAGCGCGGCTGCCCACTGCGGCATCCATCCCTGTGCCCTGCATGGGCTGCTGCTGGGTGCGGTCAATGCTTTGCACCAAGGGCGGCAGCCGCCATAGGCCAGCCACGCCAGTGCTGGCGCCGGGGGCATTGCTTTGGCCGGGCTGACCCGGTTGGCTCTGTTGATTCGGCATGGTGCTGCGGGTGGCTGATAGGGCCAGGCCACGGCTTGCGCTGCTGCCGCCGCTGAGTTCATGGGCCAGGCCCCGCCATGCGGCGGCATAGGCCGCTGGCATGGCCAGCAGGGTGGCAAGATCACCCCGAATGCCGTCAATCACATTTCTGATGCGGCTGGCCCAGGTCAGCGGCAGCGTGGCCAGGGCGATGACCTGGCGCAGCACCTCCAGCTTTTGGTGGACGAAGGCGATCACGGCGTTCAGGCTGATTTCACTGAGCGCATCCAGAGAAAAATCAAACTGCGCAGCATCTGCAAAAGCTTCGATGCTGCTGGCCGCCTGGTCGCCGGTATCCAGCAGGGGCTGCACGCTGTCCCCGCCGGGCACAAAGTCCACGGCCACGGTGCAGTAGCCGCCTTTGTCGGTGCTTTCATGCACAGACCAGGATTTGGCGCGTACCCACAGCAAGCCCAGCCAGGGGTGGGTCAGCCACTCTGGCCCCGGCTGCGCCAACTGTTCCAGAAAGCGGTTACGCGCCAGGTCGTATTGCGGGCCGATGAAGTAGGCATTCAGCCGCCAATCCCATGCGGCCAGCCCCAGGTCTTCTACGCTGGGCACATCCCCGCCAGGGTATTCATGCACTACCAGGCGGCGCCCGCCTTTGGCTTCATGGCTTTCAGCCAGAAATTCTTCCCCGCGAAATGCTGCGCGGGGCAGCCGTTCAATCCAGCCCGTCATGGTGCCCCCGTTGAAAGGTTGCCGGTGTCTGTGTACACGCGGCCTGCGCCGCTGGCTTGCACCGATTGCGATTGCAGCACCTGGCCCGGCGCCAGGTCTACGGACAGTTTGACGGCCACATCGACGGGGGGCTGCGGTTGCGGCTCGGCAGGCTTCATCAGGTCTTTGATGCCCTCCCATGCCAGGCCAATTGCGCCGCCCGCTGCCGCACCTATGCCCGTGCCCAGCACGGGAATAATGCTGCCCAGCGTGGCCCCCATGGCGGCGCCGGACATGGCGCTGGAGCCGTAGCGGGCGATGGCCGAATCCTCGCCAAAGCCCTTGCCCAGCGCCCAGCCGCCCACTTCGGATGCCAGGCCCGCCACGCTGCCCACTTTTCCGGCTTTCATGGCCATCCTCCCTACTTTGCTGGCACTGGCCCACTCAGCAGCGCGGCCCAGGGCCGCAGTGCCGGGCAGGCCCTTGCCTTTGCCGCCGCCGACACCCCCGCCCATAGCCAGGCTGGCCAGGCCCGCTGCGCCTGCCAGTGCCCCCAGAGCGGGGGTGGCCAGCGATACGGCGCCTACCATCGTAGGGTATTTGGCTGCCAGGCCCGCAAATGCGTCCGCAGCGCGGCCAATGGCCGGGGTCAGGCTGTCCATGGCGGCTTTTTGGCCTATTTCCATTTGCTGCGCCGCCTGGCGGGCCTTGAACGATGTGGTCTCGGAAATCACTTCATAGTTTTTATCGCCCGCGCCGCCACTGGCCACATCGTTATCGCGCACGGTTTGCAGCACGCCCTGCATGTATTCGCGGTTGTTCATCATGCCCAGCAGGGCCATCAGCGCCTGCTGGTCTTGTATGACTTTGCCAATGCCTGCGCCCTGGGCCACTTGCGCCATGCTCTCCAGCGTGGCGCGTTTTTCATCATTGGTGGTGGCTGCCTGCAACTGCTTTTGCAGGGCTTTGTAGTCAGACCGCTTGGCCACAGAGTTTTGCACCAGGGCGGCAAAGGCGTCGATGGAATCGACCCCCTGGCTTTGCTGCTCCTGCAAGTATTTAGGCAAGTTGTAGCCCAGCTTCTTGGCATTGTTTGCCGTGGTGCCGCTGTTGATTTTGAGCAGCAGGTCTTTGACGTTGTTGCCCGCCTCGTCGGTGGTGCCCGCCGTAATGGCTGCCGCCTGGTTCAATGCGGCTATCTTGGCAAAGCCCTCGCGGCCTTTGAGGCCGCTCATGCTGGCAGCAGCCATTTGCTGGGGCAACCATTTGGCCATGTCACTCAGCTCAAAGCCGCCCGCCTGGCCCGCTGCAATGGCCATGTTCAGCATATTGGGCAGGTCTGCCGCGTCAATGCCAAAGGTTTGCATACCCCGTATGCCGATTTGCGCAAGCTCTGTAGCGTCGGTATTGCTGGCGGTGGCAAAGCGCATCAGTTGGGGCAGCATGGCCAGGGCCTCGCTTTGGCCTACGGTGCCGCTGGCCAGCAGCTTGTCCAGCGCATCGGCGGCCTGCTCGCGCGTGCCGCCGCCTTCGCCCACGGCCTTGTTGATCGCGCCTTCCAGCTCTTGCATACCGATTTTGCGGCCCTCTTTGTCCCGCTCTGCATAGGCCGCATTGGCCATGTGCGCCAGGCGCTCATCAAACGCCATAGCGGCCTGGGCCGGGGCCTTCATCGTGTAGGCCGCAGCGGCTACACCGGCAACCGCTGCGGCGCCGGTGCGCAGCATTTGCTGGCCGCGTGCGGCCTGGGCGCTGCGCTGCTGCTGGGCCGTCAATTTGCCCATTTCATTGGTCAGCGCAGTGACTTTCTGGCGCATCGCATCGTAGGCGCGGGCCTGTTGGTCGGCAGATAGCCGCCCCGCGCCCGCCAGGCGGTTGTAGGCCGCTTCGGTGCGCTGGATTTCGCGCTGAATGCTGTGTTCGCTGCGAATGCCCAACTGCTGGCGGGCCTGGGCCAGCGCCGTAAAGCCTGCACGCTGGCGGGTAGCGCCCGCCTGGGCGGCTGTAGCGGCCTGCTGTGCGGCGCGTTCGGTGGCCGTGGCCGTTGCTGCGGCTTCGCTGCGGGCCTGCTGGCCCGCGCCCTGGTGGCTGCGGCCCTGGCGGGCTGCGCCTGCTTCGGCAGCAGCGGCGGCCTGCTGCGCGGCGCGTGCGGTGGCGGTGGCCGTTGCTGCGGCTTCGCTGCGGGCCTGCTGGCCCGCGCCCTGGTGGCTGCGGCCCTGGCGGGCTGCGCCTGCTTCGGCAGCAGCAGCGGCCTGCTGCGCAGCGCGTGCGGTGGCGGTGGCTGCTTGCCCAGCCGCCTGCCGGGCGGCGTTGCTGGCCGTTTGCAGCCCTGCGCTGGCGGTATCGCGCAGCTTTAAGACAAGCTCGACATCGACGGATGATGAGGACACAAAAAAGGCTCCAGTACCAAGGTACGTGGAGCCTACGGCCAGGGGCCGGGCAGCGCCCGGCGGGAAATGTTTCGCGTGGCAAGGAGCTGCCCCTAGCGGCGAAATGTGCGCCCGGTCATCGCCGCCGCCATGTCTGCCCACAGGTACAGCTCGGCCAGCGGCAGGGCTTTCAGTACGGGCAGTGGCTGGTGCAGTACGTGCATGGCCAGGCCCAGGGCGCTCAGGATGGTTCCGACTTTTTTTCCAAGTCTTCGCCTTCCTGCGCTCCTGCTTCGTCCTGGGCCATCAGGGTGTCCACCACTTTTTGCGCGGCGCGAAAGTCGATACCGCGCAGGCGCTCGATCACCGTTTCATCGGTGCCGGTCATGCTGGCGATCAGTGCGATGGATTGGGCAACACCGCCGCGCCGGTCGAAGGCCAGGTAGTCGCTGGCCATGGTGTAGTCGCGGAATGTCAGCGCTTCAAGGGTCTTACTGCCCATGGGCAGCGGGTGGCGCAGTGTCAGTTTCATGGTGCAGGCTTTCTTAGGCGATTTTTTCGGAGGCGTTGGACATGAAGGTGATTTTTCCGTCATCGTCCCCGATGGGGATCGGTTCGAGGGTGAACGCCTGGCTCATCAAATGCACGCTGCCATCGGCCAGGCGAATAGTGATGTCCTCGTTTTCAATGGTGTTCAGCGCCATCACGTCCAGGCCCGCCAGCAAATTCAGGTTCAGCTCCAGCTTGGCGGCAATGCTGGTCTCTGTGTAGCCGCCGTCTTCGGCCAGGCGGCCTGCCTTGTGTTCGCGCTTGATGCCGCCAGGGGTGAAGGTGCCGGGTTTTTCGGCCAGCGGCAGTTTGCCGATGCTGGGCACGGATACGGTGCGGATGTTGGTGATTTTTGCCACTTCAAATGCCTTTCAAACGGGGTTCAATACTGCGGTACGGCTTTGCGGAAGCTGCTGCGCCCGGCAAGGATGTAGAAGGGGGAATTGACCACCGGGTCATCCTTGAAATTGAAGCGGCTTGGGTTGCCCGGGTCTTGCTCCACCGCCAGGGTGCCCTTGTAGTAGTCGTATGCCTGTACCCAGCCGCGCTCGGCCATCAGCACGTTTTTGTAGAGCGAGAGAAGGAAGGCGCGTACCCCGTCTTCGGTCGTGATGCGCAGGCCGGGGCGGTAGCCCTCATCGGTTTTTGCAGCCACGGTGCCACGGAATTTCTTGATCGCGCCCATGCGCTGTTCGTAGCGGATGCGCTCCATCACCTCGGCTACGTTGATGTCCAGCCAGGCATCGTCTGCGCTGCCGTCGCTGCGCGTTTGGTACATGGAGATCAGGCGCTTGATGTAGCAACTGCCGTCGTTGCCCACTTCCATCAGCGATATGCCCTTGTACAGCAGGCTGTTGCCCTGGGTGAAGTCGTTGCTGCCCACATCGGCCACCAGGCCAGGCAGGGGCGTGCCCTCCAGCGAAATCACCGGGGCGTTGTACAGGCGCGGGGCAGCAGCGGCGGCCAGGGTGGCGGCTGCCTCCCAGGTGGTGGGCGGGTTCAGGCCCAGCCACAGGGTGCTGATGTGTTCGTAGTTGGTGGCTTCGCCCAGGCTGGCCGCCGCTTCGTAATCGCCGCGCAATGCAGCAAATGCCCGAAAGCCCGCCTGCACCGGCACGCGGTAGCGGCGCTGGCTTTCAGCGTGCCAGGCGGCCAGGCTGGCGGCATCGCTGATGCCCAGCACCACGTAGCGGTACCAGCGCTGGCCCAGCAGGGCGGGCAGATCGCCGGGCAGCGGGTCGCCGGTGCCGCCGCTCATGGCGGCAATGTCCAGCGTCACGCCGTCGGGCATGGGTTCGCCGTACAGGCCCACGCGCAGGTCAATGGCATTGCCGCTGCTGCCCGTGTGCCGGGCCGTGAGCGTCAGCGTGCCGTCTTCGGCCTGGGCGGTTACGGGCATATCTGCGCCCGCTGCTTCAATGGCCTGGGCCATGCCCAGCGCAATGGCTTCGCCGCCCTGGTTCTTTTGCACGCCCACGCTGACAAGGCGCTGGGCAATGTACAGCGCCAGGGTGCCGCTGGCCGTGGCCTGCCCCGTAATGGTGATGGCCCCGGTGGCAGCGGCCCCTGCGGGGTTGTCGGCATAGGGCAGCATCCACACATCAAACGTAGGGTCTACGCTGCGATAGCTGGCAGCCATCTGGGCCAGCATGGAGCCTGGGCCTGCCTTGCGCTTGGCGTCTTCAATGCTGGAGATGCGCACGACTTCGCCAGCCGCTGCGCTGCCGCTGGGCAGTTTGTGGCCTACCAGCAGTACGGCGGGCAAATCCCCGCCCAGGCCCGCCTGGCTGCCGTCGATTTCGATGTACGCGCCGGGGTAGCGCAGGGCTTCGGGCACTTCGGAAAATGTGATGCTCACGGCTTCTCTCCTGTGTAAACAAGTTGGTCAAAAGCGGGCGGGTTGCCCAGGTAATTGGTCACCAGGCCATCGAAGGCGTAGCGGTCGGCCCAGAACAGGTCTTGCGCGGTGTACTCCACCACCTTGCCGCCCTGCCAGCGGATGGGCTGCTGGTGCGCGGCGGCCTGCCAGCCTTCCAGCAGCGTGAATACGGCCTGGCGGTAGGCCAGCAGGATTTCGTCGGTTTCGCCCAGGGCGTGGCGGCGGGTGTTTTCAATGGCGATCACCACGTCAAATTCGGGCGTGGCCAGTGCGGACCGCTCGCCCTGGCGGGCGGCCCGGTCGCTGGCCCGCACCACCCAGGCAGCGGGGTACGGCAGGGTATCGGGGCGCAGCAGCGCGTAGGCAGCAGCGCCGTCCACTTGCCGAAACCACAGGGGCTTGAAGCCCTGCGGCGGCGCAGCCAGGCGCGTGATGATGGGTTGCAGCGAGATCACAGGCCCACCTCGTCACCGGCATCGCCATCGTCCGCACCGCCATCCGTGCGGCGGCGCTGGTAGCGGCTGCGCCCGCTGATGATGTGGGCCGCATCGGTGGCCGCAGGGGCCGGTTCATCGGCGGGCGCGGGCAGCAGGTTGAGATTGCCCAGGCTGTGCGCTTGCAGCGTCTTGATGGCCGCCTCATAGGCTTTTTGCACATCATCGGACATGCGCTCGGCGCCTTGCAGGTAGTACAGGGCGATGGTCGATGCCAGGCGGGCCAGCAGCGTGCTTTGTGCGGTGCGGGGGATGCCGTAGGACAGCAGCAGGGCATCGGCATCGGCCAGGGCCTTGTCGATGGCATCCAGCGCCAGGGCCAGGGCCGCCTGGTCAGCGGCGTCAAAGCCGCTTAAATCGCCGCCCTCGATGGCGGTGCGCAGTGCATCATTGGGCACCATGCCCATGTCTGCGGGCACCGCCAGGTTGGCCAGGCGGTTGGCATTGCTGCGGGCCAGCAAATCGGCACGCGATGCAAAACACGGGGTGGCTGTGTCAGGCATGTCAGGCATTACTGCTCCTGGCCCGGGGTGGCAGGCACGGCGGCGGCCAGGGCGGCATCGCGCTCGATGGCCGATACGGTCCAGCCCAGCAGCGCAGAAAGCGCCTCGGTCTTGGGCTTGCCGCCGCCCGTCCACAGGGTTTCATCCTGTGCGTCCAGCTGCGCAATGGCGCGGCCGATGGCGGCCTGGCGCTGGGCCACTTCGTCAGCGGCTGCCGCTGCCAGCTCGCCCACTGTGGGGGTGGCCGGGGCGTCTTGCGGGGGCGTGTCCTGCACTTGCAGCATCTGCTCGCTGCGCAGGCGCCTGGCAGTTGCATCGTCCACGCGCAGCATTTGCCATTGCGGGCCAAAGCGCACGCCGCAGCGAAAGAAGTGGGCCGCGCCGTTTTTGGGGTGGATGCGGGCATACAGGGTATTCATGGTGCGCTCCTTTACATCCAGGCCGTGGCCAACAGCGCCACCTTCTGGTAATTGGTGTTGCTGGCGCCATTGGCGCCTTGGGCGGCTTTGAGCAGCCGTTCGGCAGCAGCCAGGTTGTCCGGGCCGCACAGCAAGGTGTCGGGGACGATGCCCAGGCGCTTGCCGCCATCGCCACGAAACTTCATCATGGCCTGGTAGGCGGCCTCGAAGTTTTCAGCATTCAGCTCGGCTTTGGAGCCAAAGGCGCACTGCCAGAAGCCGTAGGCCGCATTGCCGCGCCAGCGCCCGCCGAAGCTGTACACGTCTTCTTCGAACACCTTGCCGCTTTGGGGCGAGGTGAGCGCATCGAACTGGGCGGCCACGCGCTCTTGCAGGTAAATGGGCGCCGGGGCGCGTTTGGTACACAGCAAAATCCAGGGTGCGCCATTGCCCTCTTGCACGTTGCTGATGCTGGTGGCGGCGCCGGTGCCATCGGCATTGGGGTACACGGGGTGGTCGGCATCAAAGAAATACTGCCCGTCGTAGCACACCTGGGCAAAGCCATCGGCCAGCGCCTGAAAGATCAGGTCGTTCTTCAGATCGGTGGCGGCCTGGCCAGCGCTTTCGGCCAGGGTGCCGTAGTGGCCGATGTTGTCGTCTTCCACATCGGTGCGCTCTACGTCCACCGTGGTTTCAAACTTGCGGTTCTTGACGGTGTAGGCCAGCTCTGCCACCTTTTTGTGCTGGCGTGCGCCCACCCATTCGCGGAAGGCGGGGAACTGGGTCAGCCAGGCGTAGGTGTTGCTGGCGCTGGAGCTGGTGACCAGCTTGGCCACTTTTTTCCAATCATCCGGCGATAGCGCCAGCCCCGCATTCCAGCGGGTGCGCAGCGTGGTTTTAAGGGCGTCAAATTCGGCCTGGGTCATCATGGGCATGGCGGGTTCTCTTTCCTTTTCTGGTGGGCAATCAAGCTGTTTTGGTTTTGGCGAAGTCGGCGGGCGCTACGCCCAGGCGGCTGCACATGGCCAGTTCGGTCTCGCTCAGGCCATGCTTGCCGTCATCTGCCGGTGCGCGGCCATCGCCCGCCTGGCGGTTCAACATGGCGACGGGGGCGGTGGCTTGCAGGTATTCGGTCAGCGCGGCCAGGCTTTGCTTTTCTGCCCAGGGCTTTTGCGCCGGGGTCAGGCGGCCATCGCTCAGTGCGGTTTGCAGTAGCTGGGCGTGCTGGTCTTTCTCGAGGGCCTGCGCTGCGGCGGCTTTTTCGGCCAGCAGCGCATCGCGCTCTTGCGTCAGCGCC